>Ga0131853_10026687_pt1 | contig 10387 bp, 6 predicted proteins | sample TergutLab28metaG_FD_92764 | JGI IMG/M metagenome (GOLD analysis project Ga0131853, IMG submission 92764) | Labiotermes labralis P1 segment gut microbial communities from Petit-Saut dam, French Guiana - Lab288 P1 (version 2) (version 2) | ecosystem: Host-associated > Arthropoda: Insects >... | reverse complement strand
CTGAGTGGACCCCGTTCCAGACCCACTACTACTCAGAAAATCTGGTAGCGCCGGGGATCGAACCCGGGACCTCTGTATCTGTAGCCAGAAACTCTGACCACTAGACCACAGAGGCGGTCGTCGTCGAGTAATGCCAAACAAAATTTGAATCTTCAGCAAGGGCGTTGAGGGAGTATCATATCTCTATTTGTTTGCAATCAGATGAATTCGCATCGCGACAGGAAATAACAGAATAACGGGCTAGATCACATATGGATTTTTATTTTGCTTTCTGCATGCCTAAATTAATGTTCAGGCTCCTTGCTTTTTATGCGAGAAAATGACTTCTTGAAGATACATTTGTTAGATTTCGAAGCATGTGCATAATTCATGTTGTTATTTAAATTTTCTGATTGTTATTTGCTTTTGCGTTTGAAGTTTCAAAAAAAAATATTTTCGATTTCAAACAGTGATATATCCCTGTAAAATTCGACAGTATATTTTATGATTCGTGAAGTTATGTTTTATGACGTCACATTCAGTAGGTTCTATAGGGCTATCATGTACTGTAGGCATGTACATGCTATCAGCGGATCAGACTGCTTAATGTCGATGTATAGTGATAAATGATCTGGAAGGGATGTGGAAGGAGGCGTTGGTGGTGTGTTGGCAGGTGATGCGTCGGATCTCTTGATGAGACCTTGGTAAACCTTGCAAGACATCCGGTCTCGTGGCCGATGTATGAACCAAGGGACCCCAAATACAAATCAGTGTGGGACCCACTCAACCGCAAAATTACTGAATTCCCATTCGTGTGGCATAATTTTCGGAGTTAACAGAATTTTTCTGATGACATTACCAGCACAGCCTGTCATGAATCTGTGCTGTTATTACAGTACCCCATGCGTGTATACATACTTACTTACTCCATGGTGCAGAGTCCTTCTTGAGAAGCTAACTGGTTTGCAGCTAGTGAAGAAATTCCCCGCATTTTACGGATCCCGAAGGTTCATTACCGCACTCACAAGCGTCCGCCACCTGTCCGTATCCTGGGCCAGCCCAATCCAGTCCATATACCAACATCCCACCTCCTGGAGATCCGTCCTAATATTATCCACCCATCTATGCCTAGGTCTCCCCAGTGTTCTCTTTCATGCGTGTATACACACATACATACATAATACATATATACAGTATGTATATAGAACGTGTGGTACTCTTATGTAGATGGAAATTTTGGGGTCCTAGTGCACGTATTTACTGCTGCTTAACTAGATAACGAATGCAGAGTGTAGGAATATGTGGAGCTGTACTCCAGCTTCACCATATACCTTCGTGATGTGCACAAGGACATTACCTCTACTTTTATACGTGGATAACGAATAAAGTTGGCTCAATCTGACTTGTATGTGGGAGGTACCAGGTTCGAATCTTGTCTGGAACACGGACTGTTCTTACAGGCTTTTTGTGGGTTTCCTCATTCACGCCATGAAAATTACGGAATGACACTTAGTGACTGCTTTCTTCTGTACCCTTTGGAATTCATTAATGGCCACCTTTGATAATTTGCCTCAAAATAATCCAGTTACTGGCAGTGTCGCTTGGTAATGTGCAAATACTGTTGAGTGCGAAATAATACAAGAAAGCTTAGAAGGATCCACGCCAGATGTGGTTTAATTCGTGAGAGAACCCAACCAAGCCCATGAACTAATTTCCCAAATATCAATAACGACGTTACTGTGTGTTTAATGTAAAGCAAGTAAAACAAATCAGCACCAGCGAATTCGTGCTTTAGAAGCGAATAGTTTCACATCTAGCCAAGAAATTCCGCACAATTTATGGAACACTAAGGCTTAGTACCTTTTTCACAACAATCCGCCACCTGTTCCTATCCTGATCCAGATGAATCCATTCCACAATTCCCCATCCTGCATCTTGAAGATCCTTTTTAATTATCCTCCCTTTAATTCGAAGGTCTTCCAAGTGGTCTCTTTTCCTCATCTTTCCCCACCAAAACCCTGTGTGCACCTGTCCTCTCCCCCCATACGTTCTACATGCCCCGCCAATCTCACTGTTCTTATTTTTATCACCGGAATAATATTTGATAAAGAGTTAAGATCATTAACGTCCTCATTATGTAGTTTTCTCCGCTCCTTTGTTACGTCAGCCCTGTTAGGCTCAAATAACCACAACACCCTATTCAGGAACACCCTCAACCTATGTTCCTCCCTCAGTGTGGGAGACCACGTTTCACACCCATACAAAACAACAGGCACATTCATAGTTCTTTATATCGTACACCAGTTTTTGAAGTAATTAATTTTCCAGATCAAGTGCCCAGGCCCATTTTCACTTCAAAGCAGACCTGTCCGCTTAGAACAGAAGTAATTTCCTTCTCCTGGCATCGAATGTTGTGAATTAGCACTCCGCGAGTCTAACTTTCAAACGTGGGTTTGATATCCTTAAATTTCGAATGTTTATTGTTAAATGACGTAATTGTAATCCCCACGTCATTCTCATTCGCGCAGTGTTTTGTGGCCCTGTAAGTTATGGGCGTTCACACAAATGGAACGGATGGCTAGACAATTCAATTACCATAGCATTCTAAATTTAAAACTTAAGTGTTAAAATAGAAGCGTTTGTTTACATTTGTTTGTAAATGTACACATAGAATAGCAGAACTCCCTCTTTTTCATTTACTTCGGTCCCCAGTCTGTTGATTACGATTGTTAGTCTGTTTAAGGTTACCTGTCATTCCATTTACATAATGAAGGACGAGACTGGGTTAGATTACATTGATGGTATGACGTAGGCTACAGTTTTGTTAATCATCGTCTCATGGATGATGTTCGGCTTAGGGCGCTGCTATTCGCAGCGACGGTGTTTTCATTCTTGGTTCTTTGGCGTGTGTCGCAAAATCGCGAAAAGCGACTGTTAGCTGTATCATGTCTGTATGTGTGTACGTCTGCATAGGACAGCCCGGCGTCCACAGGACGGATTTTTATGATATTTTATTTTCTACTATTTTTCGAAAATCTGTCGAGAACTTTTGAGTTTTATTAAAATGTTACAATAATAACTGGTAGTTTGCTTAAAGAACAGTGTACATTTATGATCAAATTTCGCTCATTTCTTCTTATAATAAGAAATGTTTCAAATTTGACATTCATAGGCCGTGCGTCATAATATAATTCTGTAGTAAAACCAACCAGAAACATCAATGTATCAAATTTATTTTATTGGAGTAATACTCTACATGTTTCGGACGGTCTTTCCGTCCATCAACAGGAGTTAAAAACCGTACATACTGCAACAGTCAGCAGTATATTCGACATATGACTGTTGCAGTATGTACGGTTTTTAACTCCTGTTGATGGACGGAAAGACCGTCCGAAACATGTAGATTGTTCTTGATTTTAAGCTTTCGCCGTGTCCTGTATGTAATATGTTTTCTTTTGGGTAATTCCCCGTCGTCACAAAGCTAATAGCCGACGTTTCGGAACCCTCTATCAGTTCCATCTTCATAGGCAGGTGGATGAAGTATATGAAGTATGAAGTATACTTCATCCACCTGCCTATGAATATGGAACTGATAGAGGGTTCCGAAACGTCGGCTATTAGCTTTGTGACGCCGGGGAATTACCCAAAAGAAAACATACTACATGTAGATTGTTGTTACTTCAATAAAATAAATTTGATACATTGATGCTTCTGGTTGGTTTTACTGTAGAAAAAAAATTGTAGGGGAAATCATAAGGCACATTAATTGTCCAATAACATTTTTGCGAAAATCATAAGGCACATTAATTGTCCAATGACATTTTTGCGGAAATCATAAGGCACATTAATTGTCCAATAACATTTTTGCGGAAATCATAAGGCACATTAATTGTCCAATAACATTTTTGCGGAAATCATAAGGCACATTAATTGTCCAATGACATTTTTGCGGAAATCATAAGGCACATTAATTGTCCAATAACATTTTGCGAAAATCATAAGGCACATTAATTGTCCAATAACATTTTTGCGAAAATCATAAGGCACATTAATTGTCCAATAACATTTTTTGCGGAAATCATAAGGCACATTAATTGTCCAATGACATTTTTGCGGAAATCGTAAGGCACATTAATTGTCCAATAACATTTTTGCGAAAATCATGCCGTTCATGAAATCACGTGGAAGAATGTGGTAGAGCCAGACAGGCCACAGATGACAAAATGGCGCATTCGCGTTGCATGCTGGGTAACTAAGGCTACGAACATACACCCAGAATATGTAATCGCTTCTCCACTGCGTTAGTGTTTGCGTGAAAGAGCCTCGATGTTTTGTTTTTACGTACGTTGTCTGTCTTGCCGGAACACGCAGTTGTGTTTGTATGTGGGTCAGTAACGTTCTTATAGCACTATGCCAACAAACTCTTGGAATTCGACATCATTAATTAAGTCATTCCCAACAATGGTTTTAGAAAATAGGGTCGGGGCAGACGGGCAACTTGCCCAGCAATGGATTTGCTGCGCTACAGGGTTCATTAACTTGTCTCTATACGTTGTTCTTGTTTATTGTGTGTGTCACAGTGCTTTCACTATTGCGGTATGAATTCACATATGGTAGAATGAGTCGTTTAAGTACAAGAAGCTTAGCGCATTAACGCATCACGGGACATCACAGTATCCATATGCTGATCTCCGAAACTACTAAGGATATATAAATGGATTTTTTTGGGTGGTAGGATGTGAAATGGCTAACGATAGGCACTGTCACCAGAATATAATCTTAGTTTAATTATGCAGTGCAATCATTGCTTGACACAAAGCTGATATCGAATTTTTTGTGTTGTGTGAGTAAAAGCTAATCGTAAACGGTAGTCTTTTTTTTTTGTGGCGCTGCGGCCCAACGCGGGCCATGACCTCCTCATTCTTGAGGATTGTAGATCACACACAACGACGCATCACAGTCGGTAGGACTCCTCTGGACGCGTGATCAGTGCGTCGCAGAGACCTCTGCCTGACAACACACAACACTCACAACAGACAGACATCCATGCCTCCGGTGGGATTCGAACCCACAATCTCAGCAGGCGAGTGGCCGTAGAATCTACGCCTTAGACCGCGCGGCCACTGGGACGGGCAGACGGCAGTCTAAAAAAAATCAGTCCCATTACAGGCCCGATGTGCCCAGAGGGTTCCGGGAAGTTAAGGTTCCCAGATTGCATGACAATGGCCCAGAATGGTGGTGAGGTCAGCCTTAGGCACCGGCCGTTTTTACCCCCAGGAAATACTCCTGGTATTCATGTTAGAGGCTGAGTCGACCCCAGGGCCATAGTGCGATCGGAAGGATTATGTCAATGAAAAATTCCAATGACACCACCTTGAATCGAACCAGCGACCTTCCGATTTATAGCGCAGCACCTTAACCACCGTGCTACCGCGGTCCCCGTCGGTAGTCTAAAATGGTATAAAATTTACATTTTAAAAACTTCTTTCTTAACTTTCTTTTCCGTATGGAGAACGTATGACGTCCTGCAGGCAAGAAAAGTGTTTTTATTTGCAATTTGATTCTTTTTTGTGTGAAATAAATTAGCATTAATATCATTGGTATAGAGAAATGGCAGACAGCGCGTTCAGGAACTTTTTTTTTTCAGAAAAATTAAATTACGAATATTCATCGAACGTGTTACAAAGACATTAATAGGTACAATAGCTATACGTTGCTTGTAAAAATGGAGTCGTGTCGTCGTTAATATATCAAGTGCACGTTATTCCCAACCCGTTTCGAGCGCGCTCGTTAAACTTTGTTTCTTTGAAGTTTAGTGGTTGTGATTAGCAAAACGTACGACATCGATACTCCGATTGTATTTGTGTATGTAATGTAATTATAACAGACAGCAGTTTTATTGACCTGAGCGGGATTAATTAATCTTTACATTCTGTACTGCAGACAAAGGCTGAATCTATTCGACAGGAAGTAATGCTGCAAGCATAATATTGCGCTTACAGCGAAATCCTTATATTTAATTCATTTTGTAGTAATTACGGACCCGTTGATTGTGGAAAAAAAAACATAATTATGATTTTATATAATTTTTTAAAATTAAAATGTGATATCACGTGATTTAAAAGGAACTAACCTCCCAAGTTTCTTGCTGTTTATGTCATTAATGCTTATGGGTGATGAAGTTCATGTTAAAGCATTTTTGATTTCCGTAGTAGATGGAGGTGAATGGTCACCTTCATGCTGAGGCCGCTTTACCTTAAAAGGAAATGGTCCCCGTTATCGTACATTAATGAAGTAGTTTATCCGGTTCTGAAAATACATTGTATTCACGTAACATAAATATGTAGTACATAATATTCATTACCAATTAACCGCACTAGTTGGAATGCTTCTCCTTGATGATAGCTGTACCCAGTAGTCGAAATATGTCCGAGTAACAGTCTTGTACATTTTAATTAGTCCATTAGGGTGTTGATGAATTTATGTTTTGCAGGTCTATAGCATGGAAATGTGTAACATTAATTTAAAAAAAAAAGTATGGTGTTATATGGATTGTAATGAAAGTACACAATTTATGGTAGCATGGGTACTGCAATTAACAGTGTGTTTTTGTTTGTTTCGACACCTGTCACGAATTACCGAACACTTACACGCGCAATATAAACTACAAACAGGAACACACACAGCAGTACAAACATTGCGTTCAGTGTAAATAAACATTTAATAACAGATCTATGCAATTGTTTCCCAAGCCGAAATTCCAGGGCAGTTTGCCTCGTTTGAATTTATTGTCTCATGTCGTATGTGTAATTTTACTAGTTAAAAAAACCAGCACATACCCACCTCTAATGAATTAAGGTAAATATTTTGGAATTTCTTAACATTGTGTTATAGTGTTTTGTTCTGAATGAAGGCATCACGTTGTGCCTGCAACTCAACGTCACACAGTATACGTCAGCACAATCTTTTTTATTCTCAAGCAAGGCTACATGTTTCGACTAAAAGTTAGTCATCTTCAGGCCCTTACAACATTTTCGTTACCAGATGCTTTGCCCACTATGGGATCCCAAAGTGGGCAAAGCATCTGGTAACGGAAAATGTTGTAAGGGCCTGAAGATGACTAACTTTTAGTCGAAACATGTAGCCTTGTTTAAGAATAAAAAAGATTGTGCTGACGTATACTGTGTGACGTTAATAGTGTTTTGTGTTCTTTCATATTTTACAGGTGCTGTCTTTTTCACTGTAAACAACGTTTTATATATTCTGTTTTCATCTTGCAATCTGGCACTCTTCGGCTTCCCTGACTGAGGTTTTTCCGTGCTTTTTACCTCAGTTGTAAGGCATATGCCAGGGTATAAATCGCAAAGACGGGGCACGGCCCACACTGTTCCCAAATTTTGTTGTCCTAATGTATTGTTTGTGTGTAAATGTGTACTGTACTATTGCCACCGGGTGTCAACCCGATTGCAGTTAACGAATGTAAATATCTATATCTTGTGACGTGTTTAAATCGTTAATAGTCCTACATGTCTTTGTATTGCTTTTGCATGTAGCACAATACTGTTTTATGCTCTCTGTTTGAGTGCTGGGCCCCAGAACATAGCTATGTTTTTTTTTTGTGATAGTGATAGCTACTGTTGTGAGTTTTACATATAAGTATTCCCTGAAAAACTGTTCGCTGCCCTTTTTTTGGGGGGGGGGGTGTTGGGGAGGTTTGTAGATCGTTGTTATTTGCGTTATGACACCGTGTAGTCTGATGAATGGCTACCAGCTTTTCGGAGTACGCTCGGTCTCAATCTTGTGCTGAAGACAACGGTTCAATGAAAACGTCAAATTGCATTTGCTCTAGGCTGCAGACTTTCCGTACGGTTTTACTTAATCGCGTTGTGTTCTGTAACTTCTCACTGATTCTAGTGCTCGAATTTTGTTGTTGTTGTAATATTTGTAATGCATCTCCCTATTTGCGTCACAGAGAACACGGACTGAATTTTTGTTTACTTCTGACTTCAAAGTCCATCTAGTATAGCCCCAAAGTGTCTGTATCTTTCGCCCTCAAACTGTGACATATAACGCTAAAGTAAATGGCCTGGCGATTTTGTGAGTCACCTACTGAGTGAGCTTGTGTCGAAGCACGGACCTATGCGATTCGACAGTCCTCTGTTGAGTAGTTGTTGGAATTCAATTTCTCGTGTACTTGCATGAATTTTTTTTTTTTTTAACGGAGTGCGCTGTGTACTACCAAAAGTATGACCAGAGAAATTTCATTCATACGTCTAAGAAATATGTAGGAAAACGGCCCTTTGGAAACTTGGTTATGGTGTTTATTATTTTACCTCGAAGTATACGGAACGTGTTTAGCTGTGGATCTTCCGGCTTGTTTTAGAATTACACGTGACGTAAGGTAGCGGAATTCACAACTGCTTAGTGTTCGATGTATCTTTATGTGTCAGCTAGTCGCATCTGTAAAATATCTTAACGTGCTGATTCTCTTCCCTGTACTCCTAACATATTGTAATTCTTACGCGTATTGGACCGTGCATCATCTTGATATTTGAATAAAGGTAGACCAACTTGATGACACTTGCTTTATTATGTCAATTTACTGCTCAAAATGTTTCGGATGTTAATACATCTATCTTCAGGAGCTTGCGACTACTTGGTGTGTTATTGTGTAGGCTGTATTGCGCTGTAATGATAGAGGTTTATGTGTTAATTTATTTATCTAGTGGTAAGTGTTATACCTATATTATGTGTCGTGTGTGGCTCTGAGTGAGTGTGTTTCTGCAAGCGTGTGGTGTCCTGTGGTTCTTGAATATTCTAGAGTGTGGTGTGTTTTGGTGGTGTTTTATGCATATGTACTGATGACTATATGCATGATTGTATGCATGAGGTATGTACAGCTCATGCATATTGTCATCAATACAGATGCATAAAACACCAAAACATACCACACACAAAAATGTTCAAGAGCCACAGGACACCACACGCTTGCAGAAACACACTCACACAGAGCCACACACGACACATAATATAGGTATAACACTTACCACTAGATAAATAAATTAACACATAAACCTCTGTCATTACAGCCTACACAAGGCAACAAATAGTCGCAAGCTCCTGAAGATGGATGTATTAACATCTGAAAAATGTTGAGCAGTAAATTGGCATAATAAAGCAAGTGTCATCTAGTTGGTCTACCTTTATTCAAATATTGTAATTCTTGTTGTCGTGATGTGCTCGTAAATACCAAGGGTGTAACGTTTTGCAAAGTGGCAGTGAAGTAAGACTGAATGTGGCTTAGGTTACTGGGATGTGGAGTATGAAGGGGACGCTTTTTGGGGCGTCGCTCTGTATGTACCGGTAGATAGGTGCCATCATTTCAGAGGAATTGAGGGGCGCTGTACACTCTCAGTTAAACCGAGCGATGTTATTGTGTGACGTCATACCTTACGGAAAAACTGAGTAAACTGCGCAGTTTTTACATGCAATAGCGCAGGCCTCGGAACTGTCCGTTCCAGTCGTCTTTCACATAAAGAACTGCGTAGTTCACTGAGGGAATCCCACACGCATTCAGTTCAGTTTTTCGTGCAGTTATTTTTACGCAGTAAAACTGCACAGTTTAACTTAGAGTGTATGGGGCCCTTTAAACTGCTGTCATGCCTTGAAGAGGGTTAGAGAAGGATCGTCAACACAGCCTGCAGAACACCTAGACTGACTGACTGGTCGCATTAAGTGTCTTCTACGACTGTTGACCCGATTTTAGGTTCCATGGCCTTGTAAGTTGATCTCGTTTGAGTATCTTCTTACGGGCCGTTGTTTCTTTGCGGACCGCAGGTTACGCCACATCGCACAACAGCTTGCTCATGGCAATCAAACGATAAAAGCCTCAACTTCGATGTCCGTTCAATTATCAGCAATTTTAATACGTATTTGCGAGGTCCGTGGTCCATGTTTACCTCCGGATGTCATTCTGACTGGAGGTTTTACTATATTTCACAGTTTTACCGGTTAGACTTCGGGGTGAAGGTAACGGAAAGTGCAACCTTGTACAGGCACTGAGGTTCTGTACAGGCCGTACGGCCCATAGGGGGATTAGAGGTATAGCTGTACTGTACAGGCACTGAGGCTCTGTACAGGCCGTACGGCCCATAGGGGGAGTAGAGGTATAGCTATACTGTACAGGCACTGAGGCTCTGTAGAGGCCGTACGACCCATAGGGGGAGTAGAGGTATAGCTATACTGTACAGGCACTGAGGCTGTGTACAGGCTGTACGGCCCATACGGGGAGTAGAGGTATAGCTCTACTGTACAGGCACTGAGGCTCTGTACAGGCCGTACGGCCCATAGGGGGAGTAGAGGTATAGCTATACTGTACAGGCACTGAGGTTCTGTACAGGCCGTACGG
>Ga0131853_10026686_pt1 | contig 10387 bp, 9 predicted proteins | sample TergutLab28metaG_FD_92764 | JGI IMG/M metagenome (GOLD analysis project Ga0131853, IMG submission 92764) | Labiotermes labralis P1 segment gut microbial communities from Petit-Saut dam, French Guiana - Lab288 P1 (version 2) (version 2) | ecosystem: Host-associated > Arthropoda: Insects >... | reverse complement strand
AGGATGAGGGAATCTTCGATAAGAGCAACAAAATTGACCGGTTCAAAGCCTTTTTTCCGGTTCTGTGCCGCCGCTAAAACGGTGTTCGTAATTCTTGCCGCCTTGTTTGCTGCTGTCAGGATTTTGTCCAACGCCTTTGTTCGGCTCGCACCATCTTTGTTTCGCAAGCCCAATTTCGCATAGTTGATGATTGTCATCAAGATATTATTGAACTCATGCGTTGTTGTGCCTGTCAATTCGCCGAGTGCCGAGAGTCTCTGCGCTTGCACCAGTTGATTCTCCAAAAACTCGATACGGTTTTGCAGTTCTTGAATGTTTTGCGATTTTGATGACTTGCTCACTGCGTTTGAAAATATATTGGAGTAATTGGGATTTTGACTACAAAATCTGCCCTAACGGGCAAGCCAAGCCCTATTTTATAAGAAAACGAGACTTTTAGCAAATTTTTGCCAATTAGGTACTCCGAATTTGCTCTGGTAAAATTTTGCCAAAAATGTTACGATTCGGTTATGCTCCGGGTTTTTCCTCTCTGTGTATTCTTGGTTCTGGCGGTCGGTTGTCAACTCAACCGGTCGTTCGCACCGATTTCGCCGGGGCAAATCTACAGTAGCAATCAGGGACGACAGGGAATTGCCGCCCTGGAACAGGGGAACCTCGCTGAAGCCGAAAAACGACTCGAAGATGCCGTCCGATATAACAGAAATGACATCAACCACCGGCGGCACTATGCCGAAGTCCTATGGCAACTGGGAAAACACCAAGAGGCACTGCATCAACTTGACGAAGCCCTTAAACGCGGCGGACAGAACAATACGTCCCTCCATATTTCCCTTGCGGAAAAGTATTTGGAAATTCGGGAATTCACGACAGCCCATCGCCACGCCGACGAGGCGGTACGATTAGATTCGCAGGATTACCGAGGCTGGGCACTGCGAGGAAGAGCAAAACGTTTGCAAGCAAACCGACAGGCAGGATACGTCGAACACACGATGGCAATGCTTCATCAATCACGGGAGGATTACCTTCGAGCGGTTTCGTTGTCGCCGAATAACCGGGAACTCTTGGCGGAACTGGCAACCCTCCAAATGAGTTGTGGGCAACCGGAACAAGCACTGGCAACGTGGCTCACGTTGCAAAGTTTGTATCCGCAGGGAGGCGAACCAGACGAAGTGCTAATAGGCAAAACGGAAACGCTGACAGTTTTGCGGCGTTTCGATGAAGCGGAGTCGAACCTGATAACAATTCGGCAACGCGGACTGGAACACACCGAAGCGGGACAGCGGTTGCAAGCAATGATTGGACAAGGAGTTAGGAGATAGAAATAATGTTCAACACGATCCGACAAAAACTAGGTCAATACACGAGAGCGGCATTAGCGGCGGTGATGCAGGGGAGCGGTACGGCGGCATTATATCTCGGTGCCAGCACCCTTCTGGCAGCGATATTGCTTGCTGTCATTATGACATACGCTTGGGATATTGACCGCGAGAGATGGTTCAGAGCACTTGCTATTTTGCAGGGAGTCGAACTTGCAGAAATCCAACAAGCCGAACGGGATGCGGTTGCCGAAATCAGTTTTGAAGAAGTTTTGGAACGCAGAGCGATGTGGAATCGAGAGCGTGAGTTCAGGCAAGAAATAACAGAGCAGGCTGTTCGGTGGCAGTTGCCGCCGGAAGAGCCTGCACCGTTGCCACCTCCCCCACCAAGCGATGCTGATAGGATCGGTGCCTACGAACAGCGGGTTCAACGCGACATTGCCCAATCGAGAACGGAAGGGCTTGCCGAATTGACCCAGATACTAGGCAGAGGGAATCCCGAATGGGCAAAGGGAGTGGTCCGAGAACTCTGGCAACAGGGGCAGAACAGGCTTGTGTTGCAAGCACTCCTCGATTTGGAAGAAAGACAGCGAGAGAGAATTTTATTTGCTATGCAAGAAACCAACGACGAAGAGTTAAGAGACCTTTGCGAAATTTTGCTACGAATCGCCGCAGGCGAGCCGAGGACTTCTATTCTGGAAGAAGCGGCAAGGGAACCGTGAGTTTCTATGATCCCCGGCGACTCCTTGCCTAGTGAGAGTTACATCGTCCTCGCTCACCGTATCATGTCAACAACCCCGGAAATTTTAGACGACGTACTGCTTTCAATGGTCGAAGGCATCGGAGCAAGAACGTACCAACGATTGTTGGAAAAATTCGGCAATGCAACGGCAATTCTCAATGCTTCTCGGAGCGATTTAGGCTACTTCGATTTTTTGAAACCCGACACACTCGCCCAACTAACCACTGCTCGGAACCGACTTGATCCGACACACATCGTTGAACTTTGCGAACAAGATAACATCGACGTTCTCTCGATTCGGGAAGAGCGGTATCCGGCACAACTTCGTACCATTTCCGACCCGCCGCCGATTCTGTATGTCAAAGGGACATTGCTGCCGTCCGACTCTTTTTCGATTGCCGTCATTGGAACCCGACGCAACACTCAATACGGCGAACGACAGACGGAGCGGCTGACATCGGCACTCGTGCAAAACGGTTTTACGATCATCAGCGGTTTGGCACTGGGCATCGATGGCATTGCGCATCGAGCGGCATTGAAAACGGGTGGTCGAACCGTTGCAGTTCTGGGAAGCGGTCTGCACCGAATTTATCCGCCGGAACACAAGCCGCTTGCCCAAAAGATCGTCGAGTCAGGTGGCTGTGTGATGAGCGAGTACCCGCCGTTGCATCCGTCGGCAAAGTGGACGTTTCCACAGCGCAACCGAATTGTCAGTGGGCTGTCGCTCGGCGTGTTGGTGATCGAGGCTCCATTGCGCAGCGGGGCAATGATTTCTGCCAGACTCGCTGGCGAACAGGGACGGGACATCTTTGCCGTTCCCGGCTCGATTGAATCGTCAGCGTCGAGCGGTTGCAATCAGTTGATCAGAGATGGTGCGTACCTCACGGAGTCAGTGGACGACATTCTCGACGTGCTGGGACCGATGCGGCAATCAGTATTATTGCCGGGAATAGAAGGTCTGGTGCGTCATCCGAACGAAGTGTCGCTCAATGACGTTGAACATCGGGTTTTGCAACACGTTGGCGTAGCGGAAACCTCGTTGGATTCGATAGTTACGGCATCGGGATTGGAACCACAGCAGGTATTGGCGGCTCTCACCGTGTTGGAAAAGAAACGTATCATCCGTCAACTCTCGCCAATATCGTTTTTGAGAATGTAGGGGAAGTGAGCACAGCCCTCTAACGAATTTGCATGAAATCCGGCGGCTCTCTGTCTGGTGTGGCATAAGCCGATATTTCTCTTGACACGATCCTTGAAAATCCGTATCATTTGGACATCCGTGCTGGACAGGGTTGCACTCTTGGTTCCGGCACAGAGGGACGAAAATGAGGAATATAGTTTTTGGCACTTCACTGTTTATCGCTCTCGTAGCGGCAGGCTGTGCAGGCACACAACAACAGTTGCACAAATCACTCTTACTGCACGAAAATCGGCAGTTAGAAGACGCTCTGTTTGTATCGCAAGCACAGATTGCCGACTTGAAACGTGAAAACGATTCATTGCGAAGACAACAGACAAGCGAGACTCGCACACCGCCGGGACGATCCCGTAGCGATTCTTGGCTCGATGACTGGGACTTTGGTCAGCCGCTTGAAATGCCAAAAGTGATTTTACCCGGCGATTCCGGCACCACAGATGTACCGGAAGCACTACGAGGTTCACAAATGTTCCCCGTTTGGATGCCCACTAGGTAACGAAAACAACAGAGGAGACAAGTAATGCAAAAACGCAATTCGGACAAACTACAATACGCCATGCGGTCGTTGGAAGATGCACTCAAATATACCCGATCCGGCGAGTTTCACGGACTCGGCATCGAGTTCAAGAGTGTGCTGATTTCAGCAGTCGTTCAAAATTTCGGCTTGACCTTTGCTGTTTGCCGCCAGATGATTTCGCAGCAGTTGACAGATCGTCTCGGCAAAGCGGCGGTAGCAGGAATTACACCGGAAGCCCTCTTCCGCCTGGCGGCGACGGAAGGAGTGATTACCAATCTGGATCGCTGGATCGAATATCTTGACTGCGAATACTTGTCTCCGTCGAGCAACCTTGCGCTTCGCACGTTTGAGAAAGCCTCGGCATTTTTAGAAGATGCCGCCGAACTGCTTGACACCTGCGCGAAACGTACGCAAAACGAACGTCGCCGAGCAGCGTAGAAACATCCTATTTTAGCCGGTTCTCCGGCTTTCTAGACCACCGTTTTACCGTTTTCGAGCAAGTCATCTTTTCCGTGAGACGACAAATTGGGCAAGTTCCGTGAGTGCTTGTTTTGCTTCGACATCTCCTTCGATTTCAGTCAGAGATTCCAGTGCTTCTTCAACGAGTTGCTGTGCTGTCTTTCTGGCAGCGTCTATTGCACCGGATTCGTGCAACCGCTCCACAACCCAGTCCGCCGACTGCTCGGCAAAGTCGTCCCGACGGATACAGACCAATATCTCCTTTTGTTCTGCCTCCGTTGCTTCCTGTAAATACAAGATCAACGGCAACGTCGGCTTGCGGTGAATTAAATCGGTTCGCAACGTCTTGCCAGCAGTATCTGTTTCGCCGATCAAGTCCAACACGTCGTCGATAATCTGGAAAGCGAGTCCTAGTTTTTGACCGAAAGACCGGAAACGTTCAATTACCGGGGAAGTTGCAGAAGCATAAAATGCGCCGATTTCCGCACTGCACGCCAAGAGCGGAGCCGTTTTACCGGCAATGATCTGTACGTACTCTTCGGTGGACATATCGAATCTTCCCATCGCACCGATTTGCCGAAGTTCCCCTTCGCAAGTCTGCTTGCACGCTTCGGTAAGTGCCCGTACAACGTTCATTTCGCCAGTTTGCGTGATCAATTCTAACGCTTTGGTCAAAAGGAGATCGCCCGCCAAAACACCGATTTGAGCGTTCCATCGGACATTGAACGTTGCAAGATGCCGACGGATGGCTGCACCATCTAGAATGTCGTCGTGAATGAGCGTTGCGGTATGGACAAATTCGAGCGCAGCGGCGGCTTGAACGTGCTGCTCGGTAATATGCCCGACAGTTTTTCCGGTAAGAAACACCAGGGCGGGACGGAGCCGCTTCCCGCCGATTTGCAAACTGTACTGGACAATCTCATCGACAAACGGGTCGGTATTGGAAAGAGTTCGACGCATCAATGCTTCCATTGCGGTCATTTCGCTTGCAATGAGTCTGTGTGCGTCTTCGGACATACAATAGGGAATCGGAATTGTGATAGCCGATTTCCCCGTAATATACCGAAAAACGGAGAAAGCGTCAAGGAATGATAGTGAAAGACAAACGCACCCTGTGGTCTTTAATTTGCTCGCCCCTGTTGCGCGATTCTCGCTTCCTCCCGATTGACATCACTAATCAACTCTTGCAACGCCCGGTTGCCGGGAAGACGTGTTTGGACATTATCATAGACTCGCCGTGCATCATCAAAACGTCCCAACTCCGCTAAACCGCGAATCCAATAAAAGAACACATACGTCTGGTTGGCTTGAAAGTTGGTGTATGTCGGATCGAGGGCAACTCCCTGGTCCAAAATGACAGTAGCAATGTCGAATCTACGCCCTCTACTTTCGCCCGCGAATTCTAGTGCCCAGTTGTTGAGCGAAGCAAGCAGGTTGGTCCACGCTTGTTCGTTCTCCCGATCCAGATGCAATGCTTTAAGATTTGCCGCCGCCGCTTCGGGAAAACGTCGTTTCGCATGAAAATCAACGCCGATATTGTAATAAATCGTCGCAACTAACTGTACCGAATTGATTTCCCGAAGATTGTCGGGCAAGTCTGCTTCCGCGACCACTGGGGGCGGTGCATCGGCGTTTTGCGCTGTTGCCGGATTGGGTATTGCCGGAGCGGGGGCAATCCGTTGCAACGTTGCCATCTGCCGTTCTTGGGCGGTCTGTAAGTCGAACCAATTCGGAGCCGTCGTTTCGATTTTCATGGCAACCCCATCGGCAAATTTGACCATAGAAAGGGTATGCCCCGGCATTTCCAGACCGCGAACGTCGAGTCCTGCTTTCTCGGCGAGGACGTTAAACAGAACGGTCGCACTGACACAGTTGAAACTGCCCGTGTTCATCACATTGCTCAATTCGGTGCAATGAAGGCTGTATCCACCTGTCAGGATTTCCCGGTGCATTGCCTCGAAGAGGGATCGGGTCAATGCCTGTGGAGTAGTGTTCCCTTCTGTTCGCGCTGCGGCTAAAACTTCGGCGACCAAAGCGTCGAGTCGGGCATCATAAGCCCGAATGCGTTCGGCATCACGGATTCCTTCGGCGATCAGTGCTGCCCGAAAGAGATCGAAATTGCCCCAACTGCCGTTTCGGGCATTCTGAAATAATGCCCTTTCGACGTGATCAATCCCTCGAAGGATGATGGTGTACGGCAACGGAGTCTGCGTTGGGTCTGCTGTTCTGCGAATCAGTGTTACGGGAAAACAGTTGCTGGTCAGCGAATCTGCCGCTACTCTCTGATCACCATGAAAAGTGAGAATATCCGACCGGAATACGTCTTGTTCTGTTCCATTCAGTCGTTCGATGGGAAGCAGACCGAGAAACAGTAGTACGGCAATCATGAAAAACCGCACAGACAAAGGCAACTGATTTTTGAGAAAGTGTGTTGCTGCCATCTTTAATTTATTTTGATAGGAGGCGAGAAAAATGGTCGAAACACGCCGAACTCACCCCGCTATTCGGCATATTGTAAACAATTAGAAAAAAAAAGTAAAGACGAGAATTCGGTAAATTCCGTCCGACTGACAGAATTATTACGTCTGGCGGATAGGATTGTAGGGAAAATTCCACAAGTTTTTGGGAATAAGTGGTTTTTGAGTGCCCAAACGTCTTTCAGAGCGACGAGGAGCAAATCAAATGGGCGGGATCGTTAGTCCGCCAGTTGGGTTGCCAACAGGATCGAAGCCTCGTCGAAAAACAGCCCTGCCATTGCACCGGTCATGAGGCAAGCAAGCGTTGCAAGGAATAACGCTTTCCAAGCAACGGCGGCAATGTCCGACTTGCGATTCGGTGCTAATGCCACTGCTCCGCCGACGTAGATCGCCAATGACGGTATGTGAGCAAAGCCGCACAAGGAGTACGCCGCGATCACTGCCGAGCGAGGCTCAATGGCACCCTCGGCAATCAGTTGCGACAGCATAAAGTATGCGGGGACTTCTGTGGCGATTATTCGGGTTCCCAATAAATGGGCAACGGTCGGAACGTCCGCCAATGGTACTCCCATAAGAAACACAAACGGATAAAAGGCGTAAGCCAATCCTCCTTGAATCGACCAGTCGCCGGCAAAACCTAAAAGCGGATTGATTTGACTGCCGCACCAAGCGACAAACACGTTGGCAATCGCAAGCAAGCCGACGACAGCGATCAGCATGCAAGTAATGCCGACAATCATTTTGAAGCCGGTTTCACCGCCGGAAAGAATTGCTTCGACGAAAGAGTTTTCCTTCTCGTAATGGGGAGCGACACGAGTGCCGAGCGTTTCCGGCGTTTCCGTTTCAGGGACGGCAAGTTTGGCGAGAATGACCGCCGTCGGAACCATAAGGATCGTTGCCGATACCAAATGTCCCGCGATGGCAGGAAAGACATCGCGGAGCACACCGACGTAAAGTCCGATGACATTGGCAGAAATCGTTGCCATGCAACAGACAAGCACGACGCACAGTTCGGAACGTGTGAGTTTCGGCAAACAGGGGCGGATGGCAAGCAGAGACTCGTTGCCGACGAAGATGTTGGCAGAGGCGGCAAGTGATTCCGCACCAGAAATTCTTGTCAACTTGGAAAAAACGGCGGAAAAGAGTTTCAATATCCAAGTCATGATTCCGACGTGATACAGAATCGCAAGCAGGGCGGAGATGACCAAGATCGTCGCAAGTCCTTGAAAGAACAGGATAAAACCGATGCCAGTTTGTGCCGAGGCGACGGGGTCTGCAAGTGAACCGAAAACGAATTTCGGACCTTCGAGGGCGGCATCGACGATGGCAATGACGACGGTGTTTATTCCGGCAAAAATGTTCTGTCCGGTTGCCGTCCGAAAAACGAACAAGGCAAAGAGAAACAGGAAGGCAAATCCCCAGAAAAGAAGCCGGTAGTTGATTCGCTTGAAATCCCGTGAAACGAGCCAAGCGATGAGTGTGAAAACTGCGATGCCGAAAACGGCAATGATCTGATGTGTGTCCATTAGCAAGACATGATAACAAAATATAACAAAATACGCAAGAAAAAAGAGCCGGGGACGTAGCGGCATCCCCCGGCTCCTTTTTACTCCAGATTCATCACATCCATCTGTTTTCGGACGGATTCTTCGTGGATTTCCTTGATGACTTCCCGTACGAAATCGGCATCCAAGTCGAGTGTTCTGCCGTACTCGGTGCAATGCTCGATAATTTCGCTGTACCGTATCGTTTGCAGTGCCGGCATGTTGTTCGCCTTCTTGTATTCCCCCATTTCGATAGAGACCTGCATGCGCCGGGCAAGAAGTTCCAAAATGCTCTTGTCGATTTGATCGATCTGCAAACGTAATTCCGAAAAAAACTGTGAAGGACGATCCTCTTCCCGAATCACGAGTCGACTCAATAGATGGGCAAGCATTTCCGGCGTAATTTGCTGAGCAGCATCGCTCCAAGCGGCTTCGGGATGGCAATGCGTTTCGATCACCAGTCCGTCGAACTGCAAGTCCATCGCTTGCTGACAGAGCAAGGCGATACTGTCCCGTCTGCCTGCGATGTGGCTCGGATCACAGAAAATCGGCAACGTAGGAAGTCGGCGGCGTAATTCTATTGGAATATGCCACATCGGCGGATACCGATACATTTTTCGGTCGTATGAACTGAACCCGCGATGGATTGCACCGATTCGCCGAATACCGACACCGTACAGCCGTTCAATCGCTCCAATCCAAAGTTCCAAATCGGGATTGATCGGGTTTTTGACCAAGATGGGAACGTCAACGCCGCGCAGTGCGTCGGCAATTTCCTGCACGGCAAAGGGATTAACCGACGTTCTCGCTCCGAGCCAGAGCATATCAATCCCTGCCCGAAGTGCTTCAAAGACGTGCTCTTTGTTCGCAACTTCGGTGGCAACGTACATGCCGGTTTCTTGCTTGACTCGTTTGAGCCAGTCGAAACCCGGCGTTCCGATACCTTCGAAGCCTCCCGGCTTCGTTCGGGGTTTCCAGATGCCGGAGCGAAAAAGTTTAATTCCTTGCGCTGCGATGCCTCTTGCTGCGTCGAGAACTTGCTCTTCGGTTTCGGCACTGCATGGACCTGCAATAACGATGGGACGCACCGGAGCAACGCCGGGGAGTATGATTGATTCTAATTCCATGACTAATATATTAGGCATGTTAACACATTTTGGGCAGGAGTCAAATTACGATCCGAAAGTTTCAAAGTTTCAACGTAGGGCAGGTTGCCCTTGCCCCAAACGGACATTTTCGATAGACTCATAGGCGATGGATTGGACTTCTATTGCCCCGCAGTATATTTTCCTGCTCGGTGTCGTCATTGTTGTTTTGACGATGCTACGGCTGATGGTCCATCGAATTCGGAAAAATGCCGAGAAAGAACAGCAACGCGAGGCTGCCGTTCATGTTGCCCAAGCAGCAGAACACAAACGGCAGCAGAGTGCTGTCATTCCGAAAGCGAAAGTCTCTTCCCCCAAAATGCGGGCACCGCTGGTCGATCCATTCAGCACCCCCTTCGCTGGCAGTGCGTATGGAGCCGCCGCCAAATGGGAAGCGGAAGTCCATCAGATCGGTCGGCAAATTATCGGACAAATCGACTGCAAAATGGCGGCATTGCAAGCGATCACACAGGATGCGAACCGGACGGCAAACCGACTCGAAATTCTAGTCGAACACTTGGAACAAATTACCCGGCAACAAATTACCCAAGCAACATCGGCGAAAACCGATGCGACGGATGTACCGCCAACCGTTATTCCGGTAACGGAACCAGTGCTCGAAGCCACTCCGCTTGCCGATGTGTTGCAAGACTTGAAAGGCATCAGCCGGGCGATTCGGCAGAGCACAGCGTTCAGCGAGCAACCGACACCGGTAGCAATTTTGCGACCGAAAGCCGGAGACGATGTCCCCGAACCGACTGCGAATTTGCGCAGTGAAGTGGAAATGTTAGCGAACTACGGTTTAGACCCACAGGAAATCGCTCGACGGCTGGACATCTCTCTTGGCGAAGTCGATTTGATGTTGCAATCTCAGCGGAATTTCGGCTAGCGCGTCGTTTTTCAAGTAGAAGTAATTTCATAACTCATTTTTTCCGATGTGCTGATATTGCTGTAAATGGTCATCGGACGAAGTTGTGGAAGGTATCATT
>Ga0131853_10026685_pt1 | contig 10387 bp, 2 predicted proteins | sample TergutLab28metaG_FD_92764 | JGI IMG/M metagenome (GOLD analysis project Ga0131853, IMG submission 92764) | Labiotermes labralis P1 segment gut microbial communities from Petit-Saut dam, French Guiana - Lab288 P1 (version 2) (version 2) | ecosystem: Host-associated > Arthropoda: Insects >... | reverse complement strand
GGCGGTAGGTGTAGTAGGCCGTTATGGCAGGTGTGTTGTTTGTTGCGGGTGTTGTTACACTTACCAACTGGTTAAAGGCATTGTAAGCTTTGGTTTGCACAGTTGTGCCTTCAGAGCCTGTGGTTGTCTGGGTCAATTGATTTCCATTTGCATCATATGTAAATGATGTTGTTTGTATTGTGCCATCTTGTGAGGTGCGTGTTGTTGAGAGTAGTTGGTTGGCTGCATTGTAGGTGTAGGTAGTTGTAGCTGTCGTTTGTGTTGCTTCTGCTTCTGCACCTTGACCTACTCTCTCTTCTGTTGTTACCATCATAATGCGGTTGTTACGGTTGTCAAATGTATAGGAGATGGTTGTAGTTGTGGTTGTCCATTCTATATCATCTGTAGATGCTAGTGCGTTTAATACATCTGTAGATGCTAGTGCGTTTAATACATCTGTAGATGCTTGTGTGTCTAATGCATCTGGAAATGTTGATGCATATAACGCGCCTATATCTGCGTTGTCTATAGATGTACCGTCCATAAGCGCTTGTGTGTCATTTGTAGATACTAATGCATCTGTGCTGCTTGTAGATACTAGTGCATCTAATGATAATGCCAATGTATCTAGCGCGTATGCTAATGCATCCAATGATAATGCCAATGTATCTAGCGCGTATGCTGGCGCATCTAATGCATCTGTGCCTATGTTATCTTCATCTTCACCATCCATAAATCCTCGTGCAAAGATAGCAAGGCCATCTATCACCTCTCCAAGAGAGGCAGCTGCTGCGTCAGCTTGAGGTTGTGTGGTATGCGGGTTAGTACGTATAAATATTGCTGATGCAATAGCATTACGAAACGTTGCCCAGGTTGCACGGGGGATATTGCCTTGGCCAAGAGCTTCTATGTATTGAGCTTCATTGATGACATTATCTAAAGCATACCAATCTATCGTGGGCGGGGCATATATAAGAAGCACAAGATTGTTAATTGCAGCCCAAAGAGATGCGGTGGCATCTGCTATGATGGATAGGGTTGCATTTTCGTTGGCAGCAACTACTATTGCATTATCCAATACAATCTGCATGGCTGCCCAGCTTGCGCGGGTAAAGTAATTCTGATTCAGAGATTGGGCATAGTTGATTGCAGCTTGTAGAGGGGCTATAGGAGTAATAGGAGCAGTGATGGCGGTATAGCCTTCTTGTAGATACCTCTCCTCCACAAGCCTCCTTGCCAAATCAAAGGTATATGTGGTAGTGCGGTGGCTTGTAGTACCATTAGGCATAGCAAGCTGTTCTATTACCTGATAGGTGTTGCCATCTAGGTAGTAGGTGTAGGTGAAGGAGGATAGGATGGCGGGGTCGCTTTGTACACCATCTCCCCTTCTATTGGTAAGCCCAGTAACCATACCAGCCAAGTTAAAGGTATAGTCTGTTATGATGATGGCGTTATTGGTGGCATTGCCTATGGTTTGTCTTATACGGCCGCTATTGGCGTTGTAGGTATAGGTTACTATATTGCCATTGGAGTTTACGGTATGTATACGCTGGGCTATGTCGTGGGTGTAAGTGCTTTGGTAGGTTCTTGTGTTGTTTACATAGGTGGCGGAGGATGTTAGGTTGTTTGCGGTGTTGTAAGTGTAGAGGATGGAGATGGTGGGGTTAGCTGTGTTTGCTCCGCTTGCTCCTGCTATGGTGCTTGCACCTGAGCCTGTTGCACCTGCTCCGCCTGAGCTTTGGCCGGCAGTGCCTGCGCCACCTGTACTCGTCTCATCCTGCCTTATAAGTCTGCCTTGAGCGTCATAGGTATAGGTTATTGTATGGGTGTGGGCGGTGTTATTGCCTAGGCCGCTATTTCCTCCTGCCGTGCTATGGCTACCTAAGCTATTGCTATTACCTAATCCACTACTGTCTCCTGTAGCCAAGGTCTCGCTTCTCAATGACCCTGTAGCTGTGAAGGTATACTCTCTATAGGCCACTACAGTTCCACCTTGGCCTGATGCATTAGCACCTTGTACAGCTTCGCCCCTTGCAAGTCTACCCATGTTGTCATATATATGTCTAAATAGCGTACCATTACGGTCAACTCTTGTCAATAATAGGCCGTTAGCATCATAGGTGAGGGTCTCTGTTTGACCAAGAGCATCTGTAGTGGATATAAGCTGGCCGCGGTTGTTGTAGGTGAAGGTGGTGGTTGTGGGTGTGCCTGAGCCAGTTGCCCCACTTGAGCCTTGCCCTCCTGCTCCACCTACTGTCTGGCTTAGTATATTGCCTGCTAGGTCATAAGTGAACTCTGTTCTTATGCCATCTGCATTGGTTGCTGAGGATGTGTTGTTGCCACCTACATGTGAGGCTATTAGTCTGTTGTATCTAAAGGTGTTTGTTGTAGAGGCCCATTGCTCTGGTTGACCTGGTAGGTTTATTAGGGTTGATGTTTGTATTAGGTTGCCATTGTTATCGTAGAAATGTTTGGTTGAGGCATAGTGGATGGTGGTGCTTGTACTGGCACTAGTACTGTGTATGTTATTAGTGTTTTGGGCGCTGTTACTGATGCCATGCATTCCACCTCCAACCACCTCAAAAGGCACATCTTGCCTTATTAACCTACCCAGAGCATCATAAGTAAACCTGCGTGTATTACCCATGAAGTCAGAGGAGGCTATAAGTCTGCCCATATCATCAAAAGTGTTGTGGGATATATTGCCCTCTATATTCCTAACCGATGTCATGCCATGGACATTATAGGTAAAAGTATTGTCTATACCCAAAGAGGTTTCTCTTATAATGCGTCCTGCTAGGTCATAGGTATAGTTAAATATCCTGCCGCCTTGCGTACCTTCTTGGGTTATGCGGCCAAATCTGTCTCTTTGGGTAAAAGTTACTATATTGGGTGTGGTTAAGTTGCTATTAGATGGACTTATGTCTCCATGTACGGTGGTAGTAACACGAGAGTTACCTTGATTATCAGATATATCATCAAAGACAGTTGTTACCCTGCGCATGGTATTGCCTGAAGCATCCAGGTTGCGTGTTTCTATTAACCTATCAAACACATCATATACAAATGTAGTGCGTTGCGATGAGGCTATGCCCTGTGCATTTCTTGTTTCTATCAGCCTCATGCGGTTGTCATAGATATTGGTTAGAACGATTATGCCATTAGGGTCTGTTACGGTAAGTAGATTGCCTAAGCCGTCATATTGGAAGATGTATTCTGCACCTAATACTGTTTGGCGTGTTAGGATGTTTTGTTGGTCATCATAGGTATAGGCAGTAACCCCGCCATTAGGTAGGGTGATGGATGTTATACGTCCTATAGCGTCATAAGTGAAGTGTGTAGTATAACCATTAGCATCTGTTGCGGAGGTAGTACGCCACATTTGGTCATAGGTGAAGGTTTGCTGGATGGTGCCGGGGGCACTAATGCCACCGCCGCCTGCGCTGTTGAGATTATTGATGCCAGTGGCTAGGTCACTGATACCGCTAACGCCACCACCTGCTAAACTACCTGATAAGCCTCCTACACCACTGCCACCTACTAGATTTCCATTAGCATCACGTACATTTGTTGTTCGTATAGATGTGGGTAGAGTGCCTCTGTCGTAGGTTATGTTGGTTGTGATAACTGTGTCAGCATTGGCAGCGGAGTTAGCATTAGGAAGCTGACGGATTTGTGTTATGTTGCCATAGGTATCGTGATTAAACTCTGCTCGTGAGCGCCTTATGTTGTTCTCATAGATGGCAGTGCCTATAATGCTTCTGCCATCAGAGGATAGGGTGTTACGTTCTATGATTGTTGTGTTGTTATCTGGTCTGGTTGTTATTGTAAGAGGCAAACCAAAGCGAGTGTCGTAGGTTATATCGGTTCTATATCTTTCATGGCTGCTTATCGGTACAGCTCCAAGTTGGCTGTTTGCTCTGGCCAATGGACTTACAGATTGAGTCACTTGGCCGAATTGGTTATAGGTGAAGGATTGTTGTGTAACACGGGTAAGGCCATCTCTATGCTCGGTTAGAGCGATAGAAACAGGCAGTTTATGGGTGTTAAAAGTGGTCTCTTCATTTGAAATCATTATATTGCCATTACGTGTTACCCTTTGTGTGTTTAGGTGAAGACGATTAAAAGTATATACTGTATTCAGACCATTGTTTTGGGTTACTGTAACGGTATAGGTATGATTCCACGGAAGACTTGTCACTCTTTGAGGAAAAGCGGTATGGTCGTTTGTATAGCCAAATGTCGTGCGGTGGTATTGTATGCCATTATCAAAAAATGTCCTGGCAGAGACACGCCACACTTGGCGGCTGCTATCTGTGTATTGGCGGCCACCCCTTATACTGCTTGTGTTTATGGCATAGCCAAAGCGCATTTGCGTACCTGCTGGGTAATCGACTTGCCTAAGTAATGCAACATGATTTAAATGGCTTGGAGTTATCGAAAAGAAATCAAAACGAGCTTCTGCTATGTCATATGCAAAAGAAGTGGTTGCACCCACTTGGTTTGTGACGCTACTCAAGACAAAGTCATTATGTGTCCCTGCTCGCACTTGGGTCATTTCAATTGTATATGTACTGCCATCAGGGGAAGTGACGGTGACAGTTCTTGTAGGGACCGTGCCTTCCCATGTGTCCTGATAATCAAAAGTGGTTATCAATCCATTTGTATCAATTATTCTATGCAGCCTAGATGGTCTATTAACACCAAGGGAAGTTATCATAGAGTACTCAAACCTTATTGTATTGCCAAACCTGTCTGACGCGCCTATGATATGTTCGTTATGGAAGAAATAAGATGTGCCATCGATAAAGTCTAGCCTGCGGTTAGATTGAAAGGCGCCGCTGTTAAAGCCTGTATAATTACGCAGTTGCATATCTTGTAGAGTATGGTAGCGGAAGAGGTTGCCGTTTAGAGGAAAGCTCCCTCTGCCAGGAAGGTAGAGTGAATTGTCCAATATATGCGGCAAGTCAAATATCCAGCCAACACCTAGACCATGGAGGTTGTGGCGGGGTTGGGTGGTGTTTGTTCTGCTTTGGGTATGATTATTAATTGGAGTAGCAGAGCGTATCATGACATAAGGAGGCGTCGCAAGCCACGCACGCCCTGGATATATATAGCTACCTCCATCAATATTATTTGCATCCTGCCAATTAACCCCTTGTATCCAACGGTTAAGGTCGGCAGTTCTTTCTTCTGGTGATGAGTAGGTGCGCCAATGGCTAACATCTCTTGCAAACGGAATAAGACAGTTAATTCCTTGATTAAAATGTCTATCAAAGCATTCCCATATAGTTAGCATTCCGATTTGAGGGTAAGGACGCATGCAACTGTTAGACTGAAAGAATCGCTGCGAATAAAGTCTAGCATCGTACTGAACCTCCACAGGCCCCAGTGTAAAGTTTGGCCTCCTAACCTCCGCCCTGGACGAATCGTAAATAAGATTAAGCGAAAAATCTAGTCCACCCCTACCAGGAAGGTGTAGTACATTAGTGCGAAACACAGAAGCTCCTGTGTTTAGGGTAACGGATTCATGTGCGTTGAAGTGTAAGTTAAAGGGATTGGATGTAACATCAGAGTCGCCGCCAATAGGAGCTGACATGTGGGCAAAGCCAAGGTTCATAATCTCCATGCCATAGGAGATTATGTCGTCTAGTTCGTTGGGGTTGACACCTGGGTATTGGGTTAATAGTTCGTAGTTAAAGGGATATGGGTTGTCTAATTCAGGAGATGCATTGTCTGCATCAAAGGTAGGGGTGATATCTGAATTAAAAGGCAGCATGGTGTCTACATCAAAAGCAGGAATGGTATCTGAATTAAAAGGCAGCATGGCATCTATACCAAAAGGATATAGGTTATTTGTTGCATCAATTGCATCGTCAAAGACAATCGTACCTGTATTACCTCCAGCTAACGACCCACTACCTCTTGTCGATAACCCACTAGCCATCTCTGGTATAAATATATTCGATGAATATCCAGGCCTCTCACGATAAATGCCTGCCTCAAGCATAAAGGTCTCAGGCTCTACCTGTAAAGCAGCTCCTAGTGCAAAAGCAGTTTCTATTTCTTCTACGGTGTGGTTATAAAGGAACATTTGTCGGACTGTGTTGAAAGCATTTAGACTTGTAAAGGTGATGAAGGCTTCTTCGGTCGTTAAGTTTTGTTCGTAATTATTTCGTATATGGTTACTGTGCTCGCCAAAAACCCCATGAGCCTCTGTCATGTGATTTGCATTTAAGATACTGGAGAGGTCAACAAGTTCTCTTTGGCGCGGAGGCTGGTGGACTTCATTTACTTCGCCAAACAGGATTGCTTCATGGAATGATGTAATTTCATGATCATCAATACTGCCAAGCTCACCAGCTCCACGAGCCACAGCACCCTGTCCTCCACCGAACACATTGCTGGTCACAAACTCCCCATTAAACAATCTTCTGTTATTAACCTCGTCAGCTATATCAAATCTCTGGGCAAACTGCTCAAAGCGGAATATCTCCATCATGCGCTCTGTAGCTGATGGGATAAGCTGTATTATAGCTCTTGCTTCTGCGTAGTCAAACAAGCCTGTTCCAACTATGTTTAATAGTTGCAGGCTATCAGCTAAAGAATATCCATCACGTTCCATTATAATAAATAAACCCTCTACAACAGGCAGGGCTTCGTAAGCTATATCCATATGACGGAAGACTAAAGCGCGTTCATCTTCTGATAAGACAGAGAAGTTAAGTCCACTTGTTAGTATTGCAACAAGAGCATTGGTTTCTCTTTCAAACCAGTCTACTGAATAATATTCTTCTTGCGCACGCAGGAAGTTTTCTAGTTCTTGAGGTGGTAATTGAGCCAGGGGGTTGGAGTTAGTAGCAGTGTTAGGGTTAAGATTAAGGTTAAGATTTGCGTTAACATTACGAGTTATAGAATCGTTTTGGTGCATTGTGCTAGTAAAATCGAAAGGAACAAAGGAGTCTTGATTGGTAGTAATGTTAAGGTTATCTATGTTAAGGTTATTAAGCTCATCTAAGTCAAGGTTATTAAGACCATCTATGTCAAAACCATTTAAGTTATCCAGACCAAGATTATTAAGGCCATCTACGTCAAAGCCGTCAAGGCCATCTATGTCAAGGCTATTTGGGTCAAGGTTATTCAGGCTATCTAAGCCAAGGCTATCTAGATTATCTAGGTCAAGGTTATTCAGGCTATCTAAGCCAAGGCTATCTAGATTATCTAGGTCAAGGTTATTCAGGCTATCTAAGCCAAGGCTATCTAGATTATCTAGATCAACGTTATTTAAGCTATCTATATCAAATGAATTATGATTGTTATGATCGAAAGAGTCAAAGTGACTAAAGTCATTGAGGTGAGAGGCAGTGATATTGCTAGAGATACCAGAAGCATCAAAAGCACTAATATTACCAGGATTAAAAGAGTTGGATGAGTTAGAGGTATTTAAAAATGATCCTGATGAGCTAAGTGCGTTTGAAAATGATCCTGATGAGTTAAAGTTATTAGAGTTATTGTTACTGAAGTTATTGGTATTATTGTTACCCGTATTGCCAAGCCCGAAAGGCGAGGAGCTACCTAAAGGCAAGGAGTCGTTGAAATGAGAAGTAGTGAAATCGTCCGTAGCAAAAAGATTAGAAGTATCAAAGCTGTTAGAGACAGAATCGCCAAAGATATCTAAGTCGTCAAAACCATCAAAACCGAGTAGCTCTATTTCTGGCAGGTTTAGCCAGGGAGATTCTGATATGTCGTAGGTAGATACCTCTGTAGCAAACGCTATATGGGGTAGAGACATAGTTATGATTAGGATTAAAGCTATAAATTGTTTTGCCCTAGCGAAAGATATAGGCTGTTTAAAAGGTATAAGTTGTTTAAAAGATATAAGCTGTTTAACTTGAGTAAAGTCTACCAAACGTCCTATGCCTGCTAATGAGATTAGATATTTCGCCTTTTCAAGAATCCTTGAATATTTTAGGCTGTAGTTAGGTTTTCTTGTCATTGCATGTCTCCTCTTTTCCTATGATAGTTTTTTATCAATCTGACAAAATTTGCTTTAATTATACCCTGAGTGTCGAAAGGTGTCAAGGGGGGATTCAATTTTTGTATGCAATAAATTTAAAAGCGATTAATGAAATTTGTGTATGGGGTGTTAGGGGGGTAGAGGTTTGGCAGATTGTGGTTATTATGACTCCGTATCATGCAGAACCCCCTATCGTCTTTTTACGATAGGGGGTTTCTCTCAATATCTATTTCTAATAGTGCAGCTCAAAATTACAAAATATTTTTATATAACGTTGATATGACTGTTCAATAAGCTGCAAATTGTATAAATTAGTTAGTATAAGGCGTTGCACTTGTAAGATCCCATAGATGCCATGCATCTCTGCTAATTTCGCGTACGCCATCTTGCCTCACAAGAGAGAAGTTTACAACGCGGTTGTTAACAGCCCAAATCATAACGCCTGTAGTAACAGGTATCCACGGAGCTTCTTCGTAAACAGCAAGTTGCCATTCGTAGTACTGCTGGATTAGCCATTCTTCATCCCATGCCATTTCAGAATCAATTGCATCTAAGATAGCATCAAGACGCGGGCTTTGATAACGTGTATCATTATGTGCAGATACGCCCCAAAGTCCGCGTGGGTTAGGATTAGAGCCTTTTAACCAAGCAGCATCATACATATGAACAGCGCCTTCATCAAGGTCATGTGTCATTGTTTCGATGCGATCGTTAAACTCCATCAAGCCGCCTGTGTAAAGAACTACTTCAAGACCGATTTCAGCCCAGTTTTGGATATGATGTGGTACCAATAATGGATTGGTTGGATTATCATGCACAGCCCAAACGATTTGGAAGAATTCGCCTGTGTCTTTATGTCTACGATATCTCTCTCCTTCGTTCCATGTATAACCAGCATCATCCAAGATTTGGTTGGCTAGGTCTTGATCGAAGATAGAGAAGCCTGTCATATCTTCACGCATGAAGTGGCCTTGCCATGGGATAAGCGTAGTAGCCAACGGGAAGCGTGTATCGCCGAAGACCGATGAAGAAGGCGTAATATCGTCACGACCATAGCCTATAGCGCGTCTAAGATAGATACAATTGATGATTGTATCTGGATTTGGGTGGAAAGTTTGTGTGTCATGATCCATAAAGCCAAATCTAAAACCTAAGAAGTCGAAACGGCGGTCAAGTGTATTAACCCATGTGCCATTTGTAAATCTTTCTTCGTAGTCAGAAAGAAAGCCAGTTGGGAAATTAACTACGTCAAATTCGCCAATAAGCATAGCTTCGCCAATAAGATCGCTATGGATTTGAACAATGTTGATGCCATCCAAAGCAGGTGCACCAAGCCAATGGTTAGGATTAGCTACAAGGGTTACAGCTTCTCCTGGTATTGTGCTACTAAACATGAATGCACCGTTGCCGAGAATATCAGAGCGAGAGTACGGATGGTCTCTATGCTCTACAAATGGGATGCCTTCCCAACGATGCTTTGGCAAAGGTCTAGTCCATAGACCACCAAACAACATGCTAGGTGCAATGCTTTCAAATGAATACTCTATAGAGCGGCCATCGTTGAAAACGCGGATACCAGAGATATAGTCTCTCTCACCAGCGCGGAATTCGTCAACACCCAAAACAGTGCTTGTGTTAAGCGCAGCACCGAAGCGATCAGAGAAAGTGTCTGGATGTGCAACTGTCATGAATGAAAACTCAAGGTCATACATGGTAACAGGAACACCGTCATGCCAATACCATGCTGTATCTTCATGGAGATGCATTGTAATTGTAGCAGCTTCTACGTCAAATTCAAACCACCCAGGGCCATTATGGCCATACATGTTGCCCGGGTTCATATGCAGCACATTATCAAACATGAAGTCAACAATTGTGCCGTCATCAGCAGTGATAGAGAATGCCGGATTAAGCATACCTGCAAATGGGCTAGATGTAGCGATAGCATAGTTCAATACACCGCCAACACCATTAGCTCTAGGCATTTCCGCAGGAAACCTTTCTTCCAAAGCTGCTATAGCAGCCGCCATACCTACGGCCTCCACTTGGGCAGCAGCACCGCCGCCGCCGATACCGCAGGCAGAAAGCACCAATGAGGCCAATAATAATGTTGAAACACCAATTCTTGTTATTTTCTTGCGCATTTAAATTACCTCCTTTTTTATAAATATCGTAATTAATAGAACACAGCTTTAAGTAGCACTTGCTTTACATTCCGTGTGGCATCACCCCTTTCAATTTATAAGGGCCGCATTATGCCCTTCTTTGTCTAACATCCGCTGCACGTTGAACAGCTTGCCCAATGCAGTAGACACTAAGCATCAATGTAAATATTAGCAAAGCCGCAGGCAGCCATTGCCACATTCTAAATTGCAACGCGGCTGGACGTGC
>Ga0131853_10026683_pt1 | contig 10387 bp, 8 predicted proteins | sample TergutLab28metaG_FD_92764 | JGI IMG/M metagenome (GOLD analysis project Ga0131853, IMG submission 92764) | Labiotermes labralis P1 segment gut microbial communities from Petit-Saut dam, French Guiana - Lab288 P1 (version 2) (version 2) | ecosystem: Host-associated > Arthropoda: Insects >... | reverse complement strand
TTTCACCTTGATGCACCTCAAAGCTTGCACCGCGAACCGTTTCGCCGGGCATATCCACATGCAAGTCATTTACGCGAACCACTACAGGGTTGTTTTCAAGGATAGAAGCAGAATCTTCGCTAGTTGCGATATCTGCAACCGCTCGGCCGATCATAGACTCCGCAATTTCGGTCATCGTGGTTTCGGCAATGGGCTTAGAGACGATAACATGTCCGTCTCTAAGTACAGTCATTGCATCAGCCACTTGCATGACCTCCGATAGCCTATGAGTGATAAAAATAATGGCAATGCCTCGGGCCGCAATGGTTTTCATCACATCCAAAAGCTGTGTGGCTTCGCTTTCGGTAAGTACTGCCGTAGGTTCGTCAAAAACCAGTAGTTTTATGTTAAGTTTATCGATTTCGCGGGCGATTTCTACAAACTGCATATATCCAACCGGAAGGCCCGCTACACGGGTATGTTCCTCAATACTCATACCGATAGAGTCTAAGGATTTGCGGGCGTCTTGATCCATTTTTTGGCGGTCCAGACGATCCATATTTTTGCCAAAGATACGGCTAAGGGCTGTGGGGATAGTATCCTCACGACCCAGTTTTATGTTTTCGGTGATTGTAAAGCCGGGTATAAGCATAAATTCCTGATGAACCATGCCGATACCGGCGGCCAAGGCATCGGTGGGCGCAGTAAATTTTACCTCTTGACCGGAAACCTTTATAACTCCTCCGTATCCCCCTGTTTCATGGATCACCGACATACCAAAGAGAATGTTCATTAAGGTAGATTTTCCTGCGCCATTTTCCCCCAGTAGTGCATAAATCTCACCGGGTTTAATGGAGAGTGAAATATCACTTAAAACCACATTTTCTCCGTAGGACTTTTGTATATGCTCAAGTTCTAATACGTATTTCTCCTGCAACTGGCTTCTCTCCCTTTCTCAAACTTCAAAGAAACCGCCGGGACTTACTTAAGACCCGGCGGTTATTTTAATCGTACGAAAAAAGTCTAATATTATTAGAAAGTTACGAAATTAGAAAGTATCATGTAAAAATTATCAATGAAGTTATCGTCATCCAACGGCCAGTTTCTGAGTTCGATAGCTGTGCCGTAACTTGCGGCTACTTCGCCGATAATGCGGCGGAGTGCTTCTCTGTCGTGACGGCCAATATTACCTTCTAAATATTCGATGGAGTACAATACACCTACTTCAACTAAAAGCATGTTGATTGGAACAGGCCATGTAGAGAAACGGCCAGTGGCACCTTCTGCTGCAACAGCATCATGAAGCTGGCTGATAAGGAAATCTACGTCGCCTTCACGGCCTTCCATAGATACATTAAATGCGGCAGGCAGTGCGTGGAAAGGACTTGGGCAGCATTGCAGCGGATAGAGACCACCGTATGCCGCAATTTGTGTGATCAAAGGCTCTTGCATCGCACAGTTTGTAGAGAAGAAAGCAGTGTTTTGACCATGCTCTGCAACGAGACGAGGTATATTTTCTAAAATAAACATTTGAGCTGTTGCCGCACCTTCGGACATTGGATCGGGAGCTGTAACTTCAACCCATTCGATACCAAATTCTTGTGCGGTTTCTTGAAGGAGTTCGCGACGGCGTGCAATATTTTCCATACCTAAGTGGCGTGGGAAAGAAATATGTGCGAAGGTATCTGCACCCATAGCAGCGGCTTGCTCCATGATAACTCTACCCATAGAAAGGTCATCAGAGATAATTGCGATATCTGCATGAGCGGCGATTTCTGCCGGAGGCTCATGGGTTACACCTGCAAAGAAAAAGATGTCATCGCCAAAATTTTCGCGGGTGGTTCTGATCGCTTCAATAGCACCGGGAACTGCTTGCACAAATACTATAGCTTGTGCACCGGCATCGGCCAAAGATTGTACATTAGCGATGGTAACTTCCATTTCCGCACCAAAATTATCAGGATATGTAATCGTGATAATACGGTCAGAACCAAAGCGCTCTTGCATTCTTGTAGCGGCGAGGAATTCTTCTTCACCTTGAGTTACTGTACCGGTGATGATACCAATACGCCAGTCGCCGCTGGCAGTGTCATTGGTGTCGGCAGTATCTGCGTCAATGTCAACATCTGCCGCATCCGCTTCGCCAGCAACATCTTCCGGATCCGGATCATCGGCTGACTCTTCTACTGCAGCAGGAGCCGGATCTTCGGCCGGTGCCGGAGTGGCCGGTGCGGTGCCTGCGCATGCCGCAAAAGCCAAAACAAAAAGGCTAAGCAATGAAAGACATAATAACTTTTTAAACATTTAAGTTCCTCCTAATCTTTTTTGAAAAAGCAAACAAAAAACCTTAACGTTTATTGTGCATGATTACCCTTGATTCTGTCAATACCAAAAAATTGCTAAAGTTTTTTTACAATGCTCCGTGTTAATCTACCTGTAGAATTGATAACTGTGATTGATAGACATTCAGTCTAAGGAAAAATTCACAAGAAATCCCCAGGATAAGCTTTCTTTAAAAGCAAATACTACAATTTCATGTCAAATATAGCGGATTCAACGAGAGGTAGATTTCAGTCGTTAGCCTAACAATTCACGACTGCCCATATAAGGCCTAAGCGCCTTTGGTATGGAAATACTGCCATCAGCCCTTTGATTGTTTTCCAATAGAGGAATCAATATACGTGGAGAGGCGATACCCGTATTGTTCAGTGTAAAGGCATAATGCATCTTACCATTTGTGCTACGATAGCGTATTCCTAAGCGTCTTGCTTGAAAATCACCCATGGTCGAACATGAATGTGTTTCACAATACGCTCCGCGGCTTGGCATCCATGTCTCCACTTCATGTTTTCTGATTTGCCCAATACCAATTTCACCGGTACAGGCGATGCATACACGATAGGGTAACTCCAAAGCTTGAAGCAGCGCTTCCACGTTTTCAAGTAATTGATAATGCAAGGCTTCGGCTTGTGCGTGGTCGGCTTCGCAAAATATAACCTGCTCTACTTTTTGAAATTGATGTACGCGATATAGGCCACGTGTATCTTTGCCGTAGGTTCCTGCCTCCCGTCTATAACATGATGATATGCCCACATATTTAAGAGGCAGTTGAGACAATGTCAATATTTCATCTTGATGATAGCTTACCAGTGGAACTTCAGATGTTCCGGCTAAAAACAAGTCGTCTTCCGGCAATTTATAGGCTTGATCATAACCGATAGGAAAATAACCGGTACCTTGCATTGCTTTTTCCTTAACCAGTTGAGGGACTGACATGGGTGTAAATCCCCGTGAAAATAAAAAATCAATAGTAAAGCGACAGATTGCCATTTCTAATAACACGGCGTCGTTTTTTAGAAAATATGAACGGCTTCCCGCGACTTTTGCTCCTCGAGGCATATCAAGCATGTCATGAATTTCGCAAAGTTGGACATGATCACGCGGAGGGAAATCAAATTCACGGATAGTGCCTACCCGCCGTAGCTCTATATTATCGCATTCGTCCTTACCTATCGGTACTTCCGGGGCCGGGACAGAAGGAATATGCAGCATTAAGTTATCAAACTCGACCCGACAGTCACGGGCGGTGATTTCATAAGATGCAAGCGCACTCTTGAGTGATTTTACCTGCTCGGTTAATGCTTCTTTTTCTTCGTCGTTAGTGCATGTGGGTATAAGTTTGGATATTCGGTTACGTTCGGCACGCAAAAGGTCAATTTTGGCAGTGAAGTCACGTAAAGAGATATCGAGTGCGAGCAACCGATCGATATCTGCTGGCATCCCTTTATTAATGGCGGCCTGTTTGACTGTGTTTGGTTTTTTTCTGATAAAATTAATGTCAATCATGATTTCAGCTCCTTTAATGGTTTAATGTAAATGCCCCTTGTAACATCTCTGTTGATTAAATAAAAAAACTCCCGTCCATGAAGGGACGAGAGATTACTCACGTGGTGCCACCCAACTTTCTGTACTGTGCCCAAAAATTAGCATTTGGCATTACATACAGCTTTTTGGCGCTGTAACCGGCGCACCGGACTGATTCGTCATCAGCTTCCTCCAGAGCGGAATAATAACTTAGTGTCATTTCCCGGTTCGCATCATCCACCGGGTTTCTGAAAAATGATAAAAAGTTGTTCTCTTTCATCGGAATGTATTACATATGGAGTATATTCGGTTGTGAAAAAACGTATTAGTTTTTCAATCGTAGCATATAACCGGCTACTTATCAAGAAAATTATTGGGCATGTTTCTCAGCAAATCTTCAAAAGTATCCCGATGGCGGATTACTACAATCTCACCGTTTTCCCGGATCAATATTTCTGCCGGGCGCAACCGATGATTGTATTGAGAAGACATGGAATAGCCGTAAGCTCCGGCATCCAATACACCCAATACATCTCCTTCCCGCATAACGGGAAGCACTCGATCTTTGGCTATGTAATCGCCGCTTTCGCAGATATTACCAACGACACATACCATTTCGGTTTTTACAGACCCATCGGCATTTTTATGGTTGTCTCCTTGATTATCTTCCCGATAAACTTCAATTTCATGGTGAGCATCGTAAAGAACAGGGCGGATCAGCACCGTAAATCCTAAATCTGTGCCGATATATTTTTCCGTGCCATTATTTTTGATGGCATGTACGGTTCCCAGTAAAATACCACTTTCGCAGGGGACATATTTACCGGGTTCTACCATAAAGGTTAGCTCCCGTCCGTAAGCATCAGAAAATTGCTTCATAAACTGAGCCAATGCCTGCCCTAAAGCAGGCAAATCAAGAGAACCTTCTCCCTCCTGCTTACGATAGGGGATACCAAAGCCGCCGCCTAAATCAATAAACTCCAGACTGTCAAAATGTTTTGCAATAGCCAGTACCCGCTCAATACTTTCCATATAAATATTTAAATCGAGTATATGGGAGCCAATATGCTGGTTAATACCCACAATGGTTAGATTATGCCTTGCCGCTATTTCCTTGACTTGCGGAATATATTCCTCATTGACACCAAATTTTGTGCCGCTGCCACCGGTGACTACATTTTTGTGATGGCCGCTGCCTACACCGGGATTAAAACGTACGGCTACCTTGCTTCCGGGATTAGCCTTGCCGTAGCGATCCAATTGTGAAAGAGAATCCGCACTAAAAGTGATGCCTTTGTCTATGGCGTATAGCATCTCCTCAGTGGAGACATTATTGGTGATAAAAAAGATATTGGCCGGATCATACCCCACAGCCAGCAGGGCCGCAATTTCTCCGGGACTGGTTGCTTCGGCTCGCAGTCCTTCGGATTTGGCTATGGATAGTAAGGTTAAATTACTGTTGGCTTTAATAGAATAGTTGACCACAAAATGCGGATAAGGACACATTTGCATTAAATCACGGCAATTTTTTCGAAAGATGCGTTCGTTGTATACATACAGAGGGCTGCCATATTCCCGCACCAACGCGTGAGGATCATGGCCTTGGTAAAAATCCGTTGAGTCAGTTACTTGTCCGTTTAATTTCATGTATTGCCTCCTATAATTTGTTGAGCATTATTGAGATGCACAGGGTCAATACCTGCACACGGCGCTTATATTATCAAGATTTTTCGAATATTGTCAATGTTGGACGAAAGGCCTGTAAGAATTAAATCAGCCAAAGCTAAAGCGGCCATAGCCTCTACCACTACTACCGCCCTGGGTACGATCAGAGGATCGTGACGGCCTCGGATATTTAAAGATATATTTTCTTTTTGGCGATTGACACTTTGCTGCGATTGGGATATGGAGGGCGTAGGTTTTATAGCTATTTTAAAGATAACAGGCGATCCATCGGAAATACCGCCGTACATGCCGCCGGCATGGTTTGTTTTTTTGTCGATTTGTCCATTTTCAGAAAATAGGCAGTCATTATGATTGCTTCCGGTCATTTTAGCGGCTTCAAAGCCCGCGCCAAAAGCGATACCTTTTACTCCGCCAATTGACAAAATCCCATGGCCTAAAATGGCTTCTAGTTTATTGAAAACTGGTTCTCCTATGCCTGGAGGGATACCGGTAATTTCACAAACGATTTCGCCTCCCAGGGAATCTCCTGTCTGTATAGCGGATTCTACTAACCGGACAGCTTTTTCATAAGCAGCTTGATCCGGCATATTGAGAACATTGCGGACAGAAAAATCCGTATCTGATACGGTTATATCACCGATAGAGTGGGTGTATGCTTTAATTGTTGTCCCAAGCTCCGTTAAAAATTTTTGAGCTATGGCACCACCGGCCACACGCGCGGCTGTCTCTCTTGCAGAAGCTCGTCCCCCTCCGCGATAGTCGCGAAAGCCATATTTAAGGTCATATGTGTAGTCGGCATGACCGGGCCGATAGGAATCTTGGTCATAATCATGAGAACGTTGATCGGTATTGCGAATCATCATAGAAATAGGAGTACCGGTGGTTTTTCCTTCAAATATGCCGGAAAGTATCTCTACTTGGTCTGCTTCTTTACGTTGAGTCGCATAGGGAGATGCACCGGGTTTTCGACGATCCAAAGCTTTTTGAATGTCGTCACAGGACAAAGAAATCCCCGCGGGACATCCATCTACCACGGCACCAATGGCAGGGCCATGACTTTCTCCCCAGGTAGACAGGCAAAAACGTTGTCCGAATAGTGAACCAGACAAGAGAACCACTCCTTTGATTATTTCATATGACGATGGTATTATAAATGAAAATATGGGATTTGGATATGTTTTTTAATGAGGTGTTAGCATTAATTTCAAACTGATAAAGGCCTTAAAAACAAAAAAAGGCCGTGACGAGCAGGGTCTTTTCATAGTGGAAGGTGAAAAGTTGGTAGCGGAAATTCCGGTGAATTCGACTCATTTGAATAGCCGGAAAATCCATGCCTATATATGCGCAGAAAGCTGGCAAAAAAATGTATCATTTCCATTTGCACAGGCTCCGGTCATTACGGTATCCGATAGCCGTTTTGCTTCTTTTTCTGATACGGTAACCCCTCAAGGGATTATGGCTGTCTGTGAAAAGCGCATGTACCATCTTTCTGATTTATTTGGTGAAAACTCATTGCAAAATCCTTTCCTAGTCATTGGAGAACGCTTATCTGATCCCGGAAATATCGGGACTTTAATCCGCACCGCAACGGCGGCAGGTGCCAGTGGCGTTATACTGTCGGAGGGGAGTGGAGATATTTATAATCCAAAGGTTATTCGCGCTTCGGCCGGAGCAATTTTTCGCATCCCTGTGATAGAAGGGGCAAATTTAGGCGAAATTATACCTGGGCTTAAACAGCAAGGTGTTAACTTATTGGCGGCTCACCTTCAAGGGGCGGTCCTGCCTTATGATCTTGATTTGAAGGGGAGCTTGGCAATTTTAATTGGCAACGAAGCTCACGGCTTGTCTGATGAGATCAGTAATTTAGCCGATTTTCGTGTAAAGCTGCCAATGGCTCCGGATGTAGAATCTCTCAATGCCTCTGTAGCCGGTGGAATACTGCTTTATGAAGTGGTTAGACAGAGACGAGGAGTTTTAATAGAGTAGGGGTACATTCAGATCCGCTTTAACAACCAATATGAAATCTCTTTAAACGGCGGATAACGGATAGGAATGTCAATAAGTGATGACTTTTTAACTATACTCTTGCAATGAGAAAATGTTTCGAAACTTCTTTTTCCGTGATAGCTGCCCATCCCGCTTTCGCCAACGCCGCCAAAAGGCATATGAGAAGTGGCCAGATGAACGATCGTGTCATTGACACAACCGCCGCCAAAACTCAGCTCATTAAGTAACATTTCTTCGGTTTTTCGGTTTCTTGTAAAAATGTAACATGCTAAAGGTTTGGGACGGTCAGTCAGCCATACTTTGATTTGATTGATATCTTCAAATGTAATAATCGGCAATACGGGTCCAAATATTTCTTCATTCATGATTAGGCTGTCGAAACTAACTTCATCCAGTACTGTTGGTTCGATTTTTAGGGTGGTGGGATTGAAATCTCCTCCGACAATCACTTTTTCATTTTTTATTAGTCCAAGAATACGGTCAAAATGTCCGCGGTTTATTATCCTGGGATAATCCGGTGATTCTAAGGGATTTAAACCATAAAATGCGGCAATACATTTTTTAAATGCCTCAACAAATGCTTCTTTCATGGAACAATGTATTAAAAGATAGTCAGGCGCTACACAGGTTTGCCCGGCATTTAGAAATTTGCCCCATGTAATACGACGAGCAGTCAGTTTAATATCCGCGGATTCATCCACAATGCAAGGGCTTTTACCGCCTAGCTCCAGGGTTACCGGCGTAAGAAACTTTGCCGCTGTCGACATAACAATCCTGCCTATAGGAGTACTGCCTGTGAAAAAAATATAGTCAAACTTATGTGACAACAGCTCTATGTTTTGTTCTTTGCCGCCTTCAACCACTGCAATATACTCTTCTTTAAAACACTCTTGTATCATTCGGGCAAGAAGTTTGCTTGTTGCAGGTGAGTACTCCGACGGTTTAATTACCGCAGTATTGCCCGCACAAAGAGCACCGACAAGGGGCGTGACAGCAAGTTGGAATGGATAATTCCACGGAGATATTATAAGCACTCTTCCATAGGGTTCATAGCGGCGAAAACATTTTGCGGGAAATTGCTTTATTGTCGTCGGTACCCGCTGATCTTTTGTCCAGGATCGCAAACGCTTGCGGATATATTTGATTTCGTCCAGCACAATCCCGATCTCGGTGGCATAACCCTCAAAACGAGATTTTCCTAAATCCTTTTTTAGTGCGGCGAGTATGTTTTCGTCGTATTTTTTTATCCAATCAGCAAGTGTTGCAAGTTGTCGTAGGCGAAACTCAACATTTCTTGTTTTCCCGGAGGAAAAAAATGCTTGCTGATCTTCAATGACTTTTGAAATATTTGGCATGATTATTGACCATCCTTTGTGGGAGTGTGCATATGTTTGAGCTGTATGTTTTATTATTTTATCCGAAACATGGCCCATTGTAGCCAGCTTAAGTGGATCATCCGCTTATTTAAAAGATTCTGTATGATTTGGGCGTTTGTCTTATCAATCAATTGCTCGATGAGTTCCGCCATGGACTCCAAGATTTTTCTTTCCTCCAAAATAGCCATTTCTATACCTTGATCAAAATCAATTGTCGTGTTGATTGCGTTGTTTTTGGGTTCAAAACCGCGATCATGGAGAGTTTGCAGGATTTGGTGATACTGGCTTTGGCGTCCATCGCAGTCTTTAATTATGCCCTGCAAAGCGCCTTTAAAATCTTCTCCAGGGGCAATTTCGGAGAGGTGTTGGTAATATATTGATGCATTTCTATCGTCTTGGATCAATTTTTCCAGTAAGGCTGCGCTTTCTGCAGGCGGTATTGCTGTGATTTCCTGACTTTGGGCCTCATTTTGTTGGAGTGAGAGAGGTTGTGGGGGAATAATCCCTGGGGGCAGTGTAGGCAGTTGTGAGGGAATGGCCCCTGGGGGTAGTGTGGGAAGCTGCGCAGGAATAGCCCCGGGAATCCCTGTGGATGGTTGTGGAGGTATAAACTCAGCAGATGATGTTGGAGGTTGTGTAGATATTGGGCCGTTTGGCTCGTGAAGTGGGGTGGAAGGCGGTACATTCGCAGGTGCGGTCGGTACATCTTTACCTATTTGTCGTAAAATTGCTTTTGTTTCCTCATCCAAAGGCTCAAATTGTACTCCATCGGGAAGACCGCGATTAACTCGTTGAAAACGTTCTGCTGCCGTCTGAGGCGGGAGGATCTGAGGTTCAAGAGGAGCCGAAGCTGTTTGTGTGGACTGGTGCGATGTGGCTTGTGGCATTGGCGGTTGATGTGGTAGCATATTTTGTTGTGTGGGCTGCGTCACATTATGGGTCATAGGTTGTGCCACATGTGACCCGCGAGACGGCATACTTTGCCGTTGCAGTCGTGAAATTTCACCATGAGTCAAAATCCCTCGCATCATGGGATAGTGTTGTAGACTTCCGGGCTCGGAGGCATGATTATGAGTGCCTCGTTGCAGAGGATGGTTTCGTGGAACATTGCCTGTTCTGGATGTGGCAAAGGTTTTAAAAAACGGTGACTGGCTAAGGCGGGGATAATCAGCCATCTTTAGACCTCCATTTATTGGTGCTTATAGTCATGGTCATTATATTCCCGCTTGTTTTAAGTTGTGAATTGATGGATTAACTAAACCGCTATTTTTCCCCATGAAAAAAGTTAAACACCGCCTCAGCCGATTTTTGATTCATGGAATCGACTTGCATCAGCTCTTCCACCGTCGCTTTTCGAATAGGGTCAACTCCCTTAAAGTGCCGCATTAATGCTTTACGCCTGGTAGGCCCTATGCCCGGTATATCATCAAGTATTGATCTCACTTGAGAATCTGCCCGCAATTTACGATGATATT
>Ga0131853_10026680_pt1 | contig 10388 bp, 7 predicted proteins | sample TergutLab28metaG_FD_92764 | JGI IMG/M metagenome (GOLD analysis project Ga0131853, IMG submission 92764) | Labiotermes labralis P1 segment gut microbial communities from Petit-Saut dam, French Guiana - Lab288 P1 (version 2) (version 2) | ecosystem: Host-associated > Arthropoda: Insects >... | reverse complement strand
TCGGCTGTCCACGACTGCTTATTCAATTTATTCGCAGCTACCCTCCATAAAGGAGGCCGTTCCTCTATCCGCAACCTGAGGACGCGCCATGCCGTGGTGACAGGGACCCACTACACGGAACTGATGCAATTAGTTGTGCTAATATTTGCACTGACCACACGACTGATTTGCTCGATGGGAGGCGACACCGCATTCAGACCGCCTGCTATTTAAAATCCTGTTTTGTATACTCTTTATAATGAATATTATTGTCCAACCAATTTACATTATCCGATAATTAAGATTAATTTACGTTAACATTAATTAATCCTGACCAGTTTACACTTCAGTGTCATTTCTTGTGTCACAATGAAGTTTACATACTTCATCTCTCTCACTTTTGTTCGTGTTTTGCAATGTTAATTCCCTCAGTAAACCAGCTGCATATGTGACCTTGCACAATTACTTGTGGGACTTCGGATGCTTACGTTAACTTATATTGGGGTAAGGGTATTACAGGATACGAGGCAAAAATATTTGGTGCTCATTTTCAAAGAAAGAGTTAATTTTGTTTTTTTTATGACAATTACTGTATAAACTTTATAAAGACAGGAGAGAAAGCAGCGAAAATAAACAAAATCAGTACTTCATTTGGGGGGAAATTTTATGAATTTATTTGTAAACTACACAAGAAGTTTTAGTAAAATGTTTGCAAATCACAAAATATATATTTTTTTATGAGAATAAAAGACCGGCGAAAAGAGTGGTGGCCTATTAAAACACTCGTGTAAAATTATGTAAATTTTCTACTTTATGAAGTTTTAGTAAAATTTATTTCAGAAAGACAATTTATCAGCATTTTATATCATGTTGGTTGAACTGTTCTTCAGACTGAGAATTGTTCTTGTTGCTGTCACAAATTTAGACGTATAAAAAATAAGAATTTCTCTCTTTTTTTAAATTTTATTACCGTGCAATGTGATAACAATATTTATTAAAACCAACTAATTGCACATGTGCAATTAGTTGGTTTTAATAAATATTGATAAGAATTTCTCCTTTAGATACTTTTGGGATCTTGCTATAAATATTATTGCGTTTTGGAATAAAGAATCATAAACACTATTCACCCTAATACATTGCATGTACTCATGTCACGAAAGTCATGTTTTCGAAAATATTTGCCCCAGTAAGTGGTAAACCCAAAACTGTCTATCGCCCAATCCCAGAAGTTGAGCACTATTATTCTATTTTCCATGTCACTAGTCGAACATGATCTCCCGTTACAGAATTATCAGCATTGTATCTGATGATGGTGTAAATGTTGTGCAACCGGGCACTTGTCACATTACCCACAATTCACAGCCATCAAGTTCCCAGATGCAATTGACGTAGTCCGGGGGTACAAGAGGCAGGCAGCGACAGAATGAAGTGCCCATTCAAAAAGATTACACAGCAAAAGGATTTTAACTTTCTATAAAAAATCAGACGCGACGCCAAAACCACATTCAAATTCGATATTAGTGTCTGATTATGGTTCGTGCTCTTGCGTTGATTTAGTATGTCTAATTAAAGAATAAATACTCTGATAATATGTAACATTTTTCGAGCTTCCTAATGCCAATTCTGTCATTGGACAATTTACTGAGTTACATCCTTCAGTGTTTTGCTCCCACATTCTCACTTTTAGGGTACAAATTAGTGTTAGTTTTCGATTTTTCCCTATTCCAAACAACAAAGTGTAAAGTAATTTTAACACCAAACGTTGGTAGCATTCTTTGTTACTCTATCCCAACTGCATGTGCAAGCCATTTGAACAGCAATTATTTAGCACGCCCCAATGAAGAAAGCAAACGAAAAAATTAAAATGCTCTAAAGGTGCAAGATTATGGTAGTTATATCAAAATCATTTTTATCTTTCAAATGCATCCCAAATTTGTCTACACAAAAAAAATAATTAAAATAAAATAGGCAATTGACAATTCTTTTCTACAATAATTTCCGGTTTACGAGCTAGTACTATCTTATGCATACTCAAAGTGGCAAAGGAAGAAATTTCGTCGACACGTGAATTCCGAGGACTGTCATAATTTAATTCAGTAACGAACGTCATTGCAAACTAAAAGGGACAAAGTAATATCAATTTATCACCAGTCCGGTGTAGGTTTGTCTAAAATAAACTTTTTAATTTTTTGCATCTGTAAATGAAATTAATTGTAAAATTGTTGCACTTTTTAATTTATGTTGCTTGCTACGACATATTTCATATAAGAATCACAGCTTATTATTAAAACAATTTACCTAAAATAAAATTGGTTATGGCTTGAAATACTACCAAAACGGCCACAGCTTCAGATCCCCTAATTACCGCGAAAAGAAGTTTCCATAACCTTTTCAGGCTTTTCTTTTAAATTGATGATATATTTGGCCTCTTAGGGAATTATCAGTAATGGACAAGCTAGTATTTTCGGAAATTTTAGACAACAGCCGGAAAAATTGTTACGAATATTTTATAGGAGAGATTTACATAACATTTAGACTTTAAAGGATGTTAAGTAGACAGTAGACAAACATCGTTTTATTATTTTGAGAAAAGACCGAGCAAATCATGAAGAATAATAATCAACACGATTATAGCTAAGTAATATAGAGAAAGCAATTTGTCTATTGCCACTTTGCAAACCTCAAATGAAGTTTGCTTATCTATGATTAATGTGCTGCCATGTATCTCACCCTGCAAATTTATTTTTATCGCAATCATTTTGACTACAGAAGAAACAAACCTTTACAAGAAAAGGAAATCGGACAGCAGACGGAATGCATGAGTCAGCATAGCACATTCTGTGTAGCGTATGGATTTCACCGAAAAAAGAGGAATCTTTATTTGGTTACTGGGAAGGACTGGGAGACTTTTCACTTTCCCGAAAGGTTCAGACTGGCTCTGGACTCCATCTAACCTCACATTCAAATTAATACTTGTAGTGAGGCAGCCAACTGCAAAGCTGGCCACACCACAACATTCATTATCGAGGCTTAGAATGCGTGGATCTACGACTCCACTTCCCTATATGTCTTCATAGCTTGCACAAGCACACATTTACCTTATTGTCTATAAATGAAACTTAGTTTTTTTGGGGTCTTAGTTTCTCTAATGATCCTGATGTAAGTGTACAGAATTGAAGTGTGGAATCAGAGGAATAAACTTGCGTGTAGATATTGACGGACGGTGTGTAGTTAAGAAATATGAAGGGTCGTGACAGTTCATGACAAAACCTACTTGGGAAGTGCTACTTAGGCAAATTATACGAATCGCAGACCACAAATATAATTTGTGGACAAGCTGCACATACAAAGAAATGCTATGAATAGTTTCCCTTCTACATTAAAAGATGAAATAATTATTAGGAAGAAAATGGGGACATGATTATATGAAGCACTGTCAATATTGTCTCCTGGTAATCTGTTGTTTGTTTAATTTCGCTAGGTGTTGGTAACTGTGACTGTGGTTGATTGCAAGTAGACGACGAAATGAGGCCCGGCGGAATGTTCAGTGGGGTCATCTTTCCGTCGTCACAACTGTACCAAATAAAAGAGTAAAGTAGTAAGTATTCAGGGAGAGATGGGTGGGGCGCGGGAAAGGTGCAACATAACGTATACCTTACTTACTTCATGGTGCAGAGTCCTTCTTGAGAAGCTAACTGGTTTGCAGCTAGTCAAAAAATTCCCCGCATTTCACGGAACCCGAAGGTTCATTATCGCACTCACAAGCGTCCGCCACCTGTCTTTATCCTGGATCAGCCCAGTCCAGTCCATATACCCACATCCCACCTCTTGGAGATCCATCCTAATATTACCCACCCATCTTCGCCTAGGTCTCCTCAGTGGTCTCCTTCCCTCCGGTTTCCCCAGCAAGACCCCATACACCCCCTCTGCACACCCATACGCGCCACATGCCCAGTCCATCTCATTAAGATTCAAAATACATTAACGTTTAGAAATGTTGCGATGCTCAGAATTTTTTTCATTTGTTATTTTCTTTCTTTACTCTTCCTCCTTCTTCCCCTCCCTTATTGTATATAAACGGTATTTTCATCTTAGTAACGTCCTCAAAAATATCTCTACAACACACTTAGGACTGCTTACTGTCTTCCTCATTTCATTTATTAAAAAACTCTTTTCTTTAGAAAAGTTTCTTAAATTTTATGTCTCTTGGCTTGTATTCGGATCGTGCCCACATCAAATCTCTTCCCGAACACAAAATTTCCTGCATGAGGTTTTTTAGTTCTTTTCAGCATACCTTCCAAACAAATTTCGGTCGAATGCCCAAAATTAGGCCAGCATTTCAAATTTTGCATTTCATATCACGAAATTTTTCGAAAATATTTGACATTGTCTTTGCAAAAACTGCCGAAAAATAAATGTAATTTGTTGCTGTCCCCAACTACTTCCTCATTTCATTCTAACTACGAAATTTTCGTTCCATTCAAACGCATAACGCTCTTCTTCTTTTCAGGTCTGCCTGCCTCCAGTATTTCAGCTGGTACTTTTAAGCAGTTACGAAGATTCAAATTCTATAGGGTATTAATTTATGCCTTCCGATGAGTAGTTCTCGATGATTTCATTTCCTCATCCTTCAGCTTCAAGAATTCTTAGTCTTGGACTGCTTGGCTCTGAAAGTGAAGCTGCTAAAGTCATCGAACTACTCGGTCAAAAAGATAGCGTAACATCCAAGAAGTCTGCACTCCTCAACAGCACGTTTATAACGCCTTTAGTATTTCGGGTATAAAATTCTAGAATAAGCGCCCCTGTTCTAACTTCATTTGTCACCCAACGGATGTAACTCACCACAGCGTCTTGTCACTCGTTTCTGCCTTCAGTGTTCAGCGGCCACTGTATATATCATCACGGGTAACATCCACAGAAAAGAACGTTCTGTCAGCATAACGTGTTTCTGTGCCTTGTATAGGTTACAGAACAAATAATGATTTTTTTCCTACATGTAGCATTAATTGCCTGGTTTTTGTAATCGAGAGGGGGGTCCATTTAGTGCAAGACACGAAAAAAATTTTTAAACGTAATTTAAATTCACTTTAGTCTTTAAAGTTCAATCGTCATATTTTACAAATTTTTGTATATCTATTGACATATGAATATCGTTTTAACGAACTGCGAATTATTTAAACCATACGTTTGAGTGTTTTCCATTCATTTTAAAAACATCTCTTACCAGGTGGATAACTCAGTATAAAGACTATGTTATAAGCTGGATATCCATAGAACCGGGGTTCGATCTGAAGCAGAGGAAGAGATATTTTTTCTCTTGTACACAGTGTAGGACCAAACCTGGAGCTTACCTAGCCTTCTCCAGAATGAACTATGAGAGTGTTTCATATGGGAAAAGATGGCCTGAGTTTAAAGAACCTTACTTACATCAGCTTAGTGTCGAGGTAAAGAATTAATGGACATTCATCTCCACGCACCCATATATCTACTTTGCTTTATGCAGTAGTACAGTACACTCAATTGTATCTGTATCATACCGGCATACACATACAATTTCGAAAAATGTAATATGTAAAGATCTGCAAAGTGTTACTGCAAAAAAAAAACCCTAAGAAGCAAATAATATAGTCAAAAGGATAACAATTTTCAGAAACTGGATGCTTTTATTTTTTCTGTTAGTAATCCAAGGCAGAATCCAGGAAATCAAAAAATTTAAGCGAAAAACATAAAAAAGTACTTGATATGGAGTCATGTGTGTAATATTGTTAAAACTGACTAAGAAATATGTATGTAATTTCTTCTGTCTCAACACGAAATAAGGTAAATAAAGAAACTGGAATGTTTACCCTCGGGTTTCGTAAGGGAAATGCACAATTTAAGGTAAAGTTTTTTCCTGCGCAAAAATAACGACCTATGAGACAATTAAGATATTTGCGTTCAATCTTAAGCCTTGCTCCAAAAGGGAGTGAGTGGTCAGCTTTATTCTCCGACCGTTTTACCTTTGGACCCTCGGAAATTATCTGGACTTTTCGGAGAAACGAAAATCACGTACTATTTTTTTAGAATCAAACCACTTTACTTCCGTTTAACAGCTCATATACATTTACTATATTGACTGAGTTTTATCGACTCTTACACTGAAAGGAGAGGTCTAAAAGTCCCTTAACACCAATTCATTTTCTACATCTCGTAAAGGGCCAGACGACAGAGAGAAATCTTACCACTATTACACGTTTCGACACAGTTTTTTTTTTATTTTCGTTGTTACACCCTGCTTGTTGTCAAGTCATTCATTTATTATACCAACCACTGCACATATATAAAATTTTATAAAATTTACACATTAAAACATTAAAACTCTCCGACATGTTTCGGTCCTAGGACTATCATCAGGGAGCCATATCGTCCTTGCTAAAGTCACACTATATAAAGTCACATTAATTTCGCTGTACCAGTTAGGTATTGTGACAGCATGCCGTGTTGTGTGATGTTATGTTGCGAAGAGTGCCCTGTTACGGATGTGCATTCTGTGCTTCGTTGCAACGCAACGAAGCACAGAATGCACATCCGTAACATCACACAACACGGCATGCTGCCACAATATCCAACTGGTACAGCGAAATTAATGTGATTTTTTATAGTGTGACTTTAGCAAGGACGATATGGCTCCCTGATGATGGACCTAGGACCGAAACATGTCGGAGCGTTTTAATGTTTTAATATGTAAATTTTATAAAACTTTTATATATGTGCAGTAGTTGGTGTAATAATTGAGTTTCGATAGAAGTTGTCATTTTAATTAGTCGATGTCCGTCAGAAGGTTTCCATTGTAGCATTAAATTTTCGTTGTAATAAAACCACAAATACTTGACGCTAAATGTTGAAAGATGAAGGGAGGCTACTAGTTTAATGATCACAAGCTGCAAACAAATCCAGAACAGAAGGGCCAGTGCTTCTAAGAGAAATATCCCTTTCGCAGCGTGGAAAGGGTTCCATCATTTGTTCACTTTTTGTATCAAACCAAAAAGAGGGAAAATGTCTCCTGTCATTTTTCACCCTATCTACAAGGGCTGGAGAAGTAACTAATTTATTTACGGGTCTTACTGCAGCCCCAAACACCTGCCACTCTCCCTAAGTCTGAATCAAATGCGCAACAGAAACAACTCTTTTATTAAAAAGCAAATCCCAACATAATACTTTGTAATCTTTTTTAAAATGTTCCTCCGCCCATTTTGGCAGCTTACTTTGCAGTTTATGAGCAACATTCGTAACGAGCTTAGCGCTGTATTTATAAGAGTCATGGAGCTATAAAATATATGAAAAGGAGGACTCATAAAAACATAGATATTGAGCTTTTCTGAGCCTCTACTAAGCAGTTCTCTGCAAAACTCACAAAACATAATTAATATATGAAAAAGACAAAACATATGCTAGTCGCGAGCCCATATTTTGTGTGCATAATGACTTTTCTCTTCTTACATTGCTATGAAATTTCCTTTTTTAAAATCGTCTCTCTCTTTTCGAGGCTCGGGTTTCCTTTGCTCTCGTACACTGCATGTGCATCACAGTCGCACTGGCTGATCACTGTCTCAGACTTTTGATCAATATATATTCTGTCTGTGACATTAACGTGGAAATGATCATGTACTATGTGATTGTAGGTTTTCACTGATGTTGGTATTTTCCGTAGTGTGTTGTGGGTAATTTTTAAACTTTCACACAATTATATTAAAAAATAACAACCTACTAATTTCTTACATTTTTTGGGCAGAATAAAATGAAATAAAACTTTATTACAGTGCTTTAAGTAACATAATATTTTTCTGAAAAAATGTCTCTGATCTGAAATACACAAGTCATAATAAATACATTCAGGAAACTGTTTCTCTCTTTATCGGCTAATCACAAATCTTTTTACATCTCCTGTGGAATTCGCTGGGTGGGGGGAAAGTATTTTTAAAATTGCGAAATATTTAAATTTCAAACAATATTTTATAATAATAATAATAATAATAACAATAATAATTTTTTACACGAACTAAAATTTCCTACTGTGTTTCTGAGGTATTCAAAAAACTTGACTTTGTATCTGCATTCCCACCGACAGTTAACTTTGAAGTACATTACTGCCTTGTGAAACTTGTATTAGAAAGAGGCCCGAAGATATGAAACAAAAATTCCACCAAAAGTTATGCAACAGACTTCACGTCAGGAGGTGCAAAACTCTAAAAAAAAAAATTATTTACGTTAAAGAAATATTCAAACAAGAAATTTCTTCCTTACCAACTGTAACTAATTTCAATATACTAATTTTTATACGAAGGAGAAATGATAATTCAACAAATTAATAGAATTTCACGCTGCTTCAGAGTCAACGCTCTATCATCGTGCTCACAAAATCGCACCTTTGCTCTTCTTCTGAAATACTTGCCCCAGTTTACATCTATTTCCCAAATATAAATATAAAATTGACTCTGTACTTGATTAAAAACAGAATTTTAAAAACGTGTAGGACAGAGGAACTATTACCTCACGCAGTCTAATATCAGCATTAATGGAAATGAGCGGCCAATATTTAGACCTATCTACTTGAAGACAAGTCACCCAACTTTGCATTTGGTAGAAGGTTTAATGGGTTCCTTGACTGATCAATAATTTCAGCTACAGAAGTGAGAAAGAACATTTGACATTACCAATAAAGTAACATTAAACCTTATCCTGCTAACGTAGAGAATATGGTGAGCTCTTACTAATGCCAGCAGATGGCAGATGGGATTTAATTCGGCATTTAAAGGGTTATTTCATCATCCACCATTTAGTTTGATTCTGAATAATCCATCGGGTTTACAAATGACAAAATTAAAAGAATAGTCTCGACACCAAAGAGATATGAGATCAGTTAGGCTAACGAGACATAATAGGTAGAGCAGAGTGTGGACAAAAAGTTTGAAAAGAGAAAAGCTTTTAGTAAAAAGTTTAAGTAATCATTAGGAGTAAATAAATATATAACTAAATAAATACACCCATTTAACCAAGTCTTTTGAGAAATTAAAATTATATCTTGAAGACTTCATTATTCTATGGTAGTCCAGAGTGTCGACTGGCATGTAGTCCCAGAGGTTTCTTAGCGACATAATGCCTTCATATTTGGGGGTCAAATTGATGTTTTTGACTTCTTTTACTAAATGTTTGAAGACAAAACGCTTCTTCGAAATATAGGTAAACTATACAACGAATTATACGGCCTAAAGTCCAGTAGAACTGAATATTCCGCAAACCCGATATGAGAAATTCCATCTTCGAAGATTCTATTTTGCTGTCCAAAAGAGATAATTGATTTTTCAAATGGCTGATTGATTGACTGATTGATTGATATAAGTAGCATAAAAATATTGAGTAAAACAACAAATAAAGCAGCTGAAAAAGCAATTATTGGCTAATAATTTCTCTCGGTCTGACAAAACAGTCTTGGTGTCAGATGCATGGTGTAAATGAGGTATGGTAACACTGCGGAACATCATGAGTGTTACTATAATTAGTCCGTTTATGTCTTCCGTTATATTATACAAGTTTTTTCAATATTAATGGTAATACTAATCGTGAAATTTGGTACGTAATATTAAGGAAAGAACAAAAGCTGAATTTGTGGTTTCTGTGCACGATCAAGAGGCCTGGGTTTAAGGAGGTAGAACTCCATTACTTTTTAACTTCTGAACTATATAAAGACAAGAGATTAATATCACGTCGTGGCAACTATATTTTCGGTATATCCAGCACAATACCTACTGGATGTAAGCTGGAGAAGGCCTCAGAGTCAGTCTGGAATCTTTGAAAAGACTAAAATCTCTTGCCACTGTCGAGAATCGAACCACAAATGCTCGGTATTACATCCTGTCTAGTCACTATACACACTGAGCTACCTCTCTTTCTGAAAGAAACTGGGATTTTGGAGAAACGTGCATTATTATTGGTGTTAAATGACGAAGGACGAATCGTCTGCCAACTTTGGGGAGAAAAGAAATGCATAGAGATTGTTAATTAGAAAGGTATAAGGATATAACCGCTTGGCAGACCTAGGCGTGTATGGGGGGATAATATTAAAATGGTCTCCAAAGAAATGTAATGTGGCAGTATGGACTGGATTAATGTGACTCAGAATATTAATAAATAGCAGACTCTTATGGACCCTCTGGTGTTTCTTGACTATATGAGCACCTCTTAGTTAGTTAGTTAGTTACTTGCTTACTCCATGAAGTGGTGGTGGTGGTGGTGGTGGTGGTGGTGGTGGTTGTGGTGATGGTGGGGGTGATGTTGGTAGTAGTGGTGGTGGTGGTGGTGGTGGTGGTGGTGGTGGTGGTTGTGGTGATGGTGGGGGTGATGTTGGTAGTAGTGGTGGTGGTGGTGGT
>Ga0131853_10026676_pt1 | contig 10389 bp, 13 predicted proteins | sample TergutLab28metaG_FD_92764 | JGI IMG/M metagenome (GOLD analysis project Ga0131853, IMG submission 92764) | Labiotermes labralis P1 segment gut microbial communities from Petit-Saut dam, French Guiana - Lab288 P1 (version 2) (version 2) | ecosystem: Host-associated > Arthropoda: Insects >... | reverse complement strand
TCGCTTTTTTTGAACGGGTACCAGTCATCATCCACTTCAATCACAATGGGCGTACCGTCCCCGATTTTGGACACAAAACCCTTAAATTCCTCCCGCAGCTCTTCGCCATAGCCTATCCGGATGGTTACCCTGTCGCCTGTATGAATACAGTCCAATATCCCTTTCCCCTCCCGCTTTACATAGTTGCGCGGAATGGTAATCTTGGCGCTATTACTCAGGCTAAGCACAGAACGGTCAATCTCTATTTGATTGATGCCGCTGTTTTCGCCGTAGAATTTTACGCCGCCGATAGTTACTTCCGATTTGGGGATAAGGTACATATTAAACTTTTTTTGTTTTTAATTGTCTGTAGGGTTGTTTTTAAATTTAATTGCTATGAAAAAGTTATTGTTTTTTTTGTTGTTATTTCCTGTGTTTTCTTTTTCTCAAGTTAATAAAGATGACTGTACCTTTACGAAAAGCGAAAAAAGATTACCGCTACATGGCACAGTTTATCTTACTCAATTTGAGAGTTCGGCAGACCTTAAGGTTTACATCACTCAATTTAAAAGTTCGGCAGACCTTAAAGTTTACATCACTCAATTTGAAAGTTCTGCAAATGATTGTGGAAAGGTATATCAAACTCAATTTGAAAATTCGGCAGACCTTAAAATTTATATCACCAAATTTGAAAACTCTGCCGATATTAAAGTTTATATCACTCAATTTGAAAGTTCTGCCGGTACTCATTAGATAAAAAATTCTACGGGTTTAATGCTATATGCTTTTATCTTATACATTACTGTATCATTATATCCTTCTACAAATTTCATTTCCTCAATACTGTCAAAATACAGGCTTTTAATGCCTAAATCATCTAAAAGCTGACAGTCTAATACTTCAAGGATATCGTTTATTTCAAACATCTCTCTGAATTGTTTTATTTTGTCGCCCGGATAGCCATGTTCGCTCAAGTCAATCAATAAGCCATCCATAGTAATATCCCACTGTTGAGTCCCAAACGATTCCACCACTACAGCATCGCTGTTATCAATTGCGGTAGTTTTGATATTTTTCTTTCTTTTAAAAGAGAACACCGGAGCGGTTGCAAGCACGTCCGGTATCTCTTCCGTTACAAGTCCGTTTTTGAACTGATAGAGTTTCTCTCCGTTTTTGAGTGTAATGTCAGCAAATTGTCTCTCCAGTACCCGAACAGCGAAGCGCTGAATATGGGGTTTGATAATCGCCTGGCTTGCTTTGTCTATGCCGTATTTCTTAGCGGCAGTTTCCACGCCGGTAGCAATATTGCTTGCAATATCCGCCCTGCGCGGTATTCCAGATGGAATATACCCGAATGCCGCATGAAAGCGCTCTGCAATATCAATGATTATCTGACTCATAATGACAATTTTATTCCTAACATTTTCTTTTCTGCCAACCATTCCAGTTGCCTGCATTTTTCCATCCATGTTTCATCGGGCAAATTCTCCGGAAACGGTATCTTAAAATAGAGGCTCATCATGGCGTTATATTTTCTTATCTCATTCGACAATATCCTGTTTTGACTATCCGCATCATTGTCTATATCAATGGCGGGATAGTCCTCTATAAGTTTTTTATGATAGCAGTTCTTATCGGGATGAGTTTGGAGATAGCGTCAAAAGCGCCCATAAAAAGTCCGTCATCGGCTTTGATAATCTCCTTTCCTGTAAGTACGCAGGCGTTTACCATTACCTCCTTTGCCTTGTCGGGGTTTTTGTCCACCCACTTCTCAAATTCCGACAGTTCCTTGCGCGAAGGCACACGGATAACGCAGCCGAAATAGTCGTTGCCGTCATCATCTTTGGGAAGCTCTACATACTTTACCTTAGTTTCACCGTAGCGCTCTTTCCACGCCTTGATGTGTTCATCGGTTACGCCTTCCGGTAGCGTGATTGCTTTTTCTTTTTTTGTCATAATCTCTTAATTATTAATTGTTAATTGTTAATTGACCGCATTAAATTCTACATCCAGGCAGAACATATCAAAATCCGCCTTGATGTCATCATCGTCTGTAATCACACGTTTTTGCTCTTTGAATTTTACTTTGACAATGTCGGTAATCATTTCGTTTTCATCATCTACAAAAACAACAACAATATCAAAGGGCTTGATAGATAACAGGCTTCCACCTGCGGCTTTTTCGAGCGCGGAAATGCTTTTTAAGCGCAGCCCCAACGAGCATTTAGGCTCAACCTTTCCCACGCTGTAGCTGGTAGGCTTATTGCTGCCCAAAGAGTAATTGGCTTTGTGATCCTGACTAACACTGTACTCTATTTTTGTCACCTCATAGTCTATAGACCCCAGCATGGCAATGGTTGCATCGCCACCGGAAAAGGTTTTGCCGTTTCTTGAAATTACTATATTTCCCATAATTAAATTGAAGTTTTAAGATTGATAGTTCCTTTGATTACATCTATTTGTCCCTGTGGAACAATAACAAATGATACTTTCAGTTCACGCGGCGGTATCATCAAATTGCTGTTTTCATCCACGTATGTTTTACCGGACGAAATTTCGTTAAGCATCTTTTCAAACACACTGTCGCCCGTTTTTTCAAACGATGTTACCAGTGCTTTGGGCAGTTTTCCCGTATTCGGGTCAACCGGCTGTGTTGACTTTACAATGGGTAACAGCTTGGTGCGCAAATTCCGCACGGCTTTGTCGTGGGTTCTGCCCAGTGATATACTGTACTCATTAAAGAAGCCGTCTTCATCCTGAATTACCGGTGTACAGGTGTGGTCGCTGTTAAAGTAAAAGCCTGACATTCCTGCATATTGCATGGCAAAGATATAGCCTTTATCGTCCAGCGTTTCCAAATGCTGTTCAAATTCCTTTACGGTTTTATGGTTACTTAGACCCGCTTCGGCATAAATTCCTTTTATAACGTCCGATAAATCGCCACCGGCTACTTCTCCTACGTTGCGGTTCACAGGGAGAGAGGCAATACGTCCGAGCAATGTTCCTACGTCCGCAAATTTCTTGCCCGCTTCGGAAAGCGTTTCGGCATAGTTATAATCCTGATGGATACAAATGCTGACCTTGTAACATTGCAGTACGTTGTTGGAATTGTCTTTAAGTTCGCGCAGGTCAAGTGCTGCCGCTCCGGCGGAAGCATTGAAGTCTCTGCCCTCCAAAATGAGATGACAGGGGCGAAACGTTTCAAAAGTCCATTCGTAAAACGCCTGCAACGGAGCAATAGCCGCATGTATTTCGGATGGAAAACCATCCACATAAACGGCAGCTCCACTTGGTGGCGACCACGAAATGGCAAGCTGTCTGATTTCGCCGTTAGATTCGGCAATGAGACGCTTTCCGTACTCTTCACCCACAGCATCGGAGGGTGTTCCACTATAAAGCATAAGCCACAAAGGTGTACCTTCCCCCGCCAAACGGAAAAACTCCTTAATATGGCGATAGGTCTGCACATCGTTATCGTGGTCGTACTTTTCATTGAATCCGTACGCATTGGCATCAGCTACGGTGGTAAGTTTTACTGCCTGCTTGATGTCAATACCCGGTATGTTGTTTGTCGTATCTTTGGGAATAGCGGGGCTGTTGCATAACAGCCCGCTGATGGCGTCCTTATTGCCGGAGACATTGGCGCCTAATTTCCCGCGTTTAATATCTACTCCTTTCAAATTCCCCATTTTCTTTTAATTTTTAATTGTTTTGGTGTGTTTTCACTTTTTCAGGATTGCCATTCTCAGAAGCTACTGCATAAGAACGGTCTGTAAAAAACTCACCTTTGGAGTTTTCATAAAGCGTGGTAACATCCATTTTTTTGAATAAATGAGATGCTCTATTGGATACTGTCTCCGGCTTTTTAGTCTCCGGTTTTTTAGCGTCCGGATTTACTTCCGGTTTTTTAGTGGCAGGCTTTGCCGCCGGTTTATCTGCGGCAGGGTTTACTGCCGGATTTTCAGCAGCAGGGTTTACTGCCGGATTCTCACCGACAGGATTTTTCTCCGCCGATTTATCAGTAGCGGGCTTTGTCTTATTCTTTGCGGTTCCCATATCTCTTAATTCTTAATTCTTAACTACTCTTCACATACTTACTTGCAATTGCGCCGATAGCCTTCTGTATTTTCGGCAATGCGATAAACATGTGTCGGAAATTTATCTTGTTCCTTTGGTATTCCGGATCGTTTTCGGCAGGAGCCCAATACACTTTTGTACCGCCTTTTGCCTTGAACATATAGGGGATATACATGGCTACAGATGCCTGAAACTCGCCCTCGCCGGCAATAGCACCCAGCGACTTTTTAACTCCTGCAACCGTAAAGGTGGGACATGACGTATATTCGTATATTTCAAAACCGTACAGCTTTGCAATTTGCCCTGTCGTGTAATTATAGTACTGGTCTTTGAACTTTTGGTCATTCAAAAGCAAGTCATTGACATGGTCGGGGCAAAGCACTAATCGCCTTCCCTCCGCAGGAATTTCCAATATGTCAAACCTTTTCTTCATTTCGACAATATCTTTTGTGGTCAAACGAACCCTGCCTGTCGCCTCGTCCATATCGCTACCGGAAGTGAAAATCACCGGCGTTTTTACCGTATTGCTTTGTGGCGCAAATGCGTGTATCGCTTTATTCAGTTTTTTTCTTGTAATGGCATTTCCATGCTTTGTTTTGACTGTTTTTATTTTATCATAACTTATGGCGTAAAGCTCATCATCGGTAATAGGGGTTACTTTTGTCTGGAATTTGTCTAACGATATACTAATGTCCGTATCATCCAACTGTTGTAAAGGAATAGGGTATGTAGTGTTGTTGAGCAGTACATCCGGTTCAATCCCTGCTTCTACCAGGTGGATGACATTATTGCCTACATACTGGTCGTAGGAATCTATCCCGTCAAGGAATGTTCCGTTTTCGTCAACGTTGAGCTGCCCTACCAATTCCCCCGTCCATATCTCCGCATAGACGGAGCCGACGGCAGCCATAGATACGCCCATCGTTTTAATTGAGGGTAGCCAGTCGGCAGCGAACGCCACCGTCAAGCTCATTGTCATAATTGCCATCAGGCAAAATAAAATACTTTTAAACTTTTTCATCTCTTAATTTTTAATTGTTAATTTTTTAATTGCTTTTGTACTTTTTGTCGTACAGCGCTTTGAAAGCATCTGCATCCTCCCCTTGCAGTTTTTCCAAACCGCGTGGGTCATCCTTTTGCCATTTGTCCCAGTCCCAGTCGGAACGCTCGATGGGTGTTCCTGTTTGGGTAACTTTTTTAATGGCGTCCGTGATGGTTTGCTGCGGCTCCGGCGTTTTCATACCGGCAAAAACAGCTTTAAGAGCATCAATACCGGATGTTTCACCGATAGTTTGATAGGTGGGTTTTTGCGCCTCAGTGATTTTTTTGTCGGCAACGGCAGCCGTAATCACGTCAGTAATTTGCTGCTTTTTCATTGTCGCAAGCTCCTCTCTGCCGGCTTTCATTTTTGTTTCGATAGCCGTCTCAATGTCGGTATCGGAAGATTGGGCGGTTACTCCCGTAAGCCCAAATCTGTTAATTAGACTTTGCTTGTCCATTTCTGATTCGTTTTGGTTACTAATTTTATTAATTGGCTCGTTATTTTTAACTACTGCTTTATAAGTATTATAAAGTGTCGGGTAATCCATGTTTTTTAAATCCTGCGCGGGAATAATTTCCTCCGGCGCCTCCTTAGTTTCAAAAATAACATCTACTATTTTCAACTCCTGTGCTTCCTGTGCGTTAAACCAGTTGTCGCCCTCAAACCATTTCTGTACCTCTTTTTTGGACTTACCGGTACGCTTGGCAAAGTCAGCAATGGCATTTGTCTCCAAACTGCGAAGCAACTTTGCCGCCTTCTCGTGCGCAGAAGCGTCCCCGCATATATAACTTGAAGGAGAGTGTATGAGGATATGGGCATTCTTTGCCATGGCTACATTGCGGCAGTAGGTCAGGATAATGGCTGCCATACTGGCGCAGACACCTTCAACGCGAGCGTCAACAGGAACGCCCAGCGAGGCGATGGCGTTACATATCATATTGCCATCAAACACTTCACCGCCTATACAGTGTATATTGATTTCAACGGCTTCACTGCCGACAGCAGCCTCTTTAAGCCGCCTGATAAAAGCAATAGCGCTATTTTCCTCCGACCATGAGGAGATTTCGCCGTATAAATTTACCTGTCCTGTCTTTTTTGCCATAGATTTATCCTGTTTTTTCGGCAAAAATAGAATGAAAAAATGAGGTAAAATTATTTTTTGGATAGGGTATAAATATTATTGAAACCCTACGTACAAAACTGTTTCAGCAAAAACAAACCCTCTAATTTTGCACGCAAAATTACTGTTCAATAAAACAAAAAAGATGAAAAAACAGGAACTCCAAGAGAAAAAAGAGATAGCGCGTTTATACTACATGAGTGGCGAATCACAGCGAACCATATCAGAAAAAACAGGCGTATCTGCTGTCACAATATCGAAGTGGGTAGATGAAAACGGCTGGAAGGTAATGCGGGCTGCCCGTACCATTACCCGCCAGGAACTCATTACAAAGATGCTTAAAAACGCCTCCGACAAACTCGACGAGGGAAATCTCTCTGCCGACGAGATGGTAAAAATTGCTTCCGCTATCGAAAAAATAGACAAAAAGACAAACATCGTAACGGTTTACGAAGTGTTTAATGTCTATAACCGCTGGCTTGAAAGCCGCATGAAATTAGACCCCTCATTGACACCGGAACTGATAAAAGTCATTACAAAATACCAAGACCTCTATTTGGCGGAGTTAACCAATAATGCAGAAGTAGTATGATTGGAGGAGCAACATTTAAGGATATCCAGCGTCGCTATAATGCCGGAAGAGACCGCCTCTTGAAAGGTGCTACCATTGACACTTCCGAGCCTGAAAAAGAGAGGTACGCCCGCATTGAACGCGTAAGAAAAGATTACGCCTTTTTTGTGGAATACTATTTTTCGCACTACTGTACCGATAAGGATACAGGAAAGCTGGTACCTTCCGCCCCTTTTCATATCAAGGCTGCCAATATGCTGAAAAAAAACGGTAATATCAAAGCCGTATTTCAGTGGGCAAGAGGACACGCCAAATCAACACACATAGATTTAATGATACCGCTTTGGCTCAAGTGTCAGGAGAAAAAAGACATTAACGTAATGGCGCTTGTGGGTAAAAGCTACGAAAATGCCGTGAAGTTGATCTCTGACATTCAGGTTGAACTGGAGTGGAATCAGCGGTATATTTATGATTTTGGCGAGCAAAAGGGAACCGGATCGTGGATGGAGGGGAAATTTGTGTCTGCCGATGGTGTGGCTTTTTACGCGCTTGGGCGAGGACAGTCGCCGCGTGGACTGCGATACAAGGACAAACGCCCCGACTACATTATCCTTGATGACCTGGACGATGATGAACTGTGCCGCAATAAGGACAGGGTGCGGCATCTTACCGAGTGGGTACGTACCGCGCTTTTCGGGTGCTTTGGCGCAGAAGGCGGGCGTTTTGTGATGGTGGGCAACCTGATTAGCCGCAACAGCGTACTGGAAAACATATCCAACACCAAAGGCGTTACCGTTTCCCGCGTGAACGCTTTGGATGAAAAAGGAAATCCCTCATGGGGAGCCTACTGGACACGCGAAAGAATAGAGCGGCAAAGGGAGTTTATGGGATACCGCGCCTTTGAACGTGAGTACATGAACAACCCGTTAGTGGAAGGAGCTGTTTTTAAAAACGACTGGATACGCTGGATTAAACCGCTCCCGCTGCACAAATACGAGCAGATTGTCGCCTACTGTGACCCTTCTTTTAAAAACACGGCCAACAGCGACTTTAAGGCAATCAGCGTTTGGGGAAGATACGGAACATCCCTGCACAAACTCTCTGCTTTTGTGCGCCGCTGTTCCATTTCTGAAATGGTGCGACATTTTTATGACCTGCACGAAAGTTTTCCCGAAAACGCATTGTGCGACTACTATATTGAGGCTAATTTCCTGCAAGACCTTCTTTTGGACGAATTTGCCACCGAAGGAGACGCAAGAGGTTATCAGCTTCCCATCAGGGCAGACAGGCGCAGCAAGCCCGACAAGTTCCAAAGAATAGAAGCTACCAGCCCGCTCTATGAACGCGGCGTTATCGGGTACAGCGAAAAATTGAAACAGTACCCTGATATGCTGACCGCTATTGAACAGTTGCTCGCCTTTGAAAAAGGAGCAAAAGTCAACGACGACTCCCCCGATGCTGACGAGGGAGCAATTTTTATACTGCAACAGGGAGCGCGTACCGACAGAGGAAATCCCTCTTTTGTATCAAGACAAACAATTATCAAAAATTCTAAAAACAGATTTTAAAATGGCATTCATAACAAAAGATGACTACGAAGTAGAAATAAGGGAGGAGCTTCTGGCTCTGCTTGACCCGACTGAGGAAAGAATAAAACTTGGCATTGCCCAAAAAATGGCAATAAGTCAAATCAGGCAATATCTGAGCGGGCGTTATAACATGGACGCCGTATTCAGTACACAGGGCGAAGAGAGAGATATGTTTATGGTAATGCTTACAATAGATTGTGCGCTTTACCACCTGTGGAGCAAAAAAGCCCCCAAGAAAATGCCGGAAATAAGAGCGCAGCGCTATCAGGATGCACTCGACTGGCTGCGTGCCGCCGGAGCCGGAACAATAGATACCGACCTCCCGCCTGTAGAGTCCGAAAGTGAATCCGGAATCATAATAGATTCATCTTACAAGCCCAACCAAAACAAATATTAACCACTAATCACTAACCATTAATCACTATTTAAATGGCAAATCAACAAATTTTCAATCGCATTATAACACAGTTTAAAGACATCAACCGCGCCGAAATCAAAAAGTGGAGGCAGGCATTGCAACTGGCAACCAATAATGATAATCCGCGAGTTCATGCTTTGCAAGACTTATACGATAATTTGGAGGCGGACGGACATTTTGCCGCACAAAAAACTATCAGGAAGGGGGCTACAATGAGTTATGGTTTCAGTGTTGTGGACAGAAAAACAGGGGATATCAACCCTGAAAAAACAGAACTCTTTAACACGGAGTGGTTTTACGATTTTATGGACAGTGCTCTCGACAGCATTTTCAAAGGTCATACCATACTTGAGCTGGTTGATCCCGCCTCCATGAAGTTTGAACTTATTCCGCGCCGCAATATTGTGGGTTCTCAAAATCTGATACTGTTTGAAGCAACCGGCGATAAAGGTATAGACATTAGCAAGGGATTTGAAAAAACGCTTGTCAAAGTTGGTAAACCGACAGGTGTAGGGCTAATGGGCAATTTGTGCGGGCAGCTGATATGGAAACGAAACGCCCAGCAGTCATGGGCAGAGTTTACGGAAAAGTTTGGAATGCCACTGCTTAAGGCAACAACCAATAAAACAAAGCCCTCAGACATCGAATATATCATGAGGATGCTCCGCACGCTTGGCGAATCTGCATTAGCTGTACTGTCGGAAGGCACAACTGTTGAAGTGGTACCTTTTACCGTAGGCGACTCCTACCGCGTGTATGATGCACAGATACACCGTATCAATACTGAAATTTCCAAACCCATTACCGGCGGGACCATGATTACGGACGAGGGAAGCAGCCGCGCCCAAAGTGAAGTCCATGAGCGTAACCTTGATGACAAAATTGCAGAGGCAGACCGCCGAATGATACAGTTTACCGTCAACAACCAAATAATCCCCATCATGAATTACTGGGGACACAATATCAACACGCAAACAGACAAGTTTCTGTTTGACTCCTCCTTCGAGCTTACACTCAAAGAACACTGGGAAATCGTAAACCAGGTATGGAACAGGGCAGAGATACAGCCTGAGTGGATTAGCAAAACCTTTAACGTGCCGATAACCAAAGTCAGAGAAACGCCCTATTTCGACACTGACAACACCTCACAGTCTTTTCAGTAGGGAGCAGACAAACCTTTGGGGAACACCTGCTCCCGGAACTATACCCCGCCTGTATTGCCGGAACCGGCAGTCCGGTTGCCGCCGCTGTAGATGCAGGCGAGCTGAACAGAATTATTGAAGATATTGCCAAACGGATGTACGACGGCGAAGCGATTGTGTCAGACCGCAAACTGATTCGGGAAACGGCTAACAAGATTCTGGAGGCGGTAACAAAAGGATACGGTCAAACCATTGCAGAGGCGGAGTGGAACAGTCCCGACTTTATTATGCTGGATAAACTGACGCAAAACGTGTTCGACTTTTCTGCCGCCAAAGATTACCGTCAAATCCGCGACATGAATGCTGCCCTGCGGGACGGCGACCGTATTCGCTCCTTCCGTGAGTTCCGCGAACAGGTAAACGCCATCAATGGAAAATACAACGGAAACTG
>Ga0131853_10026675_pt1 | contig 10389 bp, 4 predicted proteins | sample TergutLab28metaG_FD_92764 | JGI IMG/M metagenome (GOLD analysis project Ga0131853, IMG submission 92764) | Labiotermes labralis P1 segment gut microbial communities from Petit-Saut dam, French Guiana - Lab288 P1 (version 2) (version 2) | ecosystem: Host-associated > Arthropoda: Insects >... | reverse complement strand
TTTTCTTTTCTTTGTTTTTTTTTTTTTTTTTTTTTTTTTTTTTTAGGGTTTTTATAAGGGGGCGTATCCAGAAGTTCCCAGACTGTGTCGATAACGTAATATACACTCACCTTTGTTGTTGGTCCTCATTATCTGCTTTAAGGTGGTCCTGTTCTGAGTTTATGCAATGACTTAAGCATTTCTGACACTGCTGGAGGCACTGCTGCAACTGACTTTTGGAATTGTACGTAGCACTGTCAGCGATCTTGCTTAATTTTGGGGACAACTTGGGAACGATGCCCGATGCCCTCGTAGCAGCGATTTCATTCTCAGAAACAAGGACAATTCACAGGCAGTCAAATTGGGCATGTAAGAAGGGTGGGGACCATAGCCATGTACTGTTCACCAAATATTGAAGTAACTCCTGCTCGTAGTGTGCAGCCGAGCACAAACTTCGCGGAGATCTCTGCAGCTTGAAGTCCGCTCTTAGTATTAACTGGCATGTTGCATACAAGAAGTCCAACCTGCCAGTGACCTATGGAGCAGTAGTTCCTGTTTTACTATTTTTCGAACTTCTTGCACTTCTTTTTGTGTCTGTGCAACCTGTGGAGGGAAGACCTGAGCCCTCACACTTTTCAACAGAAGCTTCCCAAGTTTGGATAAAAAAACCACTCAAAAGTCTGTTATCCCTCTGGTCTTGTCAGGGAAAGCTATTTTGAGCATTCTGGTCATTTTCTTTGCAGTGTTCCCTAGTTTTAAGCAACTTTTGATGCAAGCGTGTTGTTCCCCCCTCCCCATCATTAAAAAATCGCTGATTGCACTTAACATGTGCAACATAAAAACACCCATTGAGAAACAATGAAAAGTTTTATGGCTGTAAAACTCACTAGGTACCGACTTAAAAGGTGGCAATACAACTGCACCTAATGACAGAAAGCTGCATTACAGTTGTTCTCGGTCTTAGGGACAAGTTTGGTAACTTTTGGATACTCATTTCTGTTGCTCATATATGTGCATTAAGTTGTAATTATTTTAAAAGGTAAAGTTGTCCCTTTGCACCCCATACAGGTGTAGAGGGGTGGAGGTATCACTGTCATCATTCTTAACCTTGGCATTAGTTGGGGGTTAGTGGTCAGCTTCACGCTCTCTCCTTGTTACACCCTGGGAAAGAGCACTCATTATTCACTGAATGGAAGACCAAGTCAATCCCAGAGCAGGTCTGGATACTTTGGAGATTACAGAAATGTCTTGTGCCTGCTGGTAATCAAACCAGGATTCCTTCTCATACAAATATGTGTAGCATAGTCAGTATACCAAAAATACTATCCTAGCACCTTTAAACTTACTACATTTTACATTGCTTCCATTTGTTCAAAAATTTTTCGTATTTAAATATGGCTTATAATCGCAGGCTTTCCTTTAATTAAAACATCTGAAGTTCTTGCAATAATGGTAGCTAGTCTTAGAACTTGTATTTTGTTGCTAGTTGTGTTATGTGAATACAACTCTCACAGCTGTTCTTTTACATATTTCTCCCTTGTAACCTGTTGAGGCCCTAGTTTTCTGTATTGGACAGAGTTGCATTAATTCATTATTTTGAAACAAACAAGAGAAACTATATGCTGCCAAAAAGTTAAGTGATATCTTAATACAGTGAACTTACTTAGATACTGGTTTCTTTTTCCTGATACCATATCATGTTTTATTAGCATTAACTAAGTTCCTAGGTTTAATGTGACATTGCTTTTGCACTTTACCTTCCCCTCTGTGGACTTTAAGGATGTTCCTCCCTGTTTTTCATATTTGCTTACTAGCCATTTCAATAAGCCAAGACATGCTGTAAGTCGGAAGTCGTGTGTGAATGCTGTCAGTTCATCAGGGTGACATACATTGTAGCATCGTGGAAACAATATGTGAGACACATCGTTTTCACAGAACCAGTGCATGTGCTGCAGATAGGAACACAACCCCACCTGTAATGCACACATTCAACTGTACATACATAAACAAAATTGGAGGAATAAATCTTGCATGCTTCAGTACTAGTAGTAAACTGAATGCTACATCTACTTTTACACTGAGTAGAATAGCAGATCTGACAATGCAGTAGAATGGTAAAAGTTTATTTGGCACTTTGTTTAGTGTCAAGGTCACTTTAATAGCATATTTTTCCATAGCCTCTTGCAATTTACGTATTTCTTTTTTCTTTAAGTCAATTTAATTTTCTTGCAAGTAGTTAACACATTTTTCTGGGAGGCAGTAAACGTTATGCTGTGTATGTTATTGTTTGGAGTGTTGTGTAATTTTGTTTGTTTATATTTTTTCATCACTGTCAAGTTAAAGTTGCTCTCTAAGTCACCTTTCTGTCTACTGACAAAATCGACCTTTCGGCACAGCCATTTCCACAGTTGTGCTAGATAAACGAAATGCTACTGTAATACATATGAGTACTTGTTACAATAATAGTAATAGTCACTAGAGTTATGAATAAGCTATGTGTAAATTACCTTGGTTGTAAAATATGCTCTCGGAAACCTGTTGACCATCTGTTTCCTCTGAACTGCTTGCCAGTCTACGGGTTCACTCCTCATTGTCCACAAAAAATCAACATTAACGTTACGAAGAAGTCGAGCTACCAACAGAGCCTCAGTAGTTTTCCCATCACTTTGTGTTAGGGAGGCCAGAAGAGTTATACTACCTGGAATTGAAGCTACAAATTTCAATATACAAGTGGAAGGCCGAATTAAGCAGTAAAGTAATTGTTTTGTTAGGCTGGAGGGATAGTTTTGTAGTATTTAGTATAACTGATGTCTCTTTATTGTAACATTTTATTTTGTTTCGATAAACAATTTGTATGTAATTTCAGACATCCATGGTATCAGTTCATACAAAAATCAAGAGGGTAGTGGATTCTGTAGAAGTCTTCAAAGAGATTTGTTGAATGGTTGTTTCAGGAGAAAGTGACAATTACTAAGCCAGTTCACATAACTTGTCATTTCTTGCAAGTATGGAAGCTGCATCTCAGTTTGCAGATGAGTTAAGAATTGGTATATTACAGCAGCATTTCCATTTTTTTTTATCCTTTCAGCTGATAGAGCTTAGATGAGGCAGTGACACATTGGCTTATTTCCTTGGAGGCCTGGGTTCTGTCCCAAGTAAGTCAATGTATGATTTTTAAAACAACACTAGTATTTAAAAAATCTCATGTTTACTTCAGTGTTCAGCAGAATGAGTTGGTATCATTAAGGACGGATAGATATTGTGTAATATGAACACAGTTTTTCCTAATGTACTCCTGCTTGACAAAATAACTGAATTCATATTATTTTCATAATTTTATGTATTTTTAAGATAGTAGTTCCGAATTGGTAGGGACATTGTTTTTGTTAATGTACTGAAGGTGGTGTTTGTTGGACAAGAGGGGAGTTTTGTATAACATTCTCTCTGAGGTTAATACACCCTTGAAACCAGTAGTATAGCTGAGTTTTTTGGCACCTGGGGTGATTAATTTCATTGGCCACCCCTAAAAGAAATTTTGGACTTTAAACAATTGTGACCATTTTTTGTATTCCCCCCCCCCCCTTTTTTGTTCAGTAGTTTAAAATTTGTTGAGCACAGAAGATCAGTTTTTTTCATTTAAAAAATTAATTTTTTCGCCCCTTGGGCCCTACAACTTGCAGTGACTGCACCACTTGCGTCCTCCTATCTCTGGCTCTGCTTGAAATGAGTTGTTTAAATGAAACATGCAGTAAAGTCTGGACAGACAAACATTTGTCCAATACATGCCTATTCTGAATGGCCTATTACAAAAGGATGCTTCAACACAACTGCCTTACTTTTCTTCAGAATGTCATTATAATTCTACATAAACCAGGAGGGTTAAATTTGAATTTTGACACATCAGCTTCAAATGTACCTTGATAACGTTAATTAAGAAAACCAATAAATACATACTATATAGAAAAATAAAGAAATTTTGTTATCTGTTGGTATGAGGGTTTGTCTGAGAACCAAGTATATGTTCATGTCTGTCAACAAATTGCAGAACAAAGTCACAGCATAAAGATTGGCAATAATTGTTTGAGAATCTGGCAAAGTTCATTACATATCCAGGAATGACACTAACATTTCATAATTACGTACGTGAAGAAATTAAGAGCAGATTAATTTTGGATACAACCCACTGCCATTTGGTCAAGAATAATTTAGCTTCTTATTTTCTACCTAACTACGTGAGGATTAAAATATAAAGAACCTTTATTTTGTGTGTTGTTTTATATGGGTGTGAAACTTGTTCTTCCAAATTAAGGAAAGAACATGAGCTGATAACATTCGAGAACTGGGTGCTAGGGAAGGTATTTGAGCCTAAGAGGGGGGATGTAACAGGATGATGGTGGGAATTGTGTAGTGAGGAGCTTCATGATTTGTAATCCTCACCAGATATTACTATTATTTGTGTTGTTATCATTATTATTATTATTATTATTATTATTATTAAGGTGATCAAATGGATGGGTAGGTCATGTGGACATATGGGCGGAGAAACAGAAATGAATACTGGGATTGGGCGGGGAAAACTGAAAGAAGGAGACCACTTGGAGGGCCTATGCATTGATAGGAGGATAATATTAAAATGTGTCTTCAAAGGAATAGGATGGGAATGCATTGACTGAATGAATCTGACTTACAGATAAGTGACAGGTTCTTGTGAACACAGTAAAGAGGCTTCAGATTCTATAAAATGGGATAGAGGGAACAATGGATGAATGAGGCTCACAATAGAGGCAAGTGACAGGTTTTTGCAAATACGATAATGAGTCTTCAGTTCGGGTTGTATAAAATGCAGGGAGTTGCTTGACTAAAGAGGAACTATTTACAGTCTCAACAAGGACTCTGCTGCATGGAGTTGGTTGGTTGGTTAGTGAGTTAGTTATTTAGTTAAATATTGGAGTTAGTAAAGAATTCAACTTCAAATGTCTAGGATATCTACAGGATGAATTATACTATTTTTTGTGGGGCAGAGGGAAACAAGATTTCTGGTACAGCACTTATGAGTTGAAACACTGACCCATTTACAATTTATATTTTTTATTTCTCATACAAGTTCTATGGGTTATGTGACTGACTGACTTTACTTACAACTTGAGTAAAATGTAGGCCATGGCTTGAGGCCTCCTAATTGTAGGGGTCATGGCACCAACCAGCATAACCCTGATCATGATTGACATATTTTTATTACTTTGTATGAACTAATGGAAAACTGTAAATTGAAGTATAGATTTGGAACATTTAGGTGGTTTGTGTTGAATACCTTGAAATGTACAGTTAATGCCATAAGTTCTGATTATTTAATGTCAGTGTTAGGTGAAAATGTAAGAATTTTAGTGATGCATCCTTATTTAAATGACATTGATATTTGCAAGGACATGTGTACCTGATACTTATATATTGTAATGGAAGAGTATCTCACCATCATCCAATGACATGGCTTTGTTTCGATGCACTTCTTTCTCAATCCACCCTCTTTGTCTCATGGCTTCACGGATTGTTGGAAATGTTCCTTGCACAGTGAATGTCTTGTGCTCCTATACAGACCAAAATAAGTAAAATGAAAAGGCTGCTGGGAAGCTAAGAGCATGCTACTTAACAAGGAGTTCTGAATAGAGTCACAGATCATACTTCTCTGCTATGTAGATTGCTACTGCTTTATTTGACAGACTCTGCATGTGTGAAATTCTATGTGACATCGAAGTTTTATACTACCACCATTATATATTTTTTGACTTACAATTAATGTTTTGTTAATAATGCGTGGTTTTGTGTGTCATTTATCTCACGCAAAATTACACATGCATTGCACCTGATAGTTTCATTAGTTACTATAGCAGAGCTCCAAGCCATGTTATTTTATGTTGTAAAACTGTTACCTGTGAAAAGTTGCATGTTGTCAAAGATACATTATTTTAAGTGATATCAAGACCCTGCATTAAGTGATGACAATTTTGTGCCCACCTGTGAAGTTCCCACATTCTCCCAAGTTGTTATTACCAGGGTTGATGGAAAATTGGGCAGTAAATTAAAAATGTGGGGACAAGGGGGAGAGAATATGATCAACTCAAAAACTTATTTTTTATCCCTACGAAAGGAAAGAAAGGATAAATTGTAGGACATTTGATTGGTGCCAGAACTATGCTTCTGCTGTTTTCAAGGGCCTCGTGACGTTCATCACCATTCAATCAGTTCGATCTGTGTAATGTTTTAGAGTGGTCAGTGCTCATGGGTTTTGCTGCTGATGCTGTGCCAGTATATTGGAAGGGACTGAGAAAAACCACGTAAGACAAGTCTGACTAGTGTTGCGATCGATATGCGAACTGGGCACATACTGAATGTCAGAAGCGTTATGTCACCATTTTTCTGACTTTTTGTTCTCTCGAGATAGTAGGGTATATCTGGCCGCGAGGAAAGGCGGTGCACTGAACGTTTTAAGTTGGCAACACTACAGGAGATTCGGAAACTCTTGCATGCGAGGTGCGGAGGGTTATTATTTTATGGATACTATACTACGTATGTGTAAGTAAAATTTATTTTAAACAAAATTATGAATTTTCTTTTTTATCTATAATAATATGACATCCAAAACTTCGCGCCACGTCTTTTCAAAATTACTTGTTTGTGTTCACACCTATGCAGTAACTACTGGCGAAGTATCATGTCGTGAATCGTAATCCAGCTCTTTGAAAAACTAGGCGGGCTAATAACGTTTTCGACCCGAATAATGACCTATTTCCAGAGATAATTGGCACTGTTTATCTTGTCGTACCTCAGCATATATTTGTTGTACTTTTGTACGCTGTGATCAACAGGTTTCAAACCCGTTGGTTTATCATAAGAGCTACCTTATGTTTCTATTGGGATATGCTTACAGCTTATCTTACGGCGTAAATAACTAATCTTTATTTGCGTTACTGTTGTGTTATTCCTATGCAAGTCACTGTATATATCTGCCTATCGTGTAGTCAGCAATGATTATATGTATGATGCTATCTTGCTGAATATTGCGACGTTCTCTTTATATATCCGGTCAGTTGTATCTTTACAGCATTTATTTACCATGAGCGTGTGCGGGTACGATAAATGACCAGATATATCAAAAGAACATCGTGGTATTAACACAGTTGCACCATAATGATAACCACTGCAGACTACAAGGTATAGACTATTGACATGTACCGTGACTTGCACTGAAATACCTCAAGTGAAATATAAAATATGGGTCAGGATCTAGCATGTAGTATTACTTAATGTATTGGAGCATGCTGAGGATTTAATAATTATAATAATAATAAATGGGACAGGATCGTTTTCCTTAAGAAAAGCTGTAAACAGAATCTTTAGGAACCTAAGAAAGCCCTTGGATGAACCGAATATTTTGAAACATGTCGGGTGTAGCAGTGACAATCTACAAAGAACATAGCGGTTGTATTAGACGGCGAACCTTGCCTACTTGCTCAACAGTACAGTGGCACGTCAGTAAATATAAAATTTCCTGTAAGCGTTTTCCTCATAATTTGATCATTAATCTTATTTCGCATTAGGTTTTACTCATACTTTAAGAAATCACTTCTGTCCCAGTTTATACGTTATTGTTTATTATGTATGAATATTACCACCATAAATGGGCACTCGAGTTTTACAATTCACTACCTGCCACTTGCTCACTAATAACAGTAAAAATTAATTGGCCAGTTACAATTCCTCGCAGGGAAGAAGCTTCTTCTGTACAATATCTTAGTTACACTCACCCTAACAGCTCGTTCCACTGCATCCCTAACTTTCTGCAGTTTGTCACATGATGGCCGAGTTGTCAGCGGACGTGACACGGATTGGCTGACAGACCCATTGTTACTTGCACTTTTTCTCCGTTTCTTCTTAAATGTTTGTGTAAGCTCCTCCAACTTAATACTTCGGTCCATCGTACTATTGAGGTTTTCTCTGTCGTGAACTCCACATTCCTGGTCCGTTTCTGGTACCACCTGTTCCTCATGTTGCAGCTCTGTCACTTCAGGTGTCCGGAGGTCCTCCTGATCTACGCCTACACCATTTCTCGGCGAGAATTTTGTTATTTCAGATAATTTGTGTACATTAGTTTCGTCACAACTCACTTCACTCATTGCCAAGTCCACCAGTTTATCTGCCGTTTCATTAATCAAGTGTAGGTCTAAACCCGTTTGCATATCTTCTTCTATTGAGTACATTTCTACGACATTTTGCACGTTCTGGTTTATCCGTTCCACAATTCGAACTGTTTTCAGTGGCTCATTTCCTAATTGAAGGGCCTCATTTCTGTTGTTATTTAATTCCCTTCTTCTATATCCATACTTCTCGCTTTCGGTTGTAGAATTATTAAACTCATCTGGAGGATCATCTGCTGGAACCGAAGATGTCACTTCGTATGTTTCAAACTTTCCATTTTTATCCACCTCTCCTCCGTCTACGATGTTTTGCAGATAGGAGAAGTCCATTCCTTTCCTGCATCCGATGTTACCGTGGAAACCGCTCAGGACGATACTGTTATGATACATTGTTGGTAATTACTTAACTTCGTGGTATCCGATTATTCATTCTGTTTTGCCGCTTTGTATCAGAGAGTTGTAATATAGTCGATGTATAATAAATGACTGTATTTTTAGACCTGTCTGTGTGCCTGACGGCTGCTTTGTGTCCCGTCTCGTGGTTTTCATCGTCTCCAGATCCCCGGCCTGCTTATTGTGGCATGCGTGACTATAACCAGTCACGTAATTTCCGCGCTGTCACGAGATGCTTTGACCTGAATACAACGTAACTAAAATCAATATGTGCTGCTGCAGATAACTAGTACGAATCACACGAATAAGCGAATGAAATAGACACACCGCGCTATATATAGGAGTAGACTATTATTATATCTGCATTTGATTCTGCACTGAACTCTTTTTTTGGAGGGGGTTGGGGGAGGGGGGGAGGGAAGGGGGAAGTTGTAACTCTTGTTGCATTACTTCCCAAGGCGTTCTTCGCTTTTTAAGGAAGAGGTAAAATTGTCTAAGGTTCGCTTTATCTGTGATGTATGGAAATAAACTTCTCTGTTGATATACGCTCTGATTATGCATACTTGTTAACCAGTAATTTGTCACCATATTACGTATATGAAAGATCAATACATGAGGTATTGATTGGAGGGTCGATGCTTAGAATGCCATTAACCTTTCACTGCAAAGGTTCCGTAGCAGTGATTCACCGTCCAGAATCCAGGTATCCTTAATGTGTTTTCAGACGTGGACAAATGTCAACTACCTATTTAGTTCTGTCCATTTCATTTTCGCATTTTTAACACTGCGGGGCGCCTATTAAAATTTCTGCCTATTTGTACGCATAGAACAATTCGGAGTAAGCCAAGTATCTTTTTATCAAATTTGATGATGTGGAACGTAAATGAAATGTATTCACCCATCCCAATTTTAATATCGGACAACATTAACAGACGTGTTACCTGAAGAACTTCGTACATTTTTGCCCTCATCTGAAACCGAATTCGCACGTGAGTCAAATATTTATAGCAGCTATAAGTACTTGGAACAACAGTGGCAGAGAGGAATGTAACACGTGTTTTGTCGAATAAATTCTTGCCGTGAATCTTAATGGTTTTCGAGGTAGGCCTAACTAAACAGAATTCGCCGGAATTTTTTACCGTAAGGGGACATTTCTTAACTCGTTACTTTTGTGTCAGCTCCATCTTCCTAACCAACGGTTTTCGGCAGCTCTTTTATGTTGTATCGAGAACAAGAATGCATAAACCTCTACCATCTCGCTACCATATTTCGTTATAGAGTGGTGCTTAACCTTAAGGACAGCTTTATCTTTGTCTTGTCTGAGTGATCCTCGTGGCCCTTAGGCTCACAGGTAGTTGTTTCAATGGGTTTTACAGTGATAACTCTGTACACAAATGCAAGTAGTGCTGTACTACGGTTATTACCCGTATCGCTGCCAACTGTTATAAAAAGGAGTAGACTCATTTGTTTTTGGGTGTAGGTCTGCGGTAATCTAAACAAGCGGTAACACCAATTTGGGTTTAGGTCTGCGATAATCTAAACAAGTGGTAACACCAATTTGGGGTTTAGATCTGCGGTAATGTAAACAAGTGTTAACACCAATTTGGGTGTAGGTCTGCGGTAATCTAAACAAGTGGTAACACCAATTTGAGTGTAGGTCTGCAGTAGTCTAAACAAGTGGTAACACCAATTTGGGGTTTACATCTGCGGTAATGTAAACAAGTGTTAACACCAATTTGGGTGTAGGTCTGCGGTAATCTAAACAAGCGGTAACACCAATTTGGGGTTTAGATCTGCGGTAATCTAAACAAGTGGTAACACCAAT
>Ga0131853_10026672_pt1 | contig 10390 bp, 5 predicted proteins | sample TergutLab28metaG_FD_92764 | JGI IMG/M metagenome (GOLD analysis project Ga0131853, IMG submission 92764) | Labiotermes labralis P1 segment gut microbial communities from Petit-Saut dam, French Guiana - Lab288 P1 (version 2) (version 2) | ecosystem: Host-associated > Arthropoda: Insects >... | reverse complement strand
CCCCCCCCCGCCGCCACCACCACCGCCCCCACCACCACCACCACCGCCGCCGCCGCCGCCCCCACCACCCCCACCGCCACCACCACCATCACCATCACCACCACCGCCGCCGCCACCACCACCACCACCGCCACAATCACCACCACCGCCGCCGCCACCACCACCACCACCGTCGCCGCCGCCGCCACCAACACCACCACCAACACCACCACTGATAATAATAGTTAATAGTTACCTAATATAGTAATGCTTGACAAGAACACCAAAAAATCATATGTAATAGATACAGCAATTTCTAACATCCACAATATCTACAGAACCATCACCTAGAAGTTCAATAACTTACTTACTTACTTACTTACATGGTGCAGAGTCCTTCTTGAGAAGCTAACTGGTTTGCAGCTAGTCAAGAAATTTCCCGCATTTCATGGAACCCGAAGGTTTATTAGCGTACTCACAAGCGTCCGCCACCTGTCTCTATCCTGGGCCAGCTCAATCCAGTCCACATACCCACATCCCACCAGAAGCTCAATAAACATACAGAAATTAAAGACGACCTATTATGAATACGGCATCTGAAAAGGTCTATATAGTACCACTAGTACTGTACAGTATCATTAGCATTATCCACAACGAGTATTATCCCAAAAACCACGCGACAGCTTGGAATAGATCAATCTTCGCCCAGACCTACATATTCTAATTTAGAATGCAGTAACACTAACACATACCGTATAGTTGCAAAGTTTTTTTTTTGGCAGAATAATGAATAAGATTGACTGTCACGTGATCTGTACGCTCTGTAAACCAGCTTAAACTGCTTTTGAATTCAGGGCAAAAAAAGTCATAGTATAATGAAGCAATGCAATACATCTGTCGCCTTTACACATCTGTGAGTAGTATTGTTCATGAATCTCTACGGAATTTCAAGTGAAGATAAGTGAAGGTAATGAAATTATTGTGTTTTTAATTTAATAACTGTCCAACAAGATGCGACTGTATTCAGTTTATTACATTTCTGTAGGCAGCTCTACATGTTTCGTGTGTTGACACCCATCATCAGGAGCTCGTACAGCTGTAATTACAGCTTCTGGTGTTGATTTAACCGGATCTACTACCATCCGCTCTCGTTGAGTTGGAACTGATTCTTATGTATCGTACGGTAGGTATACCTACCGTACGATAAATATGAATGATGGGTGTCAACAACCGAAAAATGTAGAGCTGCCTACAGAAATGTAATAAACTGAATAATTCGCATCTTGTTGGACAGTTATTAAATTCGATTCACGATGCACGGACCCATGTATATATAAAAAAAGTATGAAATTATTGTGCTCCAAACAGCGCGCAATACAGACCTGTGTTTGTTTGTTTGTTTGTGTGTGTGTGTTTGTTTGTTTGTGTATGTGTGTGTGTGTGTGTTTGTGTGTGTGTGTGCGTGTGTGTGTGTGTGTTTGTGTGTGTGTGTTTGTGTGTGTTTGTTTGTTTGTGTGTGTGTGTGTTTGTGTGTGTGTGTGTTTGTGTGTAAAGCCACAGTTCCAAGCGTTTTTCGGCGCTTTTAACAAAACAAAAATCGAATATTAATTTTGTCATGTCTGTCTGTCCGTCCGTCCGTCCGCATGGAACAACTTTACTACCACTAAACAGATTTTCATTAAAAAAAATACATTTGACTATTTTTCGAAAATCTGTTGGGAAAATTAAAATTTTTTTACAATAATACAAGAATAACTGGTACTGTACAGGAAGAGCAATATAAATATCATATCATATCTCACTCAGTTCTTCTTAGAATAAGATGTGTTTCAGACAAAAGTTGTCGAGATAAAACACACACTGTATGTTCAATAACTTTCTTTTTTTTTCGAAAATCGTACCGTTTATGAGATAATGTGAACAAATTTTGTACAGGCGGACCGGCCACAGACGGCAATATGGCGCATGCGCATTGCATGTTGGATACCTAAGGCTACAAACATACACTCAGAATATGTAATACTTATTGGTTTTCCACGGAAAGAACGGTTGCATGAACTCTGCTCAATATTACGTTACACGTACACTGTCTTATATCAGCACTTGGAGGCCGTAAATAATCAGAAACACAGTCCGACCTTCATAGCCCGAAGGTTAGAGCCCATTATACGCTCTGAGTTGAGGGGAGGATGACTTTCAGAACCCATTTCTGTGCAGCTGAGAAGACAAAGTCCCTGCCTCACGGGTAGTGCAGCCCGTACTTAGTCACTATGGTGACGAGACATAGCGACTCGTTGCATCTGAACATGATACTTCATAGAATGAAGCACAAACAGCGTGTTTTCAAATTTTCAGACATTATTAATAGAGTTGCAACTTAACTGCAACTCGTCGTCATCTACTAAGGCCGCAAGCAAGCGAGAACCACGATTTGCAAGCGAATCATTATTTGTTATTTTCCTAAGCAATTGGAGTGACTCAGACTAATACTGCCGCTAAATTACCCCGTCTTTCTTGAAGAATATTTCCACGCTAGTTGAAAGTGTGGTTATAAAAGAACCACAAGATGAAGGCGTATGGGGAAAGGAGGCACAGCTCCAATAGTTTTGAACCTAAGCATTACGTGGAACTCTGTAGTCAACTTAGCGTCCCGGTCATTTTCCTACCTGTGAACCCAGCAAAAGAGGGTAGCTGTGGTCTGAACACTCTCGACAGGAAAATTATCTCTTCTTTACCTAGAACTGAACCCAGACTCCACGCTTGTTAGGCTGTAGCGCGGTGACTAACAGGAGTTATTCCGACTCTCTTGTTAAGAACCCAAAACATTCTATTTCTTGCACTTTTTCTAAAGTAATAATTAATTCTTGATGTCTTCTACATGTTTCGAACCCGACGGTTTATCCCAGGAAGACGGTTGTATATTCGGGTACGGTACGTTTTACACACGGAAACTGTAGTGTTATATTCTCATGTTTTAACGTTTTTTTTTTTAAATTTTTATATCAAAGATTTATCCACTATATTTTATATTCATAAAATAAACAATTCAAATGTTCATACTTGGGCGTTTTGTAAAGCCCTTCTTTTATTTCCAGCATGTACGAAATACCAAACCTGTACATATCACTGTCTTCCTGAGACGAACCCTCCGGTTAGAAACACGCAGAAGACATCAAGAATTAAAATATTAATTTAGAAGAAGCGCATTTTGCTGGTTTATACTCTATAACCCAAAACATACTATGCATTACTATGAAATTATCCTGATATTTTCCCGAATAGTCTAACCGCACGTGGAACCCAGTGAATTTGTAACACAATATCCGGTACTGGAAATGACGGGAATTCTCTCTACTTCGTCAAAAACCACCTCCTCCGAGATATATGTGAACGGAACACAGTTCAGGTGTTTGTCACCTCACCACGAAGACCCATGGTAGTCAATGTGGAATTTGTCGACAAAGTGACATTGAGGCAGGCTTATCTCGGAGCAGTTGGTTGGGCTGCCTCTGCCAACATAATTACACTAATAATCCATATATCTTTCTGTCCCCTCTCGCTTCCTACCGTCATCATGCAGGACTCCTACAGTGGAATCAACTCACAGCACAGTGATGTGGATCTCGGACTCGTCTTGAGATTTAATATTAAGCTACATTTTCAATCTTAAATTTTTCCCACATTCACCGTGGACTTGTATACGTATTCTGTCAACAAACAGCAGAACAAAACACAACACGTTAGGCAGAACAAGCCTAAGTACCACAGTAATCGGTCGAAGAAGTTACGTCTGTTGTCTCGCAGCTCTGCAGATCTCAATGACCACGGTACTTAAATATTCAAAGATATCATAAGAGTAACCCTAAATAATATCTCAATATCCGAAGATCTACAATACCGTATTTTAACTAACTGGTACGATGAATGTAGGGAGTTGTCGTCGTCATCATCATTATCATCATCCGTCACCAGTTCGGCCTCGATACACCATTTCGGCTAGTAGTCTCTTCAAATGCCTTCATAGCCCTCTTCGTCCATTCGGCCTATAACTCGTCACTACGTTTGGCAACCACTTGTTCGTTATTGTTACATGTCGCAGCCAATCCGAGTTGTCTTCCTAGTTTCTCGTGAACTGCTTATACTTCAAAACTCTTCCAAAATTTCTTCATTTCTCTCGTCGTCAAAAAGTGCATTCCCAGATGTACTTCCAAAACATTTCACCTCGAATGATGTCAATTGCGTTACATCCTTTTTTCTGATGGTCCAAATTTCGATTCCATATAGGAGAATGGGGACAGCCAGTGCATTATGTAACTTTATTCTTGCATAATTTCGGTGGGAAGTATGGATAGAAATTGGTTGTTACCCCCGCGTCAAGTTTGGCTTTTACTGAGCCTATGTTTACGAAACTCACGACAATTTAGTAACCTTTTAGGTACATCTCCTTCAGCGCAAATTTTTCCAGATTTTGTAAGTATTTAGAAATACGGTCCAAGCACTATTTACGCACGCAAGTAATGCACGGATGTAACTGCACCGATTTTATCGAAACGCATAATTACTACATCATGCATTTACCTCGTGCATCGAATTGGACCGAAAATATTTTAATAAATATGTAAAAAGGGCGAGTACAAATTATTCTACGCCCGTAAATAAGTATGAAGAACAATGGGCCGAGTTTCACGAATATCACGCGTATTCTGTTAACATTTTGTAAAGAATTCTTACACTAAATGTTATGAAAATCCAACAAACAGTTCAGTCGTTGATATCAGGTAACAAGCGGACAGACGAACGAACGTGGTCTACACAAAACACGTTCGTTTATAGACGCGGCCACAAAATTGCGATAAGCGACTATTAGCTGCGTCGTGTGTGTGTGTGGATAAATATTGTAGAGCTTCAGAAGCCACAAATGACAATACGCGGAGTAAGTAAGGCTGCAAACACACAGCCATAATATGTAATACGCATTACGCAATTGCTTTTCCAGGGTAACAGAGGTTACGCGAACGAGCCTTGCTACGTACACTGTTTCCCTTGTTACTTCATAAAGAACGACGAAGAACTCTACGTTTTTCCACACAACATAACCATACGTTACCCATGATTTTTACAACACAAAACCATTATTTCTGTATGCAGCATTCGCCAACTATTCTGTGTAATGGTAGCAAACTGTGTTCCCTGTGACATGTGAACTGAAATGTTGGACGTAATGCATTACTTTTAGTGCTGACAGGATTAATAGTATTGAATTTTTCGTGAACTACGGACGAAAATACTAAAATAAGTGTGACTCTCGTCACAGACATCTCCTGCTTACGTGTATTCTAGCTTATTCCTTGTCCGAAGAAGCACAGAAAAACATTCGGAATACTTTAACATTTATATCAAGGAAATGAAAACAGTAGATTGATCGTTACAATAAGCATTTCCAACGCCAAGAACACTGCGTATATCGATCGTGGGGCCCGCAGAAATAGTCTGTTGTTGCCACTAAATCACCAAGACGTGCCCTATCAAGCGGGCCCCAACAAATCTTTATGTTTCACTGCGCCTGCGACTCATGTCGAATGCTTAGAACAGCTACTCTGCTGAACTGTAAATATTTTACATCTCCTCTCTGTAGTTGGTCCTTAAACTACATAATGCCAGGCCCTTGCAGAAGATGAAAGGTCACAGGTGGACACGAGACAGTAAGTACAGTACTTAGAGATTACACAAGAAAAGTGTGGACCCAAGGAGTAGTAAGCAAACAATTCGGAATGCAACACCAAGAGAAATGGTGAATTGTAAAGGTCATCCAATGCATAAAGGACTTAGTTTGAGAGGTACCTTGAAATATTTGCACTATACAATCAAACAGTAGTTGTTTTTCCAATAAATACAATGAAATTTAAGTCATTTAATATATACCCATAAGAGATAAAATTTTTGAATAGAAACGTTTGAATGGGCGAAATTCATCAAACTTTCGAACGTAAAATTCGTATTTTTGTGTATACTCACGGCATTGAGAGGTGATCAAACAATTGCCAGACATTTGCTGGCTTCGTGACTGCTCCGTTTCATCGCGTGGATTAATTATGTGAGGCGAAGGGATATGTGATGAACAGTTAAACAGCTCGACGTTTATCGATAGTCTTAGCACTGTTTTGACGCGTCTGGGCTAACAGGAACAATCGACATTTAATATTTATTTAAACTCTCATACAATTAGCTTTTTATTAAGTTCAGTGTAGTACAGATAATAAATTACTGCTATGTAATGACGGCTTTAATAATCAAGACAAAATAGTCACTACTGAAGGCAATATTTGGTAAAAAAAAGCAATCCCATTACAGGCCTTGACAGGCCCTGAGTGTTCCAGGAGGATGAGGCTCCGAGATTTCAAGAAAATCGGCACATGAAGGTGGTAAGGTTGTCAGCCCTACGCACCGGCCACCTTTACCCCTAGGCAATATTGCTGGTACTAATTTCTGTTACAGGCTGAGCCAACCCCAGGGCCATAGTGCGGTCGGAAGGATTATGTCAATGAAAAATTTCAATGACACCATCGGGAATCGAACCCGGGACCTTCCGGCTTGTAGCGCAGTGCCTCAACCAAGTGCGTCACCGCGTGGTACTAGACAGAAATTAAACAGAGGAAGAAGGTCGCGAATTTCAACAACCTGGGAGTCAAATATTGATATTAGAAAAATTAAAACACTCTTGGTTGGTTGATTTTTCAAAACACGGCCGGCATCAGCAAAACATACAAAGTTAAACGTCAATATTCAACGCAACATATAGAAAAATTCGACACATTTACAGAAGAAAATAAAATCGATGATTTGTGCGAATCCAGCTGCCATAAAAATGCAATAAGTAATAATTCATATATTTAAAAAACGATATCAAATAAAGAATAATTTATTCGAGGACGTTAAATTCTAACTGCTGAAACCGCCTGTCCGAAAAACGTAGAACGATAACGAAAAAAAAAACCCTCTGTAGATACACGGTGGCTAAAAACATAAATTACACGGAAACTGATCTGCGAGATTAGGTAGATCGATTAATGGAAGTTTCCAAGCATGCTCAAGGCAAATGAAAGAGTCACAGATGTTAAACTACAACTGAACTTGCAACGTCTGTTTGCGGTTGTAACTCAAATTTTATTATAAATTAAGAAGTTTTGGAACTAATTCCTATGCATGAAGCCGCTACTGGAAGAAGACGAATTCTATGAGATGAATAATTTAGGCAAAACAATCTAAACTTCAACATACCAAAGGTGCATTGTCACTGACGGAGATCCCAGTATAAGGGTATTAGAACCGGCGTTATAGGAAAAATAATGAAAAGCCTGGCAGTTACATTCACCTTTTCATTGTACAATATAACCAGAAATCTTCCGTGGCAGTGTAATAAAACTGTAGCATATTTTAACAAGCGTTCTTTCAGTCGATATGCTTATGCGTGTAGGAAAATTATATCGTCGACAGTTTTCTCCTTTTCCTGCGATATTGACAGCAAATACGAAGGTTTACCATGATACTCCGAAATTCGGGGATATTCTACCGTTCTGATTCTTGGAGTTGGATTTTTAATTTTTTTTTTTGTAAATGGAATAACAAAATTATAGCGATTTAAAGAATATAAAACGACAACGAAATCTGTCATTACAGTTTATATTACAAAGCAGCTAAATAGGATAAAGGTATAAATGTACGGAAGAAAGAATTGTATGAAAATACAGACGATCTGTAGATAAAACTGCGGTGCTGAGAAATTAAAAAAAAAAAGAAAAGATAATTCAGTATATTTCCAAGGAAACAAAGACTTTCATATTTGATGTTAGTTGGACCGTGCATCATTTGATAACTGAAGAATAAAAACCAACTAGATGCCACTTATTATTTTATTGTACTTCTTATAGGCTCAACATGTTTCGGGCACTACTATGCCCATCATCAGGAGCTGACGACTATGATGTTGATTACCACATTGGTCGTTTCGATTTTGCCTTGCTGTAGTTTAGAGGTTAGGTACGGTTAGGCTGGAGTAGTGTCCGGTCTGCAGGCTAAAGGACAACTGTGTGCCTTAGCCTGCAGCCCGGACACTACTTCAGCCTAACCGCACCTAACCTCAAACCTACAGCAAACCAAGAACGAAACGACCAATGTGGTAATCAATATCATAGTCGCGAGCTCCTGATGATGGGCATAGTAGTGTCCGAAACATGTTGAGCCTATAAGAAGTACAATAAAATAATAAGTGGCATCTAGTTGGTTTTTTATTCTTCAGTTAAACATTCAAGATTCAGTGTACCATATAATTTTGACGATGAAACAGCGAAGACACGCAAATGGAAACGAGAGAACTGTAGTGTGATTCAGTTACAAAATGAAGAAGGTAGCGAAGTTCGTGTGTCGTGTGTCGAGTTGTCCTACTTATCTGCAGATCGATTTCGTAAGATATAAGACTATCTTGTCAAATATGTGCGATCTCTGGTAGCCATATTTTTTGCTATGAGCCGTCTCCGTCCATGAAACACAGTAACAAAAAACATTCAGATCCGAAGGATCACAACTGTCTGCTACATATTTTCCACCAATAACAAAAACGACACCCATACCAAATTTTAAACCTTATACTAATAAGCTGGTCGCCAATAAAACGTATTCAGATAGAGCGTGAGATATGTGAATAGTACCTTACTGGATAAATTTAGGTTTAGTTCTACAATTACATTTGCATTTAACAAAGGGTTTTCTACGAGTACTCTTGCTAACTCAAAGCTTTTTATATTATTACAGCTCCGTAATTATTTTGAGGAGACTGCGGTAGCACAGTGGTTAAGGTGCTGTGCTACAAATCGGAAGGTCGCTGGTTCGATCCCAGCTGGTGTCAGTGGATTTTACGTTGACATAAAATCCTTCCGAACGCACTATGGCACTGAGGTCGACCCAGCCTCTAACAGAAATGAGTACCGGGAGTATTTCCTGGGGGTAAAGGCGGCCGGTGCGTAAGGCTGACAACCTTACCACCATCCTGTGTCGTTGTCATGAAATCTGGCAACCTTAACTTCCTGGAACCCTCTGGGCCCCTCCGGGCCTCTAACGGGACTGCTTTACCTTTTTTACTTAATTTTAACAATTTTCAACCAAACCAATAAATCTCTTAGCTCGCTCTGATCCGCACGCATCATCCAGTTTGGCAACGCCTGTATTACGTAACAAATTACAAGCCTATTAAGCCAATACAGATGCCCTGTAACAAGATGGTCGGAGCACTAGTTAAGATGGCTGTAAATGTTGGGTTAAACAGAATAACACCGACAAAATTTCAGGAAATACAGAGGAAACAAAATCAGGATTTTCAGAATAGGAACTTGCAACTGGAAACGCCTTGGTTAGAAGCATTGGACTAAAAAATTCGTAGTTCGGGGTAAGTACGACAACCGACGACTGTCTGACGCGATCTTGACGCTCCTCTGTGTCGCTCCAAGGCGTTCCCGGACATACGTTCCTTATCTAAAAATCATTACATTTGTCCCTTCCAACATCACTGAAAGTTTGTCCGTGTTATTTGCGTTATTTATTTACGCACGTTAGGAATTTCAGACGCGAATTTGACGCTCGACTGGGTCGAACCACGACGTTTCAGCACGTTAAGTTCCTGTCTCAAAATCCTTAATGTTGTCCCTTCTACAACCCTCGAAACTTTTTCAGTGTTTATCTATTGTATCCTGTATATACAGGGTGTTTAAAGAGAACTGCTCGTATTTAATTGTACCGTGAAACCTGTCCCGCAGTAACATTAAATGGACAACATATCCCACAGACAGAAACTGCCACAATACTTAGGCATTCATCTTGACCGCAGGCTGACATGGCAAAAACTCATCTTTACCAAAAGAAAATAGCTCGGATTGCAACTCCACCGCATGTACTGGATCACAGGAAGAAAGTCGAAGCTGTCATTAAAAAATAAATTACTACTATACAAAACTACCCTAAAGCCCATCTTGACGTACGGCATTCCCCTTTGGGGTACAGCAAGTAATTCTAACATCGAAATACTGCAAAGATTTCAAAATAAAGTCCTCAGATCAATCGTCAAAGCTCTATGGTGTGTACCGAACACCATTTTACACACCGATCTACAGACACCCACAGTTAAAGCAGAAATAACTACCTTCAGCACCGAATACCGAGAGAAGCTAATCACACATCCCAACGAACTCATAGCCGCCCTACTAGAAGAAGAAGGACCAAGAAAATTAAAACGTTTCATACCAACTGAACTAACCACAAGGTTCTCATAAGTACCGTACACAGGTACGAGAATATCTGATGTGAGGATATTCAATGGAATATTACTCCACAGGTCATGCGATATCAGCGTAGGATATAAGGT
>Ga0131853_10026669_pt1 | contig 10390 bp, 5 predicted proteins | sample TergutLab28metaG_FD_92764 | JGI IMG/M metagenome (GOLD analysis project Ga0131853, IMG submission 92764) | Labiotermes labralis P1 segment gut microbial communities from Petit-Saut dam, French Guiana - Lab288 P1 (version 2) (version 2) | ecosystem: Host-associated > Arthropoda: Insects >... | reverse complement strand
TTTGTTTGTTTGTTTGTTGAGAAATGAACCTGAACAGTAAAACAGTAACCGTGTATACTAAACGTTTCAGAATGGCTATTGCTCGGTCGTTCGTGACACAGCCCACAGCTGAATCATCTCTTCGTTCGCCAGTGTTCAGAGTTGACATTATGTAAGGCATGGGCAAAGCATTTCGCAGTCCTAAGCACAGGGCATCACATTATCCAAAATAAAACACCATTCAACGATGCAAACTACACCCACACACTTCGACGTCAACTCTCAAACGTCTATTGCAAAATGACTTCTGCCGGCCGCAACCTTGTCACAGAGTAAATGTTTAACCCTTTACAGCCCAGTGGCTACTTCATGTACTGTACCATCAGGTTTAACATTGAACACGACAGGCAATATATTTATGACGTTACAATGAGGCGCGATTGCCTAACCATTATTAACGTGGACAAGCAATAAGTATTACATATTCTGAGTGTGTGTTTGTAGCCTTATTTACGCAGCAATCAAAGCGCATACGTCGTATTATACAGTCGTCTGTTGCCTGTCCGGCTGCACCATATTTTTCCACTTTAGCTCGTAAATTGCACGATTTTCGGGAAAAAAAAATTTATTGAACATAAAACGTGTATTTTGATTTTCTCTACAACTTTGTCTAAATCATTTCTCATTCTAAGAAGAATTGAGTCAGATATTATCATAAATGTACGCAGGTCTTCAGGTAAAGTACACGTTATTCTTGTCAGATTAAAATGGAACTTGAATTTTCTCGAAACATTTTCGAAAAGCATCAAATTTCACGAAAATCCATCCAGTGGGAGTCCAGTTCTTCCATGCGGGCGGACGGATGGACAGACAGACATGACGAAGCTGATGGTAGCTTTCCGCAATTTCGCGAATGCGCCTACAAATTCTACATTCTTCCCACGCAGTACATTTCTGTCTTCTTCTATTGAGCTGCAATTATTTCCCTACACAATACTAACTGATTGGTTTTTAGTCGCGTTCGCAAAATTCCGAGACGTGTCTGTTAGCTTCGACATGTCTGTTTGTCCGTCTGTCCGTTCATCCGTATGGAACAATTCGGCTCACACTGGACGGATTTTCAAAAAGTTTGATATTTCAGAATTTTTCGAACATTCGTCGAGAAAATTCAAGTTTCATTAAAATCTGACAAGAATAACGGGTACGTTACATGAAAACCAATAATCACTTTTGATCACATCTCGCTCAGTTCTCCTCTGAATGACAACTGTTTCAGACAAATTTGCATAGAAAATCAAAACACACATTTTATGTTTACTATTTTTTTAATCGTGCCGTTTATTAGATAACGTGGAAAAATACTGCACAGCTGACAAACCACATATGACAATATAACATGGCGCATGCGCACTGCATGCCGGATACATAAGGCTACATACATTTATGTAATTCTTATTGCTTTTCCACTGCAACAATGGCTACACGAACGCGCAGCGATGTTACTTTAAACGTACAAACGTACTTTGCCTGTCTTGTTATAACTGACAAGGAGTGTAAATCTGCAAGAAGTCATTCCGTTGTTCAAAGACACTAATGTAAAAATTGCATTTACTACTGACAACACAATTGAAAAACGCCTGGCATTAAAATAAGAAGCCCCCCAAAACAAATATGACAGAAGCGATGTTTACCACTTGACATGCCCTAACTGCAAGTTGAAATATACAGGACAAACGGGAAGTCCGTTTAAAGTCAGGTTCCAAGAGCACCTACGGAACTTGGAATACAAAAACAGTAAGTCAAAATTCGCCCAAAACCTCATAGATAACAAACATTCCATTGGCCCAGTGGGGTCGTCCACGTAACTAAGACGGGTAAATTGATGGCCACGCTTGAATGCTTCCACATTTACAAAGAAACTAAGGCCGGTAACCAAATCAATGATAGACTAACGGCCAAAGAAAACGCAATATTCGAAACCATAATACAAGAAGACCCTTACAAGGGGCGCTCGGCTCCATCGCAGCCGATCAGCTAAAAGAATTCAGTGATGGGAAGCCATTCACGCCCGCAGGAAGTGAAAGTTGCACAGGGACAGAAACCCGTTCACTACTGCAACAAAAAAGCCAGCAACCACCACACAAGAGAAAGAAAAAAAACGTAAGTAATGAAACTACTACATGCTACAGTGCTCAAAATTAGTACAACATGACATAACAAATATGATTCCGTAATTACAGAACTAGACAGGACGCAAGAAACCAAAACAGGAAAGAGTAACAGGTCGTGAAAATGGAGCAAGCGGACACACCTATCCAGCCCCCGAAGAAATCTAAATACAAAAGGGACCAGCTACTAATACAACCACAACGAAGAGAGTAACCAGGAATCTAATCAGGGAATCACAGCCTAAAGTAACACGCAAACACACATTACGTGCTGGGAACCCTAATCCTAAACACAGGTGCAATAGTTTATTAATTATTGACCAGTCTATATACATGTTGCGAATCACAACGCACATTGTAAGCCATCTGGGATCCCAAATACGCGCAGCCACATTGTAAAAAACGTCATAGTTCTTCTTGGCTTAGCTTGATGATGACTTTATAAGTCGAAACATGTCGCTGTAACATATGCTATTATTTTATATAGTTGTGTTGACTGAATTACAAAAAAAGTTGTTATTACAAGGAGTGTGTTTACTGCGCGGTACGAACTGAACATTTAAATATAATTCAGGTAAATCTTGGTATTAAACAGCTAACGACGTCTTGCTTGTTTGAAAAATTTTGCAAAAGATGTTCTGCAAACGACCAATAATGGTGGGTACAGGATAAACAAGCGCGCAGGAAAGGAATAACGGAAACATAAATGAAGGAAAAGGAAAAAATTGATAAAGGGAACTATAAATGAAAGAAAAGGAATGGAGGCGAGGAAGGCAAAATGAAAAGATGAATGAAAGAAAGAAAGAAAAAAAGAAGACATGGAATAAAGGAAGGAGAAAAATAAGAACAGAAAGAAATGAAGAAAAGATATAAGGAACAGACAAGGAGAGGAAAGGAGAATATGTGTCCTCCGTCTCCAACTCTGGAAGAGATACGCAGCGGTGCTAGGCCTATTTCTTGCACAAGGCCGAAGTACAAGCACTTAAGGTCCATTAAAATGACAGTCACACTCTGTTACCCAAAAATCCAGCTGAAATTCACAATACGCCTATCCGTCATGACAAGAGACGGAAATCGGTCAATCTGCACGACTAAAAGGTTCGTTTCGTGACAGGAGTCCAGAACAGGAATGACGTAATGGCAATTCGTCATTCGGCATGACACATAATAATAATAATGTTTTGGGTGGAAAAGAAGAATCGCCGTTGCGTAGGGCGATGGACAACATACCAAGTTACCCGCGTTTCGAGAATACGTCACGAAGGCGTTTGGAGGAATTAGAGGTATATTATAGTTGCACTTCAAAACTTGGTATTTGATGGACAATCAGTGATTATTTTCATGTCCCCTTCCTCACCCTCTTCGCGGAGAGGAAGAGAGGTTTGGATACATGTCACAGGAAGCTGGGTAGGTCCCAGAGCCGGTCTAGACGTGAAATCAAAGACAGAAATCAAACCCTGTCAAGAACAAGCAATAATGTCCACCAACCTGTCACCAGTCACCAAAGTGCGTCACTCCAACTTCCATTAAATTAGTGGCGACATACGCGGGTCTAACCGGGAGGATTGTTTTCAAATTTTGTTGTGGTGGCTACACTGATCAAAGTGAACACAGGAACTTATGGCCAGGTGGAAAAAGTGCGTAAAACTTAAGGGTGATTATGTGGGGGGAAAAAATTGTGCCACTGTACAGACGCAAATACTCAACACTATAGGGCACTGACGATAGTATATGACTCAGTGAAACTGTCTCCTTATTTGGATTTTGTCTACCGTCTAATTTTTTTAACACGACGTTTCGGAAACCGGTCCTGCTTTCGTCTACAGGTAAAGACGCATGGACAAAGACCAAAAACAAGTAGACTGTGTCAGTGTGCAATAATAAAGCAATCCCATTACAGGCCTGGACAGGCCCTGAGGGCTCCAGGAGGTTGAAGGTGGTAAAGTTGTCAGCCCTACGCACCGGCCGCCTTTAACCCCCAGGAAATATTCCTGGTACTCATTCTATTAGAGGCTGAGTCGTCCCCATGGTCATAGTGCGGCCGGAAGGATTATGTAAATGAAAAATTCCAATGACACCATCGGGAATCGAACCCGCGAACTTCCGGCTTGTAGCGTAGTGCCGCAACCAACTGCGCCGTCGCGTGCCCCCTGTGAGCAACAATACTGTACTGGTTTACAGTTTTTACCGGATACCTTCTGACACCTCAGTACTTCCATTATGGGAAATTAAGGTAATGTATTTCGAAACAAACCACACATTCTGACGAGCAGGTTAGCGCGTCTGTTTTGTATCGTAAACTTACGCAGCTTCACGCTACGTCGGTGAACTGGCCACTCAGAATAAAGATTTTTCTGGTTTTCCTCGCTCATTCCTTAGTCTTTTTACCTTCTTTATCGTTTGTTGCAGGTTTGTTCGTGGACAGAAGCATCTCTTAAATTCATCTCTATGTCAAAAAAGGGTAAATTTGTCCTGCACATGACATTAAGGAACAGAGGAAGAGTAGATGTATAGCTCTAATCAGTCTCATCCTCGGCGCTAGATGTGGGTGGGTGGTCAGCGTCACGTTCCGGCCGCTTTACCCTCTGCAGAAAGCCTCGGTACCCATTGTAGAGGAAGCTGGGTGGACCCCAGAGCCGGTCTGAACGGGCGCGAAGATGGAAAACGAATCGTTTGTCCTCCACGGCGGTTCGAACCCCGGAATGTCCAGCCCCTTAGATAGTCACTATACCGACTTCGACATCCCGGTTCCCGAGTGTTTTATTAAAAGCCATGAATAAAACGCGTACTTCAGTAGACTTTATATCAATTAATTAACTAATTAATACTCTGCAGCGTCCACAGTCTATATAATGTCACTAAAAATCAATCAAAATATCGCGCGTTGCGCGACGACGTACAATTCTCTTTTTGAGTAAACAATTTACTCTCCTGCATTCCGGGCCTGCCCGAGACATAAGAGCGCCCCTATTCTGTAACCTTGTTCGGCCCACGACAGAGCTGGCAAACATTTTTTAGGACGCGAGCCCAAAATGTGGATAATTTTCGGAAAAATTCTTTCGAGAGTGGGAACCTGAGTTTACCAGCACCATGTTACCAATTATTCCAGTGACGTCTTAGCGCCCCTTGTAGCTTGGCGCCCCGGGCAGCTGCCCAAGCCGCCCGCCCCTTAGTTTGACCCAGACTGCATTTAATACATGGAGTCACTATGGACGACACTACAAGCGTACTTGTTACAAAATAACTTCTGAGGATATATCATGACACATTTTGCATCATTCCATCGTACGGTACGTCGTTACCAACGTTTCGGAGCAACCCCTTACCCCCACCTCTATAATACGAATTTTTATGTTTTATTTGTTTTGTTTTTTACTAAGATAAGACTAAGTTTATAATACGAATCGCAATTTCGTACTGGGCACTTCATATTTAGGTATACATAGAATATGTACTTAAATAGTTCCTAGATTCTCCATAAAAATAAATTGAAATAAAATAAAAATATATTTTTTTAAATTCGTACCGTGCATCGTGATACCATCAAAGTTTCATTTATTCACCAACTGATGCACTGTTGAGTTGTCTTACAAAATATTAAAATTTACATTAAAACATTAATGTAAATTATAATATTTTTAAAACAACTCAACAATGCATCAGTTGGTGAATAAATATAACTTTGATAATAATAAATCTGTTACAGCATAAAATCCAGCAATCGGAAACTAGACTTTAAGAGATCAATATTTATTATCTGTACCAACAAATGCACATATACGGTATAAAATTATATTACAAAAGCTCCAACATTTTTCGTAATATGCTGTATTTGTAATATAATTTTATACTATAAATGTTCGTACACATAATAAACATTAATCACCAACAATGCATGGTATGAACATAAAAATACGAGTAATAGACTTTCAGAGGTTTGTCCGGAACAACTTCCCCTGGAATGCTACATCTTTGGTCTCGATTTTAAGCATCAACTTTATACGCCAATTAAAAATGCTAATAGATGGATGCGAAATATCATGTCAACAAAACTTTCTACGCCATATAAAATGAGGAGATTTCAGTCGCTATTTTTCTGCGTTGTGGGCTTTAGACTAGAAGTCCACTGCCCATTAAAATTTGTCTCTGAATTCCGTAAGATACAGGTGTTTCTCATCTAGCAATCTGCTGTACCGACTCCAGTTCACGTCTAAATCATTCATATCCACCCGAAGTAATCATTGTTAGTGGGAAGTAGCAATACACAGTTTACTACAAGGGACAGTACTAATCTGTTTTATTAGGTGCGTTCGCAAAAAGGCGAACAGCGACTGTTCACTTCGTCATGTCCGTCCGTCCGCATGGAACGACTCGGCCCCCCACTGGAAGGATGTTCGCGAAAGCCGATATTTTATTAATCGAAAATCTGTCGACAAAAATTCGAGTTTAATTGAAATCTGACAAGAATATCGGGTACTTTACTTGAAGAACAACATACATTCTTGAACATTCCGAAAACTATCCAGCCATTTTGAGTACCTCGAGAACCGGTCGTGTAGCCTTGATGCAACTTGGCAGCCAGTCAGAGGAGACCTTATTGTGCATTTGTGACCATTCACTCTCCCGCGGTGCTAGTAAGTTGGCAGTAAGACGCCGTTAACTGAGCGTGTGTCTCGACCCTCGCAATCACAATGACCGAGCGAACAGACCAGTTTCATCATGACAATGCGCCTGCCCATTCTACAGCTCTCGTGCAGGCTTTTGTGGCAAAGCATCACATCACCCAGGTCTGTCAGCCCCCCTACAGCCCAGATTTGGCTCCCTGCGACTTCTGGCTGTTCCCAAAGCTAAAATCGCAGTTGAAAGGGAGGAGATTTGTGAATGCGAATGTCACACCGTACACAAGCTCAGTCAAAGGCATCTCACTGCCGACTGACTAGCCCCACAGGAGAGTGATTGTTCATGGATGCGCAGTAAGGTCTCCTCTGAGTGCCAAGTTACATCAAGGCCACGCGACCGGTTCTCGAGATATTCAAAATGGCCGGATACATTCCGGACAGCCCTCGTATCTAGCTGAATTCTTCTTGAAAATTTGTAGAGAAATTCAAAACACACATTTTATGTTCAACGACTTTTTTTCCCGAAAATCGTGCCATTTATGAGATAGTGGAAGTATACTGTAGTGCCAGACAGGCTACAGATAAAAATATGGCGCATGCGCATTGCGTGCTGGATGACTACGGGCACAGACACGCATTCAGAATGTGTAACAATTATTGTTTTTTTCACTGCAATAATGGCTCCGCGAAAACGCCTCACTGTTACGTTTAAACGTACATTGCCTGTCTTGTATTCTTATTAGAAAGGATCACGTCACGTGACCCGGTTACCGTAATATCCATGCGCTATTCCACGGCATCTGCAGGTATTACTGGATCCCTTCACATACATTATAGCTCTAAAGACACAATACGAACTTACATTTCCACTAATATGTAAGCACGAATTCAGTATGTTCTCAAAACACAGTTTGGTAAGATTTTATGGGCGAAGTGCGACGTTGCAATACCGACTGAAGCATAGGCACTTTTCGACTACTTCACAATCAGACTTTTTTTTTCGAGAATCATCGTCATCTGGCGTAAGTACCGACTATAAGCATCACCCGAATGTGACTCATTCAATCAATGTGCACATTCCACCTAAGCAGATACACTGACGAAACCGCACTGAAGTCAACAGCACTACTGCTCATGTTCGAGAAATCCTGGGTTGAACTCTTGGACCAAAGAGGAAAATTCTGAAGTTTTCCGGGGGGTTTTCCCCCCTCTCACTTTCACCAGACAAAAACCGAGACAGTACGTAAATAGACCACGACCGCTTCCTTAAGACATCCTTTCTCATTTATCATTCACTAATCACCCCACCACAAGAACAACCCTGAATGTGAAGCGCCAACTCAGTTTCATTATCGGCGATCACTTACATTTCGAAGACCAACTACATGGATAGCAGTACTCATATTGTAACGCACATTCTGACAACAATCATACTCACCATTCACCATCATTTTCCCATCGCATCAGACTCTATAACGTAAAACTCTTGCAGATTAATCAGCGTCACGTACGTCGCGTTTGAATAATTAACGTCCCTGCTTAGTACTTCGGGAAGTCTCGAGTTTGATTCTGGACCCGGATAGCGGTTATTCCCGGTTTTCTCGTGGAATCCCTCAGTCCCTGCAGGCCACGGTAGGATTACACCTTAACCCACTCGATGCCATATAACCTAGACAGTTGAGAAATCATGATGAAAGAAACAAACGAATAAAAGCAATGACGTGTTTACAAAATACAAGAGATTAAAAAAACCGTATTCCCGCATCATAAAAAGCCTTTTTTCCCTGAAAAAGTCCCTAAAAGTCACCGCCCGTCTTAACGTCGAATGAAGAATCGTTACGTAACAGGCTATTAAAATTGTACAAATAAAAGGTAAAGTGATCCCGTTACAGGCCCCGTGTGGCCCAGAGGGTGGGTAGAGGTATAGCTCTACTCTTCCATGACCGCGGCACTAGAAGGGGGTGAGTGGTCAGCAGCAGGCCCCGGCCGCACTTAACCTCCGGGAAATACCCGGTACCCATTGTACAGGAGGCTTGGTGGGCCCCAGGGCCGGTCTGGACGGGCGGAAAATCTCGTCCCCACCGGGATTCGATCCCGGACCGTCCAGCCCCTAGCTCAGTCGCTATACCGACCGAGCTAGCCGGCCCACAAATTTCCACAAATACCTTGGTAATTACAGCGTGCGTCGTATCACTTACAGCGTCTAGAGGCGGGAAATACAGTAATAAAAATTTCTAGAAGGAAAAACGTGTTTTATCTTTCAGTGGGAAAAAACGCTACGGAGATTTTACGTCCACTATTTTTTTTCTTGCTGTATATAAATCGTAAGATCCCCAAGTACGAATGCTATCAATTACCAGGGAGCTCTCTCACCTAGCACCCCGCTTTTGGCCCGTCAGTCACCTTCCGTACTGTAATTTCTGCATGCTCAATGAACCGGCATGTTTATCTAACGATCCTTCAAAATGTCCGTAACCATTTTACCAGTCGGACAACACAACCTCAAATCTCACCGATAATTACTTCGTTGCATTACTATACGTATACCTACGACAGTACTAAATTCTGTCCGTATTAACCCTTCATTTGACACTGGGTTAACATTCCAAGCACTGGTCCAGACAGGAGTTTCTAATTTATGCTACCCCTAAAAGCCTTCCTACCCGTACGGTAGCAGAAAGCACTGCAGGAACACGTTCCGGTATCTGGCTACGCTATTCGATCGGAAGACAACCTAAAAGCGTACTATTCACATTACACACAGAACCTACTGCGTTGAGCCTTCCACACATAGACTCACCATGATCACACTACCAACATGTCTCATTAAACGACGCGAAACGCCATGCAACAGCTCCGGCCGCTGTCGGCGTCTCATCGCAGAGGCCCGAGGTTCGTAACCAGTGTAGTCCATACAGGATATGTAGTGGATAAAAATGCAATGGGGTAGCTTTGTCTTCTCATCTTCTCTGACAACTATTATTCCACAAATGCTGCATACCGATTTCTCATCAGGAACTGACACAGGAGAACCTTTGAAAGGCGCAGTATCAAGGGACTCTCTGCTCACGTTCACAACTGAACAAGATGTAAACGTATGAATGGCTTCAATTTCTTCTGTTTGTCACGAAAGGGATAAAGTTTGAAGGAACAGCTGCAGAAGCACGTTCAATTACATTTTAACGACACACAGCCGTTAAATAAGACTGGAAGAAGCTTGGTTTAGTTGATATCAACAATACGACAGTACTCTCATTTCAACAGCCTAATCTATGTCGAGTTTCTTTTGTTTTAATGTGAACGGATGGATGATTTGTTAACCATTGTTGACTGCAGAATACAGAAAGTAAACGCGCAGTGTACCTGCTTCTTTATTACTTCCAAAACTTTAAGGCTTGTGGAAAAACGTGCTTTGGACGTCAAAACATGTTTCACTTACAACTTCCGCTTCAAATACTTTTCACGCTGATTAATGCTACAGGTTACATTCGGCAAAGAAGGGGGGGGGGGGGGGGGGGGGGGTTTTTCTGGAAAGTGTTCTTGAAAATGGGGGGGGAAAAAAAAAAATGAAATGGGCCGAAAGGGCAACCGGGTGCGGGGCGGGGGGGGAAGGGGGGAAAGGGC
>Ga0131853_10026668_pt1 | contig 10390 bp, 6 predicted proteins | sample TergutLab28metaG_FD_92764 | JGI IMG/M metagenome (GOLD analysis project Ga0131853, IMG submission 92764) | Labiotermes labralis P1 segment gut microbial communities from Petit-Saut dam, French Guiana - Lab288 P1 (version 2) (version 2) | ecosystem: Host-associated > Arthropoda: Insects >... | reverse complement strand
GCTCGAAACATGTAGAGTGAAGGACGACTAACCCTGAAATAAAGGATAGTCCATAAGTGTCATCTTGTTGGTAATTATTTTGGAACAATTATAATGATGCACGGAACAATGAATGTAAAATTTGCCTTTTCAGGTTTCAGCGCAGTGACCTCCTAGCTCTGGGTCAGTTCAGTTTGAACATCTCGAATGTCATGTGTGGTGACATTTACACTAGAAAGCTGTATGCAGTGCTTGAACAGCTGGTGACAAAGAGCCACTATTTGCCTCTCACACTTGAAAACCTGAACAAGTGCACATTTGTACCAGTGTAAGTTAGCCTCATTCTTAGTACTGTATTTATTGGAAGTGGAAAGTTCCTATACATTTGTATTCCACAGTAGCATGCAAGAATGTCTTTGATGCTAACATTTTGAATTTTAAAATTCACCATATTTTAAGGTGCTTTTTATCACCTGTTATTCATTCCCACCATGTGCTACATTTTGGTATGCTGTAGAGGGATTTTAGTTCTGGTAATGAAGGACTGGAACACAAAGCTAGGGAAATCCAAGCAAGAAGAATGACACACTTGGGTTTTCTTGGCAGTGAATATCATTTTATGGTCTTGTACGATGTTATGCGGTATGGTGCTGTACAGTCGTATTCAGTGCTGTGGGGTGTGACAGTATGTCAGTAAATGAATTACATGCCAGGTAGCCAGTATCCTCCATCTTCTACCCTGAAGATGGTGGCAGCAGGTTCCTTTGAAACATGGGTACCTATTTACCAAACTGTGCAGCATTACATCACAGAAGACCAAACTGTAAGGAACTGCTATTATGTGTGCTCTGTAAATGTATTGCAGATAGGTCCTTCAATAGAGTGATTGGCTATGTGCTGCATGAAGGGGGGGTTTCTGTTCCTAGTAAGAACAGGAACTTTCCTCTTAGCCACCATGTCTATGAATACATTGGTTGCTACTAGCAGCTTGCTTGTAGTCACAATTGCAAATTTTGCCTACATTAAAAGTGAGAGTTTGCATCTTGTCCAGTGCCTGTCATTCATCTCATAATCCCTGTACTCTCTGGGTTTATGGCAATGATTCCCAGGATTTAGCAACTTACAGGAAATGCAAACCTCTACCCCCACCATCCAAACCTTTGAGACATGGAATTTTGCTGCTTTAAATGAAATGGTGTTGCAACAACAGTAGTCATTAAATTAGACAAATTGTGTGAGCTAATTTAATTTCCCTTTTGAGGCCTGTGCAGCCCTCCATTCATTGATTACAACAGTTTATTTCTGCAGAAACAAAGAAATCACAGAAAAAATGTTATGTATCGCACCCATATGCAGTTCTAAGGTTGGGAATCCGCAGAGCTTTATCTGTACTGCGTGTGTAGATTTACAGCACGGTGCTTGTGCATAAGAATGTCTTGAACTTTCCATTCTGATTTAAACCTTTGGAACCAGAACTGCATGCCTTGTGGCAGCTGCAGAAGACCAGAATTTATGTAAGATCAGCAGGAGGAAGGTGATCAAATGGTGTCATCTTAATCTGATGTTAGGCATTTTGAACTTCACATTGTGCTGGGTTTACCTGATGTTATGCGTCAAACGGTTAAGGTCTCATTTATTCATAGGTAAAGCAATCCCATTACAGGCCTGGACAGGCCCTGAGGGTTCCAGGAGTTTAAGGCTCCCATCTTTCAAGATAATTGGCATATGAAGGTTGTAAGGTTGTCAGCCCTACGCACCAGCCACCTTTACCCCAAGGATATATTCCTGGTACTCATTTCTGTTAGAGGCTGAGTCGACCCCAGGGCCATAATGTGGCTGGAAGGATTGTGTCAATGAAAAATTCCAATGACAACATCGGGAGTTGAACCTGCAACCTTCCGGCTTGTAGTGCTTTGCCTCCACGTGCCCCCATTTATTCATTGGGCTTGTTTTAATTTCTGAAATTAATGAATGTTGATTTCTTTCCAAAGGTTCATGACATTTTTTGATTTAGTCTATGAAGATTATATTGGGCATTTCTCATTATCTGAGGTATTTGTTAATATATATGAATTTTCAGGCATGGCTGTGTTCTTGTCTTTAGGTGACTGATGAAACTGGTGATGTTTTCAAATTTAGGTATAATTGTATAATTGCCAGCAATCACTGGAAGATGGGAGTTCAGCCAACTCTTCAAATGTCACAATAAAAAAATATATCTGAGGCAGCGGTCAGTGTCAGTGCAACTTTTATGTGCTGCACCACTTTGCACTGTGTGCTTTGAATAAAATTTAATGTGTTTCATCTGTGCAGCTGTTTATTGACACTTAGTGTATGTTTTGTGTTACATGTTCAAATGGAAGTGCAGATAAAAATGGACCTTAGACCATTGTCTCTGTGTAGGTTTTTGTGTGTGTGTGTGTGTCACTTTTCCATTAATGGTGATGTAATTTGGGCAAAGCTGAGGATGTTCATTACTCAAGATGTGTCAGAAATTTGGGTGTCCATAAGTGGTCATTAGTTTCCAGAAGTAGCTGTTTTTTATATTAATATGAAATAATAAACTTCCTGAGCTATGATTTCAGACAGGGTCATCATTAATAAGAGATTGATGTGCTCAAATAAAACCATACACAAAGGGACAAAGGTCTAAAGGTTTTTTTAAGATGTTTTTGCAAAATTGCGAAAACCTTCCATCAGCTTCATCATTTCTGTCAGTGGATATGTCTGTCTATCCGTCCATCCAAGTGGACAGCTCGGTTCCCACTGAACGGATTTACGTGACATTTGATGTTTGAGTAATTTTTTAATATCAATCAACATTTGCAGTTTCATTAATATCTGACAAGAATAACAGGCACTGTACATGAAGACTGTACAGTTGTGATAATATCTTGCTTGCTTAATTCTTATGAGAATCAGAAATGTTTTGGACAGAAGTTGAGAAAATCAAAACACACATTTTATGTTTGATAACCTTTTTCCAAAAGTCATGCCATTTATGAGATAATGTGGAAAAATATTGTAAAATGGGGAAGGCCACAGATGACAATATGGTGCATGTGCATTGTGTGCTTTATAACTAGGGCTACAGATACTCACTCGGAATATTTAATACTCATTGCTTTTCCAAGGTAACAGTCATTTTGCGAACATGCCTCAATGTTATATGTGCATTGCCTATCTTGTTATACGTCATTACATTCTACTATGTGAACAGTAATTACTGTATGTATGAAACCAAAGATCGAAGGTTAATTTTCATGTAGTACTGTAGACTGTTGCTGAGTGTCACTTTCTTATAAAATTAAGAACTTGATTTATAAATAGTCGAAACTTGCAGTTCAACATTCAATTGAACATCTGTTATAAGTGTAAATAAATATCGGCACAGACAGACTAATATAGAATTCCAAGTCCAGTATAATATTAGTGCAATGAAGCTTGCAAATGCAAATGATTGCAGGAAGGATTATGATGCCAACAGACTGCTGAGTGGTATACTTCAGCTGAGTGCTCAGACACATCTTGTGCTTGATGAGACTTGCTTGGAACCAGGGCAGTTGGACTCCAAAGGTGTGCATAATGTAGCAGCACTGGGCACACTTATCTCTCAGCAGAAAGTTGATTATGACTTCCAGTTTTATAAATTGGAGTTCCAGACCAATATACCAGTACTAGTGCTCTCTGAAGGAAAATCTCTCTTGCCGGTAGGTTTTAGTGGTCTTGAAAATTAGCCTTTAAAGTCCTTCATTTGCATGTGCAAAGACACCCCTAGAAATGTCGAGGTGTCACACAAACTGAGGTAATAAAAACTGAGTTCAGCTGTATTTGTGTTTGCATTTTGGCAATCTTACAAAATGATCTCCACTTTATGTTCATTTTCTTTGGTTACAGCCTTATTTTGTCATACTGTTATGCCCCAGAGTAGCACTGCATTTGAATGGTTGGAATGCCCTACATGCTTATTTCATGGAAATTATTCAGTAGGCTCATTTCTAGGGCCATATATGCACACATTTGGACTGACTGACTGACTGACCAACTCTTTGGTGCAAGGTACTTCTTTAAAGTTCATAGATGCATAACTGGCTAATAAATTTTGGTTGTATGAAACCAAATTGTTTACGGTGTTTACAAAAGTCCTGCTTTGTCATAGTCTTGAGTCAGCTCTGTCCAGGCCATTCTGTCACATACTGCTTTTCTTGAAACGTGTTTCATTTTATCCACCCATTTTCCCAGTCCCACCGGTCTCGTTCCTTAACACATTGCCATCGGGCTGGTCTTTTAATTAAACACCCCCTGGTGACCGGACGTTTTAAACGCTTTTAATGTTCATTCCCATAACATTTTGCAGGCTTATCGTTCTAAAATAAGGTTCAAGAGCGATCTGTCTGCTTGTAACTTGAGATGCAAACATCCTACATGTAGCTGACGATGACCTTGAAGCGATCAGTGTGTCAGACCAGCTCGAAAACGCGCGTGTTGGACGTCGTGTAAGAAAACGCAGAAATGCGGGGCCCGTCAACAACACATGGGTGAGCAATCACGCATTTCTGCGTGAGCTGACGGCAGTGTGTTAATATTTTCCAGTTAAATTTTGTTTACATATTTTTCGTCTCTGTCAACTGTTTCAAATGTGTCCCTCCACTGCAGAGTTCTTCATTTAATGACCCTGTTGATATTAGGTTAAGAGTGCAAATTATGGCAGTCATTATTGTTCAGTTTGTCTCTGTCATCTGTTTACTCTTTCTTTCATGGGTCAAAATGCTGTCCTCAACACATTCTCAAGCACACACATGTTGACATGTAATAGTAACACTACCTGCATGGGGGAATATTAAAGTAGAATCCAGGAGTGGCTTAGACTCAGTTGCTTGTTTGTTCCAGAGTGATGTGTCTGTCCCACTGGAACCTGATTCCCAATGCTTGCAAACTAGGAATGAGATTTTTGAAGCCGTGAACCACTATCTTCAGGAGCCAGTGCTGCAGAGGATAAGGAAATATCTTACAGTTGTGTGTTTTTTGGAATATTCCTTGCCACAGCACTTGGAGCAGGTTTGTGTTCTACATATCCTTGTTTTCTATGGATTATATAAATGGCACGCTTTTGTCAGTCATCAAGACATCCACTATGAAGAATGGCAACTTCCACAGAGGCATTGACATATGTTGGAACTGTCTGTTGTACCAGTTGGAAGCTTATGTCTCTGGTAGTATCTGCAGGGAAAATTAGATAATTTTAATGATATTTATATATTGTGGCCTGAGTGTTACATTAATAATATTTCACTGTGCAGTTGTGTACAAGTCTTGAATCTGCCACAGTGGTCAGACAGTGGAACTGCACTGTCTCACTTGTTAAGGTTTTTGTCCGGAAACTAACAGCCAGGTTCCTTTGAAACATCAACATTCCAACCTGAAAGCAATGAAGTTCATGTTGGTCTGCGTGCAACTCAAGACTTGGGGTCACTGACCGATGCTATTCCTCACAACCTCGCACACTCATTCCAGTCAGCCAGTACCAGCATTATACCTGCCACAGGTGCTCACACATTCATTATCCATGATTTAAATTGCAAGAACCTCCTTTGTTTAATTATTTTCATTTTATGTGGTGTCAGTACTTATCAGTGCTAAGTTGTTTAGTACAGGGAGTATCTGTAATCTCCATTCTAAGCATGGTAGCTGTTGCGGGAACTTTGTCATGTATGAAACCTCCACATGGCAGGAATTTACAGTTGAATTCCCGCTGCATTTCAGCATACCTGATGTAGAAGAGTGTACAAGTGCTGATGTCCAGCTGGTAAGCAGGCCTCATATCTGCTGAAAATATTTCTCAACACATGATAGAGCTCTTGTCTGCAAAGACTGACAGTTTCTCTTTCATTGTATTTTAGTTTATGAACTGAATGTGGATTATTTATATAAAGTCTTCCTTTCAGTTCCCCACACAAAATAATCGCACAGATTCAAGTCGTGAGATCCATGATGCCATGAGTGTCTAAATAATGGCACCAGGATTTGGAGCTGTGATAGTATTGACAGTACATTGACTAGGCTATGGGTTGTACAATCTGGGCTTTGGAGGGGTTTGCGAAGCATGTGTGGTTCTTAGGTTATTTAAGTATGCTATATCAACTTCACATACTGCATGGTGTGGAATGAGATTTGATGACAGTGCAGGTTATCTAGTGCTGAGGTATCAGCTGTTTGTTTGTTGTTTCATGCAGATAATACAGGATGATTTTGTGAGGCTGAGACAAGAGACTGAGACCAAAACTTCTCCTTCTGATCTGCATCTGCTGCTGGTTCTTGCCAGGTGATGTATTTATACAAACAGTTTTTATTTGTTTTGCCATTGGACAATAAATATGGAATTTATGTATCCAGTTTATTTGCTTTATTTCTGCTGTGAAACTACATACACAACCCAGTGAGGCAGTAAAGGGACCACCCAAAAACAACTTGTGTACCTGAAAACTTGTCATTAGAATTTTGTGAAATGGCCTTTGTGTATATTCATAAAGGATCAAAGTGTTTGCTTTGAATCCTGTGCTGGTAATGGAAAGTTGGAAGAGATAGTTTTGTTGCATGTGTTCCTTGCATACATTACATAGAGTGAACATGTTACAGGAGGTGTCTCTCCTAGAACATGTATCAACTCAAAAAGCACTTACCGTGTCCTACTGTAAAATGCAGGAACGATGGTGGGGAGCGAAATGTTTCATGCAGAAGGAGAGAGATAACCCTGCAGTGTTTTAAGACTTGTGCTGTAAGAACAGTGCAACCCATATACAGCTGATTACACTCATACAAAAGTACAGAAACACTGTACTACTGTTATTCTGTGTTTACTGTAAATATGTAAATGCTGTAATCATGTTAGTGTACTTGGGCTGTTCTGTATCTGAGTCATTGAGTTTTATGTAAACAGGCTTCAGCAGGTTGCATAACATGTGCTGACAAGAATGGTAACCAATCTGGAGTTACAGTAAACAATAAAATTGTATGTCCATAAAATTTGTACCTGGAATACTGACCTTCTTATTTGCATAATTTCAAGTGGTAAATTCATGTCTGCCTAACAGACTGGTAATTTACCTGTAGACAAGTTTTATATGGAACACTACTGTTGTGATAGTTGGGAAATATCTGTACAGATGAAGTGACATATGTTGCCTTCATGTACTGTGTTCCGATACATGTGATGTACATTTCATAGACTGTAATGTGTTTGTGTTTTGGATGACATAAAATGTTTTCCTGTTTGTAGTGGTAGTGTCTGTTTGAAACGTTATGTTTTGGTGATGCTAAAATTGGGCATTATAATCTGTTGGTTAAGGTTGATGTCACTGAGTCAAGGTGAACAGTCCTTGTCCAAGGAAACTTGGGAATTGGCGTGCAGCATGGAGAAGCAACGAAAGCAGCGAATTAATGGGCAGTTTCGTCGTCCATGAGTGTATTAGCTGTGGTATCGTGCTGTACACAATAAGGAGCAGTGACGGTTCTGTGTTGCCATGTTTGCCCAACTGTACAACTGCAATGTACTTCAAACCTCATGTATCCATATAGCAAGGGGTGCCCAAAGTTCCCAAAAATGTGGGAGGCATCTCAAAATACTAGGTGCCAGAAGGTGACATGAAGCAAGTTCCATAATGAAGATTCACAAATGTTTGCCACCACTGTACAAAATGTAGTTGCCATGGTATCCTGACACCAGGGATTTGGGTACGATGTAGAATATCATTGTACTTCTGTGGGGCCAATTCCTGGGGCCTTGTGTCATGCAAACAGCAGCTGGGATGTGAAGCTGACCACTCAACTCCACTGCTGAGGTTAAGAATGAGGAGAGCTATATGTGCCTTCATGACACACACAGTGATCCTTTTGTAGATTAGTAAGCAGGCCAATGCTGAAAGATTGACTTCTGAATTGTATAAAAAACAGAATTCGTGCCTCACAGAGAGCTTGTTCTGTGTCCATGATAATGACCAGTATGTTAATGCTACTTAGGGAAATCACTGGTGTTGATTCTGAGAATTGTATGAAACACATAATTGAAGTGTGTGGCAAAATGTATATTTCTCTTAATGTTACAGCAGATGGTACGTATAATTACGTCTAGAATTTAAAAGATTAAGAAACGACATATTTTGTTTGCAACTTCTAGCCCCTAAGTTTAAAAAGTGTACATCATCACAGCCAGAGTTTTCTCACTTGTCATGGACATTCAGTTTCTGAAATGCAACAGTTTGGGAACAAATCATATAAATTACAAACTTGACATTTTAATGTACAAGTTAAAAATAAATTTTGAAAAATGAATCTGTTTATTCCTATATGAAGGTGTGATTATTCAGTGTATAAGTCTTTATTACATAGTATGTGTTGAGAGGGTCATAAGTGATTTATTTACTCTGTCTGGACAGTTCATAAAAAGTTATGTTTTTCTGGTTTAGAATGTGCCAGAGAATTATGACAATGTTGCTCCATTCCTTTCCTTAAAATTTCATCCCTATGGGTTAGCTTCTGTGACCTTCCTGTTGTACTGTTTATGTAAGAATAGAGCATTTTTGCCCTCAAAAATTTAGTCTTGAGAAGTATAGTCTAATTATTGAAGAGGAAACATTTTTCACTCTGCTGGTGATTTAGTTGGTACATGTGTCAGTTGTGTTGCAAGCGTTACATTGTACATGCAGCTGTTGAAAGGACAGCATCTCATGTGAATGTAAAGACATTTGACTTGAAAGGTGGCAGGACTGGGACATGACGTATGAATGTAGACAGTTTCATTTCATCACATGTCCTTTTCTGGATTCTGGCAGAGGAAAATCCGTTGTTGTGGACAGTCAGGCCTAAGAGAAAGTGAATGCCACCAGACATGTTGCCATGAAGCATTTGACTGAAATGAGGTGATAATCTCTGCACGACTAGAGAGGACTTAACAACATTGGTCTGTAGAGATGAAGAAGACATAAACATACTGGCAAATATGTATGGTCCATAAAAAAAATTTGGTAATATATCTGATGTACATGGATGTCTTGTAAAGCCACAAAATGAAGGGGTTATGTTGACTTTGGGCGTAGGAAAATAAGCAGTTGTTGGCTGTAGTGCTGGACATGGATGTGGACAAGAAAAACTATTTTTGCCATCCTTGGGCATGGTATTTTTAGGCAGTCTTCTTCCCTTTATGCATGTGGGGTCAAAATTACTGGCAGAGACTTCTTGAATTCTTACGTGTAACTCATAGAAAGGACTGGGAGTACTTCACCCATATTGAACCCTGAGCAGGTCCTGTGGTTCGGAGAAACATATTACATGGCTTCAAGTAAACTTTAATAGTCATTGGCCATTGACATCCTCCAAACCATACTGCTGCACCTGTTCAGCATGGGAAACAACGTGAGATCAAGTCAAGTGCAAGAATTGTAATGTGAGTGTTGCAAAGACTGCTAAGCAAAGCAAACTGCGATGTATCATCAGGTGATGGCTGGTCTTCTGAATCACAAAACATCTTAATAAAAAGGGTAGGCAACAGAAAGGTTTATTTTGCTGTGTTTCCTTCAGTGCACTACTGAGCAAACATGTGTGTGATGCACTTAGGCCACTTGCCAGTACTATGTAAGAGAAGAACGTACAGCTCATTTGCAACAAGCATGTTGCAACTCAAAATTTGTGATTTTTCAGGAGAAGCTTTTAAAAGGTTTTGAAGTATGAGTGCAACGACAACACAACTGCTCTCCAGTGGCGAGTTTTGCAAACTGCGTTATGACACTATATCTGTTAAAAGTGCATCTGCAAACATTTCTTTCTGTACCAAAAACTCAAAAATGCCAAATTTTGAGTTGTGACACTCTTGTTGGAAATGAGTGATATGATGATTTAGGGTGATGAGAGTTTACACGTATGACATTGAGCATGTAGTTATGTTGATCTCTTAATGGTGTTTTAAGTGTTATGATAACATTGCACCTTACACTGAAATTTTAGTAAGTCATGTTATGTACTTGTGGTAAATCACGTGAAAGGAAAAGGAACTTGTGTTATGCGTATTCTTTTGCCGTAGCAAACTGTATTTTGGTTTAATATTTATCTGATACACCAAACAAACTTATATATTTAAAGTGTGATGTAGTGAGCAGAAAGCCAGTCAAGGCCATGTCTAATATGGCAGGCAAGTTGACACCACAGTGAGTGCCTGAAATAGTAATCAGTTACCCTAAGGTTTTCCTCAGGAGGCAAATGACAGGATGTAGTAATAGCATAGATGAGCAACCCCCCCCCCCCCCCCCCCCTCCCTTTTCCTGTCCTCCCCCCCCCCCCGCCCCCCCTCTCTCGGTTTGCCCCCCTTCACCTCCCTCTCCACTCACCCCCCCCTCCGGGTCTCCTCTCCCGCGAGGGGTGT
>Ga0131853_10026665_pt1 | contig 10391 bp, 4 predicted proteins | sample TergutLab28metaG_FD_92764 | JGI IMG/M metagenome (GOLD analysis project Ga0131853, IMG submission 92764) | Labiotermes labralis P1 segment gut microbial communities from Petit-Saut dam, French Guiana - Lab288 P1 (version 2) (version 2) | ecosystem: Host-associated > Arthropoda: Insects >... | reverse complement strand
TTCCAGACCCACTACTACTCAGAAAATCTGGTAGCGCCGGGGATCGAACCCGGGACCTCTGTATCTGCAGCCAGAAACTCTGACCACTAGACCACAGAGGCGGTCAGATGATTGATAACCAGATATAATTGATAAACAGTATCAAAAACACTATCAGTTCACAGTTTACTACAGGCACACAGATCAGGTAGCCATCTTGTCTGTACCGGCATTACAAATGGTCGGAGTGCAGGACCTGGTACGCCGTTGTCACTCCAGAGTTACCTGCAATTCCATTTGACATCCTTACAGTAAATGTACCTTTGTACAGGCACTGAGGCTCTGTACAGGCCGTATGGCCCATACGGGAAGTAGAGGTATAGCTCTACTCTTTCTTGACCACGGCACTAGAAGGGGGTGAGGGGTCAGTGCCATGCCCCAGTCGCTCTTTACCACCGGGAAAGACCTGGTATCCCTTGTACAGGAGGCTGGGTGGACCCCAGGGCTGGTCTGGACAGGTGCGGAAAATCTCGCCCCCACCGGGATTCGATCCCCGGACCATGCAGCGTGTAGTCAATTGCTATACTGACTACACTACCCGGCCCACATCCCCAGAGTGGTACTGCTGAAAAGGCGTGTCTTCTGTGATGTGACTCTGTGTTTCAGGTGAGCGGTTCCTTAACCTTATGGCGCCGGAATTATTTTTTTTATTTTAGCACACCTGTATATAAAATGTGAATGATACAGGAACCAAATACATTAAAATTATGAAACAAACTGCATTTTAAAGAGAAAAAACGGAGAGTATATACCACGTTTAAAATATACAGTACCTATATTGTTGAATAAATATAAAAAAATACAACTTTAGAGGTAAGCGGTGCGGTACGACAACTATAGTTGACGTTAGGCGTCAAAAGGTTAACTTTCAGAAGACTGTAGTGCCTTTGTCGTGAGGATCAAGCAGTGCAAGAATAATATTCTGACTGCCTGATCAGATAGATCCGATAGTGTCAACAACCGCTCACCCAACGACACAGCATCACAACGGAAGAGACATGAATCCTTATGATGGAGCAGATGACAACTACTGCACAGTTCAAATTAGAACAACTGGTATCAGAATATAAAATTGGACCCATCTACAAGGCATAATTTTGCCTACACAACTTACTGTATTTTTTTAATAAATAATTTTCTTCTGCAATTTGAAAAAGAAAGTATGCTTCGGAGTCAAGACGAGATGCTAACAATGTGCCACATTCAAAAATAAATATCAAACAATTAAAATAAAAAGGCTACATAACATTTCAAAGAAGATTCCCTCACGACTGGTGCCATATTTGTTCATCAAAGTGAAAGACAAGCAGAGTAAGATAATTCCAGAGTAAATGGTGCAAACCACAAAACACAACTAAATACCACCAGATTATCACAGGAAAGGTGCCGTTTGAATGTTACAGAATTTGTTGGCAGTTCCTGAAGATGATGTAATGGAAAATAATGGTCCACTTTACAGTTGAAAACATAATGAAATGTAATACACACAAAAATGGGGCAATACAGTACACATCCTCACTGTACATTCCTGAAATTGCAACACAGAGTGAACCACCACATGACCATTTTTCACCATGGGAATTGATTTAGATACTTGACAATCCTGCCAGCTTCTAGCAAAAGTAACTCACAACTGAGATGACAAAAGAGTTATGAAATCCTTTGCCACTAAACTTTGTCAACATTAAAGTGAAATAATGTTGTTTGGGAAAATGTTAAAGAGGGTTGACCGCACAGGAAATTAGTCTGAGAAATCACATACGAGGTTTGTTCAAAAAGTATCCTGACTGACCACAGTACATGAAGTAGATAAGGCTTACGGGGTTTTAGCCCTAATTGTCTTCAACATAGTTCCCTTCCGCAGCTAACACACTTCGCCCAACGTTTCTGCCACTGTTGGAAACATTTTGCAAACTCCTCTTTTGGGATGTCTAATTGTGTCTTCATAGAATTTTGTATGATGTCCTCCGTTGCCTCAAATCAATGTTCTTTCAGAACTTTCTCAAGCCTTGGGAATAGGAAAAAGTCACACAGTGTGAGATCTGGTGAGTATGGTGGCTGCTGCAACTGAGCGGTACCGTGTTTGGCCAAAAACTGCTGCACAAGATGTGAAGTGTGTGCAGGCGCATTGTCGTGATGCAGGATCCAGTTGCCATCCCACCATTTTTCTGGTCATTTTCGGCAAACAGTCATCCGCTATCTCTCGAACTGTCTATCTCCTGTTATTGCGAACGACTGTTCTAACTGTAGCAATCATTTCCTCGTTTCTCGATGTTGACGGTAGTCCCGAGTGGCGGTCGCTTTCAACGGAAGTTCTACCCTCTTTAAGTCGACAGAACCAGTCAAACACTTGTGTACGACCCATTGCATCTTCACCGTATGCTTGCTGCAATAATTGATAGGTTTCTGTTGTGGTTTTTCTGATTTTAAAAGAAAAATTGATGCAAATGCGTTGTTTGGTGCTTTCACACATCGTAAAAATCGCTCTGACATAAACGCACGTGTTACTTCTGCGACCTACTACAGCCAACCGAGCAAACACAGCCACTTGCAACTTGTGTCATGAGTTGCTAAGACATGTATGAACATGTCGAGACTGGTTGTAAATGAATCCCACCCATTGAACAACCACTACAGTTCCAATCTGGATACTATTTGACCAGACCTTGTACATGTCTCAAATCAAAAACTGCTTTACCTGTTTCCTGTCAATTACTTGTATTCTAGTTTTCACATAGGGAAAATGATTGGCTGTGGTCAGGATGGTCTTCCTTTTGTATTGTTCGTGCAGTTCTCCGTGCGCGCGTCCTCCTGGTGTAAACGGAGTGGCATACACAAATCTTTCTGTGGAGAGATGATACAGTTTACATTACACTTTCAAGATACTGACATTCTTGTATCTGAGCTCAGATTACAAGAAGCCAGCACAAGGAAGAACAAGTAACAAGAAATCCAACCCCACCACGTGTACAATATGACATGCTGCCAACACACTTCAAAAACAAATACAAACTAAAGTGACTTTATTACGTACGAACCTGCTCCCTAATGATGGTTTTATAAAAAAACCGAAACATGTTGGACTTCTAATATTATAATGGTTTATCTTTTAATGTTTTAATGTGTTAACATTAATATTGATCGATTTATAAGTGCATATGTTGGTGAAATAAAAAGTGAATTTGAGTCAAATGCACGGTGCAACAATGAAAGTGTGTAATGCCCTTCTTTACCACATTGTACTTGATATGGCAAGAACCTACAGGGACACTGGAACATACTATGGTACATGTCAGTGAAGAGGTGTAGTCAAAATATTAACTACAATTTTGAAGACCTAATTTATTTACTTAACACACATATGCATTGCCTAATGATGGGGATACGTTCTGAGAAATGCGTCATTAGAAGATTTAGTCATTGTGCAAACGTTACACAAACCTAGATAGTACAGTAAAGCCTACTACACACCTAGACTATATGGTATAGCTTACTGCTCCTAGGCTACAAACCTGTACAGCATGTTACTGTACTGAATATTGTTGGTAATTGTAACAGAGTTGTAAGTATTATAATATTATACTTCATAATCTTATGGGACCACTGTTGTATGTGTGGTCCATTGTCGACCGAAACATTCTTATGCGTCGCACAGCTGTGCTGTACGTTATCTGTACAAATGACACACATAAATAAGTTCAATGCCAAGTAACTGTACCATTAAACATCTTTGGTGGTCTACGGGTAGCGTGCTGCCTTTAAGTACCCAAGTTCGCGGGTTCAAACCCAGCTGAAGCCGTCAGGATTTTTCAGGGCGAAAAAATCCTCAGCACGCCTTCCTTTGGAAGGGAAGTAAAGCCGTGGGTCCCATGTCGCAGATTTTCGGCATGTAAAAGATCCCTGAATTGACGTGGAAGGCGCAATTTCAGGCAAAATTACTGGTTAATTCTCGACCACATATTTCCACCTTTCACTACTAGGATCTCTCGCATCATTGTAGATGTGAGGGTACCTGACGGCGAACGTGGGAATGTCCAAACTGGCGGGGGGGGGGGATAGGGTGAGTACAATAAGCCTACTAGGCTGCAGTACATTCGTGGCATTAGCCACGGGCCCTACTGACAAAGAACTGCACCAGTAATTGCAATTACAATATTCCTACATGTTTTGGCCTCAATCTACAGCCATCTTCAAGAAGCCACAACATTTACAAACATACACAAACATGTGCACTGTATATGTCTTCAAATGCAGTGGCTGCCTGAAGATGGCTACCGGTTGCAGCCAAACCATGTACGAATACTGTAATCAAATACTGGTGCAAATATATATGTCTAATTTATTTATAAACCTGTCACCACTGTTCTTAGTCGTGTGATGTGTTACATGTCGCCAGCAACCACAATCACTGTCATGGTGTTTTGTCGTCCTGGAGTAGGGATGAACTGTGATACTGCAGTGCAAACTGTTTAACAAACTCGATATGACATACTGTTTCTATTTGTGTCAGTACTTCATTTCTTCTACTTTGTTAGACTTCATTATAAAAAAGATAAAGCAATCCCATTACAGGCCCGGACAGGCCCAGAGGGTTCCAGGAGGTTGAGGCTCCCAGATTTCAAGACAATCAGCACAAGAAGGTGGTAAATTTGTCAGCCCTACACACCGGCCACCTTTACCCCCAGGAAATATTCCTGGTACTCATTTCTATTAGAGGCTGAGTCGACCCCAGGGCCATAGTGCGGCTGGAAGGAATGTGCCAATCAAAAACTCCAATGACAACATCGGGAATCGAACCCACGACCTCCCGGCTTGTAGCACAGTGCCTCAACTAACTGTGCCACCGCGTGCCCCCCGTTGACAACTACAACCTCTATCATGGTGTTTTGTTTTCTTGGAGTAGGGATGAACTGTGATACTGCAGTGCAAACTGTTTAACAAACTCGATATGACACGCTGTTTCTATTTGTGTCAGTACTTCATTCTCTTCTACTTTGCTAAGCTGTATTACACTTACTCATATTGAAATTTCTGTCAAAGTACGTGACACGATGTCGGAGTTCGTATGCTTCAAAATACGGTTCCACATAAGTGATCTGAATATATGCTTTCTCTGGGTCAAGGACGCTCATGTCCACAGCATTAGAGTCCTTGATAATAACAACATTCTCTGTGCCAAATCTTTCTGCATAGAAATTCTGAAAGCAGGAAAACAAACACTTAGTTATTCTATCACACATTAAATTTGTGTGTTATGCTTGACGTGCCTTAACTACATGTTTTTCCATGAAGATATACGAGGAAGTGGAGTAACAGCTTGTCTGATTATATTATAATGGAAACTTGGGGCAAATGACTAAAGATTTTGATGCAGCAACTGTATTACTGTATGCATTATCAGAGCAAAGTTGGACTGACTAAGCATTTTCACTGCACAGGTGGGACTGATTATGCATTTTCATTGCACAGGTGGGACTGACTATGAATTATCAGAGCACACGTGGGACTGACTATGCATTATTACAGTACTGGTGGGATTGACTATGAATTATCAGAGCAAAGTGGGATTGACTAAGCATTTTCATTGCACAGGTGGGACTGATTATGCATTTTCATTGCACAGGTGGGACCGACTATGAATTATCAGAGCACACGTGGGACTGACTATGCATTATTACAGTACTGGTGGGATTGACTATGAATTATCAGAGCAAAGTGGGACTGACTATGCATTATCATCCCCAAAAGTTCTTTGCTAAAAAGCAGCTCCCAAGGTACAGACTACACCTGACATGATATTTACACCACAATACCCTATGCTGTACACATTATATTTATGTTGTGAGACACACAAAATGTCTAAATTTCTGAACATTTTGTTACTAACCTCCAAACGACTGAAAATTTCCGGGAGTTTTGTAAGGGTTGGTTCCTTATAAATAAATTCTTCTCCATTTAAATCTCCAAACTTTGACCCATAGAAACCAACTCGAAAATAGGTGCCAAATATTCTCTTGCCTTGCAGCTGCTCCACCCTAGTAAATGCATCATGCAGCTTTCTGCAATACAAAATAATAATAATAATAATAATAATAATAATAATAATAAACATGGAGGTCGTTCTTAGGAAAGCAGATGGTGAAGGCAGGAAATGATGGAACTGGCTCCTTTGGCAATAAAGGTCTAGGTTCTGCCATCACAATGTTGGTTATTTATGGATAATCACACAATTCAAAACATAACCATCAGCTCACCCGCATTCACACAAAAAAACACAAGCTACCATACATAATGCAAACTGATGAAAAGATGGGCATCAACATAAACAACAAAGAGTAATTCAAAATGCTACTCCTCTGAAGGTTATGTAAGGCAGCTGAGTAAGCATTCAATAATCTATTAAGATTGTGTGCACACTCAGGACAGAGAAAACAAAACACGCACACACACACACACACACAACTGGTACCAAAATTTTGAAGATAATGATAATCACCATCATTTCCCCCCCTCCCTATTTTTTCATCAGTTTCATCATCATCATCAGCTTCCAGTGTATCATCACAATGATCCAATAGTGCTACTATACCATGACCACCACAGATTATGCCCTGTGGTCTGCTCCAATACAGACTTCACTAATGTTTAAAACTGAAGTCTTACAAACATTCATCAGAACCCTGGGCAGAGGATCAGGCAGTTATAGGACACTGCAGACACAGAAACAGGTGTGGATACTGCACATACATCTATGTCTTCAGTGGGACTTGTACACATGATACCAACATTTAAGTGATGAAACGCAGTACACACCACAGACTGCACAGCCACTGGGAGGCATATAAGCCCCTGTGTACAAACTAAAGGAAGGGAATTCTGTTCTTCTAAGATATGACATTGCATCACCAGGCAACTAAATCCTGATTTTGAATACAAATGAAGTGTTACAGTTAAACACAACACTTTAATGTAACACAGCAGGATGTATCAGAATCAAACTGAATACTGGTGTCTTGATTCTGAAGTTTTAGGGCAGTACAGTGTCCTCACAGTATAGGAATAACAAAAAAGTACAGCACAAGAAATTACACTTATGGACAGTCTAAGATTCTACACGTTTCTGCTGGCCATCATCATCATCATCATCATCAGGCATTATACAGTGTTCAACTTAAAAGTGGACCGTTAACTAAGCCGTGAATATATCACGTCAGATGCTATTTATAATGGTTCTGCTGGTATGACATTATACTGCTACATGTGCAGGAGTTGGCAAGATTATTGCAGGAGAGGGGAGAACCAGTCTTGGCCATCTGTATCAGTTGAATCAGTGGGCAGTGAGTGCTGGTGTTTGAACAACGCCATTTGTTACGGTTTCATAATGCGGTTAACAGTGGAAGAAAGTGCATTTATTTTGGAAAGTTATTTAAAAACTATGTCTTACGTCCACTATAGACAAAGTTTTTTTTTTTTTGGAAAATTTGGAAGGCAAGCGCCAGTGAAAAGTGATATTGCGAAAGTGATTAAAAAATTCCATAAAACAGTTTCACTTTTGGACAAGAATCGTAATCGGCAGAAGTCAGTGTTAACACCAGGGATACTGCAAGATATTCAAATTCAGGTAAATTCAGGTTAGTTGTGTAATACAACATGTTGTAAATCTTAGTAAATAAATTACTTATATTAAAATACGGTCCACTTTTAAGTTGAACACCCTGTATATTCTTGTATAAAAGACTGTTAAGGACCATAAACACAATTATGTTGAAATGAAATTTAAAATCAATATGTAAGCATATAAGCAAGGTACATAAACCCAATGGTCGTGCAATCTGAGGCGTGGGTCTGAGGTCACTTGCTTGCTGGGACTGTGGGTTCAAATCCCGCCAGGGGCATGGATGTTTGTCCCTTGTGAGTATTGTGTTTTGTCAGGTACAGGTCTCTGGGATGAGCTGATCACTCTTCCAGAGGTGTCCTACTGAGTGTGGTGTGTCTGTGTGTGATTGTGAATCCTCAACAATGAGGAGACCTTGGCCCACTAGGGCTGTTGCACTACGGTATACATATATATATACACACACACACATACATAAAAAGAGAGAAAAACAGTACATAAAGATCATCAACTACAAACATATATATATTTTTTTACATATACATGGGTCCGTGCATTGTGAATCGAATTTAATAACTGTCCAACAAGATGCGACTTATTCAGTTCATTACATTTCTGTAGGCAGCTCTACATGTTTCGGGTGTAGACACCCATCATCAGGAGCTGGTACAGCTGTAATTACAGCTTCTGGTATTGTTTAACCGGATCTACTACCATCCACTCTCATTGTTGAGTTGGAACTGATTCATGTGTATTGTACGTATTCATGTGTATGAATACCTACCGTACGTTACACATAAATCAGTTCCAACTCAACAACGAGAGCGGATGGTAGTAGATCCAGTTAATCAATACCAGAAGCTGTAATTACAGCTGTACCAGCTCCTGATGATCGGTGTCTACACCTGAAACATGTAGAGCTGCCTACAGAAATGTAATGAACTGAATAAGTCGCATCTTGTTGGACAGTTATTAAATTAAATATATATATCTATATATATATAAAAGATAGAGTACATAAAGATCAACTACATACATTTAATGTAAGCATATTTAAAAACTCTTATGTACTTATTTAAACTAGATGCATGCATGTGCACATAACAAATGCATGTCTGACATAGATAACAAACGAACATAAAGGTAAAGGTAAAGGTAAAATTCACCCTAAAACACGCCATGAAGGCCCAAAGGGGGAGTAGAGGTATAGCTCTACTCTTTCCTTAACCTCGGCGCTAGATGGGGGTGGGTGGTCAACACCATGCCCCAGCTGTTTTACCCCCCGGGGAAAGACCTGGTACCCATTGTTTAGGAGGCCGGGTGGGCCCCTGGACTGGTCTGGATGGATGCGGAAAATCTTGCTCTCGCTGGGATTCGATACCCAAATGCACATACATTCCACTATTGTGTGTGACAGGATGTGTTAACGTAATACTGGTCGGCAGCTGTTGTTTCTGTGAGGCATATAGTTCTTCCTCTGGAATTGTGAAGCAAAAGTGCTTTCACGCTTAAAGATGTTTGCTTGCTAAACCTTTTGGTGCCGGAATTATTTTTTTAATTTTAGCACACCCTGTATACAAAATGTGAATTATACAGGAACCAAATACATTATAATTATGAAACAAACAGCATTTTGAAGAGAAAAAAACGGACAGTATATACCACGTTTAAAATATTCAGTACCTATATTTGTTGAATAAATATATAAAATGCAACTTCAGAGGTTAGCGGTGCGGTACGACCACCATAGTTGACATTAGGCGTCAAAAGGTTAATGAGGTTGATTGGATGAATGTTACCAGAAAGATTTTAAAAGAGCTTCACTGTACATTCATAACCTGTCCCTGTTAATCCGTGCAAGTGAAACTCATCACTTACCCATGTATGTTGGCAAGTTTCTTGTAATCCCTATTGGCTTCTGCTATTGGTATCAGTATGGAGTAAACAACATTTACTGCTTCATACATCCCAGCCTGGAAACAAATTAACATTCTACCACAATGCACAGTGTGCCATACAAAGATACTACAACAGAAAGTCACTGGATGTCAATCACCAGACATCAAGGATCAAAACACACCTCCCTAGTGAATTTCTGGTGACAAAATTTGGTGTCACTACAATGCTTTTAGTTGAAGACAATTAGTTGAAATGCGCAGTCCCCGCAATAATATATTCAGTGCCCAAACATCTAACGATCACGGTTACTGTTTTCATTGACGACTGACGGTATACTTTTCGTGTCTTGGGCACCAGAAGACACTCAAAATGTTGATTAAAATCTGTCGATGTGTAGTCCTGTGATGATGGCATTTACTGCTTGGCGACTCAAAGGGATGCATGCTGAAATGTTTGTGCTAACCATCTAATATATCTCCAATGACAGAACAGGACGTGCACCCTAATGTTGGTAATTGCAGCCAAATAAATCTCCGGTAACCACCACTCAGCAGATTTCTACTGAACTTCCCTTATGTGCATATTCTACTGAATCTTCCTTACAAATATCCTACTGAATGTCTCTTACGTATGTATTCTCATCAATCACTATTTTACCCTTCATATTTGGGACTTCCCTAGATGACATGATTGGATGAAGAAACTGAAAAATCTTATGTTTATTGGACCGTGCATCATTGTGATAACTGAAGAATAAAAAACCAACTAGATGCCACTTGTTATTTTATTGTACTTCTTATAGGCTCAACATGTTTCGAGCATTACTATGCCCATCATC
>Ga0131853_10026663_pt1 | contig 10391 bp, 11 predicted proteins | sample TergutLab28metaG_FD_92764 | JGI IMG/M metagenome (GOLD analysis project Ga0131853, IMG submission 92764) | Labiotermes labralis P1 segment gut microbial communities from Petit-Saut dam, French Guiana - Lab288 P1 (version 2) (version 2) | ecosystem: Host-associated > Arthropoda: Insects >... | reverse complement strand
ACTTTGGCCTTTGCTATCGCTTCACTCAAAGCGTGCGCTATAGCTGTGTCGGTGTTTGCCACCAGTTCCACCGGCAGTGGTTTCGCGGTCGGCATCTCGGCAATGTGCTTCTCGATCACTTCCGCTATTTTTTGGTGAACCTGAGCAACGTCCGGAATGTTAAGCAGTTGCACCTCGCTTTCCAAACCAAATGCCGCCTTCATGAACGCAGTCTTGTTAATGGGATCCGCCAGATCTTCCGGAGTGAAGCCAAGCTTGTTCATCACGGCTTCCACTGCGGCCAAATCCATAGCCAGAAGTTCCGCCAATCTGTTCATCACTTCGCTTGCGCCGTTGTTAACGTCTGGTTCTTCACAAACGGCTATTGAATCAGTGACGCTGGCACTATCAACGCTTGGGGCTTCGCTTGACTGTTGTTGCATAGCCTCGTTGCTTTGGCTGGTTTGATCCGGCCTTTCAGCGTTTCTTGGGCGTAAACTTTCACTATCACCGCGCCTGTTTAATTCACCGCGCTGCGCGTTTTGTTCAGGCTGGCTTCTGTCGTTGCGCGCTTCGTTCGGCTGACGAACCTCTGTGCGTTCCTGCGAAGATGTAGTATTACGGAATACACTTTCAAAGGATTCTGAAGAACTCTGCGCACCGCGCCCCTGGCCATTCCCAGCCCCCGGCTGTAACATCGCCATTAAATCTGTGATAGCCCTTGGGTTTTCAAGTTCTGCTCTCATATGTTGTCACCTCCTTCCAGAATTTGCTTGCCTGTTGCCTTCTTCGGTGTTGCGGCAAAGCATATATGTTAATTTTGAAGAAGCTGTGTTGTGTTGCTTTTTCGCACGGGCGGCTACAAGCCGCCCCTACGGTTATTCATCTTCATCCGCTACCGTATCTTCTACGATATCTGTTTCCGTATCTTCATCCGCCACCGGTTCTGCCACAGGCTCCGCTACTCCTATAGATTCCCCAACGGCCTCGCCTACGGCAGCCTGTATCTGGCCAAACGCGTCTTCTATAACCTCGTCAATCGCAGTCTCCATGGCTTCTATTGCGCTTTCCATTATAGCCTCAATCTCTGGTGCGCTAAATATGGTATCAGCCCAGTCCGCAACCCCAAACAAATCCATATCAAGCATCGGATACATCTGCCGCATAATAAGCGCGGCATTCTGCGATTCCATAGCTGAAAGCACTTCACCCGCAAAGCTGGTGCCAAGCCCACGCATAATGGCAACCACCATATTTGTGTGCACAGGTATCATATCTTCAAGCGCGTCAGCCACAGCAGATTCTTCCATAGACATTATGCGGTTGAAGTACGCGCGGTATTCTTGGTTTAACGCGTCTTCTGCGGCTATACGCCCAAATATATTGGCGGCGCGTTCCGGGTCAAAATTTTCGAACCAGCTTCTGAACAGTTCCGGCGAAGCGTTTGCCGCCTCTATCTCAAAAGCTGCCCTGTCTGCCTCAAACACCGCTTGATCTCTCATTTGCCTGTCGAGATCACTTATTCTATCCACATAAATACGGTTCAGCTCTGTAAGGCGATATATTTCGGCTAAAAGATTTTCCGATTCCATACCTAGCCGCTCTACCTCGGCAGCCAGCTCCCCCGGCGAAACTTCGGGCACTTCTACAGGTACAGCCACCAGTTCGCCGTCGATGTACACATACTCGTATTCCTGCTGATTCACGAAATCACGCACTATCGGGATATTCACGAGCATAGGCGCAAGCGCGCCGTCTCGCAAGTTCAGCGGATTAAGCACAAGAATAGCCACAAACACGCCACCCAGCAACAAAGCAACAATGACCATAGTGATAAGTATTTTGCGGCCTACACCGCCCTTACCCTTGTTCTTGCCCTTCGCGTCTTTCTTGGCTTGCTTGGCTTCTTCTTTCTGCCTGCGCCTCTCCGCTTTCGGGTCCAGCGCGGTTACTTTTCCATCTATGTTTGCGTCTGCTTGCATTGCAGCCATCTTGTTGCCTCCGGTACTAAGGATCTATAAGGATCTGCAAATCATAAGGCGTTGTAATCTAAGTTAACGTACTGCTAGCGTAAAAACTTGTAATTTGTAAGCTCTTCCACTTCTTTTTGCTCGGCCTTTATCGATTCTTTAACAAACTCGGTTTTTGCGTTGTCGTGAAGCTTCTCTAACATCTTGCGTTGCTTCATTGCTTCGGAAAGCGCCGCACGGCGTATCTCCGTTAGTTCTTTCGCCTTTTTTACCCGTTCATTTTGCTGCACAATTCCCTTTTTCAGCACTTCGATGTAGTTGTTGAAGCCTTGTAGCTCCGACGGCTTGATCCTTACGCTCAAACTGTCGCGGAATTCTTCCAGCTTTGTTTGGCGTTCATTTTCAAGGCGCGCACGCTCTCTGCGCTCACGCTCGAGTATTACCATAGCCATACCATAATCCTGCTTGGCTTTGTCTTCCAACTTCTGCTTTATATCGAAGTACCCTTGTAAGCGGAATTTGAATTTCGCCATAATCATACCCCTTAACGGATAAAGCGTTCACTGCCACAAATCTTTTTAGCGCCACCTGTTAAGGATTAGAACCTCTAAATATATTCATCATCTGATCCAACGTCTGCGTATTGTCGAAATTTTCGTGCACAGCCTGGGAAAGGAATGATATTATCGCCGTATGTTTAGAAATAGAATTATCTATTTCGGGGTTACTGCCGGCTACATACGCGCCTATGTTTATAAGGTCTTCCGCGTTGGCGTATATGGCCATACTCTTCTTTACTTCATTAGCAAGCCTTAGATGCTCCGGCGCTATAACATCCGGCATTACACGCGATACGCTTGAAAGCACGTCTATCGCTGGGTAGCGGTTGCGGCTGGCAATATCGCGGCTAAGCACTATGTGTCCGTCCAAAATACCTCGCGCGGTATCTGTTACGGGTTCGGTCATGTCGTCGCCATCTACCAGAACTGTGTACATACCGGTAATAGAGCCTTCGGCGCTTGTTCCCGCGCGTTCCAGCAGCTTTGGCATAACAGCGAACACAGAGGGCGTATACCCGCGAGACACAGGCGGCTCGCCTATGGCAAGGCCTACTTCACGCTGCGCCATTGCGTAACGTGTCAGCGAATCCATCAACAACATTACGTCCTTGCCCTGCTTGCGGAAATATTCCGATATTGTAGTAGCTACCTCTGCGGCTTTTATACGAACCAACGCAGGCTGGTCACTTGTTGCCACAACCAATATCGAACGAGCAAGCCCTGCTTCACCTAAGTCTTTTTCAATAAATTCTCGTACTTCGCGGCCACGCTCGCCCACTAGGGCTATAACGTTTACTTCGGCGGCAGTATTACGGGCTATCATACCCATAAGGGTGCTCTTACCCACGCCGCTGCCCGCAAATATGCCCACACGCTGCCCCTTACCAATCGTCAGCAATCCGTCTATAGCCTTTATTCCAAGATCCAGATTCTCACTGATACGCGTACGTGTAAGCGGGTTTGGAGATTTGAATGTAAGCGGCCAGTCTTCGCCTTCGAATATAGCGCCCTTGCCGTCCATCGGCTGGCCCAGGCCATCCAGCACCCGGCCTATCAGCTTTTCGCCAACCTTTACGGTTAGCGGCTTGCCCATGGCCTCTACCACACAACCCGGGCTTATGCCCTCCATAGAACCAAGCGGCATCAGCAAGATCTTGTTATCGCGAAAACCCACCACCTGCGAAAGCGTGCCACGTTCGCGCTTGCTCTTGCGTATCAGGCAGGAACTGCCTATACGCACATCCGGCCCCTGAGATTCTATCGTAAGGCCTACCACCTGGGTAACACGCCCCAAGCGTTTTGTATAGTCTTCATCCAGCAAGGCATAATATTTGGACATGTTTAACGTAGCTTCCGCAAGATTTCCGTCAATGATCCCCATACAATTCACCCATCTTGAACAAATACGTCAGGTTATCCTTCACCATCTTACAGGACGATTCTAGGCTGATGTCCATGCTGCCCAGCGGTGTTTCCAGAACGCATTCGGCTTTCTTGAATGTAACGTCTTTTGCTATCTCAATCGTTACAGAAGAATCTACCGCAGCGGCAATCTCGTCTCTGCGGCCGATAACTTCATCGTAGTCATCCGGCGATACACGCAGAATCACATTTCCGGTTACGTTCATATTGCTAAGGTGCCCCCGCACAAGCATAGCTACAATGCCAGGGTTTATTTCAATAGTATTTACCAATAATTTGTCTAGCAATTTTGCAATTAATTCCACAACATCACGCTCTACGCTGCCTACTATTTCTTCCCGGCGGCGGCGTGCCTCCTCCAGAACAGCCTCTGCTTCGCACTTTAGGCGCTCGCCTTCCTTGGTGCCTTTATCGCGGCCTTCGGCATAACCTCTTTCGTAGGCTTCTCCCTTTATTTCCTGCGCTAAGCTATCGGCGTGCACCTTAGCTTCGGCAATTATTCTACTAGCCTTTGAGTTGGCGCTGTTTAATATAACATCCGCGCTAAGCTGCGCCCTTTCGAACATTTCTTCCACCTTGCGCAAGTCTTCCGCCGCGGAACCGTTAGCGCGGTTTATTTCCTGGGCAAGTGCGGCGGGTTCGTTGCTTTGCTGGCCGGATCTTTCGCCAATCTTCACCTTGTTAGTGTCGTTCACTTGCGCGCAGTAGTATTTTAATACCCTAGACAATCAGATCGTCTCCTCCGCCGCGAGCAACTATAATTTCTCCGCTGTCTTGAAGTCTGCGTATGATATTTACAATCTTCTGTTGTGCCTCTTCCACATCGGCCTTTCTTACAGGACCCATAAAGTCCATGTCTTCCTTTATCATAGCGCCAAGGCGTTTGGAAAGGTTGCCGAATACAAAGTCTTGCACTTCCGCGGAAGAACCCTTGAGGGCGATAGCCAGATCTTTGTTGTCGATATCCTGGCGAAGCACAAACTGCATATCTCTGTTGCTGAGTACGATAATATCTTCGAATACGAACATCTTGAGTTTGATTTCTTCGGCCAGTTCCACATCTTCCGTTTCCAGTGATTCCAGAATATTCTTTTCTGTTGTTCTGTCCACAGAGTTCAGTATGTCTACAACGGCATCTACGCCGCCAACCGTGGCAAAGTCCTCTGTCATCAGTGTTGAAAGCTTCTTCTCCAGCGCCTTTTCCACTTCCTTTATGATATCGGGCGAAGTGCGGTCCATCATAGCTATCCTGCGGGTTACATCGGCCTGCTTATCCTGAGCCAAGTTCACCAATACGTCCGCGGCCTGCTTAGGCTTTAAGTACGACAGAATAAGGGCAATGGTTTGCGGATGTTCGTTCTGTATAAAGTTGAGGATCTGGCTGGCATCCGTTTTACGGATGAAGTCAAACGGCCGCACCTGCAACGATACCGTGAGTTTTGATATAACATCGAACGCCTTTTCCGGCCCCAGCGCTTTTTCCAAAAGCTGCTTCGCGTAGCCTATGCCGCCCTCGGTAATGTATTGCTGGGCTATGCATATCTGGTAGAACTCTTCCATTACGCTTTCTTTCATTTCAGGAGAGACTATGGAGGTATTGGCGATTTCCAGCGTGATGCCTTCTATCTCCTCTTCCTTTAAGTGCTTGAATATTTTAGAGCTCTTTTCAGGCCCCAAGGCTATCAGGAGAACAGCCGCCTTTTCCCTGCCAGACATTGTCTTTGCGTTCTTAGTTGCTGCTGACACGCTGTCACCTCCAGTCTTCGCTAAGCCAATTCCTTAACAATTGCGCTGCCGCGTCCGGCTTATCATCCACGAACTTGTCAAGCAGCTTCTTCAACTCAGAATCTTCTACCGTGATGCTGCCCAAGGTCGATTCAGCCTCAGCCTCACGCTGTTCTTCCAGTTGTGTGCTAACAAGCAAATCTTCCACGGAAAGCTCCGGCTCTATCTCCGTAACTTCGTCCGCCTGTGCCTTACGCAGTATGCCCAGCGCCAGCAGCAGTATCAGCAATGCCAGTATACCCAGCGCTACCATTGTTGCTATATTGATACCGGGCGGTTGCACCCAAGGTACAAATATCGGCACTTCAAAGCCTTCTACCGTTACTGTGGCAAGCCCTGTGCCTGTTTGTATCGAATTTCTAATTTCATCACTTATTTCTATCGGCGTGGGAACTGTTTGCTGAATATACATTTCCCATGTCATTTCATCGTTTATAACACCCGTGTTTACAAGATGCTGTTCGTAGACATTTACGTGCCTGAACACAAGCACGGCTACAGACGATTGATCCAGCTGCACGCCGCCCGAAGGTGTACGGGTGAACTGTACTACGCTATCGTAAAGGAAGTCTACATCTTCAGTACGGGTAGACGCACTACCCTCTGTAGGGGCACCCATCAAGTGATCCTGCAACGCGTTCGGCGCAAGACCCGGCTCCAGCTGCACAGATCTGTTTTCCGTTTGCATTCGGTCTAAATGCATACGCGCTCTGAAACCTGTATCACCTTCATCCAGCGGCCCCGGCAGGTTAAATATTGTCTGGTGCGTTTCAACTTGATCAAGGCTGAGCACAAGGTTCGGAAGCACCCTAACTTCATCAAACAACATACCCAAGTGGAAGCGTATCTGTGTTTCAAGCTCCGCGCGGCGCAAGCGTTCCAATTCAAACTCGCCGCTGGCAAAATGCCCTTGTGTTGTCTCGCCTTCGTAGAAAAGCATATTACCGACTGTATCTGTAATAGTAACCCTTTCAACATCCAACCCTTCAACAGACATAGCGAGATAACGCGCAATAGCCGCGGCCTGATGGCGGTCTAACGGGCGGCTGGTTGCAAGCATAACACCAGCGCTGGCACGTTCGTCATTGGGCAGCGGTATAGGGCTTCTGCGGGGCAGGCTAAGGTTAACCACAGCGTTATCCACGCCTTCTATAAGGCGTATGCTTTGCGCTAAATCGCTTTCCAGCGCACGTTGAAAGTTTTGCTGTATAACCCTGTCTGTTCTGCCTATGCCGCTTTCCTCAAGCGCATCTTGAAACGTGAATATACCTATATTAGGAATATCGCTTGTGGCAATGGCCAAACGCGCACGGTCGGCATCTTGCTCTCTTATCATTAAACCTGTGGCGTTATTGGTAGTTCTATGCGGTATACCCATAGAATCCAGTACATTTTGATACTGGGAAACCGCCTGAAAATCAGCGTTACTAACAAATGTCACCCAATTTGGGCGTAGCAGAAAGTACGACGCGATAGATATCGCGGCGATCATTATCACAAACGCTGAAACCAGTTTTATCTTCTGAGGCCTTGTAAGTTCCGCAAACTTTGTGGTTGTCTCAAAGTAAAACCTTTTTGCTCTCTCCTGCATATAGTGTACTCACCTCTTTGGCGCAAAGATTGGAGGGCTTATGATAGGCACAAGCTTAGCCTTAAACCTGCATCCTCATAATTTCCTGATATGCCTGAACCGCTCTGCTAACTACATTCACAGTGAAGTTCATGGACGAATAGGCTCTTTCCTGCGCCAAAATAACTGTGAGAAAGTTGTCGTTCCTGCCCATGACAAAATCAAGCTGCGCCACATCAGCCTGCTGCTGGAGCGCGTTAGTTCTGTTAAACATTGACTGCGCGGCAGAAAGCACATCATCGAAAACCTGGGTTGTGCGCGTCTGTGCTATCGGCCCCTGATTCTCTGCCGGGGTAAAAGGGTTCGCCAGCGAACTTATAGGATTTACTAGCATATATGTTCTCCTTTAAAAGGTCATTCTCATCGTAAGGTTACGGTACCCGCGCTTAATAATTAAACCCTCAACAATGCCGCGATTATCCTCTTCCTATTTCCATAGTTCTGGCTATCATACCGCGTGTAACATTCATAGCGGTAATATTTGCCTCATAGGAGCGGCTCGCGGATATCATATTTACCATTTCCATTACTATGTTCACGTTCGGCATTTGCACATAACCGTCTGAATTGGCATCGGGATGCGCTGGGTCGTACACCATTGGACCCTGTGTTGGGTCTGTAGCTATTTGGGATATACGTACACCACCCGAAAGCGGTGTGGATCTGCCGAACGCTTCGGCAAGTTCGCTCGAAAACTGTGTCGGCTGAGCCGATTGCATAATTACAGTACGGCGGCGGAACGGCCCACCCTCTCCGGTGCGGGTTGTGTTGGCGTTGGCAATGTTTTCTGAAATTATATCCATACGCAAGCGTTGGGCAGTAAGACCCGTAGCCGCGACATGCATCGAGTTAAAGAATGACATTCGTAACCCTCCTTCTGTTATTATCTAGCCCAGCTTCCTTAACTAGCTATATACCAAGTTGTTGCGCCTGGAATTATTGTGCAGCATATTAACCATAGCGTCGAAACGAACCGAGTTTGTATAGAGCGCAACCATCTCATTTTCTATATCGACATTATTACCATCTAAACGATAGTATAAATTTCGATGCTCCGTAACCACTCTCGGTGTTATGCTGTCTCTATGCAACACTCCGGTGTTTCTGGCTGTGTCTATAGCTTGTTGCATCACGGAATCAAACACTACCCTGCTGCGTTTGAAGTGCGGCGTATCCACGTTGGCGATATTATTTTGTATCACATCGTTTGTTATTACAGAGGCCTGCAACCCCAGCCCGATCAAGTCGTTTTGAACGCTCATCCTATTCATAAACATACGCTTCGCCCTCCATTTAGGCAGTTTTCGCATACACAGACACTAGCACGCAGCCATCTGGCACATCCTAGATAAGTATACACTATCTAACATTTCTCACTTATTATGGTAGTATATCAACTTTCAGTAATTATTATTTACAAAAGATTCAAATTCCGGAAAAAGTATACGTATATAGCTTTGCTATGTAAGTCCGAAAATCGGCAAATCACCTTCTATATTTTTGCACATAATTTCAAAAAAGTCAATCTCTAAAATCAAATACTTTACCCGAATATGCAAATTTAGGTTGCTATGGATCCCGTAAGCACTTTTCCCATGTATTCTCACAGCCTTTTTCTTTGATTATACGGCTTTTTATCACAAACTTTCCCGTATAGCAAGCGCCGGTTAACCCTACCTTTAAATTTGTGTTACATTGTTGCAAAGATACGTCACATACATTATAATTACTAATATCTATGTTCATACTGATTCATATGTTTAATTAAAGCTGTGGTGTTGACTGTGAGAAAAAGACTTCTACTATATATCTCAATAACAGTGGCCGCGGCGATAGCAGCCTTGTATCTTGTTGCCTGTTCCCGCTTCGCGCCGAACCCCGAGCACGAGCGCGCCATAGTGGCAGAGGTAGATGGCCACGCCGTAGAGCCCTTCGAATACTATGTGTATCTAAGCGAGCAAAAGCACTTCTTCGAAGCCACCGGCGGCATAGACATATGGTACGCCAGCTTCGGCCCAACAGACGCGCAAACCCAGGCCAAGCTGAACGCCCTGCGCCAATTGGCTCTTGTGCGCACAACAGCTGCCCAAGCAAGGCAGATAGGCTTAGAGCTACGCCCAGAGTCTATCTCAGCAGCCGAGGCCAACGCCAACGCCCACATAGCCCAGCTGCCTCACACGCTGGCAGTCTCTACGGGCTCCACTTTTGAAAATATTCTGCCTATAATGCTGGAACGCCAGCTACTGGAATATATGTACGAAGAGGTAACACGCAATTTTGTGGTAAGCCAGGCCGATTTCGAAGCGTTTTTTGAAATATACGTGCTTCAACACCCAAACGCCGTACGCACTCAGGCAAGTATCGCTTCCATAGACAGATCTGAAACAACATACCCCACATCCCGCCAGTTGGCTAACGCGGTTCGGCGCTCTTGGGAAGACGCGCAGGCTTTCCAGTACGACGGAGTATCGGTTAATATAACTGTCACTAACGATCTGGTAAACAGCGGCCTCCCGTCGGGCGTAATAGAAGCCACACGCAACCTAGAGCTTCACCAAGTTTCCCCAATACTGCAAACATCCGACACATACTACATTGTACGCATAGACGCGCGCCAAGTAGTAAACGCCACAACCTTGGCCAATTCCGCACTGGAAGAATATACTAAGCAAATGCGGGACGAAATATTCAACCAAGCCTACCTAAGCTGGCGCGAAAGCGAGCCGGAGATACGCATCAACCACGAAGTGTTCGACACCATCTCCATTAACGACCTTAACGTAGACCTATACGCACAAGAGTAGCTTTCAGAAAGAGAGTGTTTTGAAGTGACTGACAGAAATATGCTTATACGTGAGATAGAGGCTTTGCCTCCCCATATCATTGACGAAGTTTACACCTACGCAATGTACTTGAAAACAAAAACACGTAAAATTGATGCTATCACTCTCGCAAGCGAAGCGGTGCTTGCCAAAGACTGGCTTTCGCCGGAGGAAGATGCTGCATGGGCAGATTTATAAAGGGCGATATTGTAGTTATTCCATT
>Ga0131853_10026662_pt1 | contig 10391 bp, 8 predicted proteins | sample TergutLab28metaG_FD_92764 | JGI IMG/M metagenome (GOLD analysis project Ga0131853, IMG submission 92764) | Labiotermes labralis P1 segment gut microbial communities from Petit-Saut dam, French Guiana - Lab288 P1 (version 2) (version 2) | ecosystem: Host-associated > Arthropoda: Insects >... | reverse complement strand
TGGTAGTGTTAGTACGCCGAATAAGATATGTTTTCGGGAGTGTTAGTACGCCGAATAAGATATGTTTTCGGGAGTGTTAGTACGCCGAATAAGATATATTTTCGGGAGTGTTAGTACGCCGAATAAGATATATTTTCGGGAGTGTTTGTTCATCGAATACAATTCTTATATTTTCGGGTGTGTTTGTGTTGATCTTACTGTACGTAATGCAGTGTTATGTGAATACCACAGCAACTGAAGTTGCCTCATAAGTGCTAGTGATTGTGTTAGTGTCGCAATGATAAGTGTAGTGATCTTGTGTGGGGCAGCAGCAGTACTGGGATTACAGCAGCACGCGTATGGAGTTGGACTTCGAACCCAGGACCAAATGGCGGGGAGCAACGCGCATATCGTAACGTTAAAACCAAATTTATTTTACTTATTAGTCTGTAAGTGATTTTGTCTTCTGTGCCCACCCCGTTAGGTGCCCAAGTTAGGATTTCTGAATAGGCAGCGTGAATTTAGGTTTTGTGTCTTGTTTATCCTTCGCTAGAAGAAAGAAATACGCAATTTAAAGAGGTTTAGATTTTGTGCATATTTGTGTATATTTTGTATATTACAGGATGAAAACTTGACAGTTTCAGCCGACATGACAGGTGAACTCAGTGCGATATGGCGACAAAGGTAGGTCTTTTGTAGGGTTTTACAGCGAATAACTCGCTTGCAGGGACTGTTTGAGGTAAATATGAATTATCATTTTTCTGTAATTGGCTTTTTTACATCAGCGGAAAAGGATTAATGGCTTAAAGACGATACAAATAACTGCATTCTGAATATTCATTAAAATGCAGCAAATTCATATAAAATTAACAAAACATACTCTACCATTCATAGAAGATTTACACTGCAGGAAAACACCACACGAACCCACTGTTGAACTTTCTTACTGTACAGACAGCAGCTTTGAACGAAGGTAGAGAGGCCTATAGAACTGAAATGATTATGTGTATAAGAAATGGATAGGTCTGTCACCAGCCTCCAGGCTTCGTGACGTCAAGAGTTGTGACTGCGATAAAGAGTGTGACTAGTTGTCCATTTTTTGAATACTCAACGCTTCGATGTGTATTGGAGCTTGCATCATCTTGATAACTGAAGAATAAAATCCAACTAGATGCCACTTATCACTTTATTATGCTTATGTTAGGCTCAACATGCTTCGGGCACCATTATGCCCATCATCAGGAGCTCACGACGATAGCTTTGGTTACCACATAGGCCGTCTGGTTCTCGAGTTAATGCTGGTTGGAAGTTGAGTGAGCTTCTAATGATGGGCATAATGATGCCCGATGAATGTTGAGCCTAACATAAGCACAATAAAGTAATAAGTGGCATCTAGTTGGGTTTTATTCTTCAGTTACTCGAAGCTTCGTTTGCTCGTCCCATTTCCGTTCTGACCAATGACCCCACAGTCTAGTACTTTATAGCCGAAGGAAACAGTTGTTAAGATGATTCAAATAAATAATTCTCGACGTGAATCTTACGGAAGGACCGAAGTGTGTAGGATATTTTATGTGTCACAACATGTTACACCTCTACAAACGCATTCCATCCACATGGTGAGCACAGGGACCGTGTCGATACGTTCTTGTTTGCTTTTCGTACCGAAAGAGACGTCGCGTACGTTGCGCTGTCGACGGGAGACTTGGACATTTCATTTCTTCGACATCTGACGAGAGACGAATCTGCGAGCGATGTATTTTGACTTCGTTATGCCATGTTTTCATTCGGTGTAGCCGACGACTTACAAACGCGTTTCGAATTTTAAATGCGTTATTTCTTTTTTTAAAAAAAAGGTTGTGTCTGTGATGAACGAATATCTTAAAACACAGATATTCTTCTAGACTTTCCACAATCGGGAGTGTTTTAAGAGCGCTGGTGCACTGAAGTAAGAATTCAGCATTTAAATTCTACGCTGTATAAGAAGACAAATCGCCGTGAAGTGAAAGAGTACAGACAGCACAATTAAGTGTCCTGCCGTCACATTGTTCTTATTTCCTAACTGTATTTGTCTCTGTTTTTACTAATTGTGTTTCTTTTTTTTTGGGGGGGGGGGCTCTTTTCAGGTCCCGCTCAAATCCTGTGCCTCACCGTGGCGAGCGGGTGAAACAAAGAACGGTGCATCCCCTCCATATTGTCATTATTACGTCAAAAAACTGATACTTGTTATAGTCTTACATTTATAATTTCATAATTCCACAGTCTTGACATTTTGTAAGGTTATACATGTGCGTCCACACGTAGTAATGCGGCTCTGGGTGAAGGTGTCTAAAATAAACACAACGTTTGGCGCAGTGACAAAATTATGCACAAATTTAGATGTGATTCGAATTAAGCATCGCGGTCTTAAATCTCCCCAAAGAGGCCTAAATGCACTTTGACATTTTTCGAATAGATGTTAAAAAAAAACATTTATGATGGAAGTTGTGGCACCAGGGGTTAATGTGTTCTGTGCTTATTCACTATTATTTCCTTGTTCCCGAAGTACCGGCTGTCCCAAAGCTTGAATGATTTGCGTAATATAATTAAGGCAGTGTATACTGATGACCTAATATTTGGTGATGCGCGCTGCAGCCCTGTCAGGCGAATATAAGTCCTTTACGAAAGAATTTGAGTAAAACTTAAATTTACAACATCCAACCACAATCTGAAGTAATAACTTAGAACAATTCGTTCAGAAATATTAATGCGTGTTTGTTTGGGGGGGGGGGTGAATTTGCGTGCATGGATCCCATTTTTTAAGCCAATAACTGGGACCATTAATAAATTTTAGGTGGCGGGAGAAGGGGAAGTAGAAAAGCAGAATTCTTGAAATGTCATCGAAAGTATCGGAGTAATTTATTACTGTTACTAGAGAGAGAGAGAGAGAGGTAACCGAGTTAAAACTTGTGATAAACCGATATAAAAATTAAATAATAATTGCTGTTAACAACTCTCTGCTTTATATATCTGTTCCCCAACATTCGTAGTCTCAGTCTACACTGTACACTCAATAATCCACGTACTGTACCTTCCTCTCCCTCTCCTTCCCCCTCCTGTTTGTGGCCGGTTCACGGCTCTCCTACACCTGTAGGTGTTTATTCCCGTCGTGGGAATGTCAAAATGTTCGTACGCACTGTCAGAAATGTCGTATCTTTATGACTTTGAAAAAAGAAAAAAAAGGGACATTTGGAGTCCAGCTACAAATTTTGCGGAACAGAGGAGCAGCTGTTGAAAACTCAGACGTCCTGGAATTAGGCGAAGTATTAGATATGTCTGCATTTCTGCGCTTGTTCTGCGAAGAAAGTACGACTGTGTATGGGAACAACTGAATAGAGAAGAGTGCTTGCATTTCTGTTCGTAGGTTCTGTAATCATTGCAAGCTAAGCTCTGTGTTTTTAAGGCATTGCCAGACAGAACTGTGTGCTTACGCAGGTGGCCACAAAAATTCCGTGTTCCTCCCACACCCCCCCCCCCCCGTAAAAAAAGTGTCGGTTACATTGCATGGTTGAGCACTTGAACATTTATGCACATTTTACGCATTCCGAAGGCTAAGCAGGGGAAGGGGTGGGGTGGAAAAATAGTAAAATGTTTTACCGTCATATTCTAGTAGAGTGGTTCCCAAAATGTGCTCCGCCTGTCCTAAGGGATCCGCTACCATTTCCCTGAAGATCTGTGGATGCAATTCTGTAATGGTTGCTTGGAAGTTTACTAATTATTTAAATTGATGGAATACTGTTTTGTTAAAAATAATGGTAGAACATCTTTAATTGGCGATGTGTTTATTTCGCATTACGTTTAGAATATCTAATTAAAACAACCTGTACCCACGAAGCCAGCGACAGTCAGTTTAATTAAAGTCAAATCATGTACTGCATTGTTACGTGTATATATATGTTTCTATCTAAAATCAGTTCTGAGATATAAATTTTTAATTTTGGACACGTTTCATCCGGACACTCAATATTTAAGTGAGCAAGGATGTTGGGATCGGTGGTTACTTTTCGAAGCCAAAAGAGGGTCCGCTAGCAAAAAAGTTTGGGAAATGCTGTTCTAGAAGATCTGTGGGCCTTTGTTATTTATTGAATGTAAGGTCTTAACATCAGGTACTTAAAAAGTAAGTCGCAAGAAACTTGAAAACTGTGAATCAGAATACCAATTGTAATGAACAAAACACTTGAAACTCCAGCTTTGTATTTGGTGAATTAGTAAAGAGTCTGATTAAAATAATCGATTTGCGAAAACTTGAAAGAGGATTACTAAATAGAGGTCGTAGTTCTGGTCTAATTTTTGTGCCTTGTAGTGCGTAAGTTGGAGAGCAACCGAGCACTGCGTTCGTCAGTAGAGGCATAATAAACTGAAATTCCGAAAAAGAATTGATTTTTAACATCCGTCAAAACGTAAACAAACGTAAACAAACGTAAACAAACGTAAACAAGTATTGCCTTCATTTCAAAACAGTTGACCCAATTGTGTGTATCCCAAAATGCACCGTTCTTTGGCCAAACAGGATAAGTCTACTGCAAATGTTTGTTTGGTAATCCTAATTCAGTTGCCCAGCCTTGCATTTCGCTAAGCGATCTGTATGAACTGTCGAAAAAACGGCCCAATCTGCAACCTGATACAGATATCACTACTCCATCCTTCAGCGATGTAGGAAAAGTTTTGAAATTTAACAATACCAAAAAAAAGCAGAGGTTAAAATAGTAGTTTTCATACTCAGTTTGTTCTGCTGTGAGTGCGACAGAGACCAGGTGTCACACCTGTACAAAATGAAAGTAATTAACAGTTTTATTGCTGTGTGTAGTCTTCTAATTGTTAGCCTGCTGGACTTTGAACACCCGTTATCAGCGGAGTCCACCTCAACAAATACTGCGAGAGTTTGAGACTGATAACGTCACTGCTTGCTGACTGAGGTACCGCAAGCCTGGGGCGAAGGTGGGTCGAATTACGTGATGGTTGTGGCTGATAGGGTACAAGTACTTGTGTGTTCAGTGTAGATAAGCACCAGCCGAAAGGCGGATTCCTGCCCCATCAAGGACTAAGATTAACCTGCATTATATGTACATAACAGAGATTCAGCTCGTACCGCGCAGTAAACACACTGTGCCTCGGTTATAAAAACCAACCCGTTGATGCTGTACAGGGAAATTCCCGCAGTTTGTTCTCATATCCATACTGAACACACAAATACACTAAGTGGGCAGAACGTAGAATTGTTGAATGTTGGACTTGGTGGCATATATAGGAGCCACTGGGTTTGAAAGAGTTAAAATACAGTTGAACTCCTCCCTAGCTCGGTAACCGCGGGATACCGACTTCCTTGGTAATGGCTGGTACCTACTTCAGTGAAATATCATAAGCTGGTTCGGTGGTATTAGCAGGGTTTTCATTGTATGACGCTGTGTTAGCGAAGGCCTCCTCGCTTGAACAAGTGTGCTCGCAGCGTCGTTGGCCGGTGTGTGTTTGTAATGGAGACTGTGTATATTTTCTGTGAGGCAGACTGAAGTATTGAACATTACGTTAAAGCCTCAGATAGACTGAACTTCTAACCTTAGTCCAGTAAGGAAACTGCTTACTGAAATGTACTGAAGATTTGTGACCATGTTCACAACAGTCGGTTCCAACGTCTTATCCTGAACCAGATAAATCCACTTTTTAAGATCCTTGTTAATATTATCCTTCCACTTAGGGCTAGGCTTTCCTAAACATCTTTCCCAGTGGAAAGAGTGTGTTCGTTTCTGATCTCTCCCACGTGTGCTACATGCCTTACCCATCCTACTAGCACACCGCTATACAGTGTTATAAACCCACACAAGTGTTTTAAACCTTCTTTAGCGCAGTTGTTACAAAATGATTCACAAGTTGAACCGTTAAAAAATCCTGCATTCTGCCTTCTGAGTTAATTTTGTATGATTATCAGTATAAACAGCATTGTCAGTTTTGCCTGTGTAATGGGGAATCAGTCTGTGAGGTAGTGACCGGAGAATTTACCGGCATGCACTTCACGCGGCAGTGATGTACCGAGGAGGAGGGGGGTTGGGGTGTTCAAACCCCCCCCCCGAAATTCCGAAGGCCCTCCAAAATCGTGCCAAACTCAACCCGATTGTGAAAACTGTTAAAAGTTGCTGAATTTAGGACGCCAACACCGCAAGATGTTCGGAAAAAAAGCAGTAAAATTCTAAAACTAAGCACGCAATTGTTTTACATTAGTAATGACAAATAAATTGGTTGTCATCATAAATAGCCTTAAAGTACCAAAAATGAAGAAAATGTTACTATATGAAATGAAATTTCTTGTACCAAATTACAGCTGCCTCCAGAACTCCTGACTATGGGGCTACCGCCGCAGATCCCCTTTCTCTCTGTCCACTGTCCTCAACTGAATTTGTTGAACCCCCCCCGAACAAAATTCCTGGGTAAGCCAATGCCACGCGGTAACCCGTCAGCTGGATGCACACTGCAGAGCTACAGAACGCACGCGATTGCATGTTGCGGCCGTGTTAAAAGTTGCAGTGATGTCATTCTGTTAGTTGTGCAGAGGAACACGTGATGGAAGGTCAGGAGACGCGGTAATGCAGGTGCTGCAGTGTGCTGTGCTCGGCTTGCGGCGAGGTATGGTGGCCAGTGTTGTGCGCAAGGTGAGCTGAGAGTTCTGTTTTGTTCGTGTGACAATAGATCTTGTGTGGCAGTTCTCTTGGAGGTCAGTATTCCGGGATGTGGCATTGCGTTGAACGAGAAGGCACCAGGTTCCTCCGAAACGTTCATATCTGTTTAGGAAAAGTAGACATCATGTCGCTGAAGACCGTAAACTGGGCGTAGCATATAGTTTCACATTTCACATTAATGTCACGGATATATTCTTGCGAAATGGCGAAAATTATGAGGTCGAGAATCGAGCCCTGGACTTCATTATGCGACACAAGTGCTGATCACTCAACCGCGCCTACGTGCACCGTTACTGTAGTCGAAATGTCTGGTTTATTTTGGAAAGGAAGAAGAAGTCTACGTGCCCGCGTTGTTCTCCCGCATAACATGTGATATATACACTATACTAAAAGGGGGTTGGACGAACTTTAGCTTGGTAGCCACCGAATTATTGGGAGCTGGAAAATAAGAACTAATGAGCAAATAGAATTGCTAACCAAACGTGCACATATAGCTAGATGTATAAAAGCGTAGAAAATGAGATGTATTGGGCATATTGTAAAAATGGATAAAGAAAGTTCGGTGAAAAGAATAATCAGTTGCAGTAAGAAGGATTGGTAGACAGAGGTAAAGGTGGGACGATGATGTCAGAAATGTTGTGGAAAAACTGAAGATTCATAATTGGAGTAAGATGGTTGTGAGTAGGGAAGAATAGAAGAGAATTTTTGAGTAGGGCGAAACGAAAACGCAGTTGTAGCTTCTTCTAAATAACACACACACACACACACACACACACACACACAAAACCCGATGTGCTCTGCCGCCATGATATTTTGCAAGCTATCTCAACAAGATATGATGGCAAGGTAGCGTTTCCTCCATGCGAACAGTCATCCGATGACGTCACTGTGAAGTTGAGTTCATCCTTCTGTCATTGACAGAAATGTAAAGTCTTCAGGTGTTACAAGAGGTATTTCTTGGTATTCAGGTATTCTTTAATAAACTGGAAATACCCAACATCAAACGGCACTCCTATCGCGTTGTCACGCAAGCGTGGTGGCACCGAGTGGCATTTCGGTGTTATTCGCACAGAAGTGATTGTAACGAAGGCCTAATTTAAAAATCATATCCGGCCATTTGTGTTCGTTCGTATATGTAACTCCCGAAACTGTCGAATTCGAATTCAATTAAACCAAAATTGTCGTTCTTCATGTTTGCACCGTGCATCAATGACAATTAAACACTTTATTATCCAACTAATGCACAATATATAATATGTAGATACAATTAAAATTATGAAGTATTTACAAGTGCTTCAGCATGTTTCGGATCACAGAGGATCCATCATCAGCGAGCCTTATATATGTATGTAGTTCCCTGTATATGAAGGCAGTGTCTTCATATACAGGGAACTACACACACTCAAAACGGGTCAGAATATGCTGCCATAACATCGACGTTGTCCATGTCAACGGACACGATCGAATTATTCTTGCAATTTTGAGCCAAGCACTGTACAATGCTCATGATTATGGGTCCTCTGTGATCCGAAACATGTTGGAGCGCTTGTAAATATTTTATAATTTTAATTGTATCTACATGTTATATATTGTGCATTGGTTGGATAATAGAGTGTTCAAAATTGTAGTTGTTTGGTTGCACCAAAACTTCTTGGCGTAGGATGTAGCCCCTCTTTGTAGGCGCGTTCACAAAATTGCGAAAAGCGACTGTTAGATTTGTCATGTATGTTTATCCACGGCATGGAACAACTCGGCTCCCACTGGATGGATTTACACGAAATTTGATATTTGCGTAGGCCTGTCTTTCAAAAATCTGTCGAGAAAATTCATGTTTCATTAAAATGTGAAAATAATGGGTACTTTACATGAAGACATATGAACAGATATGATAGTATCATCCTCGGTTCTTCTTGAAATCAAAATTTCCAGACAAAATTTGTGGAGAAAACCAAAACACACTTTACATTTAATAAAAATTTCCCTCCGAATATCTTACCGTTTATGAGATAATGTTGAAGAAACATGGTAGAACCAGACAAGCAACAAATGGCAATGTGTCACGGCGCATGCGCTTTGCGTACACACTCAGAATATATAATTCTTACTGTTTTCCCACGGCAGCAGTGCTTACGCGAACTTACTAACGTTTTACATACATTGCCTGTCTTGATTTAAGATCCGATCGTCCGGGAAGACCTGTCGTGTAATTCGGTAGGCAGGTAACGTTGTTTCTCAAGAACTCGCTCCAGGCTCTTGTCAACGTGGGCTGTAATCAGGTGACTGCGTTTATCAGTTGTAGGCAGGCGTGTTACAGAAAAGTTAGATAATGCATTGAACATGGCCTGCGGTAATGCCCTTGGTAGACCCGGAGACAGTGCGAAACACTTGTTGACTCAACAACCTGCGATGTTTTGACTCTTAGAAAGTTTCATGGACACGTGAAGCAATGGAACATGGTTGCCGCTTCGTTCGGTTTCGTCAGGCACAGTGGTATCATCTGTCTGACGTATGATCCGACAGACGAAATAACACACATTGTTAACAGCTGTGTAACACGGGACAAAGGTCGAGGAGGTATACATTTTTTTTATATTTATAATATAAGCATGCTCCATTACTTGTAGTAATACTACATGCAAGGAGGTATACATGTAGTGACGATGAAGATGATATGTGTTCCGATTACACCGTCCTTGGAACTGCTCGCCGATTAACTCCGGGTTATCGCGATGATAAGTTCCCTCCAAAACTATCCCCACATAGCAAGAGTGCATTCTGAGAAGGTAATAGTTCCTTAACCAATCAATAAATTGTCCGCATTTAATGGAATCCGAATGTTGATTACCGTGTTCATAAAAGTCCGCTAACTATTTTTAAACTGAGCCAGATCAATCCAGTCCACACCCACCATCCTATTTTCTTGAAGATACGTTTTAATATTATCCTCTCGTCAGTGCCTAGGTCTTCCAAGTGGCCCCCTTTCTTCAGGTTTCCTCATCAAAACCCTGTATGCACCTCTCCTTTCCCCCCACCCAATTCGTGCCACCACTCTTTCTTATTGATTTCACAGCCCTAATAATATTTGGTGAACAGTACAAATCACGGAGCTTCTCATAATGCAGTTTCCTTACCTTCCCTGTTATCTCGACCATCTTAATGCCCAAATGTTTTACTTAGCACCCAGTTCTCAAATACTGTCAGTCATGTGTCTCACTCAGTGTGACACAACAAATTTGTAGCCCCGTCCTTACTGAACACAACTGCTTTGACGTTTATTTCACTTTATTTTCCCACTTACTCCTTAGACAGTATAATTCCTGAACTGTACCGTATATAACATTGGAGTTCCTACCTCACAGTAAACACTGGTGTCTCAGTTATGAAGATCAGCCGTTTAATGTCGGTACGCAACCGACACCGTTTGTTGGAGGGCTTAATACGATCGCCCAAGTCGAATAGCTAAACTGGCGACAGGAACGGTGATGAAGATTGAAGGTGTTGTTGAGGCACTGAATGTCACTGTAAGTCTTCGGGATGTGACGCCGTGAACCTACATTTTAGACTAACCCCCCTGCCTCCATCATGTCGGTATGACCAAGGAACGTTACCCCACAAATTCCAAAAGATTCGTAGCGGATGCTGTGCCGAAAAATATAATAGTAGGCGCAACTTGGGGGGGGGGGGGGGGATTGGGTTTTGCCCCTTTTT
>Ga0131853_10026661_pt1 | contig 10391 bp, 6 predicted proteins | sample TergutLab28metaG_FD_92764 | JGI IMG/M metagenome (GOLD analysis project Ga0131853, IMG submission 92764) | Labiotermes labralis P1 segment gut microbial communities from Petit-Saut dam, French Guiana - Lab288 P1 (version 2) (version 2) | ecosystem: Host-associated > Arthropoda: Insects >... | reverse complement strand
CCGTTGCGCTGACCACGTGACACCCCTCTATCCGCAAAAGTTGGCACTAACTTCGCCGACCGGCGGCGGCCACTCTGTCGGTATAGTTCGCGTGCGGACTAAGGCCACGGAGTTTAGTTTAGTATGAATTAAACTTCCAATGGTAGTGCCCTGTGGACCATAGCTAATATATATGCATCTGACTTTACCCAAGTAATAATTCTTTATATTGTAGGCCAGAGTAGGCTTCAAACACTCTTCCATTCAAAGAGGAATATCACAGTCATAACAGTAATATGCAGTCTCTTGTTTATATTATAGATGCTGCATACCACACAATCTCCTGGGTTCAAATTTCTTTTCTGTGGGAGTTGATGTATGGGAAATATGTCATTATTTTGATCTGTTTATGGTGTTGTCATCACCATGGTGACCTGGTTTTTAAACTGCCTGGAGTAGTTTACTTATAAACCCTCACTGACATCTGTCCTGCCTTTTAGATGGTAAACTACCCATCCCATATTTCTGCTATACACACACACACACACACACACACTAACTTCTGTTTCACTTTTTCCCTCTTTATTACCACCTAGACTTAACTCTATAGTAAGTTGAAACTACTGTTGCATGCTTCTCGTCACTCTCCGGCTGCAAATGGCACCACTGTGCTGGATAATTATAATAATCATTTAGCCACACATATAGCAGGTGTGTATCAGTATCCTTATTTCTTCTGTGTCCAGTGATTGACTCTCATCAGAAAATACAAGTTTTTGAGCAGATTCATTGGTTTTAACATGCCTGCAATATCGTTGGGCGTCATACCCTTCTTGCCACTGGAGGCCATGTTTGCCTAATGAATTTCCTACTTGTCTCTGCAGTATAATACCGTGCTTTCCAAGACATACATGTCTGCACAGGGCTAAGACTGAACACAACACTCATTCAGTGTTGGAATCAACTGCTAGTTTCAAATAAATCATAAGATGGTAGGCACATGTAACACATCATGACAGCATCTACAACCATAAACTGTGAAACATCCCAGAAGATCAAAGGCCCCACCTACAGCATGGCAGAAGCTGGAAATCTCACAAATTGCATGTTGTTTATGAGTGCCATACAGATCTCTGAAATAATATTACAGATATGAAGTTGAATCAGAGCATGGAAAATAAATCAGTTTGTATATACTACAGATAGTGATCTCTATTAGTTAATAAGTGTCTTGTAACTGATTACCACACTCCAGCTGGCTCTGTTACTATGAAAGCCTGTGAGTCATAATACTGTTAGTACGAAAGATGTAATAATTCATTACTGGTGACAAAGTGCAGAGTTGGTTAATTGCACATGAAGACCATTCAGATTCCTGCTGAACAGCATAAAAATGACCACATTGTCTCGAAAACCCTCTATATTGTAAAACAGTTGCGATGACACTGCAGGTATAATCATTGTACTGTTGCATGTGATGTGCATAGGATGTAAATACACTTGATGTTCCACCATGAAGGTTCAAACAAACATTGTAGATGAAAATGAGACACATTTTTTATATGTATGCCTCTTCCATAAGTCTTTCAGTTTTCTGGGTAAATGAGAAAAATTGAGCGGAAATATCAAAATGTTGCTTCATGGAAAGTTTTCACGTTATCAGTCCTGATGTGTTTCTTATGTTAAAAATAGGGCTTTTGAATTACTTTTGTATATGTTTTTGCTTAAGGTCATCAGTTTGCTATTTATAACAGAACTTCAAATGTTAACATTTGTGTATAGATAATCTGCAGCCTGAATGTTCCAAAATTATCTCTCTGCACATATGTTTTCAGACTTGTTAAATTTTTAGTAGTATAATGATGAATTAGAATTACGTTTGACAGAGCCATACCATGTGAGATAAAAGATTCTTTCTGTCTTTTTTTACTGTAGAGATATCTTCATTCATCTATGCAACCACGTTACAAAGCATATGAATATGAATCTATTGATGACTTGGGGTGGCGAGGAGAGTGGGATCCATCTCAATCATACTTGGCATCTTCGTACGCTGCTGCGGGGGGTGCACTCCGTGAAACGGCCATCAACAGTGTCCTGGATGAGGATCGCTACCTTTCAAGCTCCAGGTAATGCAGATGAAGCTTGGTATCTGTGCAGCATTTACATGAATGTGTTTTTGTAGATAGATTTCACCTGGAGTGAATCTTAACTTTTGAAGTCATGATGAACATCCGTGGTACTCAAAGTGAAGGTCATCCCACAGAAGTCACCACAGTACCACATTCAGTTCCACCTTTCGAAACAAATAATGTAGATCCACCAAAATTGTAGAAGGAAATTTGAGTAGGCGTAATGTATTGTTACAATGAATTACACATCAGTAAGCTGTTCAGAAATAAGCCTTGCTGAAACTGAAGCATTGTATATCGCCAGGTATCGGCTACACAGAGGTGGCAGGCAGGACTCTGCACAGTCATAGTCCCTGTTTCGTTGCGTACTGTTAACATCATTTGTGAATTGCTGATGATGATCAGTGTTGTTTGCATCTGCATTTCTGAGAAACCACTTAGGGTGTTCAGAATGTGTGTATATCAGTTTGGAGGTGCATCAGGTCTGCAGCTTTTTGCATCTGTATAAAGAACAGATTAAAAAAAACAAGTTTAAAATAGTCCATAACAGAACCAAGTAAAATTCATTGTGTCAGGCTGTAAAGGGGTCTGAAAGTAATGGTAGTTCCAATTGTTAAAAATGTGATCAAATATCAGCCTTTGCAGGGGCATGATGCTGAGTACCAAACAAGAACAATGGCAGGCAAATATAATTGGTTGAAGATACAAAATGGCATAAGACATACATATGGAGAGTTCAAGATTGCTGTGACATTAGTCAGGCTGTGACAGTATCCCTGAGTATGTTGAACAATGCGCAGATATGGGTTGCAGTGTTTACACTTGCTGCAGGCACATCAATGAATGTTCATATTGTTAAAGTGACTTGTATTTATGCCCTTATCAATATTACTTTATACTGTGTGCTGAGCAAGATGTTTGTGGTTTTACAGGTACAGCCTGCGTAGGTCAAGTGATGGTCAAGCTACAGTTGATGCACGAAGGCGTGTTGATGTGCGTAAGAACCGCAAACCTCGCTCCTGGAACCCTTCACCATATGGTAGTGATGATGATGATGATGATCAGCTCACTCGAGAGGAAAAGAAAGCAAAGATCAAGGCAGAGATTGCTAGACGCCGTCAGCAGATTGAGGAGAATTCTCGCCTGCATGAAGAGCTGCTGCGCTTAGCTAGACTGCGTGAGAGTGCAGAATTGGGTTTTACACCTCACCCTGGACCAGACCTGGGACGGGGTGGAGGCTATGGAACATCAAGTGTGCTCAAGTCCATTGACGAGTTGCTGTTTCCAGGACGTGGTGGAAGCCCACACTTTGACTACCATACCCATTTTCCACGTCGTTCAGAGGAAGACCGCTCAATGGATCGCATAGCTTCTACCTTTCGCACGGATGATTATACAGCTGGGGTTTATGAGCGCCTGTCCGACTTCTCCCCACTGACTGACTTCACACTCCCTGCTATGCCACTGCTGCCTGACATGCCCACTCGTTCACGCAAGCTGCTAGAGGATCTTGGCAGTTCCCCAATCAACGAGTCCATACTCGCACTCCCCCAGAAAGGCAAGTATGGCTCCAGAGTGTACGTGAAGTAGGTGTTTGCTCTCCAGTTTCTTCATGAGCGTGCATTGTGTTGTGTACCTCTGTATGTCTCTTAAATTCCCCACCCTCTCCATTCTCATTTGCCATTGGCACTGTCAGGAGATGGAAGAATCAAGATGTGGGAGTGTGGACCTATCTAGCGACACACTGTTGTATATACTCATAATTGTTAATAACTATTAGAAACATATTTTACTTGTTTTACTAGTCATTCCTATTGCTGAAACTTGAGTGGGCTTGGTGTTAAGCGAATTCCAGAACCTTACTTCCAGCTTTTTCTGTGTTTTCCTGGCCAGTGAAGATTGTGCTTTAATGGTGATCTGATGATGACAATGTGATCGAGGAGCCCTGCACTTCCCTTCCTGCATGCTACACTGCTTACCATTCTGTATTGTACTGGTGCATGTAATATATTATTCATTATTAAATTTGTTGAAGAGAGAGCTCGTGAGTTTTTATTCCCTTGTTCCTTAACCTCCTGTGGTCCTTCTGATCTGTTTCTTTTATCTCTCATCTGTCTGTCAATTACAGCTTGTGTCATACAATAAAGCAATGCATTTGACAGGTAGGGATGTGTGAGTACTCAAGACAATCAAGCATAATCACTATTTTGTTAGGTGTAAAAATGATTTCTGTCAGTTTGGGTAAGAAGAAGGTGTCACCCTGTGTGATACAATGGAAGTTTCATGAAAGCTGGCTAGTTTAATGGCTGAAATTGCCCTGAAGGTATTCACATTTATATCAAAGAAAGATGTTCTTCATCTTTGTAGAGAAATTTGTCTGAAGTTTTTATTTTGGAAAACTTGAAGGAAAGGACTACTTTAGAGATGTACATAGTTGGGAGGATAGTATTAGGATGGATATTAAAAGTATCTGAACAAGAGGGTGTGGACTTGATTTATTTGGGGCAGGGCAGGAGCAGGTGCTAGGCCCGTGAGAACATGGTAATGAATCGTTCGGTTCAATAAAATTTGGGGAATTTCTTGACTAGCTGAGCAGCTTTTAACTTCTGAAAGACTCTGCTCCATGTAGTTAATTAGTTACATTTTGAGATAATGTTTTGGAATTTATGAATCTCGGGTTTTATGAGCATCTTGAATGTAAATGTGCAGTAACTGTTGTATTAGTTTTTATTTTATTGTCATTTAATTAGCACACCAACTAATGCACATATATAAAATTTTTACATTAAAACATTTAAAATTTCTCCAACATGTTTCGATCCTAAGATCATCTTCAGGGAGCTACGCTGTTCCTTGCTAAACTCACATTTTTAAAAACACTCACTGATTGATTTTCTTATATTAATTTAGTGTTGTGACAGCATGTCATATTGTGTAAGTCGTACGCCACTGAGAGTGCGCCTGGCTATGTGTGTTGTGTGTTACACAATATGACATGCTGCCACAACACTAAATTAATATAAGAAAATCAATCAGTGAGTGTATTTTAAAAACGTGAGTTTAGCAAGGAACATCGTAGGTCCCTGAAGGTGATCTTAGGATCGAAACATGTTGGACCGATTTTAAATGTTTTAATGTAAAAATTTTATATATATGCATTAGTTGGTGTGCTGATTAAATGATTCTACAAAATGCATGGTGCAACGATGAAGATAGTCTTTATTTCATTTTATTTCATTTTAATACTGGCACATCCCTACAGTATTGCATTCAAAAATGGTTAGAATGTTGCAAGAATAAATTAGTGAACGACTGCATATATTTGCAGTGAAACATTTGGTTCTTAAACTGTTGGTAATGTGTGAAATGTACTTTTGTGTTTGTTCCCATCTTTGGTGTTTGTGGTGTATATTTGGCAGGACTAAATAAAACATCATCTTACATCTTGATCACCTCTAAAAGAATTGTAGAATTTGAATGAACTGAATGCTTTCTTGCTTGCCTGAAAACTGTTTGTGTTTTGTAGAAAACCAGGTACACTGTTGGAAAATGCTGACTGATACAACAACAACAAAAAATAATGCCTAGGCATTCTGTTTGATGGAATTGTGCTGATTGCTTTGTGGTGGAATTGTATAGAGTTTGGTCATGTTGAGCTGTCACAAGATGTATGGGCAAATAGTAGGCTGAAGGCAAGATGTAGTGTACAGCAATTGTATCAATTGGTTGTTTCTTAACATTGGAGGTTCCCATGGCAGGAATATTAAAGAGTTTATTCTGGGGTATTAAGTCATATTGTCTGGTAGATTTTTTCCCGGTGTTTGAGAGGAACTTTCTGCTTCCATCTTGAGGGTGACTGAATCAAGCATGTTTCAGGAGAAATGGAAATAAGTAGCAGAATAAATCCACCAAAAGTTGGTTTACAGTTGGATGAATAAATTGGTGTCTGAAATTGCACACAACTTTTTTCTTCAGTATGTGCATGAGATGCTGTCAAAGAATGATTCTTTTTTGTGAAGTGCCCAAAGAAACAACATAGGTGGTAGATATTACACTACAATAAGGGAGTTTCTTTATTCTCCTGCAACCTCATAAGAGTTGTTTATACTGATAATGCTCCTACTATGTTAGGGAAGAATTCAGGCTTCACCACTTTTGTCAGAAAGGTTAATTCAAGTGGCTGCATTCACCATCTACATTGTTTGGCATCAAGGGCTCCTCCTTATGCAGGGTTTTGCCATCCAGTCCAGTAGCCTGATTTGACCAAAGGCATTGAATTACCACTTGTCCACAGCACTGGTTTTAAGCACACAGCTTCACTCACTAGTAGGCTGGTTGTTCAGGGGGAATGATTTAGAATAGAGTTTTTTTAACTTAAAAAAAAAACAATTAGCTGAATGATTCCATATGAAAATCTGTCGCTTCTGGATTATTGTTTCATAGATCTTAACTTTATGGTTCCTTTGGTATCCTGTCTGTAAATGACATCCTGTTGTGATATTTGAATAGTAAAGGGGACAGACAAACTGTCAGACAACAGAATTTATTTCAGTTTTATTGCTTGCGCTTTAGTAAAAAACCATTATCAGGCACATACAATACATTAAGGAAGATAATTAAATATAACCCATTAAAATTATACTTCTTCAGGTAACTGAGATCTCAACTTTACGAAAATTGAAAGTGTATACGCTGAAACCAGGTAAAAGTCAAAATTTTTAATGTTAGAATATTAACATAAAGTAAATATATATTATATTAAAATTGTTTTCACTGCTTTTGGTGTGCAAGAGAAGTTCTTCAATGTTAAAACAAGGCTTGTAGGGTACAATTTGCATTAATTTTGATCCTCAATTTTGATTGAATCTGGAGAGGTACAGCATACTATACAATTTTTCCCTGTGGTTTTTCATTCTTTGTATCTCGTCCAATCAATCAGTTCATTTTGAAGTACAATAATAGGTCCAATATATCTTTGAAAGACAAGTAAACAAATCACTTAGATCTTCATACAATGAGGAAGCTAGCCATTCACTTCAATGTTACACATGTACTGTCACAGTACTCCCTTTACAAGAGAGTGAAAGGTAGCCTCCTCATTCTGTGAAGATCTAATTGATTTGTTTACTGATATGTGGTTGACCTTGCATCGTAATTCAGCGTGTATAACAAACCAACTAGATGTCACTTTTGTGTAATGCTTTATTTTCTCCTTTATAAGTTGCTCAACATGTTTCATTCAACTATGTGCCCATCATCAGGAGCTGACGACTTGTTAGTGTTTTCGTCACACGTTGGTATTGAGCTGTAACCATGAGTGGTGTTATTCAGATCTGTCTATCTGTGTGGGTCGATATGTTCTGTGTTTGTCTGGTTTATGGCAAATCTAGTGTGATCGGGCTGTGTGTGGTTGTCTCGTTGTTGTATGCAGGTGTGGTTCAGTGTGTAAGCTTACACACTGCAGGTGTGATTCAGTGTGTAAGCTTACACACAACCACACCTGCATACAACAATGAGACCACCACCCACTACACCCCACATAATAACCACACACAGCCCGATCACACTAGATTTGCCATAAACCAGACAAACACAGAACATATCGACCCACACAGATAGACAGATCTGAATAACACCACTCATGGTTACAGCTCAATACCAACACGTGGCGAAAACACTAACAAGTCATCAACTCCTGATGATGGGCACATAGTTGCCTGAAACATGTTGAGCAACTTATAAAGGAGAAAATGAAGCATTACACAAAAGTGACATCTAGTTGGTTTGTTATCCACACTGATTTGTTTACTTTTCTTATGAAAATGCATTAGACCTACTATTTTACTTTGAAATTCACTAATTTACTGGATGAGATACAATGAATTAAAAATCACAGCAAAAGCTGTGTAATATACCATACCTGTCAAGCATCTATCAAAGTTAAGAAACAAAATTAATACAAATTGTACCCTGTGAGGCCTATCTTAACATTGAAGAACTTCCCTTTCACACCTGGAGTACTGCAAAACAATTTGAATGTAGTATACATTTATTACATTTGAATATTTTAATATATGATTTTGACTCTTATCTAGTTTCAGCTTATACAACTCCAGTTTTTGTGAAGGTCAGATCTCAGGTATCTTGAAAAGTATAAATTTAATGGGTCATATTTGAATGCCCTTCTTTGTGCATTTTTAAGCTGCCTGATGGTGGCTTTTCACTAAAGCCAAAATATAGAGCAAACAGTAACACTGGATATAAATTTAGTTGTCTTTGATGGTTTGTGCTTACCAATTTACTATTCCTTGTGCATGTTTGGAATTTGAAATTCATTGAACATTTCACTCAAAGAGAACTGACCAACATGATTTAAAAAAAAAAAAGAGTGATTTCTGGTGACATTACTAATTTTACTTTCTGTGATGAAATTGCTTTGATCCTGTGTTTCCAGTGGAAGAGAGTGTGTGTGAGAATATTGCAACAAATTTGGAAAATATGTTAGTCACGATTGTGCAGGTAGCTAACAGTTGGGGTTAGGACATGCTGCATCATTACTTTTGACCAAATCAGAGATTTGAACCTGGCAAATTACGATCTATGTCATCATCATCAGCTTCATGGATTAGCTACTTAATTTGTACAGTAATTAGAAAGTACAGTAGTTTTTTGGACATTAAAAATTACTCAGTTTTTCTCCTGACCACTTACAAGCATATTCCATTGTCATCAAGTGAGCTTACAAACTTCCAGTTCCATGTGTAACAGTCTGTCTGTGCAAATGGGGATTATCAGTGATTTTTACAATTATAATTAAACCAGACTACAAACTGGCTTACATGTGGCTGTTTCAAAAACACCACTGATTAAAGCTTTTGTTTATAATGTGCAGCATTGTAAGCAGTGACTTTTGTTATATGTTGACTTGGCCTCTGTGGTTGCCAGAGTTTCTGACCAATAGAATTATTGCAAGGTGGGGATGTCAGCCTCTTGCCCAACCTGTAACCTGGAGGGTCAGGGTATCTCTCTTTGTCAAGTATGGGTGCCTTCACCTGCTGATGGCATAACTCTTGAGTTCAGTGATGCATATAAGCTAGCTCCTTCACCCATGTAAATAAGCCCTTGACAGAGAGGAGGTATCATCAGTATAATATCCTGCCCATAATATATGATGACACATAGGTTGAGATAAACATTAATTTGCTGCTGAAAAGGGGAGTGTGAAGTCTTGTTGTAAGACACAGCAGTATATTGACTGAAGAGGGCTCAGAAACAGTGCAAAAAGGAATGACTGCAGTGTTTAGAAGTCAAAATAGCAACATAAGAATAGTTATTTGAAGGAAGACCAAAACTCCTTATTGTGCCACTGAACTAAACATTTCTAATATGTGCATTTCTTTTTCTTTTTGTCATATGGATGTGCTGCTGTTTGCTTTTAGAGTCATGTTTGTTCCCTGTCATGTCCATCATGCAGCCTATATAACATAATTCCCATTTTTCTGTTAAAATATGCTGAGGACATTCTTATGCAGAGATTGTGCTGTTAAAGTCAGGTAAGGGTCACTTGGAGTATTTGGACTTTATATGGCACTGAATACAAGGTTTATTTTGCATGTCAAAATCATGAATATTGGCCTCTGAAATTGTGAATTTGTGGGTTACTGTACTCTTATATTTACTAAGAGTTATAACTTTGTCATAGAAACAGTAGACACTTTCCATTAGGTCAGTAGGATGTGAGTTTAGTAGCTATTTGTTTCAGATACAAAGTTACCATTACAGATATTAAGCATGCTGTTTAAGAGTGTCTTCTTAACCTTTCAAAGCACATAGGAAAATGTCAGTAATATACTCTCTTAACCTTTCAAATTACATAGTAAAATGTCAGTAATATACTCTTAAGGTCAGTTCACACTACAGAGACAGCCACATTCCCAATCAAGAACTGGTCAAATATTCTTTTTTCTGTTTCAGTAGGTATCTACATTGATCACAAGCAGATCATGAGCATACCCATAGTGAAAAATTTACTGTAAACAACAAATTGTATATAGTGTGGGTTTAGATTGTTTGGTGTTCACAGTTGAAGTTCTGAAAGGGCATTCATTCATTCATTCATTTATTTTTACTCCATTAATCCATACACGGTCACAACAGCCAAAAGGATGTGGAACATGTCAAAACACAAACACTCAATAAAAAACAGAAAATTACATAATGAACAATAGACAAGTCATTAAATAATTACGATAAGTATTTGCATCTTATACTATAATACAT
>Ga0131853_10026656_pt1 | contig 10391 bp, 5 predicted proteins | sample TergutLab28metaG_FD_92764 | JGI IMG/M metagenome (GOLD analysis project Ga0131853, IMG submission 92764) | Labiotermes labralis P1 segment gut microbial communities from Petit-Saut dam, French Guiana - Lab288 P1 (version 2) (version 2) | ecosystem: Host-associated > Arthropoda: Insects >... | reverse complement strand
TTTTCGAAAGTTCTTTGGCGTGTGGAATCGTGAGTTCACTAGCACCCAATATGCTAGTTACGTCTTAGCTCCCCTATAGAATGGCAACCCGATCAGCTGTCAGGCTGCACCTGTTAGTCCGGCTGTGGATACTGTGAATAAATTTGTTATATATCACTTTGTGTTATGTATATTTGTAAAATGTATGATGTGCAGTTAACACTAATTTTGTGCAGTTTTATTTTGTATCTGCGGCTATATTTGCCGACTGTATGTCAAGTCCACTTCAAACCTGTTTACAGGACTCGTAAAGAGAAAACAGTGTGCATAATATGCCTATCTGTAAAGATCGATGTCTCGAATCTTTCTTCAGGTTGTAGTGGTGTGTAATAGGTTAAAGTAACCGCTATCAACGTTGCCTGCTGTATTGGAACAGAATAAATACATAAACACAATCATTGGGCTTTTTATGCATGTGGATTGATCCTTAATGCACCGCCTTACAATGTAAAAAAGAAATGTACTGACTGAAGTGCGACTGTCTCATTTAATGTTTTATGTTTACAGAAGAAACCCTTGTACATGTTGCCGTCCTTGGGATGCGGGATCATCTGTATCATCTTTTTCCCGATGTTAGGCACAGTTAGATGCATATGGATCGTAATTGCTGTTGAAGAATATGGACTGTTCTACGTCGCCTATTTTGTATTTCTAAATGGTAAGGAACTATGCCTCATTTTGTAAGCCTCGTAACGTGAAAATTTTTGTTGAGACATATTGGTAGTGGATGTGTGAATAAAGGTAACTAGAGACGTATTAATAGTCTTATATGTTAACCAGGGTGATATTTTAAATGTTATATTCTAAATTGAATAATTAATTTTTTTTATTTTTTTCTTAGCTTGCCTTTCAACTTTCGAAATCTTCTTTTGGGTTGTTGGCTACAGCTACTACCGACAATTGACAGACAGTATAGAGAGTGGTTAATTACACATACCAAACTCGGAGTGAAAAGGAGACTGTTTAGAATTCAGTTGATCCTACATGGTGCAGATGATCGTTCTCTGAAAACTGAATGCTTTTGATGACACATACGTTTTACTTGGTGCCGGTATTAAATTTGTTAGCTCTTATTACTAATTGTAGATGAGAAAATAAATTGTAAGGATTGTTCAAACAAAGCCCGTTCGCGGCGCTGCAAGTAACACGCCGTGATGACATAGCTACTTGGGGAAAGTCACTGTGGAGGGGGTCAGGTTGTTGGTGTGGCAATGCAATGGTATGTTTGCTTCAGCGCCCATGAGAACCCTTTTAACGGCCTGTGCTCTTTTCTCATAACATTTCTCTGAAATAGTTCTGTTTGAACAAATCTCAAATGACTTGTGCTGGAATAGCATTCACATTTATTTCTGCTGTCAGTTGTTGCATCTTATTTGTGGCTGGTCAAATATAGTTTGTATCGGAAGCGGGTAGTGTTCTGTGGTTTACAATGTGAGGGTTAATGCGTATTTCTCCCAAATAGGCTATTTTCTTTAAGTTTTCTGACAAAGATTATTACGCATTTCCCATATGCCCCGTGCTGCAATGTTCACACCTTTGCCATCAAGGGACCAGAAGTTGAGGACTGTGGACTGCTTGTTGGGATTTGCCCTTATATGCACGAGAAAATGGTCGCGGCAAGGTTGAAAGCCGCAGTACCGCGGAAAGCACGCTCTAACTTCTGCTATTTGGCATACAGTGGTAGAGGAGGGCAGAAGTGACGGTGCGTAGTGAAGGAATCTTGTGTCCAAGCGGCTGGATTTTCCGTGTTCAAGGTAAAGATTTTGGTAATGGGAACGCCATTTTGAGAACTGAATTTTGGAGTTCATGGCACGTGGAGAATATAACGTATTGCTTTTATGTCAACCCGGGAGTGGACACATCTGTCGATGTAGAGTAGGCCGAAAGTGTATTGATTAATGCAGACAGCAGTTTTCGCTAATCTGAAAAGTCTGTATATCTGTGGGAAGATTGCAAAGTTCAGAGCCTACAAATTTAATAATCCTGAAACCATTTCATTAAACAAAAGTTATTAACACCTCCGGGGTTCCTTTATTCACAGTTTTCGAATTATTTTGATTCTCGTCCGGATTTTATTCTCTCCTAGTACAAATTTATGTGCGTATGTTGGTATTACAGCACGCACTTAATTTCCCACATATTTCGGAAATTACTGGCATCATCATGTGTAGCGTGTACTGTACAAATGCCGAAATGCAATGCACCTCTCATATAATATAAAAGTAAAACGCGTTTGAATATTTATCGGGTATTTTTAATAAATATTTGCAGGGTTATTGTCGCTGGACACTACATAATTGCGAATTCTCTCTGTTTCTCACTGTCACCATTTTCACTGATTCATCTGCCAATACCAAACGAGGAACATGCCATCACATTGCTTTCGTACCAATAGCCTTTCACACTTTTATCACCGACATGCATGGGTGTTCCTATAGTGAAATAAGAATAATTTCATAAAACTGCACACTTCTAGCTACAACTGAGGCTGCAGAAGATTGGAACTTCGATAAATCTACAGCGCAGATTAGAACGAAATAAGTAAGGGGAAGTGCATCGTCTTGCCGAACAAGTAAATGGAAGTCCTAAACTTGAGTAAGCACTAGAACTTACAACAAAGACTATAATATCCAACGGTCGCGAAATACACAGTGATCAAAAAGTCTTTGTGCACCTGATGACTAAAATGCGGAGTCAGGTGCACAGAATTTTGATCACTCTGTATAAGCTTATAAATTTTTGTAATTGTGTGAACATTTATTCAACTGGTAACTCTGAAGGTTTCTCTTGTATTTTATGTTATTTAATAGCTTGTGACAGGTACATGGGATTTGGTAATTGTCTAGTTCAGCCTGAAGATGCCAGTCATTACGGAAATAGGTGGTGAATTTAACTGAGGGCTATAATGTGAGTACAGAATGCACCAATAAGGTTGCATTATGACAGAAAAACCTTGACACTGATTCTTGTAACGGGGTTAATGCAGGAGAATATGTGGAATGTTTGAAAAATGAACAAAAATGTGGCATATCTTTGTTCCTCTTCAAACAAATTTTTCAACCTAACTTCTGCCATATGTCTACATATGCCTCCAGCCACGTATAGCATAATAAGTAAAATAACACAGTTGTCGCTGTTTTCCGCGAAATATCGTCATCTGATTCAATTAAAATATCGGGATTTACACTCTGGAGTCAACAAACATCATATATTGACAAGTAAAAAGAATGCGTTGAGTCTTATGTTTATTGGACCATGCATCATTGTGATAACCGAAGAATAAAAAAACCAACTAGATGCAACTTATTATTTAGAGTTAGGATGATGTAGTCAGTATAGTGACTAGGCTGCGAAATGGGAGAAGCGGGGTTCTAAACCCGGCAGGGGCAGGAGATTTTTCCCCAGAACATGCACACCCGCTCCAAAATCCTCCTATTCAAAGGGTATTGGGGTCTATTTCCCTAGCATAAAGCAGTTGAGACATGAGACTGCCAGTTATCGTGACCCAAATCGGCATTGAAATCCTAGCTGTATAATTATTTCAAAATTTGTATTATGTTTGACAAAATAATATGGCTTAATAAGCCAAGTATTTTATCTGTCTTTCTGAAAAAAATGCAAGATCTTATAAAAATTTTAAGATGTTGCAACTTCTTACAAATATACACAATTTTCAACTTTCTGGACTTAAATCACAAAACTCAGTCTACGTATTTGATTGGAATATCTTAGCATTTCAAGTTTTTGCATGCCCTGCTTTGGCCAGTGAAAGATGTCACTTAATGTGGAAAGTATATACAGGAGATTAAATCATACATTTCTTGTGCCAGATACATTACAATACTATACTAGTTTGTGGCTCAGTTACACTGAAATTGTTAATTGCTTTGCTGACAAATTACTGTGCAGTTGTAGGACAAGTTCGTACGTACATATGGTGGGTATTAACATGTTTCATCAAACATATATCCAGTAAATGTGTGGAATAGGAAAAGAAAATTTTAAATTAGTTTAACATTCAGTAATGTATATACAAAATGCCAGCTTAAAATGATGAATTCTTCCTACAAGCACTTGAAATGTTTCCCTGATATCTACAACATATCCACACAGAAGCAGACATCATTCACTGTTACACCCCCTCGCCACGGTGAGGTACAGGACTGGAGGGGGGATATGTAACCCTGGCGCTTGCGCAGAATTTCGTATCCACATCCAAAGCACTAGTCCAGATAGGGATGTGAGCTATCTGGAATTCGTGTTTTCTAGCTATGAATAATATTTCATAGCGATGGAACACATGAGATTAAAATCTGATAAAAATGTGCAGTGTAAAGTCCCGTGTGTCAAGAAAGTAAAATAGAAGAATTTCGTATTTTCTACCTTTCTTTCTTTCTTTGCCTATCAAATCCTTGTAACAGTAAGTTCTATGGATAATGTACAGGATACAACAGTTTATGGCACCACTATTTTCTCACCTAATAGGCTCGCGTTCGATCCAAGGCCAACGCGTCTGTGATTGGCACTTGGCCATTGCCAAGTGCCAAAACATGTAGTTGTACCTTATGTAATACATACTAGATATATCTCTACCATCAAATAAAGTTGTGTTAGACAGGTACATACACTCTACTCTAATTAGTTTATTGAACACATCGGGGATGACAGACCTTATGAAACTGTTACCATTTTTTCAGCTTTACAGGAGTTATTTTTACTTTGTGATCTAAATGTTGGCACATGAATTATTTACATTTGAACCCCATTTTTTGGTGTTCTTATTAGCCTTAAAATATTGTTTATCTCTACTGATACTATTATCTTGAGCTAAACATTGCTTATGACCAACAGATGAAGTAAAATGCCCGAAAGAATAACATTTTGTTATGACACAATACTTCTTTATGACCGAGTTACTGAATCTCGTGTCGTGACACAAAGTACCGTGAAATCAAATGCCATTCTGCAACCATGACAGAAAGTTTTCATTTCACTATGTGAACTGCCTAATGAAATATTTGATTTCTGATATAAGGGGCTGGTGATATTTGTATTGTGTTGCTTGTATGAAAGTGGTGGTTGAAACAGTGTCATGTCTTGATTTGTAGTAACAGTGCATGTTGTGGTAACTTAATTTGTGGTGATTGTGGTGTTACATCAGTGGTAGTCTTTATGTAGATGCTATGTTGCCAGAAGCTGTGACCAGAAATGTAACTGCTTCTTTGGTAACAGTACAGGTTGTAGTAATTTCATCTGTTTGTGCTGGGAGCACTGTTGATGGTGTTGGTAATTTTGTGTGTACAGTACATTTGCATAACTTATAGTATGACCAGAAATCTGATTGGTAATTACATGGATAGTCTTTGTTTTACACAGCCTTTCTTTTATCCTCGCACTGAGTATGGCAGCTGTATAGCACAGAAAGCTTGCATTGATTGTGCTATCCCCCTGACAGCTGCACTGATCAGGATGGCAACAAAGGGGACAAAATGTAGCAACATGTCTGTGTTATCAGATAAACTGCTTCCAATTCTCAGGTCCTGAATTGAAATGCATTTTAATAACTGATGAACTGTGGATGCTGTACAGCAAGAAACGTGCATCTTAATGAACTGAGGGGATTTCTTTATTGTTAATTTGTTATGTGAATTGTTTCAGCATATCATGATTTTAAACTGAACTTCAAACAAGCAAGTATGTATTGCATTTGTTTCTTTTGCAGTGGTGTTGTTCATAACTGAAATTTGTGGTGAGTCCTTCTCAGAAATGAATTCAGATAAATTCTGATGTCATCATTTTGACATCAGTATTACACACAAAACAACACTTACTTAATGTAAGTTCCCCAGTTTTCACAGCCCTGACCATTCTGGTTATGGTTGTGTTGGGTCAGACAATGCTTAGTTACATGGGATGATGTCAGTGTATCAGTAATACATGCTGCCTCCATCTTCAGTGTGAAGATGGAGGCAGCAGGTTCCTCCAAATTCTCGACACCGATCTACCAAACAACATGGTGCCACTTTCCAGAGACTATTATTCTGAAAGAGTTTATTTTCAGTAATGTAATTGAATAACTCCTACACTCAATAATCAGGCCCTTTCCTAAGTTTTCCCTAGGTTGCTGCTGCAGTCACCAATTTCAATATGAGACGCCTCATATGTTTCCCTGACTTACATAATTAAAAACCTTTAACAAAGGAAACAATTCTTGGTTGCACTGAAGTTTGCATCACAATGGCCTGATTGTTATTGAAGTTTGTCAGAGAGATTAATCAGCTCATCTCACAGTCTTCTCTAAAACTTTGCTTTCCTTCCAGTTAATATTCCTGAGGTTTACTTGCAATAACCTGTCTATTGGGTGGTTCCATCTCATCTGATACCCAGCACTGTCCACTTTCTGTCTTCTGAAGCTGTCAGTATTGTAATGTTTTCTCCCTAAGGTATTTTCTCAGAATTTCATTTGCCTACAAAAGATGAGGTACAAACATACTACCAAGTTCTGCTATTCCAGAGTACATGTTTTGCTTTCCTTTTATGTTTGTGGTCATAATTAGTATCTGGCATTCGCTGTACATCAATACCTTCTAGATCTAATCACACCAAACAATACTAATCAAATGGTACAGCTGTTAAGGGTCATTGTGTAATTTCTTCCACCCATTCCTCTGTTGGCAAGGTATCTCATAATGTCCAGGTTTTCACCACACCACTTTGGTTTTCCACACACATATAAAAAAAAAATGTCAGTCACTATTCTATGCAACAGGTCATCAGCCAGTCAAGACACAAGTTTCACACGGCTCACTGCACTGCAAGATGAAGGGAATGTGCACAGAGTTGCTACAGCAGGCACCCCTAGTTGCCTCTGGTTGTCTGGTGGTTAGCATACTAGACTTCTAAATAAAGGAGTTTCTAACCCAACTGTCTACAGTGTGTTAAATAAACTATTAGGATTACATTACTGCATTTTCATTTACAACGATCTGTAATGACATAAGAATTGTTTAGTTTTGTGGGGAGGATGTGAGAGGTAAGAATGTGGCAGCACAGAAGAGGATATGTGTACAGTTCCATGGAAAACAGGTTGTTTTGGGATAACATAAATTACATTTCTCAAAGAAAACTTCTACTTAAATAGTCGTGTATTTTATTCCTTAAACATCACTACATGCCCAATCTGTTATTTATAATTACAATTGTTTATCTCAATTATATGCTCAAAATTGGTATATATGTATGTAAACCACACACAGTCACACAAGTACATACTGGTACAGCAATGCACAAATGTATGGGAAGTATTGAGTGCATGAACCTGGAAGGACAATGAACAAGAGATGGCTTACATTTTGGCGTATGATGATGTTGAAAACTGAAGAGCTTATTGTGCAGTACCTCAGAATATGCCACTTTACCTGAGACTCTGCACATATCCTCTAAAGCATGAAAGCATGATTAATTGTTCATGTGTTCCCCCCAACCTGTAATGAACAAAGCAAGAATCAAAATAATTGGACATTCAGAGAGCCATGCATTGTAATATTATTTCTATAGTAAAACCAACAAGATGCACCAATGTGTCAAACTCATTTTATTTTTGAATGCCACTCCACACGTTTTGGACGGTCTGTCTGTTTGCTAGCAAGCAGACAACAGTATCTGTTTGACAAATGCCTGTTGCCGTATGTACGGTCTTGAGCTCCTGATGGTGGACGGAAAGACTATTCGAAATGTGTGGAATGGCATTCCAAAATAAAATGAATTTGATACATTGGTGCATCTTGTTGGTTTTACCATAGAAATAATCAAAATAATGTAGTTTAAATACCATATTTGCTCATATCCTCATGACTTTGTACTGAGTACAGGGACTGAAGATTGGAGCAGCAAGTTGCTGAGAAGTACGAAGTATTGAAACATGATGATGATGATGATCATCATCATCATATGGTCTAATCCATTGTGGCTCTGTGTCAAGTCATGCAAATACTGAAATGTCATCCCAAAAGATTTGATCACAGCAAAGAAAACCTCAAATCTCACACAAGTTTCAGTTACGGTACCAGGTGCACACATGCCTGTATGTCCTACTAGTCACTACTACTATTTGGCAGTGACAAGACCCCTTAATATAGCCACTGATGAGTATCATGTTCCCAAAGTTCAGGCCTCACTTTCCAGGATCACCACACACATACCTGGGGAAAAAAGGCCCTCCTGCCAGCACCTTTGGTAACTGTTTTAAGGGTAGTGGAATATTTTCAATTGCATTGTGGATGTTATGAACCCAGAGGATAGTTAATCTCTATCCACTTGTCAAGCTTGGAATAAATTCAAGAATTCCATCCAATCAAAATACAACAAAGACATTCAAGAGTCAGTAGGACTTAACCCGCCCCCCCCCCCCTCCAAATCATACTAACAACTTTTTATTTTCTGAACTATGATACAGAACATGCTTTAAAGAGACCTGGACTGCATCATGTGGGGCACTCCAGTGACTTGAATGTACCTTATAATTTATGAATTTTACAAATAACAACCAAACCCTCTAAGTCTACCAGATACATTCCAATAATTCCATCATTTCTGCACACACTATGGGTTTTTAAAATGCAGGGAACTAAAACCATATACAGCTGAGGTGCAGAAATTTTCCAAAAATAGGATCCACCTCAAAGCTCTGGGTGACATACAGCAAGTTCCATACGAAGGGTCCACATATATTAGGTAACACTCATACAAAATTAGATCCCATGGCAATGTGGCATCTGGGACTTGTGCACCCCTAATATAACAGCCATCAGACATATCTGACATGACCATGTGCTAATTTGCCCCACTTCCATGTGTGAATAAACAAGATGTATGCAGACATTTTTAATATTTAACAGTGAGTGACTATGTGGGAACTTAGGTCCTCCAGTAGAAGACCCTCATACTTAGGCACATTAAAATACTCCCGTAATGTCAAAGTGCAACATTAAAACTATCTCTTTGCCAAAGTGCCAAAGAATGAAGGCACAATCACTTGGGAGAAAAAAAGTGACTTGTGAGATCTGAGGTCAACAGTAGTGGCAGTGAAAATTCCATTCTTCAGGGATATGCCATGTGATTGGTAAATTTCTGACACTGTGGAGGAGCTTTTTCCTTCCTTTGTCAGAGTACCTGTACAGTATCATCTCAAAATATTGGAAATATCCTCCATTAATTTTTAATCTAGGGGTTGGAATGAGGTAAGTGACAGTTTCACAAACCAGGCAGGATGCGTACTGGAGAGGACAATGGATGCCCACAGAACCTGTCTGGAGATTGAAATGAAGAGAGAACTACTGATGTGGAAAATGATACCTTAGCTGTCCAAAACCACTACTGACTGAGCCATTCCAGGTCCTGATGTCAAAGTACAATACTGTAATTCATATTTTTCATTTACACATTTCTGTTTGCTGCTTGTGGAATCCACCCTACATCAATTTGACATACAGTTAGGAGGTCAGATGATGTCACTGTTAATGTCGGTGAATCTCAGAATTTGTGTTACACAGATATTTTATAATACATACCTTATGGAACCCTGTAACTTATATCTAGGGCACCTTTCTGTCAGGAGAAAATGCATTAAGGCCCAACCAGCTATTTGAACACATTTTTCTCAAATTTTACTGAAACTCAACTGTGAGAATTCCAGTCTTCTGAGATAATGCATTCCAATGCTGGGTGTTTCCTCTACCTTTTCCTTCCTCAGTTATTTCTTTTCAGCCTTTCCATTGTTTCTTATGCCCCTCAACCCCCACCCTGATTTAAGAAACATCCTTTCAGAACCAGTCTACCAGTTGTGCTGTCTGATTGGTCTGTTATTATTTTTCCTGTCATCAGTCATAATCACCATGTATATTTCACAAATCCACCTCTCCCAGCATTCTTCACTGTACCAGTGATCCTTGAAGAAGAAGTGACTCAATGAACAGTCTCAAAACACTGGGAAACAAACACCCAGTGATGGGTGGCAAAGTCCCAGAAAAACTGAATTCTCAACTGCACTGCTTCAAAAGTCCGAAAACTCGTAACTGTGGTAACAGTCACATGGAAATACTGTTCATTCAGCATTACCAGAATCTAAAAAAAGATAACCACAAAATGGTGTTCAAGACAATTTGTATAGTCACCTTTAAATTCTAACAATTTGGTAATTTATTTTTGCTGTTACACATGACAGAAGAGATGTTTATTCTTTTCCTCTAAAATGAATGCCCCCCCCCCCCCCCCCCCCCCACTCTCACCGGAAAAACAACACCACAAATTTTTATTTTTTAAAAATTATTACAATTTTTTCTCTTTTTTTTTTT
>Ga0131853_10026654_pt1 | contig 10392 bp, 6 predicted proteins | sample TergutLab28metaG_FD_92764 | JGI IMG/M metagenome (GOLD analysis project Ga0131853, IMG submission 92764) | Labiotermes labralis P1 segment gut microbial communities from Petit-Saut dam, French Guiana - Lab288 P1 (version 2) (version 2) | ecosystem: Host-associated > Arthropoda: Insects >... | reverse complement strand
TGTGACCGCTTGGAACAAGGGGTTTGTATCGCCTGGGCTCTGTTCGGGAATGAGTTTTCTATTGTGGTGGAGGGCTTGGATATGGTATTGTTCATATGGCAAGAGTAAGCTTTGGTTATTAATTTATTAATGTGTTTTAGTAGAGTTATAGTATTATCCATGGGGCCATATACGTGTCGGTTTTGAAGAATGTGTAGGGCGTATGCCAGACTAGCCGCAGTCTAAGCATATGCTACAAAGAGCATATACATTACATCATCAGAAGCAACAATCCCCAGTCAGCATACGCCCTACACATTCTTCAAAACTGACACGAATACGGCCCCATGGATAATACTATGACTCTACTAAAACACATTAATAACCAAAGCTTATTCTTGCCATATGAACAATACCATATCCAAGCCCTCCACCACAACAGAAAACTCATTCCCGAACAGAGCCCAGGCGATACAAACCCCTTGTTCCAAGCGGTCGTAAACCCCTAAACCCTCACGGTCCACAATGAACAGGTCAGTAGCGGTTCAGCCTGCACTCGGATACCACATCACCAACAGACAATCCCGCTACATAACACCAGCACGCCTCAAGTCAGGTATGTACAGCTCATGCATATAATCATCAATACAGATGCTTAAAACACCAAAACATACCACACACAAACATGTTCAAGAACTACAGGACACCACACGCTTGCAGAAACACACTCACTCAGAGCCACACACAACACATAATATAGGTTCAGCACTTACCACTAGATGAATAAATTAACACACAAAACCTCTATCATTACAGCCTACACAACACAACAAGTAGTCACAAGCTACTGAAGATGGATGTATTAACGTCTGAAACATGTTGAGCAGTAGATAATAAAGCAAGTGTCATCTAGTTGGTCAGCCTTTATTCAAATATGAAGATGATGCACAGTCCAATATGCATAAGATGACCTTGAAAATTTACTGCCCTAGCACAAAAGGTGCATGGGGGCCAGACCAGACCAATCTTGACACTCATTCTGTCTGGGTAATTCTGTAGATCAATTATGTAATGTATTTACAAATATATTTAACATTAATTGTGAAAATTATTTTCTGCCAAATCATCATGAGATGATTTTTGCTTTGGTTCCAAATTTTATAAGCTGTGAAGCCTACTTCTGGAACTTTACGTGGCGTACATTTGTAGTTGGTTACTGACATTGTGGGACAACCTGTCTGGCATCTGAAATTTAATAAATCATCATAGGCTAAATAAGAAGCTGGTTGGGTTTCATTTATAAGGACGGTAAATTCATAAGTTGCATCTCCTCTAAAGCATGGACACTTCATCCTATTAATTTCTTGTGCTCTAGCCTGTGAAACTGACATTGGAAATTACAGTTTTAGAATTGCTGACTTAATTTATTTCCAAGAATGTAAATCTGTTTTCTGCTATCAGTATCATTCCACAATGCTAAATATGCATTCATATATAAGACACTGTACAGTCTCAGCTGTTCACAGCATCTGTAAGTAACGTGCTTAAAAAAATTAACTCATGAACCTAAGTGCAGGTCTGCCTAGCTGTCTTGGCTGTTGAGTATTCAGGTCTTCTCATGTGTGACACTCTCATTGAGTGAGTGATCCCAGCGTTTTAAAGGATTGTAGTACTTTCAGGCAGTCAAAGAGCAGTAGGTGCGAACCACTCACTCAATAATACAGCATCACATTTCAGATGACTTGAATCCTCAGCAGCACTGTCTGTGAGGACCTGAAGTTTTACAGACTCAGCTATTCTCTATGGTAGTCAGGTTCCTGTCTGCCACTTGGCAGCTGTTTGCTGTTTTAACAGAATGGTTAATGTTTTACACACATATCTTTATCAACATGGATAATTATTTAGTCATTTCTGATTGAAATAATTTTTATCCCATATCATAGCTGCTTTTGTTGTCTTGCGTAGTTCATAATATGTTTTTGTTGTTTTGTTTTGGTTTTTTTTGTTTGTGTACAGTTGGGTTTAGTGTCATATATGTGCATAAAGAGAATTCATTTTTTCTCAACTGTTATGTATTTATTTTTTGCACAGTATTGCCTGCATTTGCAGGTATAACTTTATGAGAATTCTAACTTTCAATAGGAAAATATTGATTTTAAAAATTTGTCTTTTATCCATTCAGGGGCTTGGATTAGTTAAACTGCAGCCCTTCACAGTGGGGTGTTTTTCGGGTTTACATTTTTTGTTTGTTATTATTTTGAAAGGTGTTGGTAATTGTAGAAAAGCTGCAGGATTATTTGTTAATTATGGTGAACAATTGTGCAGAGTTTGATGGAGCTGGCTTCCTTTAGTCCTCTTTCAATCCATTTTAGGCCTACACATTATACATTGTTTGCTTTAGAAAACTGTGCATTATCAGCCTCTCAGTCAGTCAAAAAGGCCTTTAGCATCTGTTTGTCATTGTTTTATTCTGTTAAGGAATAAAATCACTTGCTGTTGGCTGTACATGTTCCATTATATCATATGAAGGGTTTCAAGAATCCAGTCTATTTCGTGCTTAAGAAGTAAGAGAGGAATGTTCCATCTGGCATGTGCAAGGATGTACTATCCATTAAGTTTATGAAATTATTTTTAGTTCACAGAATGGAACACCATGAGTTATTATAAAACTGATTTTATGTGAAGTGCATAGACTGAATTGTAAATTTCATAGTCATTGTATATGTCATGTTCCCCGTTTTGTGACAGCTGGCTGTCTCAAAATTTTTCAGGCAAGCCTGAGTTTACCAGGTTCACCATTTAACTTGCGCCGAGGTTCCCGTGGCAGTCATCAATTCACAATTAGAAATGGACGTGGAAGGTTTGTAGGTCCACCAGGTGGTGATCGGAAGCCCCTTGTTCTTTCTACATACCTCGACGCTCAAGTAAGATCATTCATTGGAAGTCTAGAATTATTGTATATTAAAGAATATTTTCTATCATTTAGAAGTTACATTGCTTCATAATAACTCATGTGAATGAAGAACATAGCTGTTCCTTATGTTAATTTTGTTTTAAGCATTTGTTTCAAACATTGTGTGTTTCATTTTAAGCCTTTTGGTGCCAGCCTCCAAGGCCTGGCATAAGTTAGAAGTGCCATTCTGTTTAAATAGAATTTTGATGCTTTGTCATAAAAGATCACATTTGCTATCATTTTGGAGGTAGAAAGCTTAAATATTTTGTGGTTATTCACAGTATGTAGTAGAGTATGCATCAATTGCTGAAATGTATAGAAGTTCGTATTGTATGAATCCACAAAAGTAAGTTTTCTCAAAAAGAGTTTTCCAAAACATAAAATTTTATATTTTGTCAAACATTTTGATACTGTAAATACTTCTGTAACTTATTTACTACACCATTATCATACACTTCAAAGTTGCTTAATGAACTGGGGAAGTATGAAGTGTATATACTGGTTACTGAGTTACTGTGGTAGCTACTGACATTAACAGCCATCTTCTTTATGCCCTTCGGATTCCACTTTTCAGCATTATTTTGTCTTAGTATTGAAATTTATGTGAAGGTCAGTTCTGGAATCTGTTCTTTTGTGTAAAATTTTAAAGTGACTTCCAGCATTGGGCCATCTTCATTAACATTTTCTCTTTATAACATGTAGTGTATTGTGTTGTGGTATCGCTGTTTACAAATGCATGGGAGGTAGAAAGCTGGTAAATTATCAGTGACATGATGAGAAATGTGAAGTACTGAGACCCAATGTGTGCCTGATGTTCTGAAACAATAAAATAAACATATGTTTCAGCATCTTTGGTTGGCTCTCCTTACAGGAGCACCTGCCTTATGCAGATGACTCAAATGCAGTAACTCCGATGTCTGAGGAGAATGGAGCAATTGTAGTACCAGTTTATTATGCCAATCTTGGGTCCAGGCATTCTTCCTATACATCTCATGCATCCCGGATATCCTACACTTCACACGGGGATCTCCTTGGTGCACCTAAGACTAAGGAGAGCCAGTTGAGAGGTCGGACGGGGCGGAACAACCCTTCACATTTGCCTAACTCTGCATCCCCCATGCCAGAAGACCCTAAATGTGTGGTATGAAAATGTTTAAATGTTACATAATTGTAAATGTAGTATAGTCATAATTTATACATACAAAATTCTTTTTACTGCAGAGAATGTTTCAATGTGTTTTAAAATTAGGTTTCAGGCATTGTTTGTGAAGTAAAAAAAAATGCGATTTGTGGAGACAATGTCCATTTGTGTGTATGTGATCTAGTATCAGATTTTTATGATGTTCCCAATGAGAGTTCTTCACAAAAAGTTGTTGGGCAAGCCTGAGTTTGTATTGGCTCAGTGACAGTCACACTTAAGAGTGCAAATGAATTTCTACCTGTACTTTTTGTATTTCTTGATGGATTGAGTGAAATCTGATACACAAGCTGTCTATGTAATGCTACTCAGCAACTAATGGAGTGTTGTGAAAAATGTTTTCAGGCTCAAGGATGTCTGTCTTTGATTGAAGCATGATCTGTCAAATAGAGCAGGTAACTTCTTAAACAGGCTCCTGGGCTCATATCCCATGGTGGTAAAGAAACACCCCACTTGTCAACTAAACCAGGGGCCATTTCTAAGGCTGCTGTGTTTAGGAAATCCAGGCCTTTCTTGCAGATCAGCTTATCACTAAAGTCTACTGTGTGAATAAGGAACAGGAAGGAAAATAAGTACCATCCTTTCCAATATGCATATTAATTTCAGTAAATATAATGCAATTCTGAAATATATCAGTTTTTTAAAGGAAAAAATTCATAAGGAGAGAAATGTTGGTTTTATCATGACCAGCCAATGTTATTATATGTGTAGGATGTTTTTTATCCTGCTTGACTGATATGTGCTTGCCTGACACCCTGTTAGTGTTACATCATTCACTGAATCCTGGGAGGTTTAACAGTTGGTGAAGGAAGCAAGAAAAATATTTGCCTTGATAGTAACCTTTAGAAAGTCTTACGAAACTCAGCAGATTCTGACAATGTTGCCTACCAGGCTGAATGCATTAAGTACAACTGTGGAGGGCCTTTTTGTTTACTGTCTGGAGTTCTTCTGTGGAAATTGATGAAGTCTCACTGTGGATCTTTTTTCTTTGTTCCTCCAGAGTATGCAGATTTGTTCTATACACTTTATTGTTTATGAAAATCAAGGCAGTGTAGGGGCCAAAGACTGCCCTTAATTACATGGCCGTGTAAGTTCTCTCACACAGTTTTCAAATGGGAATGTAACTTTAGTTGTCGGCAGTGCTGTGAATCATAGGGTTTGTTGCTGGAAATGCATTTCTAAGTCATGCAGTGATGTAACTGTTGAAGAGCTTCTGTTTTTAATGCAGCTATATTTTCAAATATGAGTCAGCTGGAAAATGTAGCAGAAAATTTCAATACACATTTCCAGGACAACCACTTCAGATTAAACAAACTTGGTCAGTCAATTGAAAACAACAGGTTTGCTGCTACACAAAAAGCCAGACAAGGAATGAACTGTGTTGACAGAAGAGAAATTGGATGCTGTTCATACTAAACATGAAACTTCGCCAAGAAAATTGCTCAAACAACTGCCTCAGGCAATGATTGTTTGGAAATCATCAGCACAAAGGACTACAAAATTATTAAAACTGGTACCACAAAGACATTGGTAGTTGTGGCTGTGAAGAAACATGATCCAGTTACAAGGATACATTCTGGAGGAACAAAGCAACAATATCCACAGCAAGATTTCAACAGTTTCTGGAGAAGAACTCCAGAGAGTAAACAAGAATAACGTCTACAGTTGTACTGAGTATATTTGGTCAGGAGGGCAACATTTTCAACACATACTGTGACACTTCTTAGTGTTTGTTAGACTTCTTAAAGGTTATTATCAAATTGAATCTTTTCCTTGCTTCATTGATTGACTGTTAAACCTCACAAAACTCAGCGTATGACATAACACTAGTGGAAAATAGGCCATGCACTTATTGGTCAAGCAGGAAGAAAAAAACACCTTTTATACAACTCGGTTAAAATACCGGTGTATGAAAGCGTAGTGAACAGTGAAGGAAAAATATTTATTCAGTTTTTAATTAGGCAATATGGAAAGACACTCTGGATTAAAGTATGTTGTTTCTGTGCTTAAAGAATTTTCTTTCATTGTATTATAGCTTATGCTTGCACCAGAAATACGGAATGGTAATCACATGTAACGCTTATTACAGGAGGCATCTGCTGACAGCGATGATGGTACAGTGAAAGGAAAATGCTGGGATAACCCATTTGTTGAACAGATGCAACCAACAACTATGGTTGATATGCATGGTAAGTTGTATTGTGTACCGAGATTGTTCTGACAATTGTGGCAATGCACTAAATGGGTGCCACCTCATATAGAGTATTTGTCTTTACGTTATGATGTCGTTATGATAGTTTAGTAATGTTATCACTACAAGATGTGTGCCACTTGCTAAGGAGTGTGGAGACTACCCTCTGTGTCTACGGTTCCCAACCTTTCTTTTGATGGTGACTCATTTATGAGAGAGGCTGATGAAAGATCTCCACCATTTAAACAAATCCAGGTGTGATTCCTGTTTATTTTGAAAATGGCCTTTGAATCGTTCGAATATTACATTTTTGAGATATTTTGTCCAGAATGCTTGGGATTTTAGGGTTTTCTGGATAAGGGGTTTTTCTGTTATTTGGAGTGCCAGGCTTAAAATACAATAAAACACTTTATTGTGCTCTTAATTTCCTTTGTCTTAATTTAAATAATTCCACGAGACACAGTAACGTCACTGCATTCCCAAAACCAGATTACCATCCAGGTTTTTGTATTCATAACTTTTACCTTAATGCTAAAAAATCGCACAAATAGTCTGTCTTTTTAGTGTTCTTAATGAGGGCCTGATGATGGCTTAGTAAGCCAAAACATGTAATCTGTTTAATCGTACTTTCTATGTTGTGTTTGACTTTTTTGGTAAAAAATATATCTGCAGTTGAATTACATGATGGGGGATGTGTCTTCTTAAAATATTTGTCGCTAGTTGAGCATATATCTTTCGCTTTTTGAATTTGTACAGGAAGCTTTACAACTGTAGTGCTAATGTATTCTTTAACCAAGAATGCCTACAATATAAAATAATTCCAAATTATGCTAAAATTAAAATTCCAAACACTTTAAAAGTGTGTAATTATTCTTGTAAGGTATACAGCTTCAAAGAATAAAAGACAAAATTAAATTTCTGCACATCAAACCATAAAATCAGAACAGAGGACTGTTTCACACCCATCTTGAATTTCCTAACATTTGGGGCAATAACTGGCTTTACATTGAGTGTAATAATGGCAACAAATATACTGTTAAAAGTGTCTTTTTAATGTTCTCATTAAGGACCGATGATGGCCTAATAAATTGAAACTTGTGACCTATTTTATTCTGCTTTTTATATTGTGTATGACTCTTTTGAGTAAAAAATGTATTCAGATTATCCATAACGAGATTGAAGGAATGTTACTTGTATGCCGTAAGTTGAACATTACAATTACATCACACAATGACAACTGGTTCTATAAATTCAGGGAATACTTTTAGTGAAATACTTTTAAAAAGATGTTAGATATCTGCCGAAATTGGCATATTCAGTTCGCTTACAACACAGTGTAATTGTACTCAAAAGTGTTTCAGTGCAACTACATCCCTCTGCATGTGAAAGAATTCATGCCTGTATTATTAAATACTGTTGTCCGTTCTTTAGATGTGATGGTGCTAAATGACATCATTGAACAAGCTGCAGGTCGGCCAGGTCGAGCCTGCGAGCAAGGAGGTAAATATTCTAAGCGAACAAGTCAGTGTTTAACTGTGGGTGTTTCTGTACAGGTCACCTCTCAAAATCCTCCACTTTTTGTGTGTTCCCATGTTGAACCTCTAGATCCTATAAGTGATCTTTTTTTTTCCCCCATATTTCAGGTACAGGGTTTTCAAACTATGACACTATGAACTTGTTTTTAAGAATGAACAACCTAGGGTTGTTCAGTTCTTGTGCCAGGCTTATGCAGTGTCATGTGATGAAGACCTCGTACATTGTATATGCCATGGTAGATGACAGCCCTCATATAGGTAGATGTAGAGCAGAAGACACGTGGAGGCTTGTGACATTGCATTTATGTGTGCATTGGCCATTGTATGAATTATATTTGATGTATATAATGCTGATTCTGCTTTCATCCTCATGTGATTAGTTGTGCTAAGTACTACCTACTTATTCAGAGGTTTCAATATTTGGTATGGCCATTCACATAAATCTTAAAAACCAAATCCACTATAGTATCTTGAAGTCAATTACACAGGGGTATGATGGTGGTATATTTAGTACCACTTGTTTTATGGACTCCATCCATTGCCATGTATGTTCCATATGAACACAGGGTTTAGTGGTTTAGAAGGTGGGGCTATATCTTCTCTGCTGGGTCCAGGGGAAAGAGTAGTTGTTGATCACCTGGTCAGTAGTGCAGGGAAAACTGCTGGACCATTATGCAAATCAAATCTACATCAGGAGTTCGGCATCCACTTAATTGTGGCATTTTGCATGTGGTTGGACAGCTCATGTTGTGACAGAGCTTTGCTACTTGTACTCTTCCTTTATTCATTGAATTATGTAATTTATAAGTGAATATGTATAGTTGTCTTCCATTTTTTTATCATACTTCACTGATGTGTCTCTATATGTACAGAGTGATTCAGGAACGGTCTGTCAAACTTGGTAGGTACATCAGTCAAGTGCTTCTAAGTCAAAGTATTCCTGTTAACGCATGTCAGATTCATTGAGTTCAAGGCATTATGGCAGTTCAAAAGTAAGATATACATGAACTAATTAACACTAATAACTGACATGTTGAAACAGAATCTTTCTTGACAAGCCTATAGTTTCTCAGCTAGTCAAGATATTTCCTGCATTTTGTGGAACCAATGGTTTGTTATCATATTTACAAAAGTCTGCCACTTGTCTGTATCCTGCGTCAGATTAGTTACTGCCCACACCTCCCACTACGTAATGTTGGATTCATCTGCTGCCTAGCATTCTTCTTGGACTTCTTGGTCCTTGAAAATAGGACCAATAGCCTCCCCAAAAGTTTGGTAAGTAACTACCAACATATGTTGCATAAAATTCCAGAAGAGTGAAGACCTCAGATCAATGCTTTCCATGCCCTCACATCCTATTTTGAGACTACCAGATGTAAAGATTTTACAGAAATATTTAACAATATCTTCATTGTACAATAAAGTAGGTGTTATTTAATAATGAAACATCTTATATGGACTGCCTGGCCAGAAAGATCCCATGACTTGAACCAGGCTTGTGACATAGCTAATCTGTGTAGAATGAACCAGTAACGGAAATGCACAGCTTTAAAGAATTTTAGACACTGTGTATGACATTTAAGATGACCAGGATGTAACAGTATTAAGAACACATTCTTTTTCTGAGGATCACATGCATAGCATGCATATCCACTAGGCTTGGCAGACTTCCTGAATCTCTCCGTAGAGTACAGTTTACGTTTTAATGTTACTGAAATACTAGTAGTCGCATATAAATTTTCGTTTCATCTGATAACTGAAAGAGTTCATTTATTTATTTATTTATTTATTTAATGGAAAAATGAAAACAGAAATCGCACATTTGTATGGTATATCTTTGTTTTATTGCAGGCAATAAACCTGAGTACAAGTTCTTCCACATTTAGTATTCTCTGTTCATTACACAATTTATGGGCATGGGGAAGTACTGATATCTGTGGCATTTGTCATTTGATCATATTAGCTAAAAATATGACATGTGGTCTCTATAAATGTGTAGGTTATTCTTCTGGCTAAATTATAATTTAAATCTTCTCGTGCATTACGCTTCTTTGCATCATAAATTTCATGGCCAAGTAGATGAGTAAGTTTTTGTTCATGTAACTTAAATGGTGTGACTCTTTGAGACCAAGAGAATAAACTTAAATAACTCGTGTGTTATTTTTATTTATGAAGACATTCTGTCCGTGAATGTACATATGCATTCTTCTTGCCATTGATAAGCAGAGGATTAGTGCAGAATTCAGTTATTACCCTCAATGTTGAGGCCATAAATTCCTTCCAGGTGTCCTTTCAATAGTGAATTTTATATGGGATGAAATTTATCTCTTCTAGAAGAATGAGAATCAAGTTCATAGCTCATGTCCCATGTTGTATCTGTGCCAGATTTGTCTTATGCTGCGTGTATTTCACATACTTAACTGAAAAATTAAAATAAATTTATATACACTACAGCTCATTACACTGATTTCATTCTAAAGTGTAGAACTATGAAAAAGGAGTGAAAATTGTGGCACAATTATGTAACTGTCATGGA
>Ga0131853_10026653_pt1 | contig 10392 bp, 5 predicted proteins | sample TergutLab28metaG_FD_92764 | JGI IMG/M metagenome (GOLD analysis project Ga0131853, IMG submission 92764) | Labiotermes labralis P1 segment gut microbial communities from Petit-Saut dam, French Guiana - Lab288 P1 (version 2) (version 2) | ecosystem: Host-associated > Arthropoda: Insects >... | reverse complement strand
GAAGATGACTCAGTAAGAGTCGAAACATGTAGGAGATTTAAGATAATAACAATTTTAATGTTTTAATTATTGGATTTTAACATTAATTGATATTGGTGCATTAAGTTGGAATAAAAATACTAGTAATCGGTGATTGTTTTTAGAAATGTGACTTTAGCAAGGAACAGTGTAGCTCCCTGAAGATGATCTTAGGATCGGAACACGTTGGAGAGATTTGAAAGGTTTTAATGTAAAAATCTTATGTATGTGCATTAGTTGGTGTGCTAATTAAATGACTCTACGAAACGCACGTTGCAACGGTAAAGATAAAGATAGAAGGTACTGCGTTTAGGGCTCCACCATTGGTGTGCTAATTAAATGGCTATACCTTCAAATTTTTTTAATCAGTTATAAGGGTTTTACGAACGAATGAACTTATGAAAAGATGGCACAACTTACCATTGGTCATTGAAAACACTCGGTCAGTGGCGTAGCTACATATGGGACTGTGTCTGTGTGTATGAACAGAAACAGTATTACATTTTTATTCACGCAGGAACAAGGAAATGGCCGCACATACATACCGAAATGAGCGACTATACTATTCTGACAGCAAGATCACGAGTTTTTGTGTAAGGTATCACGAGCCAACAGCACGCCTGCAATGTCCCGTAATCACCCGGGACACATCTTGCATCGAGTGCTTTTACTAGTTACAGTCGACAAGTGCAGAGTAAACTGAGGCAAATTTACACTTGCATTGTATCAGGCCGATCCTTTGCAGAAGAAGAGTGGGAAGAGAGTCGAAACATTCCCCTTAGGAAATGGGTTAGTATGCTTAAACTTAAAGTGACAAGTGCCTTCCTTAACTGATGTTTATTGGACCGTTCATCATTGTGATAACTGAAGAATAAAAAGCAACTAGATGCCACTTGTTATTTTATTGTACTTCTTGTAGGCTCAACATGTTCCGGGCACTACTATGCCCATCATCAGGAGCTCGCGACTGTAATGTTGATTACCACATTGGTCGTATCGTTCTGTAAAGATGGAGAGGGTAGAGTTAATGTAAATTTACATTAGCGCTAACCCCTCCATCTTTAGAGAACGATACGACCAGTGTGGTAATCAACAGCATAGTCGCGAGCTCCTGATGATAAGCATATTAATGCTCGAAATAAGTTGAGTCTATGAGAAGTACAATAAAATAACAAGTGGCATCTAGTTGCTTTTTTATTCTTCAGTTACCTTCCTTAACATCTGACTGTTATTAATAATTTTGTGCCTATCACTTCCCTCCATTAAAAACTGAGCTACAGGAATAAAACGGTGCCAATTTTAGGATACTGCGAGAGAAAACAGTAGAACATGCCGACAAATCACACGTGTCCAAGAAAGTTTCTCCGAAAAGAAAACATTCTTTCAACAGTTTGAGACATTTCCGAAAATTAGCAACTAAAACTGCAATTTCAGAAAACCTGAATGACTAAGCAGCTGCTTCTCAAGACCAAGAAAATTAATCTAGCTTGCCAAGCCTGATCAATCAACGCATATTGAGGATCATTATGATGATTTTTAGTAGTTAAATTCAGATGGTGAATTCCTGTAATTTTTATAACATACTGCTAGATTTTTTTTTAAGAAAGGTTTTTCACATTACAGCTGTGCTCAGACGTCTGAATAGAAAGGAAAAACAGCTTGCTTTATGGCACAGATGCAAGGTCAATTGGAATTTCTGATTCGTTCCGCTATTCGTGATCAAGACAGAAACCAGTCAATAACAGAACCGTGATAAACATTTGCCTGAGAACGGCAGTTTAAAGTCGTTGACTATCACTGGTGTGAAAAATACATCGTACTTACAAGTTTCTTTCTCTCAAATGGCGTTGCATGTTTTGTCTTCTGTTTTACCTGGTTCAGTAAGAACTAACCTACCTAGGGTGAGAAGTGGTTTACAGCGTGACATAAACTAAACCGTCACATGCATGATCACGAAAGTAGCCCTACACACGACTCTCTATTTTTAGCATGGAAAGAATTGGAAGGCTAGTGAAACAAACGTTATATCAGTGATAGCCGCTTCCAACAGTAAATTGCTGAAGCAACTAAAAGGTGGAGAAAAAGTCTGCAAAACATCCCCACTATAGTTAACATTCTTAATATCCCGTCGGTGTCATGGTAAGTCAGTGGTCAGTGATGGCAATCTTGGAAATTTTCTGTCCTTGTTAAATTCAGATTTTATGTTATGGGCGGCACGCGACACGAAAGCCGAAGAAAAAAAAATTAGGCTACGACGTATTGTATAGGCATTGGAAAAATATGCAATTACAGTTTAAGTAAGACTGTTTTATATTGCGTTGCAAAATATCAAGACGGTTCCAGCACGAACACCTCCAGCTATCGAAGCTGATAAACTGCTGGAGCCAGGTGTGTGGTGCTCGGTAGGTAAATAGTCTATAGACGCACAGTGCCGACAAATTTGACGTTCATAGGGCCGTGCATCGTAATATAATTTATATAGTAAAACCAATTAGATGCACCAACGTAGCAAATTATTTTATTTTGAACGGACACTCTACATGTTTCGGACGGTCTTTCCGTCCATCATCAGGAGTTCAAGACTGTACATACAGCAACAGGTATTTGTCAAACAGATACTGCTGTCTGCTTGCTAGCAGGCAGACAGCAGTATCTGTTTGACAAATGGTGATGGACGGGAAGACCCTCCGAAACATGCAGAGTGTCATTCAAAAATAAAATAAATTTAATACACTGGTACATCTAGTGGGTTTAGTATAGAAACGCGTAGTATATTTTACAGTACAAAGTACACAACGTGAAGTATTAGTCAGTATTTCAACAGTTACAAACAAGGTAACGACACGATGGTTTGAGGTTGTGAGATCGTCACGGATCGCATTTACAGTACAGTGGAAGCCTGAAGTCAAGCATAGTTTGCCTTTTGAGGTTATGTCCAACAGTCTTAAAGTTGATCTGCAATCTCCAGTTAAGTATTAAATTTTTCACAATAATAATTATTGTGATAATAATATTAATAATAACATAAGGAAGAGAAAAAGAAGAAGAAAAAGAAGAAAAAATAGCCTTTATTTTCTGCTAAATACTACTAGGGTTTACAAAACGATACATTTATTGCTATTTGTTGTTGTAACTTCCGTTTCCATTGACAATACACGTAATAACGAATTATAAATCTTTTCTCTGGTAATTCACTCGCAGTTGGCAACGCGCGCTGTGCAGCCTCTACCGAATCTTAAGACGCTGTCCTTCCCAACTGCGGTAAAGTAACAGCTCAAATGAGAAATATTTGGACCTTCCTAACCCGTACACAAGTGTGATACAAGATTTTCAGCCGCCTTTGCAAAGGTGATGCGGCTGTCTGTGTGTTTCCATGTTGGGCACATAGCTCAAAATGTGGAGATCATAAGGTAAAGTTCACCCTAGAACACAACACGAAGGCCCAAGGTGGAAAAGAGGTATAGCTCTACTCTTTCTTTAACCTCGGCAGTAGATGTGGGTGAGTGGTCCATCTCACGTCCCGGCCGTTTTACATCCGGGAAGGAGAGTCGGTACCCATTGTACAGGCGACTGGGTGTGCCCTAGGGCCGGTCTGGACCCGTGCCTAAAATCTCGTCCCCCACCAGGATAAGATTCCCGGACTATTTAGCCCGTAGCGAGTCGCTACACCTGCTACGCTACCCCGGGCAGACATCATAAACCCATACAAAACGGTGGTTGGAAAACCTTAATGGAAGAGCTCTTTGGAAATTCTAAGGCATAGATGCAAGACAATGATGGAATCAATTTTCAAGAAATAATGAGTGAAAGTGTAGACTGGATGGATCTGGTTCAGAACAGGTACAAATGGAATACTCTTACGAAAATGCAATGGATATTTGGGTTCCACGACATGCTAAGTTTTTATTGAAGACCCTATCTCATACTACTTTATACGGACATTGCAGTACATAAGGGGTTTCAAATTACGACGCCGTAAACATGCTTGTTGCAGTGAGCAGGGCCCAGGCTAGTTCTGCGTTTACGCTGTCCTTACGCAGCGTCGTATAATGAAAGCCCTTTGTTTGAAGAGCTCCGCATATGGAACTCCACATTATTCAGTCCCCTCCATATTCTTGCCATTGCCTCGTTCTTACGTTGAAATATTCCCCTAAACATCCTTTTCTCAGACACTGTTTTTATTCACACTAACATTTGATAGTGTCTTCTCACCATACTGCTCCTTCAATCTTGAACAGATTTCCGACGTTTTACAACCTTCTTTCGTCAGGAATTTGATCACAATGCGCAGTTCCACGCTAACTTACACCTTTACTTCGCTCATCTTCCTCACAACTGACGCAATGCGCAGTGGCAAACACCAGGTTGGCGAATGACCTTGGAACAGTGTTGCCTCCTTCCGCATATTACTATTTTCAACGGACCGCGCTGCATTTTCGATCTACGAACAAATCATAATTCATATTTGCCCGAACCTTGTATGTTCTTCACTTACTGTGACAGACCAAACTGCACACGCACAAAAACCAGTGAAATAATTACACGCAAGGGATTTAAGCCTACTGAAAGCATGCATAGCCAGTTTAGAAAAGTGTAGTCATTGCACTGATTTCCCCTAAAATGGAAAGTATGATAAAAATTTGCCAGAAAGCGATTCAGTCGTCTTTTGCCCTACTACATTACACCCATACATGGCTCGGCCACGATGGACGTATGGCAATTGATTACGCAAGCATCCTGAAGCCAAGGTTTATCAACAAGTCAACGCTATTTGTAGATAACCCTTGGGGGTACCCCTAGTTAGTCTGTTATCATTACCCCCAGCAAAGAAGGGGTCAGCTAAAATGCTGACCTCTCGTGACATAAACTTGCACATCTTTTCCAATTAATGGACGTCAAGCTGTTCCTGTTTTTCGTTTTGGGGTGACGCACTGTGATAACATTGCGCAATTCTACATCACAGACGTTGCGGCAGTCGTTACGGTAAACGTTCATGTTGCTAAGTGGCTTTGTACTTTGACATAAAATCACCCACTCATCGCAAAAAAAAAAAAAAAACATGACGCAGCAAGACCAAATGTCGAGGACAAGTATGCAGCATTCGTGCGTTGTTTTTCAGATATCGCTGTATCAAATCTCTGCCAAAAACTTGCTATAGACTGCCGAGAGTGATATTCACCTGTTTCTGCAGCTAAATGTCAAGAGCGTATCACAAAATTAAGGCAAGGCAATTTCCTTCCACAGTCCTTCCACCATTCATTATTCACATTATTCACTAATTGGACGCTAGAACTGTATCGTCTTTAGCTACTGATAGCGTCGTTCAATAAATTATAAAATTGACACATTGTGTAGAAGCAAGACAGGACTTTGGCAAAACTATTGACATAAAAATGGGAAGCAGTGTTTGTTATGGCCTTTCTCTGTGGTTTATTTGGCGCCTTCCTCGGAATCTAAGAACTGTGGTTCTCAACTGGTACGCTGCGAGGTTTTTAATCGAAAAATAATTGTTTCAAACTAAACAGGCGATAAAAACTGTCAAAAGAAGAAACTGGTAAAAGTGTTGCTGATACACACTCATAGACACGAAGGTAACAGAGGAGTGGTGGTCTCATGAGGTCTTTAATTAGGGGATATATTTCTATCGGCTACTTGAACCTTTCAAGATACATATAGGCTTACTTCTTCTTTCTGATTTAAGATAATTGTGTGTTTTGTACAATAAATGACATCATACAAACATAGATATATTGTAATTATAAATTTCAGTTTCCCGTTCTAATTATTTAGTGAGTCGTGGAAAAAACCTATACATGAAGCAAAAAAACAAATGTTAATCACCACTGAACGAGACTACATAGTATCGATGGTAAACGAATGATTACGGAGCACTGATCGAATGATTACCTACAGGACAAAACAGAATTACTGGGAACAAAAATAAAACTTGCCCCAGCGTTACTTCGCAGAGCGTTAAGAGACGCATGGATTCCCCTAGTTTGGAAATGGGGACTTTCTTTAGCCGTTTAGAGATGAAGCGCAGACTGCTTTATTTAAATACCCAGTCCGTACCGCGCAGCAAACACTTTTCATCTCGGTTATAAAAATCAGCCAGTTTATGTTATACGGGGCAGAAGTCGCTGTTTGTTCTGAGATAAATACAAAACAAATAAATACAATGTGGGCAGAATGTCAGTTCTTAAGTTGGTGCACGCTACCAGAAGGCTTTAAAATGTTAATGTGAGACATTTCTTAACTATCTGAGCGACAATCAGCTTTCCAAGAAGGGTCAGTTATTCATAGTTTTTGAGTGTCTGTGCACTTATAACACATCTCTCATACGAAACGTTTTTAATTGTCCTCAGTCAAAGCACGACTAGTTCTGACGTAAATAACCACATCCACAGTAACACATTCACACTTCATCTACCACAGTCTATAGAGTTAAGGCTCTTTCCTTTCTTCTTATTTTTTGTGGCATAACAGCCCAAATTGGGGGCTAGGACCCTTCATAGACGAGGATTTTGAATAATACACAATTAGACATACGCTTCCCGCTGGACACCTCTGAGCAATCTTCTTAGTAATTGACCAACTTAATGCACAAATTCTTGTTTTACAATAAGGTTATTGTATTCCTCTACATGTTTCGAGCACTACTGTGCTCGTCATCAGGAGGTCAAAATTGTATTATACAGCATCTGGTATCATCACTCTCTGTAGGTGGCCGTCCGGTGCACCGGGCGGAAAACTAGAGTGTGATGATACCATATGCTCTATAAAACAGTTTTGACCTCCTGATGATGAGCACAGTAGTGCTCGAAATATATAGAGGAATATAATAAACTTATTATAAAACAAGAATTTATGCATGAAGTTGGTCAGTTACTAAGATTGTACTGAGATGCACGGTCAGGAAAACATCAAAAAACCTCTGAACAAGTTACCAGCTCATCAAAAAGACACAACACATACACAAGAGACGAACATCCAGGTTCAAACTCGCGATCCCGGCATTCAAAATGCTTCAGATCTATGCCTTAGACCCCAAGGCCACCGGGATCAGCCCTTAAGTCACTATTTGTCGTAAATCTTACCTCAACCGACACCATTGTTATAGGTTCTGTAGCCGCTTGCACGCACAGCTGGCTAAAGCGAAGGACTGCCAGCATTGGTACTCGTCCTTAACTTTCTTCCTCCGACAGTATTGCCATATTAGTATTACATATCATAAATATTACGCTTCATTTTTAACAACAGTCAGAAATTCCAGCTGCTTGTCTGTATCTCAGATGACCTGTAGATAAAAGAAAAACAAGTTTTCACTAATATTTTCCATTTCCTAACATTGAATGTTTGCTTTGCACAACAAGGCAAAAAATACCAATCACGGACCAGCCCTTGGTGTATGATTTTAAAAAAAATTCAAGCGGCATGATGCATATACGCACCTCCCTTTGCAGCCTTTGAGCTGGCTGCACAGGAGATATATTCTCATTGACCCCGTTACTGTTTTAATGTGATATTAACTGACCATATTACGGAGCGCGTTGGCTGAAGGGGCAACTGTTATACATTATTTGATTACCAAATACACATCAAAACTAGGAGAAATTTTTGGTTTCTGTAATGTTAAAGATCTTAATTAAAATCCAATTTACATCTGAGCGACAGACAGACATTAATTAAGCAAACAAATTTGCACTAATTTCTTGACGATCATCCTTAAGGACTGCACATTGCCACTCGCCTCCGGATGGCTTATCTTATCTATCGGCTCAAGGACGGACCTGCGTAGTGTACGGATAACACGATATGTTACCTACGTACTGTAATTTACATGCAACTGCAAGAAAACTTTATTCTTCTCGCGTCATTTTCTTTGTAACCGTTCAACTTCGCTTGTAGGTATGTTTGGTAAAATGGATGTAAGTTAATTTATGGAACGTTATGCGGAAGCATAGCAGATTCATCCTGAAACATCCTCCATATACTAAGGTATGTTGAGAATGAGGAACTAAGATTCCAACCCGTATGGAATAAAAACAAAATTATAGGAATGTAAAATATTTTAATGTTTACTTCCTAGGCGCGTTCGCAAAATTGCGAAAATCGACTATTAGCTTCGTCATGCATGTTCGTCTGATCATCCGTCCGCATGGAACAACTCGGCTCCCACCGGACGGATTTTCATGACATTTGACAGTGTCAGGATTTTTTTTTCGAAAAAATGTCGAGAAAATTCAAGTTTAATCAAAATTTGAAAAGAATAACGCGTACTTTACATAAAGACCAATAAACGATCGTGATTATATGTGGCTCAGTTCTTCTTAAAATTGTAAATGTTTCGTACAAAGTTGTAGAAAAAAGCCAAACCATACATTTCATGTTCAATTCCCCCTCCCCCCCCCCGCCCCCCGAAAATCCTGCCGTTTGTATGAGATAATGTGGAAACATATTGTAGAGCCGGACAGGCCATACGTAAAAATATGACGCGTGCGCATTACATATTGGATAAATAAGGCTAAAAACACACACTCAGAATATGTAATACTGCTTTCAACTGCAACAGTGGTTGCACAAACGCGCCTCGATGATACGTTATGCGCTTATTGCTTGTCTTGTTCCGGTATAACACAGGACAAAGTTCTGGAAGGACTAGCAGCTAATATTTCCAGATTTTTTCATGACTTAATTTTGTCGTGAAAGCACATTTCAGTTATTAATTTTGCTCCGGAAATTTGAACAAGCCATCTTTGTGCAGCGTTTTATCCAACAATCTATGAAGAAGATACTGAGTGAAGCAAAAGATGTTTAACACAGCCTTTCTGTAGGTAAATACACAGTGTCAAGTGACCTGTGCACCATCTGTATATTGCTTCACAAGTCGAGGTAAGTCTTCGTATCATTGAAAGTTCCTTGGTTTCAACCCCCTATAAACATTTCGTGCAACTTCTGTGGACGAAAATTAAGAACAAATTTTGCTATAGTGAGTTTCAGTGCTCATAGGTCTCGAAATTCAGGATACTGGACTGGCATAAAGAAGCCATCTCCTGGCTGAAATAATAGAGTGGACTCTTTATTTGATCGCTTATCGAAATTTAGGCCAATATTCCTATCGCATCTTCGCCAAATGCAGGCAATGATTTCCACATATTAGTCTTCTGATTGGACAAATTGAGGTGCTAATAATAATCTGTGCTTAAAAGTCTCTCATTAAGGAATACTGCTATGAATTAAATACAGTCTTTGCTTAAGAAAACTTTGGTGAAGGGGATGGTGTAGGCCTATTCCATTATGTATCGTATTAATGTCCGTAGGGGCCATAAGGTGAGGTAAATTCAGTCAAAAACACAACTATAAATATATGGCAAAATGATGGTGTTTATTAGCAATGGAATACTACATGTTTCGGCCTGTGGCGGTCATCATCAGGTTTTGACAACTTTCTTGCTATAAGAGTTATATATAAAATGCTTATGATATATAACTCTTATAGCAAGGAAGTTGTCAAAACCTGATGATGCCCGCCACAGGCCGAAACATGTAGTTTTCCATTACTAATAAACACCATCATTTAGCCATATATTCATAGTTGTGTTTTTGACTGAATTCACCTCACCTTATAGTTTAAACACACAACGGGGATGGCGCACCTCGGAATCGTTAAAGGCCGTCAAGGAAACCATCCTAAATTTTGTCTTGCTGAAACACGGAACTTTGGCCCAATAGGTTATAGAATAAACAAAAGCAAACACTTATTTCGGAGGCGATGCAACGTCCGATTAGAGGGTACTGTACGCGCTCCACCCAGAAATGTCACATTTTATAACAGTCATTATTCGCCAAACCTATTTCAATCTCCTTAACGCGTTATACAAAATGCAGAACAAACGTCCGTTACTGAAGCTAGACGACTTTTCATTTCAGGAATAATTTAACAAATAAGTCAATTAATTTTGATGAATTAATTCGTACAACTCTTTAAACAACAACAAAGCCCGCAGGCTGTTAATTTCTGCACTACCGCAAACACTGACCTTATCGGCTTTTATGAACTCTTTGCTCTTTTCCAGGATTCCACTCATCGACATTCGAGGAACGGTATCCCACTCTTTGGACATATTTCAATTAGACTCTATAGATGAAGGACAAATTTGATTTGTATGGGATGATTATTGCCAATCTCAGTGGCCGCGCTTTCGAAGGCGTGTGTCTGCGGCCACTCGCTGTCTGGAATTACTGGTTAGTCTCTTGAGATGTGTGTGTGTGTGTATGTGTGTGTGTGTGTGTACGTGTGTGTGTGTGTGTGGTGTGTGTGTGTGGTGTGTGTGTGTGTGTGTGGGTGTGGTGTGTGTGTGGTGTGTGTGTGTG
>Ga0131853_10026652_pt1 | contig 10392 bp, 10 predicted proteins | sample TergutLab28metaG_FD_92764 | JGI IMG/M metagenome (GOLD analysis project Ga0131853, IMG submission 92764) | Labiotermes labralis P1 segment gut microbial communities from Petit-Saut dam, French Guiana - Lab288 P1 (version 2) (version 2) | ecosystem: Host-associated > Arthropoda: Insects >... | reverse complement strand
CTTATTGTTTTTACAGGAAAACGGACTTGATGAACTGGAAAAACTGAGCGAAGCAGCCCAGGCCGTCAAAGATGATTACGGTGGCGGTCAAAGCCGGATTGATGAAATAAATATCCGGCTGAAAGATATATCCGAACTGCAAAAGCATATCGGCGTTTATGTCAAGACTAAAGATGTTTACGCCGAGTACCGGCGGCAGAAGTTTTCTAATAAATTCAAAGCCGAGCATGAAAAGGCGCTTACCGACCGCAAGGAAGCTAAAGCATATTTTGATAAGCTGGGCCTTGAAAAACTGCCCACCATGAACATGTTAAAACAGGAGTACGCCGCGCTTTCCGCTGAGAAAAAATCTCTTTACGCCGGCCGGAGCGCCAAGAAAAGCTATATGCTGGAAGTGCTGACGGCACAGCAAAATGTACAGCGCCTTTTGGGTTACAGGGATTCCGACCAGGCGCAAGGCCACAAACATGACCGATAAATATTTACGAAAGGGGTACTGCTATATGTTGCGATTCTATGAACGCTATCCTTGCACTAACTCACACCGCAGGGGTGATGCAGACGCGGAGCGGCTTAAAAATCTACCGGACAGCCCCGGTAGATTTGCGGGTTTGGGCGCCGCCCAACAAGCGCGTGTGGCCTGCTTTTGAAAAAAGTAGCGCTAACAGGCATTGCTTGCAAAGTCTTGAACACGGAAAAGAACGAGATTGGGGATAATGCCAGTTTGACATTTAAGCCGACTATATACTATTATTGTTTTAATGAGCGCATCAATAAGGGATTGAATAATTTTACCGCCAGTTTGCTTTTAGTTTATCTCCAGTTTGCCTTTTTTATCTATAATGGCTTTACAATAATAAGGTTGGTGATTATGTTGACAATTAAACGGCGTTTAGGAATTTCCAACATGCTTATGATTGTTCTGCCAATGCTTTTAACTTTAATCGTGTGGGTCGCTTCATATATCTATATGACAGGTATCGGCGGCATAAGCGACCGCTTCACGACTTTTGACAGAATCATAAATTACGATTATATCAGCACCGCCGGACAAGCAATAGATTCCGGTGCATATACTCTTGTCGCTGATGATGTCGCGCTTTATGAAACGGAAGATGGCCGCTACATTGTTATCTTATCCGACAATGTAAGTGTGCCATCAGATTTTGATGTAATGCAAGGGGGGCGCGTAGGTTCATCATTAGTTTTTTTGATATTCTTACTGATAGTAATATATGTTATGAACTACTCATTAACTCGATATGTGTTCCGCAGTATCATTGTACCAATCGAAACATTGGTGGGTGGTGTAAATGAAATTGCAGGCGGCAACCTTGAACATCGTATTGAATATGGGCGCGAGGACGAATTTTCTACCGCTTGCACAGCCTTTAACAAAATGGCGCAGCAGTTATCCGGTATGGTACAGCAGAAGCAAAAAGACGAGAGCAACCGAAAAGAACTCATTGCGGGAATATCGCACGACCTAAAAACGCCGATTACTTCTATTAAAGGGCATGTTGAGGGGCTAAAAAAAGGCATTGCGTCAACGCCGGAAATGCAGGAAAAATACCTTGATATTATACAGAGCAAAACGGAAGATTTGGAATACATTGTACGCCAGTTGTTTTTGTTTTCAAAAATGGATATAGGAGAGTTTCCATTTAACCTTGTAACTGTTGACATAGGTAAAGAACTTGAAAATATGATTGACGGTTTTGCGGATGAATATAGAGAAAAAAGGCTTGATATTTCACTCGAAGAAAATATACAGGGGGCGTTTGTTTCGATTGATGTTGTACAATTCAAAAATGTAGTGCAAAACATACTGGACAACAGCCTTAAATATAGCAACGTAGAAAACGCCCGCGCTGATTTGCTTTGTAATGTAAGCAATGATACCGTTACCATAACTATAAACGATAACGGGCAGGGTGTTTCAAACGACGCGCTCGGTAGGCTGTTTGACATCTTCTATCGTGAAGATATATCAAGGAATAATGCCAAAGCAGGAAGCGGCTTGGGGCTTGCTATTTGTTCTAAAATTATCGAGGGCTTAAACGGTTCGATTGCTGCTGTAAATCTGCAAGAGGGCGGACTAAGCACTACTATCACATTGCCGATTATGTCGGCTTTGAAGGGGGAACAATGAAGTGAAAAAAATATTAATCGTAGAAGATGATATTACAATAGCCGAAATGGTGCGCGATTTTTTGCGGATTGACGGATTTGATGTTACCATTGAAACCGATGGAGCAGAGGGCAATAAAAAGGCATCATTAGAAAAATTTGATTTAATATTGCTTGATATAATGCTCTCCAATATGAACGGCTATGATATATGCAGAAATATTCGCGGCATCGTTGATGTGCCGATTATTATGGTAACAGCTAAAGACGAGGAATCCGACAAAATAAGAGGTTTGGGAATCGGTGCGGACGATTACATATCAAAGCCCTTTTCCCCGTCTGAACTTGTGGCAAGGGTAAAGTCGAATCTTGCACAATATGAAAGAGTGAGAAGCGCAGTTGCAGAAAAAGAGGCTGTAGGCAAAAAGCAATCCACCGGGGAAATACAGGCCGGACGAATCAAAGTTAATCTATTGACACATCGCGTATATGTCGATGGAGAGGAAATCGAACTAAAAAATAAAGAATACGAGTTGTTCACATTTTTACTTTCTAATCCCGATATTGTTTTTAGCAAAGAACAATTATATGAGCGCATTTGGGGAATGGACGCATTCGGTGATTTGAAAACTGTCGGCGTCCACATTGGCCGGTTGCGGGAGAAAGTCGAAAAAGACCCGCAAAACCCCGACCATATTCAAACTGTTTGGGGAGCAGGATACCGTTTTGTGATTTGAGTTTTTCAAAGTAGCGATTACAACCCGCCGCTGATGCAATTGCAATAGCGGCGGTTTTCAGTTTGCATTTAGTTTGCAATTGTTTGCTTGCATTTTGCCATTTAAGGGTTTCCAGTTTACCTTTGCCTGTTATCATGTAGACAGTTCAGAAAAGCAAACTTAAAAGAAAGGTTGGGGATGAAATGAGTTATGTATTGCAGACAAATGAAGTATCAAAAAGCTACTCCGGTAAATTAGCCGTTGACCATGTATCAATCGGAGTGCGGGTGGGTGACATTTACGGCTTTATTGGTGAAAACGGAGCAGGAAAAACAACACTCATGCGAATGGTCTGCGGCTTGGCGAAGCCTACTAGCGGCGAAATTACGTTGTTTGGTAGCAAAGACCTTGAATCGCAGAGATATAGGATGGGCAGCACCATTGAAAACCCTGCGCTTTATCCGACAATGACAGCTATGGAAAACATGGAAGCGCAATCAATTCTTCTTGGCATGAAAAACACAAAAAAATGCGCTGAAATTCTCGATTTGGTAAGACTAGGCGAAACCAATAAGAAAAAAGCTAAAAACTTCTCACTCGGCATGAAGCAAAGACTTATGATTGGATTAGCGCTAATAGCCGAACCGGAGTTCCTTGTCTTAGACGAACCAATTAACGGCCTTGACCCTATGGGGATTAAGGAAGTCCGCGATTTATTACTTCATCTGAACGAATATAAAGGAATGACAATACTAATTTCAAGCCATATACTCGGTGAACTTGAAAAAATTGCAACTCGCTATGGCATTATCAGTAATGGGAAAATGGTAGACGAGTTTAGGGCCGATGACCTTAGCGAAAGATGTGGGAAAAATCTTGTAATAAACACAAGCGACCCGGCCAAAACACAGGAAATAATAAGCCGTATGTATGAAAAAGCTGCATTTGAACAAGCTTCGGAAAACGCTGTCATTCTAAAGGGGCATGTAAATGACGCTTGGAACATTAACGAACAGCTTGTCCGAGCAGGAATCAAAGTAAACACTTTGGCATCGGATGGTAAAAGCCTTGAAGATTACCTAATGGGACTAATGGTAGGAGGAAAGCAATATGCTTAATATTATTAAATCTGATTTTTTCAAGCTGAAAAGAAGCAGGGTATTTTGGGTTTGCGTTCTTATGAGCCTTGTATTGGGACTAATTATTACAGTAGCTTTGCAACAGAGCATGAACGCGGCATTGAACTCAGAGCTTGTGCGCGATGCTGAAATGATGTTTGCCATGATTCCAGATGCAGCCGGAGTTTGGGTGCTTGGGCTTGCGTTCTCAATGAATCTGCATTTGATTTTCATTGCTGCATTTACAGCAATATTTGTGTCAATGGAATTTGGCGGCGGCACAATTAAAAACGCACTATCGCGCGGGGCAAGCCGTACAAAAATATTCTTTTCAAAATTCCTCGTGTGCAGCACCGCAGCCCTTGTCATGCTCGCCGTATTTATGTCTACAACTCTAATTTCCGGCAGTATGATGTGGGGTTTCGACCCAAATGGGATTGCCACAGTATCGGGGATTATCAGTATGACTTCAATGCAAACACTCCTAGCGATTGCTTTCGTTGCTCTCTTTGTGTTTATCACAATGACCTTGCGCGGCGGCGGTGGTTCAATCGCAGTATGTATTATAAGCGTTACAATCATGCCAACTATCCTGGGTGCTTTCAACATGCTGGCCGGAAATTCAATAGACTTGGAAAGATATTGGCTCGGTGAATCGGTTACTAATCTGGCGACAGTTACGCCAGCATCCGCAGATATATCTTTAGGGATTATTGTAGCGATAGTTTGGGGCATCGCGACATTATTAGCCGGGACGATGTTGTTCAAAAAAATAGATGTAAAGTAGATTGCTCCTGCAACCTGGCATTTTATCATAGATATTATGCCAAGTTGCGTTATTGAGCAACATCATGCGGGAGTTTAACTAGAGGGATACTCTTGACATCGCGCTTCCTTTGCTTATTCAGAACATGAACAAGGAGGGGGGAAATGTGAACACTATAATTGCAGTCAATAAAGACATTACTGTTTATGAGCAGTTGGTAGAAGAATGGTTGAAGTATGGAATTGACGCCGTGCGCACCGATGCCATGCACGAAGCCATAGCCCGGATATCACGCGGCGAAAAGTTTTATTTTATCATCGTAAACGAAGATTCAATACCTTGTTTTATGTTGCAGTTGCCTTTCATGCGAGATATAACCGATTTGCCGATTTTCGTGTTTACTAACAGCTATTCAACAGTAAAGCAAGCTAGGGCAATAAGTTTAGGTGCTGATGTTTACGCCCCTTTCAGTAACAGCGCAAGTGAAACTGTACTCGGCACACTTGAATTGTTGAAGCTGAAAAATAGATGGGCGAAGCGACCGCATGTACCGTTACCATTATTAGTATCCGGCGATATAGTCCTGTCACAGTCACGCCGGAGAGTTTTTGTTAAGGGCATAGAGGTATCGCTAACTAAAAAAGAATTTGATATTTTGTCTTATCTTATGTCAAACCACGATATTGTTTTATCGTATAGGCAACTCTACCGCAGAATATGGGGCAGCGGGTATGACGAAGCGGGAAATAACCTTGTTTGGAATCATATCCATGCACTCCGACAAAAAATCAATAAAATTGCATCGCCAAATGAATATATCATAAATGAAAAAGATGTAGGATATAGGTTCATTGCCCCATTCATCATAACTTAATATTATGGGAAAACATACTAAAAAGCGGCTTGAAGAAGCCGCTTTTTGTCAAATACAGTCGATAAATCAAAGGCAAAATAAAGGTGAAAAAAAGTCAAAACAAAGTTTAACACTTTATAATCCCAATTACCATAAAATTAGGGGATTATAGGTTTTCCGCTTCCCCGAAAGGGGATAGAAGCAATTTGCACAAGGAAAAGGCAAAGACAAAGCCTAATCAAATTGCCGCAGACCCAACAAATGGGGATGTGGTATTTTTTTATCCAATTCGCTTGACTTTGCTTCTCTATAAGAACATCAAACGAGGTTTTCCCGAAACTCGTGCGGGGCCTATGCGTAACGGCGGCCCAGGCTGCCGTTCTCCACCTTGCTCCATTCATCGTTTACCCAAACATGATGAATGGAGGAAAAAATATGGACAAGCCCTTAGTGGTTATAAAATATAAACCCGCCGATGGGAAACGGATAAGCGTTGAGGTAACGCCCACGGTAATGGAACTGTTAGAGCAGTCCGACCGGAAAATCCGCTCCCAAAGGCGGCAAGAAAAGCGGCGTCACACGGAGTACGTTGACGGTTTGACAGACACAACAACGGTACTTCCGCAAGAGGACTTCGCCAATCTCATAAGTAGGATGGACAGCTATAAACAGCTTTATGCTGCCATTGATATGCTGTCTGACACACAACAGCGCAGGGTTCGCTTACATTATTTCTGCGGCCTGTCATACCGCCAGATAGCAGTTATAGAGGGTGTCGGGTATCGCAGAATCGGTTACTCTATAGAACAGGCACTTGCAAGGCTTAGAAAACAGCTTATCTAAAAGTATCATTCATTTGGCGGCCTCCCTGCTTACGCGGTGGGGCCGCCGCCCTTGTTTTCAACAAACGTAAATATATGTTACTTATAGTGTAGCCCATATGGGCGCAATATGCAACCCAATTATTCCGTTTCGTGCAGTCCATATGTACGCTAAAATATATGTAACGGAGGATGTGCCTATGGATGTACTCAAAAGAATCGAACAACTGCGGGGTGAACGGAATTGGAGCAACTACAAACTCTCCCAGGTGTCCGGCGTTTCTCAAACGACAATCAGAAATATGTTCAACAGAAATACATTGCCTGGGATTGCAACGCTTGAAGCTATCTGTGAGGGCTTCGGCATGACGCTTTCCCAATTCTTCGCAGATGGTGAGGAATCCGTACCGTTGACAGACGAACAGCGCGATATGCTGAAAACATAGGGAACGCTTGACGATGAACAAAAAACAGCGTTCATGCAGCTAATGAAAAAGTTGTAATCTGAATATATGCCAAAAACCCGGTAGGAAAGCCAATCCTACCGGGTTTTGCTATTTATTTTTCAAATTGCCGAAAATAGGGGGCACAAAACGCCCCTGCCAGTCCTATAAGTAGCGGGATATGTTTTTACCCCCGCCGGCTGCTTGAAAATTGAATAAGTCAGTAACTGGGTTTTCGCCTGTTTGTCCCTTGACCGGGGAAGCGATTACACCCTTACGCCAAGACTGCCTGTGCGGAGCAATCCGCATCAAAACGATAACTTCAAAGGCACGAGCGAGAAATAAGCGGCGCAAAGCTATTCTGTGGTGGGATAGCCGCGATAACGCAAACAGGAATGAAAACAACGCTCTCACAAAATGAGGGGCTTCTGCGAACCGGGCCATGAGCCGGTCGGTGGAAGTGGTTGTAGTGTGCTAACCACACACCGCCCGCGTTACTCCCTATACCGGGGATGAGAAAAGTATAGGCAATCCTGTTGCCTTGAAAATACGGTAGACAGCAAAACTAACTTCTGGCGTCGCTTTTTTGTAAGATGCCATTTTGATATGAACAGCAAGCCCGCCTTTTTTTTCCGGCGGGCGCTATTCATACATAAACATATATGAATGGATGTGCAATGATGAACCAAAAGAAAATCAGCCGCGGCGATATTTATTATGCGAACCTAAACCCTGTTGTCGGCTCTGAGCAAGGCGATTACCGCCCCGTCCTGGTTGTACAGAACAACACCGGCAACGCGCACAGCCCTACAGTTGTGGTCGTGCCTATCACACGCAACCTAAAGAAGAACCCGCTGCCCACACATGTTGTTGTCCCGCAGTCGTGCGGATTCGACACGGATTGCCTTGCGCTTGCGGAACAGATACGGACGATTGACCGCTCACGCTTAAATAGGTATGTAGGGCGCATCGGCGGGGATGTGCAGGCGCAAATTGATACGGCACTGTCAGTCTGTGTCGGGCTTCAATAAAGCGTTCCCCGAAAGCAAAATGACGGCGCTTACCCTGTGCGCCCAAAGAGTAATACTTAACAAAACAAGCGAAATCGCCCATTTGCCGGGGCGGTTTCTTTTTTTCTGCGAAAAAGGACAAACAGGGCGTGTATTCTTGGGCTTTTGCACGAATATGATTCAACAGGAGGGGGTTTCTAATGATTTGTGAAGAAAAGAAAACAACCGAGCCGGTCACGACCTATCACGAAAAAAAGATAGGCAAGACCCTGTACCGCGTTACCAGCGTATATAAAGGTGAATTTGAACTCGGCAAGGCGCTGGAAGATTTGACGATTAGTAAAATACTCCGTGATGAAAATACCGCCCTGGGGCGTGTGTAAAAATCATGGGCGTAAAACCTTAAAATATATTTCACCGGAAGCATAAAGTGGGCTGCATTTTTGATTAAAGCGCGCTATAATTAAGGTGCAAAATCAAATCGCGGCCGCCTATGTTTCTGCCAAAATCATGGAGGTAAATGATTATGGCAAAACAAAAAGATTATCAAGTCGGTATCTATGTCCGATTGAGTAATGAGGATGTGCGCGCGGGGGAATCGGTATCCATCGAAAACCAAAAACTCATGCTGATAAAGCACGTTAAGGAAATGGGGTGGGAGTTAAAAGAGGTTTACTGCGATGATGGTTTTTCCGGCACAAACCAGAACCGCCCGGCGTTCCAGCGCATGATGGCTGATGTGAAACAGGGTTTTATAAACACAATCCTCACAAAAGACCTCTCGCGCCTGGGCCGAAACTATCTTGAAGTCGGCAACCTGGCCGAAGTGTTCTTGCCGGAGCATGGCTGCGAACTCGTTTCCCTAAGTGAAAAGTACGATGATATGGCAGTTTTCCGTAATTGGTTCAACGAGCAGCACAGCAAAACAACCAGCAAAAAAGTCAAGGCGGCAAAGCGTATCTGTGCGGAAAGCGGTAAATATCTCGGCACTTACGCGCCTTACGGCTACAAAAAAGACCCCGACAACCGCCACGGCCTTGTAATTGACGAACACACAGCGCCCATTGTACGCCGCCTTTTCCAATTGCGGGCCTCCGGCATGGGCTTCCGCGCCATAGCGATTCAACTCAACGAGGACGGCGTTATCTCGCCAAAGGAATACTACTACCAGAACCAGAACCGCAAAAATCCGTGCGCAACCAACCGCTTGTGGAGCGAGTGTACCGTAAACGCTATTATAAAGAATGAGGTTTACATCGGCAATCTTATTCATGGCAGAACCGGCACGGTATCTTATAAAAACCATAAACAAATAAACAAGCCGGAAGAAGAATGGATAAGGGCCGAAAACACGCACGAACCGCTTATTGAGCGCGAGTTGTGGGAGCGGGTGCAGAAATTCACCCACGCCAGGTACAGGCCGCGCCGGAGAAATGACGGCGAGAAAAATCTGTTTGTCGGGCTTCTACATTGTGCGGATTGCGGTTACAAATTACGCGCCCAGGTTGAACGCGGTAAACGCAAGGACGGCAGCGAATACAAATATGTATCGTATATGTGCGGCAACTACGCCAGAAGCGGAAAAGTGGCCTGCACGGGCCACATCATTTATGAAAACGCTTTAAGTGATTTGGTTGTCGAACATATCAAAGACCACGCGCTGATGGTAGAGTGCAACGAGGAACGCATCATTGATTCCATCCTGTCTGCTCAGAACAACGAAACCATGTCATACCGCGCCGCCTATCAAGGCGAACTGGAAGCCCACAAGAAGCAGATTGCCAAACTCGACCTGCTCATTGATAATCTGTACAATGACAGAGTAACCGGCGTGGTGCCGGAAAGTTTGTTTAAGCGCCAGATTCAGAAATACGAGCAGGATAGGGTTGACCGCTTGCAATCGGTGGAAACGCTGGAACAGCGGATTAAGGGCATGAAGCAGAACACCGACAACGCTTCCACATGGGCAACGCTGATGAAGCGGTACACGGAACTGGAAACGCTTGATTCCGAAATCCTGTTATTGCTGATTGAAAAAATTGTTATCAGCGAAACACAGGTTATCGGCGGTAAGCGGGTGTGCGACATTCAAATCATTTACAACTATGTCGGTGATGTTGACCGGCTGGGGCTGGATGTACTGCGCGACAAGGCGGTGGCGTGATATGAGTACCAAGCTGTATAACGTAGGCACTTATATCCGCCTATCCAAAGAAAGCACAGCGTATGTTGGCGAGGACTCCATGAGTATCGAAAACCAGCAGGCCATGTTATCCAAGTTTATTGAAATCATGCCGGGTTGGGTTGAAAAGAGGGTTTATATCGACAACGGGGCCAGCGGCGGCAACTTTAACAGGCAGGGCTTCCAAGACCTTATAGACGATGCTCGGAGCGGCGCTATCAACCTTGTGCTTGTGCAAGACCTCTCCCGATTCGGGCGCAACTATCTTGAAGCGGGCCAGTACCTAGAAGAAGAACTACCCGCGCTGGGATGCCGGTTTGTGGCTTTGTCGGATGGCATTGATACCGAGGACG
>Ga0131853_10026650_pt1 | contig 10392 bp, 6 predicted proteins | sample TergutLab28metaG_FD_92764 | JGI IMG/M metagenome (GOLD analysis project Ga0131853, IMG submission 92764) | Labiotermes labralis P1 segment gut microbial communities from Petit-Saut dam, French Guiana - Lab288 P1 (version 2) (version 2) | ecosystem: Host-associated > Arthropoda: Insects >... | reverse complement strand
TACTAGTATGAGTTGTGGGAGGGGCCCATCTTTTTGGGGGGGGGGGGGGGGAATCTGTGCAACACGAATGAAAATATTGAGTAACGTGACTGAAATTTGAAACATAATTCTAACGCCATTTGCACAGATCTTTCGTTTTGTGTGTTCATATCGACCGCCGTCAGGCTGTGTTATATATTACATTACACTATATTATTTTTGTGTAACATACTAACAGTTGAATGAAAGAATTTTATGTTTTTGTTGACCAGCATCCCTGTACAATCTTGTAAATAAAGCGACCTTGGTGCACAATTTTTCTTAGTATGTTAATTTCTTTTCTCTACATGTTTCGGGAGACTATGTGCCCATCATCAGGTGAAATAACTGTATCTATATGGCATTTGGTATTTGTCACTGTTTGGATGACTGTCTGGTATGCAGGAGCATATGCTTCTACATACCAGACAGTCATTCACACAGAGTGACAAATACCAAGTGCCACGTAGGTACAGTTATTTCTCCTGATGATGGGCACATAGTCGCCAGAAACATGTAGAGAAAAGAAATAAACATACTAAGTAATATTTGGCACAAATTGGCTTTATTTTACAAGATAATTGAATGACCCACCACAAAGCTGCTGTTAACCAAATGTTCCTAACCTGCAACCAGCCAAGTGCTGGGGCAGAATAAATACTTACTTGACGAAAAAGGTCGTAATATTATGCAGGTTTGTCAGGCCTTATGAACACCTCAGGAGCCTCGATAGACGTCTGTGAAGTTCGTATGTAATAATATTTGGCGCAGTAGGCCAGGCTGCACAGATAGGAATTTGCTGCGCTGTTTTGTTCAACAGAAAACTGACATGTACCTCACGGGTACTGAACTCGGCTGTCTGTTGTGGCAAGCCTGCAGTTAACCATCAGAATTATTATGTGAGGAATGAGGTATTAGAAAAGCCTACAAAATTTTAATCGTGGAATTTTAAATGAAGGGACTACTCCCGAAATTGGGGGATAATTTTAAAATGAATCCTATGGAAGTAGGATATGAGAGTGTGGACGATTCGGTTGTTGTTTATGTGACATATTGTTAGGGGATTGATTTTTGTACACGGTTATGAATAGCCGGAGTGTTTTAAGAGGAAGGAAATATTTCGATTGGTTTAGTTTTTATATGTTTTTTTGTGTTCTGTTGACCGTGCATCCTAATATAATGATAGTCTTTCTTACCAACTTGATGCACAAATTCTTTATTTTGATACATTTATTACATTCCTCTACATGTTTCGAACACTATTGTGCTCTTCTTCAGGAGGACAGTTGTGTTAGTACAGCATCTGGTATTGTCACTGTCTTTGGGTGACTGTTCAGTGCACAGGTTACGAGTCCTCTCGTAACCTGTGCACTGAACAGTCACCCAAAGAGAGTAACGACACCAGGTGCTGTGTTATCACAGTTGTCCTCCTTTAGATGAGCACAGTAGTGCTCGAAACATGTACAGGTATGTTATAAATGTATTAAAATAAAGAATTTTTGCATAAAGTTGGTTAAAAAAAAATACTATCATGGTTTCGTTCCTGTCGGTTTGTTTGAAAAGGGCTTAATTACTTAGAGCTTATGGGGAATTAATGCAATGTGTGAGCAGTCATAAGTGTTGTAAAATGTTGCTACATTATCGTTCTGTTGGTCGAAATTTAAGTCCAGTGATGAAAGGCAGAAGTTTTACAGATTTTCAAAAATAAAAAATAAAATAAAAAACATGAGAGCCAACTCAAAATTCTAGGCCCCACAAGGGTGACGTACAGCCAGTTCCGTGTCGAGACCCCACAAACATTCGTTACCAAACCGTACCGAATTCCGTCACCCGGTGTTTGTGCGCCCCCCTCGGTAAGGATATAAGAGTATTTATTTTTGTGTATGGCGGTGTAGGAGGGGCCTACAGGCTAGTTGTACCTGTAGACAGGATGGTGACTTAACAAGAGTAATTCTAACGTGGACTGTGATGAAAAAAAAAATCTTTAAAAAAAATCTGTATTGTTGGAGTATTGCAGACAAAGTATAGTGCATTATTTTTACTGCCTCCCATATTGTTCTAGCAGTTGATACATCACTTTCTTTCTCTGTGACATGTAACTCACAAATGTATATTGAAAGGTACGTCATTAGAGCATATTTGCAGTTAAGCAGAATATCAGATAAACGACTTTTTACTGTTTACCGTCTATTAGCAGGGGCAGTAAGACGAGCTGTTTCTAGGGCAGTACTTTAGCGGTTTGGAAGTGACTGTCCCTGACTGCACTTTTCGCTTGACTTAGGACACTCTTGTGTCCTTTACCTTAATGTTAAACCCAGCATTTTTCTGGTTTGAAGTTGCCAAACTTGTTGTGTGAACTGTAACCAAGCAGTAGCGTACTTATTTTGGGGTGAGGGCACGCTGATACTTGGAAAAGATCGGCTGAATTTACTTATTGCCAAAACTTTCGATGTTGACTGTACACAGTCTAGTTTTACTGTATCTGATCAAATTTCTTTTTTTTTTTTGTTTTCATTGAAGAATTATAAAAGAAAAATCTGTAATAAATAAAGGTAAATAAAGGATTTTCTGTCGTTACATTATAATTTATAAACATAAGCTTGTAGAAGAGATGTTAACCCTTTAAAGCACACTGGTAATTATGTATAGCACCTGACGTAGCATTGAGAAATTCTGCATATAGCCCACACAGTGTATAGTAAGTTTGGTGTGATTCTCCGAATAAGAAGTTATTTATATAAACAATATTAATTAATTGATCTTTGTAAAGGACACTGTTTTCTGTGAGGTCGGAACTGAGTTTTTAATTCATTATGTTGGCTAGATGAACTTTGTGACTTCAAAGGGTTAATTGAATTTTTTGGTATAGGACATCCCGTTGTGCTTAAAGTATAATATTAAAATGAAATACAATATGAACTCCGTCTGACACAATAATCTTTTTATTGTATAATTTAAACTCTTGACTGCTAATTTCAGCCTGAATAATGAATGTGAATGGGGAAAGGTAAATGAGTCCCGTTACAGGCCCAGAGGGTTCGAGGAAGTTAGGGTTCCCAGATTTCGTGACAACGACACAGGACGGTGGTAGGTTGTCAGCCTTACGCACCGGCCGCCTTTACCCCCAGGAAATACTCCTGGTACTCATTTCTGTTATTGGCTGAGTCGACTCCAGGGCCATAGTGCGATCGGAAGGATTTTATGTCAGTAGCTGAAATCGAACCAGCGACCTTCCGATTTGAAGCACAGCACCTTAACCACTGAGCTACCGCTGTCTTTGAGTTATTGATTTAAAAAGAAACGTAGGCAGATGCACTTTTAACAGGTTATAGTGTCATAACGCAGTTTGCTAAAACTCGCCGCTGGAGGGCAGTTGTGTCGTTTTTGCACTCACAGAAAATTATACCGCTTCAAAATCTTTTAAAATTCCGTCCCGAAGAATCATACATTTTGAGTTGTGACACTGTTGTCGCAAATGAGCGATATCTTATTTCATTTTTAATATCAATTGACATATGATATTTACATGTTGTTGCAGTGAACCAGCTGAAATAAATGATATGTCAACATTAAAACCACAATGACTATTTTCCGGTCGTCCACCTCGTTCGGTATCCAGCAGTGAACTAAATGGATTTTATGAAAGCCAAATCGTTTACACTGTCCAAGCGTCAAACCATGTTACATTGTTTCCCGCTGTGAGTCTTACACTGATGTTAAAACTGTGTGAACAAATCAGATACCTCGTTCTTATGTCATTTGCTCTCCCCCTCTCGCGTTATTCTTGTTAAAGAGAGAAGGGGCATTAAATTTCGGCTACAGACGTACAACTTCATATGTAATGTTTGTACGGTAGATGAGTGGGCCTGGGTAGCTCAGTCGGTATAGCGACACGATACGGACTTGACGGTCCGGGGATCGAATCCCGGTTAGAGCCAAATATTCCGCACCCGTCCAGACAGGCCCTGGGACCCACCCACCCTTCTATACAATGGGTACCGGGTTTTTCCCGGGGGTAAAGCGACCGGGTCGTGGCGTTGGACCACCCACCCCACCTAGCGCCGAGGTTAAAGAAAGAGTAGAGCTATACCTTTATTCCTCTGGGCCTTCGTGGCCTGTTATAGGATGACCTTTACCTTTACCTTTATAGGGTAGATGAATTGTTGGCTTTAGATGGACGCGCAACTGTGGTACAATAACCCTCTTCAAATTTAATACAGCCTTTACCATGCTCTGTGCTTGCATAAGAAGATGAATTTTCAGCTTTAAATGGCCTAATTTATATGCGTTTTTCACGTCAGTGGAGATTTGACGGTCAGAAGTGAGGAATGACAAAGGAGTCCAATGAATCTAAAGTGTAATGTCTTTGGTAGAGGTGACTCGTATCGCATCCGTATGTTACCATATGTCATGTCTGCCAGACATTTCTGGAAGCTTAGGCACAACTTCGATAACCAATATATTCAGTACCTATATTTTTTGAATAAATATATAAAATGCAACTTTAGAGGTTAGCGGTGCGGTACGTCAACTATAGTTGACGTTAGGCGTCTAAAGGTTAAGACAAACCCTAAACTCATCTACGTTTTTCTCTGCAGTAACATGTTGTCTGTCTATAATTCATCCCCTCTCATTTTCCCAAAAGCTGGCACCGAGTTCGCAAAATTGCGAAAAGCTACTATTAGTTTCTTCATGTCCGTCCGTCCACAGCCTTTACCCCCCAGGAAATATTCCCAGTACTCATATCTGTTAGAGGCTGAGTCGACCCCAGTTCCATAGTGCGATCAGAAGAATTTTATGTCAATGGAAAATTCCATTGACAACATCTGGAATCGAACCAGCGACCTTCCAATTTGTAGCACAGCGCCTTAACCACTGAGCTACCGCGGTCCCTGTTTTACCTTTCACCATTATGTAATTTTAGTATTTCGTTTTTATTGTATTTCAATAATGTTGTAATTTTAATTCGATATTAACAGTAATATTTATAAATGATATTTATGGAGGACAGTGGAGCGTAATAACGTTTTTTGACATTTGTAAGTGACTAACTGTATAGAGCGCTGTACACGTTATGTCTAACATTGGTAGCTCCCTGAAGATGGCCGAAATATGTAACATCAATAAAACGAATTGAGGGGTTAGTTGCAGAAAGACTCGTACGCTGTTTCTTCCCTAATGTATAATCATTAATCAAAAATTTTCCCTTCATCTCTCTGTCTCTTTCACATTTTAGAAATGTGTATTAAATTTCCTTCTTGGTCACGTAGGAGGCATCCCCCCCCCCACTTTTTGCTTATCTCCTTTCCAAATTTCCAGTTGAAACTACGCGAACATAATTCTCTCATATAATTTATACCGATTTTTCCACTGTTCTTTCTTATTGCAGTATGAAACTACAGGTTTAGTGTTCCCTCGTTTTGTTCTTTACTTGCTCGCGTTTGGTCGCTCACACTGAGGGAGGAACGTAGGCTGAGGGTGTTTGAAAATAGGGTGTTGAGGAGAATATTTCGGCCTAAGAGGGACGCGGTAACATGGGGGTGGAGAACACTACATAAATGAGCAGCTTAATGATCTGTACTCTTTACCCCATATTGTTCGGGTGATAAAATCTAGAAGAATGAGATGGGCTGGGCATGTAGCACGTAGGGGGGTGGAGTAGAGATGTTTACAGGGTTTTAATGGGTAAACCTGAAGGGAAAGAGACCGCTTGGAAGACCCAAGCATAGATGGGAGGATAATATTAAGACGGATCTTCAGGAAGTGGGATGTGGGGGGGGGTATGGACTAGATCGGGCTGGTTTAGGATAGAGACAGGTGGTGGGCACTTGTGAATGCGGTAATGAACCTTCGGGTTCCATAAAATGCGGGGAATTTCTTGACTGGCTGCAAACCAGTTAGCTTCTCAAGAAGGACTCTGCTCGATGGAGTAAGTAAGTAAGTAATTTGCTCGTCTTTCAACGCCTTTGCACTTAAATTCTTTTATAAAACCAAGTCACTAAGTTACAAACGTACGTCATAGTAGGCTACGTTCTGTCATCGTAGGTGATAAGTTTGATGTATGTTTGTAGCTTGTGCGTTGACTTGCTTCTATACATTAATGTTCAGCAGGACGAAAGCAACGAATAGCTTCACAATCGTTGCACCAAGTTCTGTAACTTTGCAGATAACGTTTGAAACGTGATGACACACGCGCAGAAACCAGATTTGGTCTTTCAGCGCAGCGGACGAGTCCATTTAAATGGGTGGGGTGGTCAGTTCAGTCGACTACTGGCAGCCGAGGTGTGCGCATCAGCGGTAGTAATGCTGGATACACCATGTTCTGAGGTAGAGTGCAAGACTACTGGCTACCCACTCCATTCGCCAATTTCCCCTTCACTTCCCCTACCGTGCGTCACCGTGTCCCATCAGGTTTCAACTGAGCTCTACTTGTCCATAGGCAATTCATACAAATTTTCGTTCCCAGCATGTTGCCTGTTTCTCAAAATCAGTACGCAGAAACCCAGATTTTGTGCCTATTAGTGTCAAGGTCACTGTTCGTATACAGTGCTAGCTTTCCGTGCTTGTTTTACGTTGACTTGCAGGAGGCTCTAATATTTAACTTCTACAAACATTGGCCGACTTCCATATTTCGCCTGGTCTACTAACTTGCGCGCCAGCAAACAGATTTCCTTGGAAATTTTTTACAGTTTTTTTCCCCCGTTCAGCCGGAATGTGACGCCACATCTCTGTTTAATCGGTTTCCCGACGTTTCGGGATAACGTAGCGGTATCATCTTAAAAGGGTCGAAGGGTCCGATAAGAATCGTCTCGGGACACATCAATCCCCGGAGTGTTAGTTGACGAGACGTTTGTAGATTTGTACAATCAGCGCGTTTTGATAGTTTCATCCAATATTTTTTTTTAACTACAACATTTGTTCATAGTATGATTTTTCAAGACTGTTGACCTTCCGCAGAATTTGAGATCTCAGGCTATAAACTGTGGTCGCAAATAGCGCCTTTTGTATCTTGTTTTACGTACCGACAGGCCTGCACTCCTCATGAAATGTTGTTCGTGTGATCAAATCGAGAAGAATGAGATAGGCGAGGCATGTAGCACGTATGACGGACAGGAGAGGTTTATATAGGGTTGTGGTGTGGGGGAAAACTGAGGTAAAGAAGCACCTGAACTACCCAGGCATAGATGGGAGGGTAATATTAAGATGGATCTTCAGGAAGTGACATGGGGGGGTTAGGACTGGATTGAGCTGGCTCAGGATAGGGACATGTGGCGGTCACTTGTGAATGCGGTAATGTAGTTTCGGGTTCCATAAAATGCGGGGAATTTTTTTGACTAACTGAAAACCGGTTAGCTTTTCTGGAATGACCCTGCTCCACGGAGTGAGTACAGCCAAGTGATTGCTATGTTGAGTAGCGGAAATATGTAGCTGTCTTTTGACATCTAAGAAATTATGTTGTGTTGATGGGGCCTTCGTTCGTTGTATTGTGGGCCCTTGAATGGTGAATAGACCCTGTGAATGAAACCCTTAACGCCTTTAGGACCTTAAAAATTGCATCTTTTCTCCCGTGTATACTTGTACAGATGTAGGGAAGGGATTTGGACATTGGCAGTAAGTTGGTAAAGAAACCCCTGCAAATGGGTAGATCGCGTCTACCGACCGGAACTTTAAGGGTGAAGGAGGGGCAAATGCCCATCTTCCCCCACGCCCCCCCCCCCAAAAAAAAGCCATATTTTTTTCTACCAAAGAATTTTTTTTTTAGCATCTGAGTTGATCAGGAGAAAAATAAAAACTAAAAATATTTTCTAACCGATTGTCTGGACAGTAAAAAGTGAAAAAACACGTGCGTTTGAGTGTTTTCTAAACCAAAGTTTCTAATGCCCATGTTAGTTCCCGGCCTTAGTGTTATTAACCATTTGGCGCGGAATTATTTTTTAAATTTTAGCACACCCTGTATATAAAATGTGAATAATACAGGAACCAAATACATTAGAATTATGAAACAAACTGCATTATGAAGAGGAAAAAAACGGAGAGTATACACCATGTTTAAAATATTCAGTACCTATATTTGTTGAATAAATATATAAAATGCAATTTTGGAGGTTAGCGGTGCGGTACTACCACTATAGTTGACGTTAGGCGTCTAAAGGTTAACCATTCTACGCCTGTGGCCACCCATATTTTTGTCCCTGGTCTCCACTGACCGTTGTACATTGTAGTTCCTGTGTCACAGTTCCGATATTTTACATGAATCTAATCTAGTAGTTCATCTAGAATGTCGCAAAACGAAATACTGTGGTGAAGCGCACACTCGTCCATATTTGAGATGTCTCACATCGGAACTATCAGTTCCGGGCCACGCTGTTCTGCCAAATACGCCGTGGCGTTCCCCAAGTCCCTCTACGTAAATACCGGCATGTATTTTACATCTGTATGACACCGCTATCTTGTACAGCCCTTCCACTTCGTTATTCATTAATCAGAGCAGTGACGTAATTAGGTTTCTTTGTGACGCCCTTGACGCAAAATTCAAGGCCGCACTGATAGGAATGGTGAACTTTAAAAACTGACGATTATTTATCGAGTTTTCTTTTATTTTTAAAAATGTTTTAAAATTCTTAGGGCGCCAAAAAAAATCAGTTTCTTTTCATTTCAAAACACATTTTTTTTACCGCCTCTTGGACTCCGCAGCTCCGGCCGGCTGCACTACTTGCCCCGCCCTCGCCCCTGCTACTCCCCTGAGAGTACCAATCGCTGCCATGTAACGTTAGCAGTGACAAGCATCGTTAAAGAAGTAAAGGAAGCTTATCCTTTCTAAAAAAAAAAAGAGGGATCTTCGTACAGAAGCTGCTGCTTATCACAAAATACGGAACGCGGAGAATTTTCTGGCTTCTGCCGCGAAGTGGCTGAGAACTGCGCTCTTGTGGGTTGTTACGTTGCGAGTAGTGGTAATTTCTTAGCGACGTTTCGGGACAACATGTCAGTTACACCAGCAGGGCCCTTGAGGATGGGAACTATGGGTTGTCCCGAAACGTCGGTAAGAACTTGCCACTACTCGCTGCGTAATAACGCACAAGAGCGCAGTGATCACTGAAGTCTGAGCTATAAAACTGTTATCAGGGCCGTTATTTGGTGTGACGAATTTAAAGCGGAATACAGAGTAACAAGTATATGTCTGTATGGTTTGAACCATCTAATGTATGTCTCTATGGTTTGAACCACCTAATGTATATCTCTGTGGCTTGAACCCCCTAATGCATGTCTCTATGGCTTGAACCACCTAACGTTTGTCTCTATGGCTTGAATCCCCTAATATATGTCTCTATGATTTGAACCATATAATATGGTTTGAACCACCTAAGGTATGTCTATGTGGATTGAACCCCCTAATGTATGTTTCTATGGTTTGAACCACCTAACGTTTGTCTCTATGGCTTGAATCCCCTAATATATGTCTCTATGGCTTGAGTCCCCTAATATATGTCTCTGTGGTTTGAACCACCTAAGGTATGTCCATGTGGATTGAACACCCTAATGTATGTCTCTATGGTTTGAACCGCCTAATGTATGTCTCTATGGCTTGAACCCCCTAATGTATGTCTGCATGGTTTGAACCCCCTAATGTATGTCTCTACGGTTTGAACCATCTAATGTATGTCTCTATGGTTTGAACCCCTAATGTATGTCTCTATGGCTTGAACTCTCTAATAGGTCTGTGTGGTTTGAACCCCCTAATGTATGTCTCTATGTTTTGAACCACCTAATGCATGTCTCTGTAGATTGAACCCCCTAAAGTATGTCTCTATGGTTTCAACCAACTAATGCACGTCTCTATGGTTTGAACCACCTAATGTATATCTCTATGGATTGAACCCCCTAATGTATGTCTCTATGGTTTGAACCCCTGATATGTCTCTATGGTTTGAACCACCTAATGTATGTCTCTGTGGATTGAACCCCCTAATGTATGTCTCTATAGTTTGAACACCTGATATGTCTCTATGGTTTGAACCACCTAATGTATGTCTCTGTGGATTGAACCCCCTAATGTATGTCTCTATAGTTTGAACCCCTGATATATGTCTCTATGGCTTGAACCCCCTAATGTATGTCTCTATGGTTTGAACTACCTAATGTACGTCTGTATGTTTTGAACCCCCTAATGTATGTATGTATGGTTTGAACCACCTAATGTATGTCTGTATGGTTTGAACCACCTAATGTATGTCTGTATGACTTGAACCCCCTAATGTATGTCTGTATGGCTTGAACCCCCTAATGTATGTCTATGGTTTGAACCCCCTAAAGTATGTCTGTATGGTTTGAACCCCCTAAAGTATGTCTGTATGGCTTGAACCCCCTAATGTATGT
>Ga0131853_10026649_pt1 | contig 10393 bp, 8 predicted proteins | sample TergutLab28metaG_FD_92764 | JGI IMG/M metagenome (GOLD analysis project Ga0131853, IMG submission 92764) | Labiotermes labralis P1 segment gut microbial communities from Petit-Saut dam, French Guiana - Lab288 P1 (version 2) (version 2) | ecosystem: Host-associated > Arthropoda: Insects >... | reverse complement strand
TGGATTGGGCTGGCCCAGGATAGGGACAGGTGGCGGACGCTTGTGAGTGCGGTAATGAACCTTCGGGTTCCGTAAAATGCGGGGAATTTCTTGACTAGCTGCAAACCAGTTAGCTTCTCAAGACGGACTCTGCACCATGGAGTAAGTAAATACCCGTCAGTATTTAATGCGATATAATGCTTCCTAAGTATACTTCGCCGTTGAATTCAATTTTTTTACTTACAATATTATTCTTTGACGAGGAATTTCTGGGCCGGTTTCGTTATCGTGCAAAATATTTACATTTCTGAGATAACATTAGTATAAGATAGAGGCATATAACTTTAAATTTTTTTTACGTCGTTTCGCTTCTGCACTGCCGATTAGCCTCACTATACCACAGTCGCATGCACAGTAAACAGCAGTCAGATAAAGAAACATTTGTAAAGCGGCATATTTTTTGTGTATAAATATAACATTCATTTCATAACGGTTTCCTTTTTCCCACCACGAATCGTTCCGTTCGACGTTAACCATTTTTTTTTTTAGTGCACGTGTGGACCGATCGGCCATATTGAACTTTCGAGAGACTTGTTCCATTGAAGTTCGCTATGTGGTATTGAAGTGCAGCTATATATCTAGTACATATGGTTAGTACACAGCAACCAGGGTAATGAGCTCTAAACATGGTGTGATGTATTTCAGTACGAAATGCGAATAGCTATATAATCAAACCCAACGCACGCACAACCGCTCAATCAAGTGTTGTTACATTCAATCTCACAACGATGCGGGAGATTTAGAACAAATTTCCGGGCTAAATAAATTAGATGACCAACCAGATGCAACAATAACAAAATATTGAGCTTCAAATTATCTCAACATGTTTCGGGTAATTCTTTGCCCATCATCAGAAGCTCGAGCGAGCAACATCCTGCACATCGAGCACATAGTCCTTGCCGCCAACAACTATCTGGGGACATTATACCACATGCTGTAAATCACAGTCTTGCGCTTCTGATGATGGGCAAAGAATTACCCGAAACACGTTGAGCTAATTTGAAGATCAATAAATTGTTAATACTGCATCTAGTTGGTCACTTTATGTCAACAATGCATGGTCAAACACACATCAAGACACAAAAGTTTAATTATTACTTATCCACCTGTGTTTGTGACAATGTGTGCACGCAAAAACTTGTTCCTATGCAGTCTATAAAGGCGTATGAGTGGAGGTATAGCGCCATGCATTCCTAACGTCACTGTATGGACAGCCTGTACGCCTTGACCGCTTTAGCCCCGCGGAAGTATCTCCCGGTACCCACTGAAGAGGAGATTGGGTTGGAGCGCAGAGCCGGTCTGGATTCTTTGCTCAAGAAAACAATCTTTTGTCCAGGCCAGGAATGTTTGCCGGTTGTCCAGTTGGTCTAGTCACTAAACGGACTACGTGCCGAGTGCTAATAGAATTTTCAACAGAACACGCATAAATTCGCAGGACTTTCGATGTAATACCACCGTCCGAAGAGAAAACAAACCACATTTCACTTGAACTTCAATGCTAATACAGTCTGAGTTAGTGACACATCTGTTAACTCCACGTAAGATATGAAGTATTCGTGGCCAACTGACTCCTTTAAGCACAGTCTTTCTTGAGAAGCTGACAGTTCCTCAGCTAGTCAAAAAAATTCCGTGGATTTTATAAACCCTTATACTACTGTGTTCACTACCAGCCCGCCACTTGTGACTGTCCTCAGCCAGACGTATTCAGTCAGCGTCCTCCCATCATAATTATTTAATATCTGCTTTAATATTATTCTCCCACGTATCCCTATGTCTTCCAAGTGGTCTCCTTCTTTAACATTTCCCCACCCAATCGATGTACGCGTTACCCTTGTCCCCATCTCATTCCCATTGCCCTGATCATCTGCATAATACTCGGTGACCAGTACGAATTGCGAGGCCCCTCATTGTGCAACTGTCTCCAGCCCCTTGTTACCTCGTCCCTCTTAGAACCAAATATCTTCCTCAGCACCCTATTCTCGAACACCACCAGCCTACGCTGTTACCTCCAAGTGAGAGACAAAGTTTGATACCCATAAAAGCAACAGGCAAAATTATAGTTCTGTATATTTTAATATTTATATTTCTATGTAGAAAGCAGAACACAAGACACTCTGCACCGAACGGTAGCAAGAGTTCTTCGAAATTATGCCCATCTTAATTTCACCCTGAAAGCCATTTCGGTCTGTCAGTATTGTTGCCACTTTGCCAAAGGACTTACCTATTACCTACACTTATATTGTCCTACATTCTGCTAACAAGACACGAATATACATACATACATATATATAATATTCTCAGCATTTAGGCCTAAACCAAACTGCTTACAAGCGGCAAAGTTTGCGCTTTCGTTTATAGTAAATGTATTCTTGCCCGATAAATACACATAATCGGCGTAGACCAGAAGCCACTCTGTCCCATTGAATTTAAACCCCTTCTAGTTGCCACGGATCTTCCCAACTGCGGGCTCTAATTTTGAACAGCAATACCGGCTAGGCACCTCCTGGTTTCAGAATTACTTCACGGGAAATACATCTCACAAATGTTCACCTATCCCGACTTCAATACAGGTTTCATTTAAATACATCTTAATTAACCCAACTAACGTTATCGATACGCTAAACGCAACGAAAACATAGACTATACAAAATTTCCCTCCTAACCGAATCACAGGCTTTCTTGAAGTGCGTTAATAGCCGAATGTATGGCCCCGTTGTATTCTCATCTCCCTCCGTTATGTGAAAAGTGAAGAATATTCGATCAACAGCAGAACTACAGGAGTGGAACTTCTTGATACTTGGAGATGAGACCGACAAGTTGTCCCGAAACGTCGGTATGGAATTACCACTCTACGCTGCTTAATATCCCATAAGAGTGCAGTTATCGCGCACATCACGGCGGAGGCCTGAAATCACGCATCATCGTTTCCAGGGATATGTCCCTGTGTTTCCTGTGGCTGTTTCTATCACCATGGATCAGGTTACTAAACTCTAAACATATCAGAAACATAACCTCAAAGAATGGGTACAAAATACAAAGAATAGTGGCAATGAATGAAGAGTTACGAACGGTCATATTAGTACAGGGTCCCAAAATTGTATGTAGAATACAGATAAAATGAGGATATAGGGCAAATACTGCACATGCCTGAAATCACGCATCATCTTTTCCAGGGATATGTCCCTGTGTTTCCTGTGGCTGTTTCTATCACCATGGATCAGGTTACTACGCTCTAAACAGTTCAGAAACATAACCTCAAGAATGGGTACAAAATACAAAGAATAGTGGCAATGAATGAAGAGTTACGAACGGTCATATTAGTACAGGGTCCCAAAACTGTATGTAGAATACAGATAAAATGAGGATATAGGGCAAATACTGCACATGCACGACACAGTGAATGGAATAACGTGAAAAAAAAAGTTCATAAAGGTATGTAAAACAGCAAGGTTAGTTTTAGGCGCCACAATGAAGTTTGCGTTATGAGGAAAAGAGAAAAACAAAGAACAGAAGCTTAGGTCACCGCTGGAAGCACATCCGTGACCCATAAACCAAATGAGAAAAATACAGATATCTACAAAGTGAGAACAGAGTAGACAAAAAGACATAACAATTACCCTGGAAATAAGTTAGCAGAATGCCGGAGTGTAAACTGCCAGAAACTAACGTACTTTGGCATACATACTCCCAACGTGCATGTGACATAGGAAAACATGTTTCAAAAGTTATAGAGATTGCTGTGGACCTGTAGCGGTCAGCCCCTGAGATGGAAACAGAAGCTACCTCGACCAGCCGAAAAGTTAGTTTAGGTGGCCCTACCTTCCGCAAAGTTTGTAGGCTCTCTATTGTACTTTTATTGTTAAGCTGGTGGCCTGCAGTTAAAGAAATGGTCATCACACCTAAAACAAAAGTAACGTCAGTCTCACTCACGGAATTTCATTGTGCCACTTCGAAAAACCTTTGAAATGACAGGGCTATACCTGAAATTCCGCATACAAAAAGCTGTGTCAGAATAATTATCTACTCTTGGAGGAAAACTGTACCACGGAGTTCGGCATTAAACATATGAAAATTTCCCTAACCTGCGACAAAACTTCCCTAGACACCTTCTGCCAAATGTGTCTCATACTTAGATGCGTTGAGAGACCTATGGAAATAAACAGATGTTTCATCTGACTACTTCAGTTTGTCATTTCCCGAGGTAGCTCGGGCGTGCGTTGGGCGGTCACGTTAGTGAGGTAAATTTATACGATAAACAAGCCGACAGGAAGTAATAACCCATCGCTGTCAGATATAATAATGACCCCATACATATGGTGTAAAGTGAGTTGAAGAAATTGGATATCTCTGCCCACCATCACTTTGTCCACCCTCAATACGCCATGCACTACTAACAGTTCGAGATTATAATTCAAGATCAAACAGCCTTGCATCTTACCACAGACTTTGGACATATTCTCATGAGACGAACTTAAATAATTTAGTTTCTCTGTGTGTATCCTATAGCCATAGCAACCAGAAATCCTTAGTTTTAGCAGTTTAGAGACAGTAGTGTCAGACCCGATTTATCCCACATGTATGACAGTAAGAATGGTAACATTCGAGAGTACTTGCGACGCTGCGTATGCCCAACATAAGAGATGAACCAAGACTAGACCGGCTCGCTTTACATGCACATTCGCAACGCGTTGAGAAGAAAACCTCGAGTCCGCGCGCGCGGGTGTTCTTTGGTCCCCATATCAGCAACACAAAACCTTACTTTGAAAGGCAACCAAATGCAGTCGAAGGTAAAATAAAGGGCCTATTTTCGCTGTCACAAAATATAGAAGGATAAACCGTTATATATAGCACGTCTTGGGCCTCTATCCACGGAAGGGAAAAATAAAACAATGTCCTTTATTCTTTGTTTTATGTAAGCAACAATAAGATTTTTCCAAATGTCCGTATTACTTCTGATCCTATTACCAACACTGGAAAATAATAATGGCAACTGTGATAACGTGCATGAAAACAGACTAAATTTGGCAACTCCGGGTACACACTACAGTATATCATTTTCAGTTCTAGGGTTAAAACTCTTAAGACAGATATGCATAGACCGCAACAACTATCCCAGTCAATGGCAGTTAAAAATATATCTCAAGAAGTGCAATACAACTAGACTGGTATGCTATTCGCATCGTGTAACATTGGCCTCTAGGAGCCTTGGGAGAGGAAAGCTTAGAACTGCCAGCCAAGTCACTTCGTTCTTGGCACATGGACAAAATGCTCTTTACTATCGGAACGACGAATGTTGACCTAAGAGGCTAATGGAGTTCCATTCCTCATTCAAACTGAGAGGAATGTAAGGTGATAACATGTTTCCATCAGGGTACAGATAAGCTTACAATACCACTAATGATGCCAGTTGATTTATGGATTATAAAACAGTTTTGAAACAAATTCCAACCCAGACTCAAATACAGAAACCTTAACCTTCTGGAAGGCAACCAGCTCTACATAACAATCAAACTTACGCTTCCTACGTCGAAGAAAACACTGCATATGCGCAAGCTATACAAAGTTATAATTACAAAAAGCGATCGTCCTTCACTCTTGAAACCTGACTAAATAAGTGATTAATAGCGTAAATACTCTCACAGAATCTGTAAGGGCAACTTCACACGGAAATGGACATTTTAGACTTTTTATACGTGTTTAGACTTGTTGCGGATCACGGCATGGCTTCCATCTAACGCCGGTTAGCTCATTTTGTATCCGCTGAACGCGTACACACTAAAGCGTATATACAGTACTGGATCCTTAACTTACAAACTGGACGGAAGGGTATCGTGTGCTTAACTGAATGAACTGACGTTAGAATGAATGAATTGGTGAATGAGCTCGCTGAGACTTTCACAATCCATGTGACCTGGATTCCCATTTTCATTGACGAAACATGTAACAATTGATACAGTGCGATTAATCTAAGAATAAACACTCAGAGATTTGCTGCATTAGACAGATAAACTTCGCGATACTGTCAACTTACTTTTATTCATTGGCGTTGAGTGAAGCAGGGCCTGTGAAACGTTCCTCTCTTCGGCATGGGTTAAACAAAAAACATGAACCGAAACTCAATTAACGAGTTCGTTCCTTCTTTTTTACTGTCCTTTCTAATTTACTGTACCCACTCACAACAACTTTCTTTCCTGTTTCAATGTTAAACACTACGACGAATGCACTCTTCTTGCATCACTGAAATAAAATGCGGCATGCCACCAGATGCCTTCCACTCGAAAATCACAAATTAAAAATTAAATATTATGGAGTCAATGAAGTTTTAAAGAGAGATATGTAAAACCTTCGGCATCCAAATGAACATTCGCTTTCTTCTGGGATACTGAACATGAGTTAATCCTTCTCTATACGTGCGTAAAGCAGAAGAAACTCTATACAAATCACTTCCTATGCACCATGAAATTTATAAATCGTTGTGGACGTAAAAAAAATGTTAGGGAGGGGGTTGTAACAACGAACACTCCACTGAACGCAAAGCACAAGTCTTATAAATCAAACGGATGCTCAGGATTTACTATTCTCAAGTACACGACGAACTCGGCAGTGGGTTGCTGGTGAGGCCATTCCGCCGCCATGATCCGTCGCTACAAGCTGTCCGAGTGTAGGAGGCACGGAACAGCAGAGAAGAGGAGAAGCATTTCTCTCTCTCGCTCCCCAAAACCCCAAGCCAAGTCACAAAAGTTTCATTCCTCCAAGAAGCGACGAACAATTCACACAACACAAACACTGATCTTGACGGTCTCGCTTCTTACACTCACTACAGCCACCGCACTTCCAACACAGCAAAGCATGAACAGATTCGCATCTGTAATAAAACATACATGAAACACCACGTTCCAGTTTCGGAAACCTTGGATATCTTTCTGCGAGGCGAGAGAGCAAGCCCTGGTATAGGGAGCGGTTTGCGCATGCGCTCTTCACAGAGACCTCGGCTCAGTCCTTACCCCTCCCCCTCCGCGCCATCACGTCGCCCCACTCATCGTGCCGCCATTACCGTTCATTCATGGCTGCTGTCAGACGGAAAGAGCAGTTTTCAGACAGAAAATTTGGCTCCGCCCAGATATCCTCTCTACTGGGTAAAATCGAAAACTGCGTTCGCTTTTCTAGATTTTCCTACCCCCCACGGTTAACATGGTATACGTACTATATATTATGTGGCCATATTGGCACCCGTTCGCATATTCAGCCTCTTACGTATGTTATTGACAATTCGAACCTTATTTAATGCGACTGTTTCATTAGTAATTGGGAGACGGCAGACTATTTTACTCAACTGAAAAGGAAAGGGTTAATTCATGATATTGTGTGGGTGGAAATGGAGGGGCCTGTCTATTGGAGGGGAAAAGAGGACAAGTCCATTGATAATGGCGCCGGCGGAAATATCGCACTGGAGGGGAAAGGTGGGCGGCTGATAGCGAAACAGGGGCATAAGGGCCTTGGCTCTGAGTTAGCCAGATAAACGGGCCACCGTTCCAAAATTTCGATGTGGGCACAGTGACACAACAGTGTGCCAAAGGCTTGAAGAATGAACTGACACATCAGTGTCCTCTATACAAGTCAGAGGCGGTGTCTTAACGTTCGCTGTTTCAAAACACGCACACACAAAATACGCAATGTCCTCTACACTGGTGTGAAACTTGGTCCCTCACAGACTGTAGGCAGAGGCTGTTCGAGAATAGGGTACTGAGGAAGACGTTTGGGCCTAAGAGTAAGAAAGCATAGGAGGCCACTTGGAAGACTTAGGCTTTAGGTTGGAGGATAATATTAACACGGGTCTTTTAGGACTAAGATGGGAGGGCGTGGATTTAATCCATCTGGGTCAGAATAGTAGCAAGTGAGTGGGGGGCTTGTGAACACTTCCTAGGCGTTGATGATCGTTCGTGCTGCATAAAAAACAGGGAATTTTTTTTAAAACTATCTGAGGGACTCTTAAGGTCTTGAGAATGATCCCGTTTCATGAAGACAGTGCCTTTGATAACTCTTTGCATGTTTCTATAGCTTACTTTCTGCTTATTCGACTATTTTGCGGCTTATGTTGTCCATCGTCATATACACCCCGTATACAATTTTGGATCTAGTACCTTTACCTACAGACAAGTTCATTTACTTCATTTTCCGTATTAGCAATTGCTAGCATATATATATATATATATGTGTGTGTGTGTGTGTGTGTGTGTGTGTATATATATATATGTGTGTGTGTATAGATATGTGTGTGTGTATATATATGTGTGTGTGTGTATATATATATATATGTGTGTGTGTATATATATATATATGTGTGTGTGTATAGATATGTGTGTGTGTGTGTATATATATATATATATATATATGTGTGTGATTGTGTATATATATATGTGTGTATATATATATGTGTGTGTATTTATATATATGTAAACAACGAATATCGTCTTTGTACATTACGAGTGACGATGAAACAGCAAGAATGTGAAAGGAAATGGTCGTGGTATGCTCCGGAATACAGCTGAAAGAGGTGCGGAAACTCAACGTTAAGTGCCCACTGTGGTCGAGCAGCTAACCGGCTGCACGACCGCGAGCCAGTCAGCCGCTGGACCAGTGCACACGGCACGTTGATGGCGTACTGCAGAGAAGAGAGCTACGAACGAGCAGAGCTGTCACCACATTGCAACAACTGCCTGGAGAAACCGAAGAACTGACGAGAAATCTCGGTTACATTGATGGATTCGACCTGACGTGGTATGCATATCGGAAGTGCATCCACGTAACGGATAACGAACTTGGGCGGGTGTGACGTAACATCCGCTAGACAGATAGGGGAGTTAATTATGTAATAGGGCTAGATGGGGACTGCGTCCGCTTTTCCACTCTTGTTAAATCTGAACCTCGCAGAATCATGTGGTTCCCTGGCACCATAACTTTACATAAACCGTAGCCAGATCACTGACCTCTTGTGTCATCAACGAAGAGGAACTACTGTCACAATTTTGCCGCCAGCAGTCACACAAACTACTCACAGACCTAACATATTTTCGTTTCTTGTACACACAGTTTCAAGAAACAAGATGATGGGTCTACTTGGCCTGTTTTTTGAGACGAAATAATTTTGGTAAAGCTTGTAAATCTTTGATTTCCTTTCTTCTGTGATATTCAACTGTAACAAACAATAACAGAAACAAGAAGAGGAAGAAGAGGAGGAGGAGGAGGAGGAAGAAGAAGAAGGGGAAGAGGAAGAAGAGGAGGAGGAGGAGGAAGAAGAAGAAGAAGAAGAAGAAGAGGAAGAAGAGGAGGAGGAGGAAGAAGAAAAAGAGGAGGAGGAAGAAGAAGAGGAAGAAGAAGAAGAGGAGGAAGAAGAAGAATGTGATGTGGGAATTTCTTCGCTTCACACAAACACGCTGAAATCTGTCTTTAAAACGTTGAAAGTAGCGAATTCATGGGAGGAAAAGAACGTACAGTTTCATTAAATATTTCGGGTGACTTGATGTACTGAAAGAGAATGTGAACAGAAGTTATGACCGTGTGTTGTTCAACAGGAAGTGAAGTCCGATACAGGTCATGTGAACTGACACGACACAGGATGGCATTACTCACGTTTCCCAGTACCGGTTCCAAAAACGTAACATTATCCGTGCAGTTTCACATTATACTTCACTTACTGTCCTAATCTGTCCATAAAGTGATCATCAGCTGTATTAATCCGGCAAGGTCTGTTTGCGACATCATAAGCCGCTGAACTGCCACAACAGATCTCCTAAAGGCAGACTTTTTAGAAGGCTTATGATTTGGTATTAATGGCAAAATCCTTTGTTTTTTTTACTAATTTCTTCTCAAAAAATCATTCTTGACACAACAGGTTAAAGTTAAGGATTGGCAGTGCTGTCTCAAGCGGAAACCAGCTAGACAGTGGCGTACCGAAGGGGGGGGGTTGGGGGGGTTCAATCCCCCCCGCCCGAAATTATTACGAAGGCACTCCAAAATCGTGCCAAATTCAACCCGATTGTGAAAAATGTTAAAAATTGCTGAATTTAGGACGCCAGCACCCCAAGATGTTCGGAAAAAAGGCAGTAAAATTCTAAAACTACCGCCGGTTCGCAACTGTTTTATATTAACAATGACAAATTAATTGGTTGTCATCATAAATATTTTTAAAGTACCAAAAATTAAGAAAATTTTACTATAAGAAATGAAATTTCTTGTACCAAATTACAGCTGCCTCCAGAACCCCTGACTAGGGGGGCTACCGCCCCCAGATCCCCGTTCTCTCTGTCCTCTGTCCTCAACTGAATTTGTTGAACCCCCCCCCCCCCCCCCCCAC
>Ga0131853_10026648_pt1 | contig 10393 bp, 12 predicted proteins | sample TergutLab28metaG_FD_92764 | JGI IMG/M metagenome (GOLD analysis project Ga0131853, IMG submission 92764) | Labiotermes labralis P1 segment gut microbial communities from Petit-Saut dam, French Guiana - Lab288 P1 (version 2) (version 2) | ecosystem: Host-associated > Arthropoda: Insects >... | reverse complement strand
CCTTAAAAGTGAATTTTGTTGCAATCCCCCCGTCCTCATGCTACTTTATCCCCAAGCCACCCGGCTTACAATTTTCAACAAAAAACTGCATAAAAATAACACAGCGGTCTTAGGTGTTTGACGACACCCAAGACGCAATGTAGGGATACCAAACATCACCTACAAGGCACAGGCAAAGCCTGCCACTGCCCGCCCATTTTACACCATTCCCCCAACTTCTTCAACCGCACGAAGAAGTCTCGGGCTTGTTGTACTACGGCTCGCACGGCTGCTTTGTTTGCGTTACTTGTATTTACATACTTCGGCATGTAGGTGTTGGCGGAATTCCCGCCGTCCCTACATGCTTTTTCTTTTTTTGTTACCGGGTGGCAATATTAAAAATCGAAGGAGGCGATAAAACATGAAGCAAATCAGCACCCCCGCCATAGACGAGCTTGGCAGAATTCTACTGCCAAAAGAAATCCGTACTATGCTGGGCTTGGAACATGGCGACAAAGTTGCAGTATGCCTTACAGACGACAACACCATTATCCTGCAATCAGCAAAAGACTCTGAATAGTAGCAATAAAAAATGGAGTTACCTTACGAGGTAGCTCCGTTTTAACATAGATCTTAAATAAGTCCAAAAAAATGGGCTGTTCCAACAATTACAGATATTACGAGAAATAGCAACGCAAGCGTTCCCTTAACGGTACGTGCTATCTCCTCTTTTTTCCTTTCGGTAAGCGTTTTATCAAGTAATGTAAGCCCATCGTAAAGTTCGCCATGCATTTTATATAGTTGCCAACCTTTTTGTAAGCCAAATGCGTTGCGCAATCTTTTCATCTGACGTTGGCTAAGGGGGTGCTTGTTTAAAAAATCAACTAACTTCGCAATAAAAACAGGGTCATCTTTTAGCATGTTAAAATCTGTGCTTTCAACAAAGTTAATGTCTTCTAAAACTTGTTTGATAACATCTTGCATAAAGCTTTTCCCTTCTGCAACATATGCTATAATTTCTCATACACAATCACATTTTCCTGAAGGAGCGTAACCAATGGTTATATTAATTGGCGGTGTAGGCTACGCCGGCAAAACATTTATAGCGCAACGGCTGCTGGAAAAATACAAATATCCGTCCCTCTCTATCGACCACTTAAAAATGGGGTTATACCGTGCCGACATCGGATGCGGATTTACACCCACCGATAGTGTGGAGCAAATTGGCGATAAGTTGTGGCCTATATTAAAGGGCATAATTATGACTTGCATCGAAAACAAGCAAAACTTAATAATTGAAGGGTGTTACTTATTCCCTCAAAAAATTAATGAGCTGGAAGACGGCTACCTAAGCGAAATAATATCATTTTATCTAGGGTTCTCCGATTCATATATTCAGAAATATTTTCATTCCAACGTTCAAAAATATCGTTCCGTTATAGAGGAAAGAGGGTATGAATGCGAAGATACCCCCGAGCGTTATGCCTTGGAAAACAGAAAGCAAAAGGAAATTTGCGAAAAATATGGTGCAAAGTATTTTGAAATTAATGAAAATTATGAACAGGAAATGAGTTTAGTTTTCGATTGGATTCATACGATAATCGGTTAGGTGGCGTATTCTAAAAATTCAAATCGCTGTGAGTTCCCAAGCGTGTAAGCGTAAGTACAAGGATATCATTTTCTTTTTTATACACTAACAGCCAATCAGGTGTGACATGGCACTCTCTAAAGCCTTTCCACTCGCCTGTTAGCGCATGATCACGGTTTTTTTCAGGTAACTGCCGGTCGTTGGCTAGTTGAATGATTATATCTTTTAGCAGTTGAATATTTTCTCCTCGCCTTTTTGCAAGACGATAATCCTTTTTAAACTGGTTGGTTTCCTTGACTTCATACTTAGTTTCATTCATCATTATCTAAGTCCTCAAAAAGTGCATTCATGTCCCGATATCCTTTTACGGATACATCGCGGCTGATTCTGTTCGCTTCAGCGATAGCAGCCAGCGACTCTGCATTTGGGCGGGATGGACGTAAATCAAAGGGTAAGCCCCCCACATTGCATGATTGGTGAATAAAAACAGTAACAGCTTCTGTTAGAGATAAGCCATATTGTGCATAAACGATTTCTGCCGTTTTCTTTATCTCCGGGTTAAGGCGGATATTTAAACTTGAGGTTTTTGTCATTGCAAACCCTCCTTTTAGGTTAATTTTAACGCACATAGTTCACAAATGCAATCAAACTCACAACGGAGGGCGCACAATGCGAAAAACACTAAACATACTAATACCCCTAACCATGCTTGGCATTTTCATCTTCTTCATATGGTACACAGCCTTTCGGCTACATATTCACTTTGGGGCAATTCCATTTTGGGTGTATCTAATTGCTGTGGTTATTATTGTAAACGGTGCCAGTGCTTTGTTTTTAATTACAGCCAGGTTTCCAAAGCCGTTTATTAGAATACTATACATAACGGGCGGCTATGTGGTTATGTTCTTAGCCTATTTGGGCGTTTTATTTGCACTCATCCATATGGTTTCGCTTGTAGTGGATATCCCTTTACTTTTAAGCGGAACGGTGGCGGTAGCCGTTGCCTTTTTAACCGTCTTAATTGGGGCTATACTTGGTAATATGTTCATTGTGCGTGAAACCGAAATTAAAATTCCACGGCTTAAAAACGAATTAACCATCATGCAAATTACCGATGCGCATATTGGGCTGCTTTACGGACAGAAGTATCTGTCAAAAATTGTGGAAGCGACAAACAACAAAGCCCCGGATTTTGTTGTTATCACCGGAGATTTAACGGAAACAAAAGCGGCGTTAAAAGAAGGCGTTTTGGATTCGCTTGCAAAATTAAATTCGCCCACATTTTTTGTAGAAGGCAACCACGACAATTACACCGGTATCGAAAACGTGATAAAAATAATGGGCAAACAAAATGTCCGAGTACTGCATAACGAGGTTATAGAAACCCACGGCATACAGTTAATCGGACTCGATTACTTAAAAGCAGACGACGAAACATTTGATATGCACCCATCGGCAAACAAGAACACCGTAAAATCGGTGTTAGCCGAAATGCAGTTGCAAGATATGCCGACTGTACTCATAAGCCATAACCCCACAGGGGCAAAATACGCCGCCGCTGCCGGGGTTGATTTAATGGTGTCGGGGCATACGCACCGTGGGCAGATATTCCCGTTTTCAATTTTTGCAAAATTATTGTTTCCGTTTTATGGTGGTTTATATAGGCATGAAAATACGCAAGTTTTTGTTTCAAGCGGGGTGGGCGGTATTATTGCCCGCATGAGGCTAGGCTCGTTTAATGAGATTAATTTGTTGAAGCTGGTGCGGGAGGAATAAACATGGAAAAGTTAAAATTATTCATAAAAGGTTTCGTAGTGGGAATCGGCGGGGTGTCCCCCGGGCTTAGCGGCAGCATACTGATGGTAGCTTTAGGGCTTTACAGGGATGTAATCGACAGTTTTGCCACAATAAATAAAGACTTCAAAAAGAAGGCTTTATTTTTACTGCCAATTATGGGTGGAATGCTTATTGGCGTGGTTATCTTCAGCAGAATTATTTCTTTTCTGCTTACCACTTACGAATTCCAAACACGGCTTACCTTTTTTGGGCTTTTGATAGGTGCAATCCCTTTGGTTTATGGCGAGGTAAAGAAAAACGGCGATGTAGGTAAGAAGCATTATGCTATCATCGCCGTTACTTTTTTGATATGTTTTTCGGTGTTTACGCTGGGTACATCTATACCACCTTGGGGGGAATTGAGCATAATCGGGTCATTTATATTTGGGCTGATGGCGATAACCGCAACCATTGTACCCGGCATCGAAGCAGCGTCATTTCTTTCTACTTTTGGCTTGTACGGGCATTGGCTAGACCTTACCTCGCTTAGAAATGTAACGGCACAGCATTATGTACCCACCATAGCAGGGTTTGCAATAGGCGGGATATTGCTGTCAAAACTGGTTAGCTTTTTGTTTGCAAAAGACTATACCACTACATTTGCGGTGCTGTTTGGTTTTTTTCTATCAATTATCCCGAATATACTAAATACAAGCTATGGCGATTTTGTGTCTTCCGAATATAGCAGCATGATGTTTGGGATTGTCTTGGCTTTTGTAGGGCTTGTGGTGTCGCTTGTGTTTGGAAGGATTGCTAAAACAAAGCTATAATGATCATAGTAACAAAATAATCTAACGATTTTACTCTTTAGCATTGAACAAATGCTGCTGCAATTCGTCGACTGCCGAAGCAAGTTTTATGTGATCTTCTAAGTCTTTATTAGACATTTTTTCTCTTTGTTGCTTAAGCATGTTTTGGAGTATGTTTAACTTTAGCTTTATCTGCATATACTTCCAAATTTCTTGTGTTGGACGATGATTGAATTTGAAGGCAATATCACACATATATTTTCCGACATCAGTTGTATGTACTATTTTACCAAAGGTATCTCTTTTTAAATGGAGATCATATTCATTAGTTGCAGGATCAACAAATCCAGTAACACCATTATTATGAATATTTTTATTTTCTGTTGGCCATTTGCCCGACTTTTTACGATTGCACGTAAAGCAGCTGTAAACCAAATTATAATAGTCCGATTTTCTAGCTGGATCAACTTTATTGGGAACAAAGTGATCTATTTCGAATCCCTTAGTTGTGACCATTTCACTTTTGCCACAGTATCCGCAAATATGACCAAAATCTTCGCTTAATATATGTTCATACTCACGATAATTTGATTTTAAACCTGCATCATTACGACGGCAAATGTTTATATCTCCGTGTATTCTCATATATCTATCTATCCCATCTTTTTAACATAGCATCTAGAGTAGTTAATATATTATCCATTTTATCGATTGAATCAGATTTTAACAACTCAACAGGAATATCATCTACCTCATTGTAACTTTTAAGAATTTTGTATAGACTTATAAATCGTTCTTCTTCAGAGGCTGATATAGTATGATTCTCTTTTTTGGATTTTAATGCAACAAACTCATCCAATCTCAATTTAAGACGATTTTCAAAGACCTCAACGGATTGCTTTAACTTAGAGATAAATTCTTCAAACTCAGGGTCATTAAGATCCTTTGTCACAACAGCTTTATCAATAAATAACCCTTCCACTACTAAATTTTCGTCAATCCCTTCTTCTACAAAAGCAGTTAAAAGAACACATGGAAGATCCGGTAGTTCTGAGTTTATATATGCTACTAATTCAGTTCCAGAAAAAGAATATACTTGTGTTAATTTGTAGTCAATGATAATACATTTTAGATTGTTTGTTATTATCCAATTAACAATATCTTCTTGTGATAAACAATTTTCAACAAAAACAAGTTGAATTTCCTTTCGACCTAGCCTAACGCTACAATCATTCATAAAATTTATATCATCATCAACTAAGCCAACGGTATACACAATGCTTACCTCCTACTTGTTTTTAAGTGTAATTTGTATATGAAACCCATTTGTGCCTTTATTATTAGACAAATCAATGCTTCCATTGTAATCTCGAACAATTCTATTTACAATCCACATTCCCATGCCTGTTCCTTTTACTTCGCCTGTATTTGTAGTTTTATCAGATTCGAAGGGCTCTAATATTTTTTGGGGATTGTCTCTATAGACACTAGACAGTCCAATGCCATTATCAGAATAAAAAATTACTATATTATTATCGCCATTTTTTACTCGGATATGAATATTTTTGTCATTTGCGTTGCATCTATCAAACGAAGCAGTACTATTAGTTATCAAATTGTTTATTATGCTCTCTATCTCATGCGGGAAGCACTTGAAATTCAGCTCTTCCCTGTGTGCAACTTCAAGAGTAATAACAATATTCTTTGGAGCTAATGTAATTTTCCATGCATCTATCAACTTAGAAAAAAGAACTTGGATATTTGTATTTTGCATCCTTCTCTTATCTCTTTTAACCGATTCAATAGTAACATTAAACCAAGATGTGAATGATTTTCTGTAATCATTGGCAGCATTTATCTGCTTTAAAGCTTCATCAGAATCATTGTCTAATTCCAGTGCCTCTTTAGCCATGATTATTTTCATATTCAAGTTATTTGTTATTTCTCTTATCTCATGAACATACGTATTCGTAATGATTCCTATCGTCGCTAATACACGCAACATTTGTATTTCATTTTCAAGCTCTTGAATTGTGGTATCTTTCTTCTTTAGTAGATTAGAAACCTTGGATACATCTATTTGTGATGGATTATACTTATGCTCTTCTGATTTTTTGGCTTCCAATTTCTTTTTGTTATCCTCAAAAAGCTTTTGTTCTAGCTCATTTTCTATGTCGCTAGTCGGATGTAACTTATCATAGTATTGGCTAAGTGTTCGAAAGATGTTTTGCCGATCTCGCTCAAAATTTTTAATTACATTTGTGATAAATTGGCGCAAAAGCATGAATTCTTTTGTTTCAACAAAACCTTGCCGATTAGCTTGATCTAGTAGTTTGTCATTTGTCCTAGAAATATATATACTACCATGCATTTGGTCTGCATTTACTCTCCAGTTTCCAGTTTGGCTGGAAATTGCCGCCGGAGATTGATTTTTTCTTGAGGATAGCATAAGCCAATCGTACATTGATGTTTTAGGCTCACCATATGGCGTGACTCTAAACCCATCACGATAGACTCTTATTCCACCAAACGAATCCCTAATGTCTATTCGTCCGGTTATATCCTTATAGTAATATTTCTCTCTATCATTCTTTGTCGCTGTAAGCTTTGCGAAATATAAAGTTCCCTTAAAATCACCTATAGTATTTTCAATTGTATCTTTGCTCTCCATAAATGCTGAAAAGCTTGACTGTAATTCAATCGGCTTTTTATTAAAATATGCTCTATCATCCTCAGAGAATCCAGCATTTGTCATTACTGCATCAAATTTTTGCCCGAAATCAAATTCATCGCGCAAGATACTTAATTTTACATTACCATTAGTATGTACATTAAAGCTTATTTTATAATCGTATTGGAAATTGTCATCTTCTTGTAAAAGTTCAGCTTCTTTTAGGGATGTATTATGTTCAAACAAGTAAATATTAAAAATTTCTCTAAATTCTGGCGGAATTAAAGTCTTTAAATTAGTTCTAATGCTTTTGATAACGTCTCTATCCCACTTATCTCTTAAACCCGTCAACTTGAAAATAGTTCCGGTGTTATTAAAATAGTCTTTAATTAACTTTTTCACATGATGGTTTTCGACAATACTCATAAAAAAATTAAAAGAAATATCAGTTGTGTCAATGGTAGCCGTTACATCTGTGATTTTATTGCCAAATTCAAACATTCTCCAATCTACATCCCAGGTAACCCTCTCGTTTTCAGAAATTGTAAGCATGCTACAATTATCTGCAATCCTATCGAGAGCAAAACGCCCGATGCCTTTTGCTCCAGTTTGTATTCGCCCTTTTTTCGTTGTAAATTTATTTGTCTTTGATGACCCACCTATAGTCATCCAATGCTTTAAAATAACATCCTCAGTCATTCCTAAACCATTGTCACCAATGTACAAGGAATTGGTAGATTCTTCAAAGTAGATAAAACATATTGAGGCATCGGCATCATATGTGTTCTTTACCAACTCCAATATTGCACCATCAAGCTTTGAAACATTCTCACGCCCGATAAGCTTTGCTGTATATGCATCTACATTGAATGGTATTTTAGGCATGTGCCACCAACCTTTTTTTATTACATTCATCTAATATACTAGCAGAAAAAATATGATTGTTAATATCTTTGGGAGAAATTCTGAAAGAATTCCCATTAGATATTACGCCTATGCTTCTTACATAAGCTAAAAACTCTTTAGATCTCAATATTTTATCTGCAATTTCAATGCCATAAGTGCTTACGGGGACGATATATATCCCAGCTGTTGGAATAATATTATCACCTAGCAAATATGTTCGGACAACATCGGTTACTAACGTAGAGGTAAGTAGCTTTCGCTGGTTTAAATGTGCCAATGCTTGAGATCGTCCATATTCAAACCACTGGCAACTTTTATCGCTTTTGCGTTTAGACAATTTTTCTTCGTAGTGCTTTAAATATTGCGTCCCCATAGGATACATCTTTTCAAAATTTTCGACGGAATAACGGGAAAGCTTGCCATTCTCATAATAATAAGGAAAAATAACATACTCTATTTTTTTGTAATTTTTAGAGCGAGGACTTACAGCAGTTCGCAATAATTTTTTTTCTATATCATAATCTCCTACACGTATATAGTCACCAACATCTTCAAACTCATCAATAATAAATGCTTCATTAAGCAAGGTAGCAATACTACTCGCTGCATGAAATATCTCACCAAATCGGACATTATCCGTTTCTTTTAAATTTTTTATTTGTTGATCGAATTGCCATTTATCCGATAATGTTACTTTTGATATAGCAAAATTCGATTTTGCAATAACGTTGTGATATGTAATGCTTTCCCCACTTTTACCTGCGTTATAAACAATAATTGCTGAAGCAGTTAACTTATTTGCAAATAATTTTTGATGAGTAAAATCATATATATCAGTTAGACCAGCAGTCAGCATTTCTCTTAATTTCATAGCAAATTGATTTTTAAAAATATTGCTTGGTATTAAATATGCCATTTTGCCTTCTGAAGTTAGAGACTTAATGCTCGCTTCAATGAAAGCATAACAAAAATCAAATTTTCCTTTACTGCATGTCAAAAAGTTTTTTTTGAGAAACTCCCTATCTTTTAGTTGAATTTCTTTATGTGCGATATATGGAGGATTTCCTATTACGAAATCAAATTTCTGTTGAATTTTTAGCTTTAGAAAATCGCCATTATAAATGTTCCACTTCACATCATAAATTTCATACTCACTTGTTAAGGTATTCAAACGTATAATGCTATTGGATCTATGTAAGTTATCAATTTCAGCACCATATATATCTCGTTCTAATCCTGTTTTGATTTTATCATTGGAGAAACGTTGGCTTTTTGCATCCTCGATGTATCGCCTTACTATTTCTACGAGAATATTTCCATCGCCACATGAGTTTTCAGCAACTTTTTTGCCGTATAAATCGCTATTATACCCTATTATATCCAACAGCTTTTTAACAGTCTCACTTGGGGTGAATACTTGGCATTTAGTATTTATACTCATTACTTCCAACTCCTTTACAACATATATCCAAATATCACGCATATCCTATCTACATCAACTATACTGTACTTTTGAGATGTATTCAAGCGAATATTTGTATATTATCACGTTGTGTAAACAGGACTTATACTACACTCCTGCGTTTTTTGGTTACTATCTAGGAGACTTTATCGAACAATAAAAATAAGAGAGAGGACTGCGCTAGGCAATCCCCCCACTCGTTACTCTTTATTAGTCAATCTATATGAATAGATAGCTTGTAAACCCGCTTTTGTTTGGCAGGATTGCTAAACGTTTATAGCTCCTTCCATCTCCTGCAACTGCGCTTTCAAAAGTCCTCCAACCACGCTTGTTTCATCGGCATCAAGTAGCACCCGTATACGCTCATCCAAAAATTCATACATCTTTCTAATCGTATCTGTGCGGGATAGCATGTTTCTAAAGCACACGGGATCATTTTTGTATTGCACGTCGGCATCGTTGTAGAATGTCTCAACCGTTTTTACGGTTGCTTCGTTGTTGCCCTGCATCTTTACATATTTGCGCACGGTGTCTTTGCTTACGCCCGCTAACGTGGCTATCTGCCTAAGCGAACCCACTTGCCCCAGCAGTTCTGCTTTTTTGCGGGCAATTTCTACCCGCATGGCTGTTGCAAGGTTGCGCCGCCCAAGTTGGTTGTTGGCAATCCATATTTTTGCATCCGTTTTGGATATGGCAGGGATGTATTGTACATTGTATGGTATGCCGTGTTTTTCGCAAATAGCATAACGGTGGTGTCCGTCAACAATATAGCCCCGCCATGCTTTAATAGCATCCCGGCAGCCTTCGGCTAAAATATTTTGCTCCAGTTGTTGCAGCTCCTCTTCTGCCAAGGGCGGGATTAGATCCTTAAAGCTGGGGTTTATTTTTATTGTATCCATGAATACCCCCGGAGTTGCTCTGCCAGTTGTTTAAGCGCTTCACGTATGCGGCGGTCGTTTTCTTCATTTTCCAGCGGCAGACGCTCTTTAATGTATGCGAGCATTTTATCTGCTTCACGCATCTGCTTTTTAATTTCCGGCATGAGCATACGGTGTGCTGTGCCTATTTTTAGCTCGCCGGATTGTACTTGTTCCAGCAATGCCGGGTTGCCGCTTTCCTTGACCTGCATGTATCGTTGCATCGTGCCATTTCCGACGTCTGCCTCTTTAGCAATGGCTTTTTGAAAATCTATGGGGTCTGTT
>Ga0131853_10026647_pt1 | contig 10393 bp, 7 predicted proteins | sample TergutLab28metaG_FD_92764 | JGI IMG/M metagenome (GOLD analysis project Ga0131853, IMG submission 92764) | Labiotermes labralis P1 segment gut microbial communities from Petit-Saut dam, French Guiana - Lab288 P1 (version 2) (version 2) | ecosystem: Host-associated > Arthropoda: Insects >... | reverse complement strand
TATTTAACCAACTTGATGCACAAAATTTGTTTACAATAAGTTTTATTTCATGCCTCTACATGTTTCGAGCACATGTGCTCGAAACATGTAGAGGCATGAAATAAAACTTATTGTGAAACAAATTTTGTGCATCAAGTTGGTTAAATATTGAGATGCACGGTCAGCAAAACGTCAAAAAATTAAATTTGACGTTCAGATGACCTTACATCGTGATAAATTCTTATAATAAAACCAACTAGATATACCAATTTCTCAAATTTATTTTTGGAATAAAACTCTACATATTTCAGACAGTTCCTCTGTCCATCATCAGGAGTTTTTCACTGTACACACAGCAATGGCACATGTCATACAGGTTTGCTGACAGCTTGCTCACAAGCTGTCAGCAAACCTGTATGACATATACCATTACCGTGTGTACAGTGAAAAACTATTGATGATGGACAGAGGAACTGTCCGAAACATGCAGAGTTTTATTCCAAATGCATCTAAAAAGGTAAAGGTAAAGCAGTCCCGTTACTGGCCTGGAGTGGCCCAGAGAGTTCCAGGAAGTTAAGGTTCCCAGATTTCGTGACAACGGCACAGGATGGTGGTAGGTTGTCAGCCTTATGCACCGGCAGCCTTTACCCCCAGGAAATACTCCTGGTACTCATTTCTGTTAGAGGCTGAGTCGACCCCAGGACCATAGTGCGATCGGAAGGATTTTATGCCAATGAAAAATCCACTGACGCCAGCTGGGATCGAACCAGCGACCTTCTGATTTGTAGCACAGCGTCTTAACCAAATGCATCTAGTTGGTTTTATTATAAGAATTAACGATAGGTAATTGTGCGGGCGATCGTAAGTGTAGAGGTGGTCAGCCGATACGGCAGGTCTTCTTGTATAAGGGATATATTGTGTATTCCACATATGGTATCAGATATTTTATGATATTAGTGTGTGCAATATGTTCGTATAAGATCTTGTATGTAAATACACTGAATGTATAAGCAAATACAAGTATTAAAACCTTTCTTTGACACGTGCATACAATTGCTGCTCAGATGCACAAACTTACTTACTTACTAAATCCAAGGAGCAGAGTCCTTCTTGAGAAGCTAACCGGTTGTCAGTTAGTCAAGAAATTCCCCGCATTTTATAGAAGCCGAAGGTTCATTACCGCATTCAGAAGTGCCCTCCAACTGTCCCTATCCTGGGCCAGAACAATCCAGTCCATGTCCCCCCATCCCACTTCCTGCAGATCCATCTTAATATTATCCTCTCATCCACGCCTGGGGCTTGAAAGTTGTCTCTTTCTCTCGGCTCTCCCAACCCAAACCCTGTAAGCCCAGCTTCTCTCCCCCATACATGCTACATGCCCCACCTATCTCATTGTTCTCGATTTGATCACCCGAACAATATTTGGTGAGGAGTACAGATCACCAACCAGTTGCACACACTTGTAAAGGTAAAGGTAAAGTTCACCCTAGAACAGGCCACGAAAGCCTAGATGGGGAGTAGAGGTACAGCTCTACTCTATCTTTAACCTCGGCGCTAGATGCGGGTGAATGGTCGAAGCCACGACGCCCCAGCCGATTTACCGCTGGGAAAGACCCGGTGCCCTGGGTGGGCCCCAGGGCCGGCGTGGATGGGCGTGGAAGAAATCTCGCTCCCACCCGAATTCGATCCCGAACAGTCCAGCCGGTAGCGAGTTGCTATACCGACTAAGCTATCACGGCCTTGCACACGCACATGTACTCAATGCCAGTAAATTACAAAGTGCTCAAACCACAGCGTCCGGAACTCTGTGTGTCTGGTGCATTCGCATTCGATGGTTACGGCATAATTTCATGTTTATACTTCCGATATATACAGCCTGATTATAGATATTTAAGTAGCCGAAAACATGTAGCTGCCATTTTCAATTGTTACAGTAAATTTGTGCTATGATGGGTTATATTTTCTTTTATTATCTATAGTTGAGATACCTACGTTGTTTCGCAATTTTGGGCACCGATCACCCAGTGGGGCAGCACCACATTCCAATTGAACGGAGAACCTCCCGCAACTCGCTTCTCCGTCTGAGTGCAAGCAACTCCTCCGACGCTCTTGCATTGCGTGTAGCCTACATGGAAGTTCACAGTAACACTCCTTTCTCAGCCATCTGAATCTCTGTGGCACGATCCGGCAACTCGGGTGCAATTGTACCACTGTGCTGGTTTCCGGGAGTCTTACGCAAAATCTCAGTCGATAATTTATTTGATTTGTTGGCCTTTTAATTTTTTTCGCTCTTCCTCCCCCCCCCCCCCCCAAAGCGTCATTACAGACTCGCCTTTTACACAATCACCAACTTAGCACGCAATATCTATTACCTTTGAGGATTTTTGACCGGCGTATTGCAATTACGCACAGGACCTCCACACTTAGAACACAATTAAATACATTCCCTAAGTTTTCATGTCATGGCCACCACTATTTTCCCATTAACGCCACTCACGTCGGAGCAGGAAGCATGGAGATTATTGTATCCTGTTATTTCTTTGACAAGCGTAGGAAAAATGTTGATCAGCATAAACGCGTTTGATATTACAATTACAATAAGTGTATCTTCAAGGATGTAAATGTGGTGTTTTGTTTAGAACCATACTTGAATGACTATATCTTAACCATTCTAGGAAGAATAGTGACATGTTCTTTTTGAAAACCGAGTTCGTACCGCGCAGTAAACATTCTCCATCTCTCTTTTAAAAACCGGTCAGTTTATGCTGAGTAGAGCAAAAGTTGGTGTTTGTTCTTAGGTGGATAAATAACACATGAATACACTCTGTAGGTATGAAGTAAAGGTAAAGGTAAAGTGATCCCGTTACAGGCCCGGTGTGGCCCAGAGGGTGGGTTCCATGACCGCGGCACTATAAGGGGGTGAGTGGTCAGCAGCACGCCCCGGCCGCACTTTACCCCCTGGAAAGACCCAGTACCCATTTTACAGAGGCTGGGTTGGCCTCAGGGCCGGTCTGGACGAGCGGAAAATCTCGTCCCCACCGGAATTCGATCCCAGACCGTCCAGCCCCTAGTTAGTCGCTATACCGACTGAGCTACCGGGCCCACGTGGGTATGAAGTAGGATTTTTAAATGTTAAACCTGATGATGCAGAAAGTAACCACTGTGCTTTGCAAGGTTAAAATATGAACACACACGGAAAACATCTGATACACGGTGCGTTATGAGTGACCGATCAGGGCTGGGTTCGGTTCACATCAGGGACAACTATCTTCTCATTGTTGCTATGCCCAGACCGGTTGTGGGGCCCAGCTAGCCTCCTACGGGAAGGGGGTGGTGGGTCTTTTCATCCGAGAAATACAAGGCCGAAATGTGATGCCCAAATTACACCACCCTACAAATGCTGATGTCAAGGACGTATGGAGCTTTACCTCTACTCCCCCCATACTTTTTCATGATGTAGTGTTTAATCAAGCAGCTACGGACTGGAGGCTTCGAGGCTCGAATAGTCGCAGAGACAAGACATTCTTCTTTTCTACAAATCATCCAGACCGGCTCTGGGGGCCCAATGAAATTCCTTCTCAAGGGTCACCGGAATTTTTACACTAGGGGCAAAGCGGCCGGGCTGTTAATTTAACCACTCACTTCCATCCAGCGCCAAGGTTAGGAATGAGTGGAGCTATAACTCCACACCTCCTATACCCCTACATGGCGTGGACAGGGAAAATTTAGCTTTACAGAGAAAAATTTGCAGTTTCTTTGCCGTCTTACTGCGGGACCGCGGTTCCAGAGTGGTTAAGGTGCTGTGCTACAAATCGGAAGGTCACTGGCTCGATCCCAGCTGGTGTCATTAGATTTTTCATTGACATAAAATCCTTCCGATCGCACTATGGCTCTGGGGTCGACTCAGCCTCTAACAGAAATGAGTACCAGGAGCATTTCCTGGGGGTAAAGGCGGCCGGTGCATAAGGCTGACAACCTAACACCATCCTGTGCCGTTGTCACGAAATCTGGGAAACTTAACTTCCTTGGGCCCCTCTGGGCCTGTAACGGGACTGCTTTACCTTCTTATTACTCTTCATTCCGCCCTTAAAACGCAGACCCGAACGAATGAAGACTATCGCCTTGTCTGACGTACTTACAGCAGCTCGATGTCCTAAGTCAACAACCTCGACTGACTGTCCCGAAACGTCGGCAAGAAATGACCACTACTCGCTGCGTAGTATCTACTTCGCGGCGGAAGCCTAACATCACGCATAAACTAGCCTAGTTGATACGACGAGGTAGAACGACGATTTCCCGAGGTCAGTGGACACTGTAATTTTACTTTAAACATGTGAGGTCATCGCTATTTGATTCCTTTATTTCCCCCTCTGCAGACTGCGAGTGTAAAACCGGAATTCTGCTAGCACACACTGAAATCGTCGAAGCGTGGATAGCCTTACGAGGCATTCCTGCGGACAGAAGGAATTGCCTCACTTCTAGCATCTCACCCAGCGCGACGGGGTAATTGACGTATCATGACGAAACAGAAGGAAGAATGACTGTTTGGCCTTCACCTTCGGTGTTGATGAGTTAATGTGAACAAGCTATTGTAAAGTAACAGTGTTACCACGACAGCTTTGCTGAATATTGTAAAGTAACAGTGTTACGACGACAGCATTATTGAAAGTTGTAAAGTAACAGTTTTACCATGACAGAATTATTGAATATTGTAACGTAACAGTGTCACCACGACAGCATTATTGAATATTGTAAAGTAACAGTGTTACCACGACAGCATTACTGAATATTTATTTTGTAAAGTAACAGTGTTACCACGACAGCATTACTGAATATTGTAAAGTAACAGTGTCACCACGACAGCATTATTGAATATTGTAAAGTAACAGTGTTACAACGACAGCATTACTGAATATTTTAAAGTAACAGTGTTACCACGACAGCATTACTGAATATTTATTTTGTAAAGTAACAGTGTTACCACGACAGCATTGCTGAATATTGTAAAGTAATAGTTTTACCAGAACAGCATAGCTGAATATTGTAAAGTAACAATATTACCACGACAGAATTGCTGAATATTGTAAAGTAACAGTGTTACCACGACAGCATTGCTGAATATTGTAAAGTAACAGTGTTACCACGACAACATTGCTGCATATTGTAAAGTAACAGTGTTACCACGACAGCATTATTTAGTATTGTAAAGTAACAGTATTACCAATACAGCATTGCTAAATATTGTAAAGTAACAGCATTACCACGACAGCATTGCTGAATATTGTAAAGTAATAGTGTTACCAGGACAGCATAGCTGAATATTGTAAAGTAACAATATTACCACGACAGAATTGCTGAATATTGTAAAGTAATAGTGCTACCACGACAGAATTACTGAATATTGTAAAGTAACAGTGTTACCACGACAGAATTACAGAATATTGTAAAGTAAATGTGTTACCACGAAAATTTTGCTGAATATTTGAACATTACATTCATTAGCTCCCTGTTACTTTACAGCCAGGCTAACAATTAGTCAGATGTATAAATTCATTGGAAAACCTGAAAAATATTTAAACTTTATTGGCCAGACGGGTCGTCCATAGCCGGTTAAATTTGAAGAAAAGTATAGCGAATCCTGTGATACAGTAGGCACCAAGTCAGACGTATCTAGGTTATAACCTCACGCAGTTTTCTTTAAAATCTTTTTCAATATTTTATTCTCATCTACATCGAGCTCTATCAAGTTGCTTCTTCCATAAGTCTGCAACCTCACTCAATTAAGGACGTGAATATATTAGACTAATTTTTGGTGTTAACAATGATAATTTTTTTGGTGTTAACAATGAGACACTTCCCCAGCTCATTGTCTGCAATATTATCAACATGAAGTCAGTAATGATTTTTTTAGAGGAAAACAACAGCTCCATTTATTATAGGGCAATGGAACATTTTCTAAGAGAGAAATGTTTAAAAAAATTTAAAATCTATAATGGCGTCGACTTTGGAACATTCAAAATACAAACGGCATTTTTAAGCGAAATATTTTCGTGTATTTTGTATAATACACTCTCACAAATCTCCATATTGAATTCTCACGTTGACCTGTTACTAAGCATGGTTACCGCTACTACTGCTACTTGCACTCAAAAGTCGAATCCTGCAGAACCCTAAACTTCACCACGCAAATGGCCAATGCTTTTAATACGTATTGTTGCTGAACGACATCCATGCTAAGCTACTACTTCATTTATTTTCTAAAATGAGGTCCGTTTACCTTGTAAAGCCCAGTGGTTACTCTACGTACCACCAGTTGTAACATTCAAAATTCTACGTTCTGCCCACACAGTGCTTTTGCGCGTATTCCACTGATCTCAGAACAGAGCCAGTATTTCACTATACATCATAAACTCTCTGGACTTTTATAACCGAGACAGAGAGCGTTTACTATGCGGTACGAACTGAATTTTTAAGTACAATCCAGTTTAATCTCTATGGGCCGGGTAGCGACTGGCTACGGGCTGGACGGTCCGGGGATCGAATCCCGGCGGGGCAAGACTTTCCACACCTGTCCAGACCGGCCCTGGGGCCAACCCAGTCTCGTGTACAAGGGGTACGGGGTCTTTCCCGGGGGTAAAGAGAGGCCGGGGCGTGACGCTGACCCCTCACCCCCTTCTAGTGCATTGGTCAACAAAGAGTAGAGCTATACATCTACACCCCCTACGGGCCGTACGGTCTGTACACAGCCTTATTGCCTGTACAAGGGCGCACTTTACCTTTATTTTTAGGTTAATCTCGAAGGCCAGGGTTCGACCCAAGGTCAGACCGTGTGTGATTTGTGGTGAGCAGAGTGTAAATGGGAAAGGTTTTTCTCCCAGCACTTCTCTTTTACCCTGCCAATATCATTGCACCAATGCTCCATACTCATCTGCTCGTTTCTCTTAACAGGACGAATGGGCGAAATACGGGAACCTTGCAAAGAGCAGTGTTCTTGGGGAAATCGGGAAACATTGGATATAAAAGTATTTTCAGTTGGGTTGTGTAGCCTTTTGTACAATGTTTCACTCTCGCTGTTTCTTGCAGCACGAGTGACACTGGAGGACATTGAAACAATTTAGTCTCAGATCCCATCACGTTGAGCGTGTACCTGAACTAATGAGATTAGTTTAAAGTTATGAATTGTGACGAATAATTATACTAAAACTCATTAAAGGGACACGAAACACACCACGAGGCTACTGACACATTCTCCTCCTTCCCAACCTTCGTCATTCCACAGACCAACATTTAGGAAAAGTAAAATAGTGCTGTCGTTGTGCAAGAAATGAAGACAAGTTTGCGTGGAGGTAAAACTCCACCCATTCTTAACTTAGGGGTTAGATAGAGGCGTGTGGTCAGATTCACGCTACAGTATTTTACCCCTGCGGAAAAAGACACCCGTACATAATAAACAGGCAGCTGTGTGAGTCCCACGGCCGGTATAAACGCTTAGAAGAGTCTTTTGCCCATGCCGGGAATTGTAACAAGATTTCTCTGTCGGCCAGCGTGTAGGAACATTACTGATAGTTTGTTTATATATCATGATAAATGTCAAAGGCTAGACATTTGAAAGAGGCCATCCCGTTGTGTATTATCAAATCTGTATAATATATTATGCACCGTCAATACACAACATACATCAAACAAGATGCAATAATTACAATTAGGTGATATTTGGCTACATGATTCGGCCGTGACCGGCCATCTTCAGGCCAACTAAGAACAATATTGAGTACTATTTTTACTGTACCTTAATATTCTTCTTAGTTGGCCTGAAGATGACCGTTTACGGCCGAAACATGTAGCCAAATATAACCTAATTGTAATTATTGCATCTTGTCTTGATGTATGCTGTGTATTGACGGTACATAGTATATTATACAAAAAAGTAAAAGGCTAGGTTTTCACCTGTTCCGGCGCCAAAATTGGTTCAGACCACCCATTCCTTCGCCTGCCAAACTTTCTTCTTTAGAGCGATATTCCCAGTTATTGCTATATGCGACTGCCCCGTTCGTTCTGTGTAGGACAGCCATTGGTGTCCATAATGATTTTTATAATTTCAGATGAAAACACCCGATTATTCTACAGTGTCAGTTCTCCTTTCATCCAGCCTTCAGCAAATCTCAAGAATTTCATCTCGGTCTCCTGCACGTTTCGCTGCCACACGGTAATGTTAGCACTGTCATAATTTTGCATAATTTAAACTGGCAATCGTTTCGAACGCTCCCTTTCAACGACCGCCTAACTGATCCACACGATGGACTAACGCAAATTCTGATACCTACAGTGTAAGGGATCAAACTGCCCACTCTTCGTTCGGTATAAGGTTATTTCCTTGTCAGAACCACAATATATATGAAATTTTACGCCACCCTGTAGGAAGTATCACAGTAAATGCAAAATTTTACGCCAACCTGGTATCCAGCATCAAAGTAAATACACAATTTTGCGCCAACATGTACAAACTATCGCAGTAAATATACATTTTTGCGCCGACAACATGCACAAAGTGTCAGAGTATATCGGATAAATAAGAAAATTACGGAATGGAAATTCATAGCTTTCAGACGGAGGAGGCCCAAAATGAGCTGGAAAGTTGATGTAAAACACGATTTAAAGGTTATGAAACTTAATCTTTGGAAAATGCAAGCTAAAATTAGGAATGAATGCAAAAGGATCACTGAGCAAGCCAGAAGTCACACAAGAGACGTGGCGCTCAAGAAGTAGACGAAGAAGACGACGAAGGAGGAGGAGGAGCAGACAAAGAAGAAGAAGGAGAAGACGACGAAGAAGGAGGAGGAGGAGACAAAGAAGAAGACGAAGGAGAAGGAGAAGACGAAGAAGGAGAAGAAGACGACGAAGGAGGAGGAGACAAAGAAGAAGAAGAAGAAGAAGGAGGAGGAGAAGAAGACGACGAAGGAGGAGGAGGAGGAGACAAAGAAGAAGAAGAAGGAGGAGAAGAAGACGAAGAAGGAGAAGACAACGAAGGAGGAGGAGGAGACAAAGAAGAAGAAGAAGGAGAAGGAGAAGACGACGACGGAGGAGGAGGAGGAGGAGACAAAGAAGGAGAAGAAGACGACGAAGGAGGAGGAGGAGGAGACAAAGAAGAAGAAGGAGAAGAAGACGGAGGAGGAGGAGGAGACAAAGAAGAAGAAGAAGAAGAAGACGAAGGAGAAGAAGAAGGAGAAGAAGACGACGAAGGAGGAGACAAAGAAGAAGAAGGAGAAGAAGACGAAGAAGGAGAAGACAACGAAGGAGGAGGAGGAGGAGACAAAGAAGAAGGAGAAGGAGAAGAAGACGACGAAGGAGGAGGAGGAGACAAAGAAGAAGAAGAAGAAGAAGGAGAAGAAGACGACGGAGGAGGAGGAGGAGGAGACAAAGAAGAAGAAGAAGAAGGAGAAGAAGACGACGAAGGAGGAGGAGACAAAGAAGAAGAAGAAGAAGAAGGAGAACAAGAAGAAGGATGAGGAGGAGGAGGAGGAGAAAAAGAAGAAGACAGCGGTGCTGAAAATTCAAGTCTTCAGTGATGTGACGCCGCGTCCACTGGTAAATTATTACCGATGTCTCCGAAGATAGCAACGCCCCCATCTTCAGATTCGAGCGGTATAAGCAGAGACTGTGGTCTGCTTTACCCTAAGTCGGAAGCATATGCTCCACCAAAACTGTCTCACAAGAACTAGAAGTAAATGACAAGTTGATCCCATATTTTCAAGCCCTTACACTGGAAAATCGGAATAAAACTGCAGACAATTTTCGAAGCTTATGTCGTTTTCTCCGCACAAAACTGGAAACTAACAGTAAAGGCAGCAGTCCGTATGAAGGAAGGGAGTTTCTGGTAATGTCTTGCAACAGTTTACACTTTGAACATGCAGAATATGTACGAATTTCTTTCGAATACGTTGCACCTGTAATGCAAATGGCTGCTCTATGTGTTCAGCTCCAATGAGCGGGCTTGAAACGGAAAGTGAACAAAGGGGTTGTGTTTCCTCGAAGGTCAACAGTCTCCTGGGCGAAACAAAGCTAAGTTCGTTGTGTCGGTATTCGAGACAGTGATTCCTCACAAAAGAACAAGCACAGGAAAAGATCGAAAGATTTAAAATGAAATATTTGTTTTATATAGTTGGTAATTAAAGTGACTAGTGGCTGGTCCCGGATATTTCTCTTTGTCACCGCATTCGTACGGGGACCGCGGTAGCACAGTGGTTAAGGAGCTGTGCTATAAATCGGTAGGTCGCTGGTTCGATCCCAGCTGGTGTCAGTGGATTTTTCATTGACATAAAATCCTTCCGATCGCACTATGGCCCTGGGGTCGACTCAGCCTCTAACAGAAATTAGTACCAGGAGTATTTCCTGGGGGTAAAGGCGGCCGGTGCGT
>Ga0131853_10026642_pt1 | contig 10396 bp, 7 predicted proteins | sample TergutLab28metaG_FD_92764 | JGI IMG/M metagenome (GOLD analysis project Ga0131853, IMG submission 92764) | Labiotermes labralis P1 segment gut microbial communities from Petit-Saut dam, French Guiana - Lab288 P1 (version 2) (version 2) | ecosystem: Host-associated > Arthropoda: Insects >... | reverse complement strand
GTATGGGTGAGGAGAGGGGGGTGTATAGGGTCTTGGTGGGGAAACCGGAGGGAAAGAGACCACTGGGGAGGCCTAGGCGTAGATGGGTGGATAATATTAGGATGGATCTCCAGGAGGTAGGATTTGGGTATATGGACTGGTTTGGGTGGGCCCAGGATAGAGATAGGTGACGGACGCTTCTGAGTGCAGTAATAAACCTTCGGGTTCCGTGAAATGCGGGGAATTTGTTGACAAGCTGCAAACCAGTTAGCTTCTCAAGAAGGACTCTGCACCATGGAGTAAGTAAGAGTAATATGCAGTACAAAATCACAAAATAAAGATGGGGATAAATCCTTTGGAAATATTTAGCCATTTTGGAATGGGGCTAACTGATTAAAATTACATGCCTGAAGCGGTCAAGGGCAAATTAAACTGGGGGAATACCTCCCACATTTTGGGTCAGAATATTTTATCTTGTTGTTTGTTGACCAAAACTATAAACATTCAGATATATAGAACAATATTTGGCCTGTTGTTTTATATGGGTTCGAAACATCGTCTGTCACATTAAGAGAAAAACATAGGCTGAAGATGTTTGAGAATACGGTGCTGAGGTAGATATGTGGGGCTGAGGGGGAGGAAGTAACAGGAGACTGGAGAAAACTGCATAATGAAGAGCTTCATGGTTTGTAGTTCTCGTCAAATGTCATTCCGGTGATCAAATCAAGGCGAATGAGATAGCCGGGGCGTGGGGTAAGTATGGATGGAAGGGAAATGGCGGCAGGGTTTTGGTGCTGGGAGGGGCCGGGGGGGCGGAAGGAAAGAGACAGCTGGGAAGACGTACGCGCAGATGGGGGGAAAATATGGTAATGAATCTTAAAGAAACAGAATAGAAGGCCGTGGATTGTATTAATTTGATTCGTGATGGGGATAAATGGTGGACTCGTGTGAACAGAGTGAGGAACTTTCAGGTTCCTTAAAATGCGAGGAATTTCTTAACTATCGGAAGAAATCTTAGCTTCCCAAATGTGAATGTGCCCCAGGAGTTAGTTAGTTATTTACGGAAATAGTATGTCAGGCTTACAACTGGATTACTGTGACCCTGGAGCTGCCTGTTGGCCATTTTAATTAGATGACTTCAAATGATTGTTAAAATAAGATGGAGGGTTTACATTTTTTTTACGATTAACTGTAGAACAGCGAATTAGGGAGCACAATGAAGACTAAATCTGCAGGCAATTTTTGCCATCGTCATCTGTTATTTGTCAGAGAAACTGGAAGTGCTGTAGCCACTAATTCTTAAGTACTGCTTAAAGGCATAGGTCTTCTCTTAACAGACTTATTTGGCTGCTTCATCGTGTTTTACGTTCTGTCTTTAACTGCTCACGCCATTTTAAGGTCCCACTTTCTCGGTTTTCCCTTCACACTGTTCTCCTTTTCAGAACAGCTCTTATTTTATAATGAATTTTTATGAAGTCACCGTCATCTGTGGTGTGTAATTTGGTAGAAATTTGCCGACGTTTCGGAGAAACGTATTACCTCCTAGAAAAATGTTTATCAGCCCCATAGGTCTGTATTTTCGGAGTGCTAGACCCTGAAAATGGAAGCAGAAAACTCAAGAGAAATATCGGTAAATTTTATTAGTCTGCAGGGCGTAACTCTCAAAAGGCTTGAATAGATTTACATTCCTCCTTTACACATGATTTTTTCCAGTGTTAACTGCTTTAACAATAGGTTCCCTTTCAAGTATTTGTTAGAGTTCCACCGCTTTGTGCCTTAGTTTCGGCACGTTTCGGGTTCTGTTATTAAATATTCGATTTTACATGACTTGTATGCTATTCAGAATCAAATCTAGAGACTATTTATACAATTTCTCTATCCACGGGAGAAGCTTCGAACGCCTCGCAGGTTAAGTCTGATGATGGGGCGGACAGTGCACCGAAGATCCACTTCAAACATCCTCGCCATATAAATTATAGCCTCATGAATTCGCAGTGCGCAAGTACCGTAATGTGAGTTAGTAAAGACCATGAGAACACGACGAAGGTCGAGGTCAGTTGTTTTTCACCCAGATCTGCTGTTCAAGGCTTTCACCTCATTGATTAGGTTCATGTGTAGGTCGTTGCCCCAGAATATGCTGGGCCCAGTAGTGATAATTTAGAATTCATTTCGTGTTGATTCTGGTGACCTCGCGTGATGTTAGGTCACCAGGCCCGTTGGGATGTCGATGTCTACCTGAGTTCTTGCGTGGAAGGTACTGGACCTTGCAACGAATATTACCCCGCCCAAGAATCCGACGAGTTTTCTTGGTGCTGTCGTAACACGGAACAACACCAATCTATGCTCATGGTCAAAGATCATACCGTGCTGCCTGGCAGGTGGATATCAATTTACTGTCTGAAGCAGCACGGCAGGCATTACACTGAATGTAAGCTGTTACTGCCCAGAGAGATACCATACGTATTTGAGAAGCTTAATGAGAAATAGATCAATTAATCTGGTACAAGGGGAACACTATTCTTGTATTCGTGTGGTACCCAGTTCGGTCTCCTACTATCAACGGCACATAGCTGGCCGAATTCTGGTGATTTTCCTTGAGTCGTAGCGTCGGGACATTGTTCTAAGTGGGTTGGGACCGACTCTTTCCAAATCCTTACACATCAGTTTTCTTGGATGTTCTTGTAAGTTACTGTTGTGGGTATAATCGCTGAATCTATAAACATTTAAGTTTCATAACCAAACAACAGATCGGAAAATATAATGGACGTTATTTTATTTAGCAAAACTTCGGTGTGTAGTAAACAAATATTTTGTTAGAGGTGGCGCGTGTCTGAGAGCAAAACGAAAACACTTTCTGCGCCTTATTTAAGTATGGCAAGGAAAGCGCAACGTTAAGTACATTATACTGTGCTAAAATGCATGGACACCGGCTCAAGGCAGTTTGGAATAGCGGCGAGTCATGCACTGCCTGCCAACTCGCAAAACGGCTGAAGAAAGGATGATGTCAGTTGTCAGATATAATCATTAAACCGTAAATGTCACATAATGCATTGTTATTTCAGTTGGCCAGACTATCTTACAAAGGATGAGACTTTTTCTTGAGTATTTGGGAGGGCTGGAATGGAGGATGACTGACATTAGTCCATGTTGTGGGTGCTATTTTCGAGTTGTAACTTTTTATGTTCCCTTAAACCTTCACATCTGTGACAGAATTATAGGATTTTAAAATTTGTATATACATATAGGCTATGTGCCGATCCCAGGGGCTGCGCGTTCTAAATCGTGGGTCTGCGGCCGCTCGCTTGCTAGGATTGCAGGTTCGAATCCCACTGGAGACACGGAAGTTTTTCTCTTGTGAGTGTTGTGCGTTTTCAGGTGGAGATCTCCGCGCCGGGCTTATCATTTGTCTAGAAAAGCCCTACCGAGGGTGGCGTGTCCAATTAGTGTGTTCGCCAATCTCCTTAAGGGGAGGCCATGACCCGAAATTGGGCAGAAGCGCCATAGGAAAAAAAGTATAGATTATATATATTTTTTCGACATTTTGGCGGCGGTTCAAATGTCCTGGTCAACTTGATATGTACAGTGGGGTTAATTGGTGTTACGATTTCAAAATTGTGTGGAGTCTGGATGAACATTTATTACATAAAAAGTGAATTAATTGAAGGACGAATCACTGCCTACAGCGAAAAATGTAGTTTGAGTAAGCTAGCTAACGGAGGATTGCATCTTAGGTTATGTAACGATACTGATTTGGAAGTTGACAGGCGTGGCTTTTAGAAGTTCTTCTGGGGTGACGCAGGGCAGCCACAAAAGTCCGCCAGGAAAGCCGGCGACCAACATACTCGTTGGCAGTCAGAGACTTCAGATTTATTTAGAAACCTCGTGTCTCTTTCAATAAACGATTCTAATTGAAGTTTCTGTCTGGCCTTAATGAGTTCTTTCTGTTTCGTGCACCGGACTGTTCGAAAGCGATCAATTTTGACTGTATTTTCCTATAACACGTACCCATGAAACGTGTAAAGACCAAGAAGCGTCGTCGGATAACTGGACGCGATCTCACAGTAAAGCTCCCGATTTGAATGAAAAAAACAGTTCATTGTTCAAGCCTTCATTTCTGCTTGAATGAACGGAGTGTATCCACTAAAGTTGGAAAATGGCATTTTCATTAGTTTACAAATTGGGTAGCTGAGCACAGTGGACTCGGGTTTGAAACACGTGTACTTTTGGGTGTGGAACTAGGAACTTCACATTGAGGGATGAACATAAGTTGAGGGTGTTAAAGAATAGGGTACTTTGGAAAAAATGGCCTAAGAGGGACGAGGAAATGTGATGCTGCGGCAGATAGCATGATGAGGGTTTCATTATGTGTATAAATATACAAAGATGTATCAGTCAAATACAACAAAACTTTATTATGTTTATTATTGTATTAGGGCAACATGTTTCGTTTCTTATAGAATCATCTTCAGGCCCTTCTGTATCTTAGGAGGGCCTGAAGATGATTCTATAAGAATAAAAACATGTTGCCCTAATACAATAATAAACATAATAAAGTTTTGTTGTGTTTGACTGATACATAATTGTGTATTTATATATGTGTTAAACACTTCGGGATGGCAAACATTAAATTCATGATGTGTGTTTCTCGCCAGATATCATTCAGGTAATCAAATGAAGGTGAATGAAATGGGCGGAGAATTGGCATGTGTGGGAAGAGGGGAGATTAGTAGAGGATTTGGTGGCGAAAACTGAGGAAGAGAGAACACTTGGAAAACCTTACGTAGACGGAAGCGTAACATTATAATAGACCTTCAAGAAGTAGGATGGGGAATTGTAATGGACTGATCTGGTTCAAGACAAGGAGAAGCGGGCGCCTGCTACACGGTAATGACTCTTCGGGTCCTCTAAAACGAGCGAAATTTTTTGACTGGTGGAAGAACGCTCGCCTTCTCAAGAAGGATTCTACCCCATGGAATTAATTGTGGTTTCTGACCGCTGCAACACTAGGAACGTAGGCACGAATTCGGCTTGAAGCTTGGATGTTTGTTCTCGTATGTTTGTGTCTTGTGTTGTTCGCCGTATTTACAAGCATTGCTGTCCTTCAGTTTAGACCGCACTTTTTTATTCACGTCAAGGTGTTACTGTTTATAGCGTTGCTGGAGCCCAAAGTACTGCAATAAAAATATTCTCCGACATGGAAATCTCAAATCCAAATTATTACGCATGTCTCAAAGATTAATAAGTTCACGATTCATTCTGAATCTAAACATGGCATTTCAGATAATATGTGACAGTTAAAGACAAGTACAAGGAATCTCGTCATCCTTTTTTGTGTCCAGAAACAAGACAGTTGCCTGCCACCGCCTTCCGAGAACTGGACCGCTTTTTGTTGTCACCGACATCGAATGCATTTTTCAATAAACGTAGCCCATTGACTGACTGCAATGGCTGTACGTGCGGCCAGAATCCAGTGCAGCCAACATTTACTTAAGTCACTGCAGGAGAGTGGGAATATAATACTATTGCAGTGGTGTAATTAATTTGTTTTTTTGCACTAAGAGGCAGCTTCTAGCAGTACTCACAGAACATACTTTTCTGTGGCTTACTCTTCTAGTGTGATGGATAGGTAATAATAATAATAATAATAATAATAATTTTTTATTTACTAATTGGTGGAGAAAACATTAAATTAATCAGGTAGGCCTATAACTTAAAGATCAGGCAATCATATCTATGTTTGTACTGTGCTGTTTGACTTTCAAACACTATGTCACGCATACTAGTAATGCGCAGAAACGTATTTGGAACATCTTCACAAGAATTTTCACATGCCTAAATCAAAGATTTCGTTAGGTATCCCCAAGTTACTACCTTACATTCTGCGAGTACAAGTATTATCTTAACAGAACTTACACATTTTCCTAAAATCTGTTACAACTCGTCATTTCAGGATTCTAAAGTAAGTGGCGCTAATGGCGCCGCGGCTCAAATGTTCGCCACTCCCCCGTGTTGTTAGAACTGGCGGTAGGATGTTTAAAAGGAACGGCGATGAAACAGCAAAATAGGCATAATTGTCGTAGGAACGTTGGCGAATGTCAATCTGCTGGTGCAGAAGTGCAAACGGGGAACAGACGGCGTGGGAACTCACAAGCTTACTTTCTCCTCTTTAGAGAAGAACAGCCTAAAAAATCTCTCTTGCGCGTCGTATTTCTTATACATTTGTAAATAATGCGTTTAGTGCAGTCAAACTCCACTCGGAACTGGAAAAAATTATAGAAAAAATAATCTGTTTATTTATTTCGGCTGTATTTTACGAAGTTCTCAGTAAATGATTGTATAGAGTCGATTTGTAGGGGGTGGCCCACTACTGGTTGGAAATTGTCAATGAACAGTATATAGTAAGGGCCACGACTCGTTACGTATAGAGCGTCGTATTTGTGCATTTAGCGCTGTTGATTCGTAGCTGGAAAGCGGAGATTCGATGTTCGGTCGGTCTGGCTGAGTTTCTGGGAGTTCTGTCAGCAGCTTCAAAAGAGGACGCAGTCTCCCACGCTTGCTTTATTATCTGCCTGTACCCATTTCCAGGCAGTTTATCGTATTCGGCCTGGAAATAACTTTTCTATGAATTACAGAATATGATTCCTCCTCTGAGGTAAGTCACTTCGTTGTGTTACAGTTGCAGTAAACCCATTCACTGCTCCGTACAACAAACTATATACTTATAGAAAAGTCTAGAAATCAGCTAGATATGCGCGTTTTGGCTTATGATAAACGTCTGTATATTAGACATAAAAGTTAAAATATACAACCAACATTTTTCAAATTGATATCTCAATACTGTTACACAAGCTAACAGAGACTCACATCGGGTAATTATTAATTCATTTCGTAAGTATATTAAGTTGATGGTTGAAAATTGTAGTTGTGTATAGAAAGTAAAATATCTTGAAAGAATTTGCAAATGTAGAAACTTGTAGGATCAATTTTCTAATTGTAATTAATTAAGCAAAATTTTACTCTATTAATTAATGTTCTAAATTACTACTTGTAATCTTCCTGTTGTGCCGGTCTTAGTGGCCGCGCGGTCTGAGGTGTGGGTCTGCGGCCGCTCGCTTGCTGAGATTTTGGGTTCGAATTCCTCGAGGGCATTGATGTCTGTCTGTCTGTTTTAAGTGTTGCGTGGAGTCAGGTACAGGTGTCTGTGACGAGCTGGTCACTCGCCCAGATGAGTCATACTGACTGGTGCGTCGTTGTGTATGAACTAGAAACCTCAAGAATGAAGAAGCCGTGGCCCGCGTTGGGGTGCAGCGCCATAAAAAAAATGCTTCTTATTATATATTTCCACATTGAATCTGATTTTTGCGCCTGAATTTCTCCGACTTTATATGTATATCGTTCTGACCAGCTATTATCAAAATGTGTCACACGGTCTCGGACTTGCAAGATTTCGTCCTGCAATATCCCATGTCTACGAGTTTTTCCAAGGTAGTATATTTCCTATATGCAGCCACAATTTGAAGCCACTAACGTAATGTATTTGTGCGAAGATTTAGTAAAACTTTATACAATACGTTGTTAATTTTGTGTAAAAATATTGAGATCTCAGTGTGAATAATTATAACTGGATATTTAACCTTTTAATTCTTACATGCAGCAAGCCGAAACGTGTACATGGAGATGATGTATAGACTTCTAAATATACAGTTGTTTTTGACGGAAGAGTGATTGGGTTTATTGTCATGTTTACTTCGTTAATTTCTTTCTTTCTTTCTCCCTCCCTCCGTTCCTTCTTCCAGTTGGACAAGATAACCGGCTCTTTAAAGGAAATAACCATCATCAGACCTGCACATACCGAGAAGGGACAAGCGGACAGCAAGTGCTCTTGCGTCGCAAGCGTAGTGGGAGTTACAAGTTAAAATCTTGACCCAAATATCAGCTATCGAGCCCGAAGTTTTCTTAGTTTTCCATAGTTACTGAAAGAAGAACCTGGAAGGGGTTTTCGTATTCGATCACGACCATTCCTTTCAAATCCTTTCCAGATCATTAGGCCTGAATCTGTACCTTCTGCGCTGTTCAATGGGTTGAATTATATAGAAACGTTAAAATGTCCATGAATGAATGATAATTATGAATGAATTAATAATAAGTAAATAAATAAAACATCCGTTTTCTTGCCGTACCGTCTACATAACCCCTACTGGAGGGAAATTAACCCCGAAAGTTTCTTCACAGTGTCTAAACTCCGTATTGTCTAATGTAGGAATGTCCAAACTCTATATGACACAGCGCAACGAAGGTAATAGTGGAACGGTCGGCGGGGCGCACGTGAAAAAATGACAACAAATGGTATACCTAACCGCGTAAATTATTGTGTGAATTTTATAGTATATACACAGTTTACAAATGTGGCCGCGGACCGCAAGATACAACCTGGCGGGCCGGGGTTTGGAGGCCAGTGTTCTGAAGGGCGATGAAAGAGGGAAGGTCCGCGTATCATGCACTGCTAATGAACCAGCAGCCCACTTCACACGGATGTGGCGCGTGCGAGAGAGGTAATGCGTGCTGTACAAAGGAAATGTTTTGTTATACAAGCAAATATTTTCTGTCGGCAGGAAGTGTCTGATATACATTTTAGCTCACATTGTGGTTAAAAGGAGGATTTACATTTCCGTGAAGGAACGCTTGAAGTAAAGTCTTAGATGTCATTGAATCGACTTTGATAAATATTTTTAAGTGCCTCGATAGGGGGTACAGCCAAGTGCTCAGCTGTTACTGAAATCTTTGTTTCATCACTGTCACGCCGAAAGTCACGATTAGCTACGTAAAACTCCTGCTTCATGACTATCACGCTGAAAACAGCGATCAGCTATGTAGCATTGCTGCTTCATATTCGCATGATCCCATATTAAGATCTCGCGCGAATTTTCACAGTCCAACCAAACTAATGAGTGAATAGGACGTCAGTTAATGCACGATCACTTTCTTTCACGTTTTTTCCTATGCATTGTGTAATAATCAGGCTGCCATTCCACGCTGTGTAACTTGATACATTGAAAGATGTATTAAGTGTACAGTATTTGCATAAGTCTTTGCCATCACACGATCCGTCTGTCCAAATTATCTACTCCGTATTTTCGTTCCCTTTATCTCAGCTACTGAACTGTTACGACCTTGCGTTCTCTTCCCTTTAAAACTCTACACTGAAATATGACGTCAGCAATCTGACAGTTTATTAAAACCATTAGGAAGGAATATACTGCTTCGTCTTTTACACTGAAGATAGAGGCAATATATTGTCCCGTAACGTTAGTAATAGCCATACAGTCTACATACTGTCGTAATCCAGAAGAAAATATGTCTTTACCACCTTTGACTGCCTCATCTCTCATCTTGCCACGACTTCCTTCCAACATAAACTTCCTTCAGACTTAACAAACGGCACCAAATTAGTCGCTTTTCTTCAGGTTGCTTGCCTACGCATCATACAGTGCTCATCGGAGAGGTTGCGATGTATCTGAAAGTCTTCTGTAGTCTCCATGCTTATGAAACATAAGATAAATACAGTTGCTACAAGACGCTTCGTGAAAGGAGATGAGAATCTCTAGATGTGCCAGTTCCACACACACACACACATACACACACAAACAATTTAAAAATAAGTGAAGAAACTCTGAGCCACAGATTATATTTTTAACAGTAACAGAACAAGCAGAAGACAGTTGCTAAATGAGATAAAACTGTAAAGCATTGGTGCTAATTTGGAGACTTTTTAGAAAATCTTTGGCACAAATTGCACAGCAAACGGATGTATCTACATCATCGTCAAGAAATGAAAAACAAACTGCTATATGTCCGTCCACTTAAGACAGCTGCGGTTAAAAAATTTTACGATGATGATACCGAAGATAGACCGAATTTTGTTACGTTGTACCTTCAGTTGTGCATGAATGAGAAATCTCCAGTACGCGCGTTCTGTTTAGCGGGGAAGCTTGATTTAATCTCGATGGGTAGGTGAACTTCCAGATTAAAAGGCATGTTATGCAGACAATTCTGTGTTCCTCCACGGAGTGTCATTGCATTATGTTTAATTTGGCTGTGGTGTGTTATACAGGGTGTCCCAGGAGGAATATGCCAGACTTCGGGAGGATGTTCCTTATGTTAAAGTATACCGATATAATCCAAAACACCTACGTCCAAAGTTGAACGCTTACGGAGATAATGGCCAGAGAAAAGTGTGGTCTTCTTGCGGGTCCACGCACTCTACCTGTAAGCTGACAATCTTATCCATTTCTGGCCTTGAGTGTGGTGTCATATTACTGCAAGTCAGCTCACTCTAGCCATTGAACTGCTCATGTACTTCCTTCAGGGTGAATGCAGTGCAGGTTACGGCTGCGTTGTGAATGGTTGGTAGGCAAGT
>Ga0131853_10026641_pt1 | contig 10397 bp, 7 predicted proteins | sample TergutLab28metaG_FD_92764 | JGI IMG/M metagenome (GOLD analysis project Ga0131853, IMG submission 92764) | Labiotermes labralis P1 segment gut microbial communities from Petit-Saut dam, French Guiana - Lab288 P1 (version 2) (version 2) | ecosystem: Host-associated > Arthropoda: Insects >... | reverse complement strand
TTCCCCCGTTACCTCGTCCCTCCTAGGTCGAAATATTCTCCTCAACACCATGTTCTCAAACACCCTCAGCTTCCTTTCCTCCCTCAATGTCAGCGACCAAGCTTCACACCCATACAAAACAACCGAAAACCCCAGATATCTGCGAAAAATAAAACTGGGCATGAAATGCGTGTCGGTATAGCTACCAGTATGACAGCTTAAAAACACAGGACAATGTGGAATATTTCAACTGTGTGGATAGCATAACAAATGATGCAAGATGCACAAGTGAAATTAAGCCCAGGGTTACCATGGCAACAGCAGCATTCAACAAGAAGAGGCGTCTTTTCACCAACAAATTGGACTTCCATTTAAGGAAGAAACCAGTAACGTGCTACATTTGGAGTATAGCTTAGTATGTTGCTGAAACTGTGTTACTTTGGAAAGTGGATCACAAATACCTGGTAAGTTTTGAAATTTGCCGCTACAGAAGGATGGTGACGATCAGTTAGCCCGATCATGTGAGAAACGAATAAGTGTTTCAAAGAGTCAAGGAAAAGAGGAATACCCTACATACAATAAAGATAAGGTCAACTGGATTGGTAACATATTGCGTGGGAACTGTCTTCTCAAACATATTATTGCAGGAAATATATAGGGAAGGATAGAAGTGACGGGACGAAGAGGAAGAATATGTAAGCAGCTATTGGATGACCTTAAGGAAAACAGAGGATACTGTAAATTGAAAGAGGAAGCACCAGAACGCACTTTGTGGAGAATTCGTTTTGGAAGAGGCTAAGGACCTGTCGTAAGACAAACAGAATGATGATGATTATGATGATGATGATAGCGAGGCGCGGGGTTCGAATCCCGGTAGGGCTTAAGAGATTTTTTCCCCTCCTCCAAAGTGTCCACATCGCCTCTCGGACACACCCAGTCTCCTATTCATTGGGCACCGAGGGTTCCTTCCTGTAGGCAAAGCGGCCGAGGCGTGAAACCGACCAAACTCCACCTAATATCCAGGTTTAAAAAAAAAGTAACGCTATACCTCTATTCCCCTATACGACCTCTTGGCGTTGACAAGTACTACTTCACCTTCTCTATCGTAACTTCCTATTACATTTATCGCATAGAGGCCACTGTCAAGCAGGAATACATGCACTGATGTCTCTAATCACAAGAAATTTCAGTGATTGCCACGTTAATACAAATGATCGTTAAAATGCACTCTTACGAACCTACGCAATGTAGGCCTATCTGCTGACATTTAGTACGTGAAATCATAGCAATAATCGCCACGCTGGAACGTACACCCCGTCACTACCTCCTGTTAAAGAACATGTGATTCCCGCAGGTCAGTATCGACCGAACGTAGTCTAAAGATGAACCACGTCACGCTTTCTATAGATCCTACACAGTGTAGCCCACACATTTTATAGCAACAGCAAACCGAGTCACAGCGCTTCGATGACTCCTTAACAATTTAAAAGCAGGGGTATACATGTTTTCGGACAATTCTGCAGACACCTCAACATTCTCGGCGCCAGACGGGGGACAGGAAGATCTTCACTGAGGAACCACGAATGTTAGATGCCACGGTACAAAATTTAGTCGCTCGGGCGACATGGCACCAAGGATTTGTGCGACCCGATTTGAAATACACTGGTTACCACACCAAACGCTTTAACAACATGATTCGACATTTAAATAAATTCTCTTGCCAACGGAGTGTAGTTATGTTTCATGTAACTCTCACAACAAGCGGGCACGATTCACCAAAAATCAGTAACCGAACCCCCTTCGTAATATCACGCGAATTATCCGATTACATAGCGTCGACGATAGGATGAATGGTGAATAATGAAGTGTGAAATATTTGGAAAGGTTCCTATCGTAATGGAGGTACTGTCCTGGCATTTGTCAGGAGAGACTGAAGATCACCACTAAACCCGCCAATACAGGCGTTGTCCCGATGATGATTCGAACCAGAGACCTTATAAATATAAGTCTATGGCGTCACCGCAATTAAAACTTCATCAGCTTACCTTTGAAACAAAGTCCGTTTTCACAGAAGAACAAAACACTGTTTAAATGATCACACCTCAAACGGTCGGTATGTAGGATTACGACTATCACACTGCCAAGCAGGCCGTCCAACAACGATGGCGAGAGGCGTAACTAGCCACATTCACGTCCACGGAAAACAAATGCAATTTGTAGGAACAATAAACAATACAAAAATGACGACCAATCTCTAACCAATCACGTAACAAGCGTATGGAGTTAGCCTTCTCGCTTCGTTCGTTGTTCGTAACAACAACATTCATTTCATGACACTCCGTGCCATTGCCGAAGCGACCAGTTACCATCTGCCCGACTCTGGTTCCATCCTAGCAGCCACCTATCTACTGCGTATGTCAGTTAACGTCGACATGCGATCGGAGAAAATGTATGCGGTATCCACACGCACCGAACTTGTTCAAAAATTGGAACAACCATAGCATAGAGGCGGGAGGATTTTTTGAGTTGCTTATTAGCAAGAAAGTAATACATGAAGAGCAAAAGCAGTTGTGTAGCCTAGTGCAAGTAAAGGAAATGGCAAACTGCTCGTTCATCAAATCAACATGTGCACATTGGACATACTTGTGTTGGTTTTATAAACGAGCAATTTCGTTACAATGCATGGAATAAACAACGTCGACAAACAACATTTTTAATGCGGATTTACATTATTTCGTCTCTCTTTCTTTCTTAATATGACCTTTTTCTACCTACTCACTGTAGGCGTAGAGGGGTAATGTTGCACCTGATCACACTCAGACACACCACACTCGTTAGGAATCCTCTGGACGAGGGATCGGCCAGTCGCAGAGATCTCCACCTGACAACACACCACTTACGACACACACACACCCGTGACCCCGGCGGGATTCGAATCCGCAATCCCAGTAAGTAAGCGGCCACTGATATCGACGAACATCATTTCAACAATCGAGAACATCTAGTTTAGGCGTACTAGTGTCATTGTAATTTACTATTTCAGTACAATTTCTAACATAAAGCACTGTGTAACACTAAGACGGGATTTAATTTGCACTTCAGCAGTTTAATGAGTCATACACTCCTATAACGATTCGACAAAGATATAAATGTCCGACATCGATTCGATATACCAGTTCGTTTTTGACACATCTAACGCTGCACACATCTGACATGCATATCTAACGGATACGTAAAACGGATTGGCATATGGGCAGATCTCCATACAGCCCTTGCGATACTGTCAACTTACACACACCTTCCCAGAATTCGGAGTTATGATTCTATAGATAACTTGTGGACGTCCAACGTAATGATATGTTGACAGGCCCACGTGTCAAGTGAGATCACCATTCGATGCTGTAAATTTGAGCTATATACAGCATCGTTCAAGAAAACACAAGCAAGTGAACAGTTCACTAAGGGAAATCGTACAGTTCACACCAAAAACACATCACATTCTCTTCCCCTTCAACGACCTCAAAAGGTTAGGCCTGTTACGACTCTCCTAATGCGTCCTTAGCCTTCCAGAATACAATGGGTTTGATGTGCATTTACCAGAGACAGGTTCCACGGAACTACCATACCCACATTCTTAAATGGCACTGTGTTATACAAAGGGGGCATGCGGTGGGGCATTTGGTTGAAGCAGTACGCTACCAGTCGGAAGGTCGCGGGTTCGATTCCCGATGGTGCCGTAGAAATTTTTCGACGACACAATTCTTCCGGCCGAACTAATGGCCCTGGTCGACTCAGCCTCTAACATAAATGAGTACTAGGAATATTTCGTGGGGGGGGGGGTTAAGGCGGCCGGTGTGTAGGGCTGACAACCTCACTACCTACATGCGCCGACTGTCATGAAATGTGGGATCGTCAACCACCAAGAAACCTCAGGGCCTGTACAGGACTGAACAAAAACTGCTTTACCTTTTACTGCGTTATATAATTAATCAACCAATATCAATAAATGTTTCAAAGAAAAGTTGTCTATATTAATCGTCAATGTTATGTCATGAACCAGCAGTAAATTGGAAAAGCCCTTCTGAGAAAGTCGATAAAGTTGAATAAGCGGTTCACGCAAAGTAGCTCGTGAATATTATATTGGGCCGATAACCAGCATAAAACTCGACTGACACTTGGGCACAGACAAAACTCTTACAAAACATCTGCATCACGCGTTAATTTTCCAAACTTCCATACACAAATTTACGTAAATTACAACATACCTACGTTACAGTTAACTGTATCTGTCGACGCCACAGCCCAATGTTTTTCTCACAAAGCTGCACTCCGTTACCCACCACACACACACACACACACACACACACACACACAGAGTGTTCACCAAAACACGTTTTTACTTTCAAAATCCCACGCAGCTTTTCGGGATATGCGTAAGTGTAATTCCACCTACACACAGAAAACTGACATCTTCCCTGCGTCGATTTGTACGGAACTCACACGTGCTCTAACAGCACTACTTGTACCACTTACACCAAACTGAACCAAAAGTGGTCAAGAAATATTAACAGCAGGCTACATAGTCATTGACGCCTTTAAGTGAAGTATCACTGAAACCGACGCGATTTTCAAGAAACGCATGCTTGTTCGATAACCTTTTGCAAAGAACACCTACAACAAATTCAAATATTACCCGAAGAACGATTTACTCCCTGATATCAGGTCACACATGGACAGACTGAAACGGACGGACGGACGTCGTCTGCACATAAAGCATCCTTGGCGTTCAATTTGTAAAAATGCCTAAAATGGACAAGATGGCCTGAAAAAGTAGCGCAAAAACCAATTAAAAACTCCAAACTATTAAAGCTGTTAACAGTCACCGCACATGTACGTTTACCAGACACCAAAAACGTAGCTAACTTTCTCTTCCGCACACATCCCCTTACAATGCACTTCAGTTTGCCGGAATTCGTCTGTGCACATTACTGTTTTGTAGCTTATTCCAACAGGAAGCAATTCACAACAATGAGAACACCGACTGTAGTCCCAGGAATAAAACACGGATAGGCAAAACTGAATTTCGAATGTAGGAGCAAATACAAACCCCGCACGCACGCACGCACGCACGCACGCATGCACCCACATACATGTACGAAGGCAATTAGCAAGCTAGAAAATATGTGCACTCAGAGAACTCTGTTCACAATATTATACAAAAAAAAAAAACCAACACGTGGCGATAACACTACGCAGTCGTCAGCTCCTGAAGATGGACACATGGTTGCCCGAAACATGTCGAGCAACTTGTAAAGGAGAAATAAAGGATAACACAAAGTTGGTTTCTTATCCATACTAAAAAAAAAAACACATTCTGAACGTTCATGTAACTTAAAATATCAACTGCAATTAAGCAAATCCAAAGTCATGGCCACGCACAAGTAACAGGAAAGTTCTTATCACTTGACTACCGATCTCATATCATATCATCAAAGAACGCATAACTGTGGATTACCATTGCACATTATTTCATACGAAAATCGTTACCGCAGCTGCTTTAAGTATGCACATAACGAAAAAAAAAAAATAGTTTGTTAATCGAAAATAAGGGAGTACCGGAGCAAAGAAACCAAACGCCAGAAATCAACTAAATCACTTTTTTTTTCTTTTCAAAACTTTCCTTTCTTGTTTGTCGAAGAGCTGGGTCTTATAATCAATCAATACATCAACAAACAAACGAACTTAAGAAAATTTAACCAATGACAAGTATTAATCTCCAACATGTTATGGCACCAGAAGTGCCATGCTCAGGGAGATTCTGTTTGAACAAAGCAATTCCAGCCCAACACGCCAATCCAGTTATTGCATCGCCCTTACTGGAATAATTAAAACATTAAAATTCCAAATACAAAAACCGATAAGCATAAAATTATAATGTTGTGTTATTAGAAGTATGTAATAGTGAACCGTTCCTGGCAAAGGTTCGTATTTTATATTCTGTATGGAGTGTGTATACAAACATCTGTCTCTATCTTTGTAAGCCGAAGAGATGTCGTCCAGATGAAACGTCTGAAGTGTGTCGTGTCGAGCGGTGTAGCATACTTAAAAAAAAAAACCGATGGCAGACTCATCCACGGCCATCGAGACTGGAGGGAAAAAAAAATTGTACTTAATGAACTTCCTCATGTACGGACCCGGTGTCTCACGTCACTTTTGGTTTATTACTAACTTCGAGCAAACTAATGCGGAACAGCGTACAGGAAGCTGGGTACAACGATCTGGTTCAAACTGACAATAAGAACTGGTCTAAAACACGTGCAAACACAAGCGATCACCAGTTACCACGACAACAGAAGTTCTTTTATCGTTTGCTAAAGCGCACATGCTAGTCCATTCTGTGTGTTTCTAAACCTACACCTAATGCTGTTATTAAGAATGACTGGAGCTGGCTACACTTCCACTCACCCTACATGCCTTCACGGCGCTTATAGCGGTAAGTTTATGTTTTACCGTAAGACATATGGGATAGGGTTGGTGGGGGGGGACGACGACTAGGAGAGTGTTTGGCAAGAAACTATTCAGTGTGCAAACGGGTCTGAAACAAACAGAAAAACAAACCGTAAATTTCAATATAGGATAGCGGCCAGCAATACGATCGCTTGTTGTAAACATTTATACAGTCCACATGTGTCTGCACTCGCTAATTCAGGTGGAAAGCTTTGTTTAATTCAGTTCGTTGGAAAATACGGCACTTCGGCAATATTCGGGCGTGTTCGGATTACTAACGCTGGCTGGTGAATATAAAAGTTTGGAAATGTACGCAAAGTAGGTACGTAACAATTCTGCGGTGTTCCTAACACTTATTCGCAAAAATCATCAGACTTATGGGAAAACAGCAGAACGTAAAACGTGTTCCACTCTGGAATACAATTCTGTTCCAAGAAATTTTGGCTCCCATAAACACCTGGACCCGTCATTGGTCTGATAATCAAGCCACAAAAATTCCTTCCGCTATCTCGAGCTGTTTCAAACGAAGATACAGACTAAGCGATTTTATAACATCCACATGGATGGAGACGCGCCTATCACCTGAAATCCTTGGTCTCTTGGTTACTTCAAAGACTACTGCACGTATCTTAAAAGCCACACCACGATGTTAACAAGAACGGTAATGATCTGCATTTTTGCACAAACTCTGCTGATAACGACGATATCCAATGGTGTTCTATCACTGCCTTTATCAACCCAAGTGAGTGCCAATACAACTGGAAGAAAGATGAAGGACACTGAACACACAGAGTGTAGTAGTATAAATTTAAACTTGGTTGCTACCAATTTCTAAAATGGGGAGGATACATTATCAAGTTCGCGTAAGTGCAGAAGTCATTAGAATAACGAGCCGGTGGTGTGCATCCCTGCCCACGTGTGGGGCCTATGACGCATGTCCGGCAGAGCGCCAGGCCAGGCCAGGCCAAGCAAGGTCACACCACGCCATCCTGTGACCTGGTTCCGACCCGAGCGGGCAGAACGGATCGATGGCGCCAAGGCCGATACCTGCCCACTTACCTGTCAGCCCACACAGATTAGCATGCCCTTAAAATATCCTTCAACCATCACCAGCACACACTCTCAGACTGCTGTACACACGCCGTGCACCAGCCCCAGATGTTCGCTGGTACTGCTTCTCATCGATTGGCAGGCACACCGCCTGACGTCACTGCACGGACCAATAGCGACACGAGCCTACATAATGAAGGAGATGTCAAACTGTGTGAGTCAGCTGCTCAACAACGTATGGAGGGGGGATCAAACATCTTGAAGTGAATGAAGCGAAGCCCAATGACATGTTTTTCTTTCTTTATTTTACCCCACAAATTGATAACAATGTAGTGAGGTACATACCGAAACGGCAAGTCTCTACAATCACATAACTAGCTGTGTGGCACAGCAGTGCAAGGTTAAACAGGAGACGCCTACGCAACAAACGCCAACTTCGAAACGTCAACACATTGTAATCAATACGCAACAATTCTAACAAATGGGATGACAAAAACCCCACGTCTTCAGCGACTTATAACAAGAGTGGTCACGAAATAGCGCAATGCTACTGGAATATGTAGGTTCATCACAGTCCTCATAAACGCCCACAACTCGACTCACCAATGTTCTGGTATTTTTTTTAAACCAAATGCAGTTACTCTGGTCACGTAACTCCCTTCTTCTGTAAAAACCAAACATCCATACAAAAAAACCCGCCAATGAAGTCCATCCTCAGTTCAATCCAGCCACATTTTTCACATAAAAATTTCTCCGTGGTCCATTTTAATATTATCTTCCCGTCTCTCCACTTTTTGTGTGAGTGACCCTCTGGGTCACCCACACAAAAAGTGGAGAGTTCCCGATCACGATGTCATTCTTACCCCTGCGTATTTACGTTCTACAGGATCTTTCTTTTCCCCCCCCCCCCCCCCCAGGACAGCAGCTTTAGTGCGCATTCCGTCACGACAGCAGCGCTGCTCTGTGCATGTTCCGTCCGTTTGTTCGTTGTTCAGTTTTATTTGACAGAACACGGATTACTAAGATCTTGACAATACACCTGTAATACGAAACCGATCAGGCAATCTCCGCAAAGCGCATTCGCTCCCTTCCGTTTTATCGCCTTTCCAGTCTTAAGACACACAAACATACGTGTTACAGTTTCCTTGACGCCTACAGTCTGCCGGGTTTTCCTCTCCTATAATCGTTTCAGCGAGATACGCTGGCGATGTGAGCAGTAACGCATATAGGTGTTAACGCAAAGGTAAAGACAGTTTCTGTCGACGCTACGAAGGCATATGAGGAGTGGAGGTACAGCTCCACTCATTCTCTGCGCTAGATGGAGGTCAGTGGTCAACGTCATGCCCCAAACGCTTTACCCCTGGCAAAAAAAAAATAATGACAAACAGGACGTAGGTATTCATGCAGTGTACACTATTACTGCCCGATCCTAACCAAGACAGGAACAAACAGACAAACTGCAGTAAGCGTTCCAATACCAAATTTCATAAAAAGCGGTTCTCGAATTGTTACACGGGGCAAGAGAGACATGGAGAAATTCAGAGCTGCGGGCGATATCGCAACTTTTATTTGCGAAAGCACAAGGGAGGAGGGGATTCGTCTGATTCACCGGAAAATGAAAAAGATGTAATTTCCCTTTCCACGCCACGAAGGCATATGGAGGGAGGAGAGGTCTAGCTCCAATCATTCTCTTAACCTAGGCACTATACTGAAATGAGTGGTCAACATCACACCCCCGGCCGCTTTACTCCCGGATCCCATTGAACCCGAGGCTGTGTGGGACCAGAGTCGGAGTGGACGTTTTGGCGAAGCCAAAGAACTCTTGCCCTATCAGGGTCCGAATCCCGGAACGTCCAGCCTGTAGCGTCGCCACTATACCGACCACGCTAACTCGCTTCAGCAGCGCCAACCACAAAAAAAAACACCATATTTGCAATTTATAAATTGGTCTTTTGTGCACAGCAAAATGCGTAGGAAGCAAGTCACTCGTATCTTCCTCGCCCTCACCTGTTTGCATGTATTCAATGTCAAACGTTAACATGCGGAACCCACAAAACTCCAAGTTTTCGTGTCGAAAACAAGGCCGAGTGTATACAACAGAGTTAGGGTCTATCAGTACTGCAGACTTGTCACACGGATTGTAGACATATCTCTAGTTACTTCGGATGTCAGAACCTATCACAATTAGCATACTTAAACAACACAACAAACAATGTCGTTGGAAGAACCAGAAGTAGATGGACAGGCAAGATATAATAATACTGAATATGGGAACAGGCTAGCAACACCAAACTCAGGGGTGCACAAATCGCGGGCGCCAGTTCGCCGTGGAAACTAAATACCGTACCGTGGCGCCTAACTGTTGTGGCTTCTCAGTGTGGAACCTTCTCTTGTCACCATTCTGGTGCCTAGATTCTGCGTAAACTTGTGCACCTCTGATCTAACACTAATTTTTAAAGAAAAAATAAAAAAAACTAGTTTCTTTATTTCGGCGCCCAGATAAAAAGGACATGGGCTTCCTACACACACAAACACACACGAGCAGCATGGCGCATTTGCGAAATGGTGCTTTGATACGTTACCCTACATTGCAAGCGAAAGGGTGTGAAGAACTATGAAATAATGTAGCAGGAACGTTTGTACCTTCGCTGAAACTTTCACACACCGAAGGGCAACGGAATCAGGAGCAAAAAGCACGTCACGACGTCACATCTAACTGTACGAACTGCAGCTTTCAAGACACGTGTCTCTTTCCAGTGCGTACCGAGTGTTCGTGCTGCGGGGGGGGGGGGGGGGGGTTTTTTACCCCATTTGTGCGGGGGTAAGATACAAATGGGTTTCCAAACAAACCCCCTAACGGA
>Ga0131853_10026640_pt1 | contig 10397 bp, 5 predicted proteins | sample TergutLab28metaG_FD_92764 | JGI IMG/M metagenome (GOLD analysis project Ga0131853, IMG submission 92764) | Labiotermes labralis P1 segment gut microbial communities from Petit-Saut dam, French Guiana - Lab288 P1 (version 2) (version 2) | ecosystem: Host-associated > Arthropoda: Insects >... | reverse complement strand
TTTCACTATGGCAACGCAGACCAAACCTCGTCCGCCCGCAGCCAGCCGCGCCAAGGTCGCCAAAACCGAGCCGCAGCCCGCCGTGGACGAAAGTTCAACCTCGACGGTAAGGGGACGGACGGCAAAACCCGCGGTCAAGAAGCCCGCACCCGGCAAGCCCGCCTCTGGCAAGGCCGCCCCGCCTGCCGACGCCGAACCGAAACGACGCCCCTGGCCGCTTAGAGCCTTGCGCGGTTTGGCAATGGGTATCGCGGGCGGCGTCGGTATCGCCACCCGTAAGATCACTAACGGCGCCAAGGATCTTCGGCCAGAGCATCGCCGCGACGGCATCGCGTTCCTGTTGATCGCCGCCGCCATCGTGGTCGCCGCCGGGGTGTGGTTCCCCTTGGACGGTTGGTTCGGCCACGCGGTCGAGTTTGTGGCCACCGGGATGGTGGGGCTGGTGGGTTGGGCCGTACCCGTGCTGCTGTTTTGGCTCGGCATCCGCGTGGCTCGGCATCCCGAACGGCTCGACTCGAACTCGCGCGTCGCCATCGGGTTAGCGCTGCTAACCGTCGCAATCTGCGCGCTGATCTCGATCTTTAGAGGCGTGCCCGGTTTCGGCGAGGAGTTCGAGACGATGCAAGCCGCCGGCGGGGTGGTCGGCTTCCTCATCTCGTGGCCGCTGGTCTGGGCGGTAACCGCTTGGGCGGCCATCCCCCTGCTGCTGATTCTTGGCTTCTTCGCCGTGCTAATCATCACCGCGACTCCGCTCCGTCGGGTGCCGGGGCGGGTTCGCAACGGCTACCGTCGCCTCACCGGCAAGCCGCCAATCGTCAACCGTGACGATGAAGGGAACGACTACCACGGCCCACTGCAATTAGCCGAGGGGGTCAGCGCCCACGACGGCACCGATGCGCCAGCCTCCGGCACCAGGCTTACCCGCGCGCAGAAGCGCGCCCAGCGTAAGGCTGCGAAGAGCGAGGCAGCCGAGGTGGACTCTCGCGTCGGGGATGAGGCGTTTGCCCAGGCCGCGATGGTGGAGGAGGCCGCCCCGGCTCGGCCAACCGTGCGCACCGGGCGGCCAGGGTCCGCGGTTGCTGGCACGCCTGCGACCACGCAGTTCCCGCCGATGAGGGCCATCGAAGCATGGGGGGCAGACGCCGACGCTCGAACAGGCGGGATAGAGCCTGCCGCGCAGCTCGACGCGCATGACCCCTTCGACCTAGACGCAAACCGCGCCAAGGTCGCCGCCTCACCGCCGCCACCTCCGCCATCGGGCAAGCCCGTACAGCCCACCTTCGAGGGCGACACGGTTTACGTGCTGCCAGAAAACGACCTGTTGGTTAAGGGGGCGCCGCACAAGGCGCACTCGGTGGCGAACGACCGCGTAGTTGAGTCGCTGACCAACGTCTTTGAGCAGTTCGGTGTGGATGCCAGGGTGACCGATTTCACCCGCGGCCCCACCGTCACCCGCTACGAGGTGGAGGTGGGCATCGGCACCAAGGTGCAGGATGTCACTCGCCTCGAACCCAACATTGCCTACGCCGTGGCCAGCTCCGATGTGCGCATCTTGTCACCCATCCCCGGTAAGTCGGCCATCGGCATTGAGATTCCGAACACCGACCGCGAAATTGTGGTGCTTGGCGATGTGTTGCGCTCCTCAGTGGCGAAGGCCACCGAGCATCCGCTGGTCACCGGCATCGGCAAGGATGTCGAGGGCGGATTTGTGGTGGCGAACCTGGCGAAGATGCCACACATCCTGGTGGCGGGAGCCACCGGTTCGGGTAAGTCGTCATTTATCAACTCGATGATTACCTCGATCATGATGCGCGCCACCCCCTCAGAGGTGCGGATGATTCTGGTGGACCCCAAGCGCGTGGAGCTGACCACATATGAGGGCATCCCTCACCTAATCACGCCGATCATCACCAACCCGAAGAAGGCCGCCGAGGCCCTGGAGTGGGTGGTGCGGGAGATGGATGCCCGCTATGACGACCTCTCGGTGTTCGGGTTTAAGCACATCGACGATTTCAATGCGGCAGTGCGGGCGGGCAAGGTTAAGCCGCTGCCCGGCTCGGAGCGGAAGATTGCCACCTACCCGTACCTGCTGGTGGTGATCGACGAGCTGGCTGACCTGATGATGGTGGCCCCTCGTGACGTGGAAGCGTCGATCCAGCGCATCACGCAGCTGGCTCGCGCCGCCGGTATTCACCTGGTAGTGGCCACCCAGCGGCCCTCCGTGGATGTGGTGACCGGGTTGATTAAGGCCAACATTCCCTCGCGGCTGGCGTTTGCCACCTCATCGCTGGCAGATTCCCGTGTGGTACTCGACATGCCCGGCGCCGAGAAGCTTGTCGGCCAGGGCGATGCGCTGTTCTTGCCGATGGGCGCGGCCAAACCGATGCGCGTGCAGGGTGCCTGGGTTGCCGAGAGCGAGGTTCACCAGGTGGTTGAACACGTCAGGGCGCAGGAGAAGCCGGTGTATCGCGAGGATGTGTCCGCCCCGGCGGCGGCCTCCCGGCAGATCGATGACGACATTGGTGACGATCTCGACGTGCTGCTCCAGGCCGCCGAGTTGGTGGTAACCACACAGTTCGGCTCGACCTCGATGCTGCAACGCAAGCTGCGGGTTGGCTTCGCCAAGGCCGGACGCTTAATGGACTTGTTGGAGAGTCGCGAAATTGTTGGCCCCTCCGAGGGTTCCAAGGCGCGGGAAGTGTTGGTACAGCCCGACGACCTGCCCGCCACGCTGGCTCTGCTCCGCGGGGACTACACCTCTGATGCTCTTGACGATGAGTACGCCCCGACAAGCGGCCCCAGAGACGTGCCCTACGCCGAAGGCATAGACGGACGCCTCCCCTCCATCGCCCGCGATTACCACGACCACGACGCAGATTGAACACACCTCGGTGGTTGAGCTTGCCGAAACCACCTGGGCTGGTGGGCGGTCAACCGCCACCTGGATGAACCTGGTACCCCAGCCCCGGGGCAGACTTGTCGTTGTGAGTGCTTACCGGGACCGGTGGCAAGTTGTTGTGACCTCTACGGTTACTAACCTCAAAGGTTACTTAACTTAAGGCTGACCTGATTGTGGAGATTGCGGTGTGAGTGAGGGCCGTTAGGTCACGGGGGGTGAGGGGAGGGGCAGTGGGGGCGTAGCGTTCGGCCTCGACGGCGGTGGCCAAGGTGGCGATGGGAGCGGCCAATGCTTCCGGGAATGGCTCGCCCGAACTGGCCCGCCAGGCGGCAGCGATCTCGGCTGGGGCGCGACGCGGGGTGCTATCGGGAGGTAAGCTGATGCCAGCCTTCACGAGTGCGGTCACGACCAATCCCCAGGCATCCTCAGCACTGGACGGCTCCGGGGTTCGACGGCGCAGCCAGATCAGCACTGCGCCCAGCAGGGCCAACCCCAGCAGGCCGCCACCAGCTAGCCAGGCCCATGTTGGAATGCCGCCGCCGCTGGCCTCGGTTGGCGGGGTTAAGGTCGGTGGCTGGGTCGGTGGCGTGGTCTCCTGGGGCGGACGAGGTTCGGGAATATCATCCGGGTTTGGAATGTCGTCTACGGGAGGCGGGGGTGGTTCACCTGGCTCCCGACCAACCAGCGACGGGTCGGCATAGGCGGGCGGGGCGCCGGTTTGCTGGGCCGGAGTCGGCTCGAACCGCACCCATCCGCTGCCGGGGAAGTAAATCTCCGGCCAGGCATGCGCATCCATCCCAGTCACCCGCCAGATACCATCGGCGGTCAGTGTGCCCGGCAGGAACCCGAGTACCATCCGCGCCGGGATGCCCAAGGTACGTGCCATGATTACCATCGCGGTGGCGAACTGGATGCAAAAGCCCTGCCGCTGCACCAGGAAATCCCACACCGGATCGCCGGTCAGCCCGTCCGGCACCTCGTAGTCGTAGCTGAACAGAGGCGAGCGCAGGTAGCTCTGTAAGGCCAGCGCCCGGTCGAAGTCGTTGGTCGCATCGCCTGCCACCATCGCCGCCCGCTGACGGATCGATGCTTCGTAGCTGGTGACCGGAACCGTCCGGTATCTTGCATCAACCATGTATGCGCCGGAGGGAGTCGCCCGCAACACGTCGGCGTTCAAATTCCGCGGATGAACCTCAAAGCTGAACTGATCTCCCACGGTGGTGACCGTGTTGCCGTGCACCGTATCCGTCTGCGGATCCCACCACCAGAGGCTCCCCGCAGTTATGCTGCGCGGATCAAGGGGGAGCGGCATCCGCGTCTCTGCCAACGTGCCCACAGTGAGATCAATGTGCACCGGGTTTGCTCTTGGCGCCCAGACATTCGCATTTAGCCAGCCACCGCTTTCCAGCACCTGGCCCGACCTCACCATTGAGCCGTCGTCCTCGGAGGCTGGCACCCAGCCCAGGCCATCAAACTCGGTTAGCACCTCTAACCGCAGCGGCCCGAGGCTTTGACCGGTAGAGACCCGATAACTAAAGACGACCTCATTGGAGCGTTCACGAAGGGAATCTCGTACATCCACATGATCGGACATCCGCCAGTTGTGGCTTTGGCTTCGGAAGATTCTGGCCCACTGGGTGAAGGCCGTCGGCAAACCTCCGGTGGCCGCAGAGGCGAATAACGCGATGACGGTAACGGCGGCAACGGTGGTCAGGGTGCGGGTTGTCCGCAGGCGCCCGGCGCGGCGCACCTGCTGCGCTACCCGACGGTCGCGCAAGGCCCGACGCGCGATTACCGGGCCGTCGAGAGTTAACCCGAGCAGCAAGGCGCCCGTAGTGGCGGCGAAGGTCCACCACGGCACCCGCCCAACCAGAGCGAGGGAGGGTAACCAAAGCGCGATCACCAGGAAACCACCAATCAGTGGACGCCGAAGCGCCACCGCAAACATATCGGCCACCAGCAGCACCAACATGGCCCCGCCGATCAGGATCACCGCCAACGGCGGGGCGCCAGGCAGCGGCGCCGGGGAGGCGAAGATGAGTTCCCTAGTCTGGCCAAGTAGGTAAACCAGATTATCGACAGACTCGATAGTGGGAAGCCACTGCGCGGCTTGTTCATCGGCACCGATGAAGTCGATCCCGTAGTGGGCCAACAGGAACCAGGCGCCCACCAGCAGACCAATCAATGTCGGCAGCGCCGCACCGCGTCCGCCATCATCGCCGCGCTTGGCCTGGATAGCCGGGTTCGCCCGTGCCGCGGCTGCCACCCGGGCGCGCCGTCCACCAATCGCCAGCCGCGTCAGCAGCAGCGCTGCCGTTACCGCCAATATTCCGGCAACGCCGGTGGATGTCCAGGGCGGCTCCACCAGCACCGTCATGCCCAGCATGGAGGCGATCACGGCGGCTGAGACTAGAAGGCAGGCAAGCGCGAGCCGCAGGGTGGGAGTAGCGCCAGAGATCATGCGGCACCCTCCAGCAGCGCGGTCCAGACATGCTGCATCGGGGTGCGTGGCGCGGTGCGAGTCAGGCGCCAACCAGCCGAACGCAGGGTATCTACCGCCTGACCGGTATTGCGGCCTCGACGGGTATCAACCAGCAAGCCCCAGCAGGCGCCAGCCTCGGTGCCGAGCGCGGTCAGCTCGCGCAGCGCCGCGCCGGATTGGGGCCGTAGGATCGCCACGAACACCTCGCCGGGGCTGTGCCGCTGTCGCAGGGCCAGCGTGGTGGCGGCCATCGCGGTATTCGCACCGGTATCGGTGCGATGTCCTACCAGGTCAACGGTCTCATCCAATAGCGTCGCCCGCCCGGCCTCCGCTCCGGAGACGAACCCGGCGCCGTCGCTTAACCCGGTCAGCTGTGTGGCCACTAGCCGCGTTGGGTGGCCCGTTTTTTGAACGGCGCAGGCAATGGAGGCGGCCAACTCGACGGCCCACTCCCCATCATCGGGGGTGAGTCCGCAGATGGATTCGGACTCACCGGGGGGTACCAGCAGCCCCAGGTCTAGCAGCACCGTTACCGGGCGCATTCCGGCGCCCTCATCGGCGCGCACCATGAGCCGCGACTGCCGGGCGGCGGTAGGCCAGTGAACACGCCGCGGATCATCGCCGGGCACATAATCGCGCAACACCACATCATCGGCGGAAGGCATACGCATCCCGGCACCGCTAGCCTCCAACTCGCCGAGCAGACCAACCCGCGCCGACAACTCGGCGGTGCGAGGCCACACCGGCACCAGGTTGGTGGAGCCAAGGGGAGCAGTGATGCGGGCCAGGCCGAAGGCGTCTTGTCGGGTGGCCAGCAGGGGGCCAAGTTCCCAGCGGCCTCGACGCAGGGGTGCTAGGGCGTAGCCCACCTCGATTCGGTCGGGTAGCGCCCGGACACCGGCTCGCAGCCCGGTCTCACCTACGAGTTCGGGAGCGGTCTGTTCTGAGAGGTGAAGGCGGCTGAGCCGCTCGTAGGCGGTGGCTGTTGGGCGAGTTGGTGTCACCGTCAGGTTTACCTGGGCATGTTCCCCGCGCACCACCGGCATCGGGAGTACCGCGCGGGAAACGCTCAAGGCGCCACGCCCCTTGTTGAGCCTGCTTAAACCCTGCGACAACCAGGCGACAACGCAGATCGCAAGCGTGGCGGTGGCCAGCCCGACGATATCCGGCAGCCCGCCAACGAGGCCGAAAATGAGCAGCGCTCCACCGACGCCGAGCAGCCCGGCGCCACGAAGCGTGGGCCGGACTCGGGTCAGGCGACGGAGGGCGGAGATCACGTCAACGTTGGCCGACGGGAGCGGGTACGGCGGTACGGGAAACGATCTGCGTCATTACATCAATGGTTGAGGTACCGGCCAGCCGGGCCTCGGTATTCAGGATCAGGCGGTGCGCAATCACCGGTACGGCAAGGGCCTGCACATCGTCTGGCAGCACATAGTTTCGTCCGGCCATCGCCGCGCTTGCCTTGGCCGCTTTGAGTAATTGCAGGGAGGCACGAGGGGAGCCGCCGAGACGCAACGATGGATGACTGCGAGTGGCCGTCACCAGGTTGAGTACGTATTGCTTAACGGCAGGGGCGGCGTGAATCTGCCGCACCGCCGCAGATAGCCGGGTGATCGTCGCGGCATCGGTGACCGGGGAGAGGTGAGCCAGTGGCGAGATCGCCTCCTGCCGGTCGAGCATCCCCAGCTCGGCCACGTTGTCCGGGTAGCCGACGGTTAGCCGGGCCATGAATCGGTCGCGCTGCGCCTCGGGCAGCGGGTAGGTGCCCTCCATTTCGATGGGGTTCTGCGTGGCCACCACCAGGAAAGGACGGGGGAGGGCATGTGTGGCGCCATCGATGGTGACCTGCCCCTCCTCCATGCATTCCAGCAGCGCGGCCTGCGTCTTGGGCGAGGCACGGTTGATTTCATCGCCGATCACCACGTTGTTGAACACCGGGCCGGGGCGGAACTCGAAGGTGTGGGTGGCGGTGCGGAAGATGTTGACGCCGGTCAGATCGCTCGGCAGCAGGTCGGGGGTGAATTGAATGCGCCCCACCTGGCAGTCGATTGATCGGGCGAGTGCCTTGGCGAGCGTGGTTTTTCCAACGCCGGGCACGTCCTCGATCAGTAGGTGTCCCTCGGCGAGCAGCACCACGACGGTGAGCCAGGCCAGCTGATCGCGACCAGAGACCACCGATTCGATGGCTCGGCGGATGTTGTTCGTAACGTCAACCAACTCATGCATGGGTACCAGTTTCCCCCGAAACGCGGCTTTAGATGAACCATTTGGCTGTCCGTAGGCGAGCCAAGCGGCAAAAAACGACTCGATTTGCATAAAAGTGGAGGAATATGGAGTACAGTGGAGTAAAAGGGAGGCCAGCAGGGCCTTTCGGACACCCTGGGGAGGTGAGTGGGCTTGGTCGGCGCGGAGATCATCGGCGGCGGCCTGCTGCTGGGCACTTACACCCCGAAACTGGACGACAAGGGGCGGTTGATCCTTCCGGCGAAGTTTCGGCCCCGGCTGGCGTCCGGCCTGGTGATGACGCGCGGCCAGGAGCGTTGCCTGTTCCTGATGCCGATGGACGAGTTCTCGCGCATATACGAGCAGATGCGGCAGGCTCCGGTCACCAACCGGGCGGCTCGCGACTACTTGCGCCTGATGCTCTCGGGGGCGAGCGACGAGGTGCCGGATAAGCAGGGGCGCATCTCGATCCCGTCCGTGCTGCGCGCCTACGCCGGGTTGGACCGAGAGGTCGCCGTGATCGGCGCGGGCACCCGCGTCGAAATTTGGGATCTGGCCGCCTGGGAAACCTACCTGGGCAGCCACGAGGCCGCCTACTCCGAGACGGCCGAAGAAATCTTCCCGGGCCTGGCGTTTTAACGCGGGGGACCGGACAACTAAATAACGGCGAGGCCCGGCAGTTCTGGCCTCTCCCCGCGAGTTTTCTGCGACCACTTCCCCGGTCTCAGAGGGCGCGGTGGGAGACCAGGGTTGCCGGGAGGGCACGCTGCCCACATATATAGGGGGACGGATGGAGCAGGAGGGGGCTGCGGGGCGGCATCTGCCGGTGCTGTTGCAGCGGTGTGTTGAGCTGCTGGCCCCGGCGCTAGCGACGCCCGGTTCCGTATTGGTTGACTGCACCCTTGGCCTGGGTGGCCACGCGGAGGGCGTGCTGGAGCAGGTGCCAACCGCCGTTGTGATCGGCATTGACCGCGACCCCCAGGCGTTGCGACTGGCCTCGGAGCGGCTAGCGCGATTTGAGGGGCGGTTCGTTCCGGTACCGGCCGTGTACGACGAAATCGGGGACGTTGTGCGGGAACACAACGCGGGCGGCCTGGTGCAAGGGGTGCTTATGGATTTGGGGGTAAGTTCCCTACAACTCGACGAGACCGAGCGTGGCTTTGCCTACGCGCACGATGCCCCGCTCGACATGCGGATGAATCAAACATCGGGCCAAACGGCAGCCGACGTGTTGAACACTTACGAGGAGCGCGAACTGACCCGTATTCTGCGCGAGTACGGGGAAGAGCGCTTTGCCGCCAAGATCGCCCGCTCCATCGTCCGTCGCCGAGTCGAACGGCCCTGGGCACGCACGGCCGAACTCGTAGACCTGGTGCGGGCCTGCATTCCGGCGGCCACCCGCAAAGAGGGCGGCAACCCGGCCAAACGCACCTTCCAGGCCCTCCGCATTGAGGTGAACGACGAGCTGGGCGCGCTAGAGCGGGCCGTGCCTGCCGCCATCGAATGCTTGAGTGTGGGGGGGCGCATCGTGGTCGAGTCCTACCAATCGCTCGAAGACCGCATCGTCAAGCGGACTATTCAACGAGGCACCCAATCAAGCGCCCCATCCGGCCTGCCCATCGAACCTGAAACCCATAAGCCCTACCTGATCGCACTTACTCGCGGCGCCGAAAAGGCCGACGAGATCGAGCTAACCAAGAACCCTCGTTCGGCGTCCGTAAGGCTGCGCGCCGCGGAACGAACGCGGCCCACCCCCGCGCACCTGCGGCGAGGTACCGCATGAGTACCCCGGATGCGGCTATGGTTCCGCCTGTGGAAGCAATGCCTGGACGGATTACGCCTGCCAGTAACGAGGGAATGTCGTTCCGCGACCTTGGGTTGGCCGTCGACGCTGAACTCCATTATCTAGGCGGTGTCGATAACCCGCAGGTTACTGCGGTGGTTTCAGACAATCGACAGGTCAAGCCGGGCGCGCTTTTTGCGGCGCTACCTGGCGCCACGGTTCATGGGGCACAGTTCGCCGCCGATGCCATCGCTCGCGGGGCCGCCGCCGTGTTGACTGATGAGGCAGGGCTGTTCCAGTTGATACACGCAGACCTTGAAAAACCGGTGATGGTAGTTCCCAACCCACGGGCGGCGGTTGGCCTCATTGCGGCACGCGTGTACGGCGACCCAGCCAAAAACATGACCACCTTTGGGATGACCGGTACCAACGGCAAGACCACCGTTACCTACCTGCTGGATGCCATCGCCCGAGCGCTGGGCCGCACCACCGGGCTGATCGGCACCGTTGAGATGCGCTCGGCGGGTCGCGTGCTGCCCTCGAAGCTGACCACTCCCGAGGCTGCCGACCTGCAAGCTTTGCTGGCCGCGATGGCCGAGGATGGGGTGACCTCCCTGGCGATGGAGGTTTCCTCACACTCCCTGGCGCTTGGGCGAGTAAACGGCATCTGCTACGACGTGAGCGGATTCACCAACCTGACCCAAGATCACCTAGATTTTCACGGCACGATGGAGAACTACTACCAGGCCAAGGCCGGGCTATTCACCGAGCGTTCCCGCCAGGCCGTAGTGGTAGTGGACGACGAGTGGGGGCAGCGGCTCGCCGTCGATACCAGGCAGCGCGAGGTGCCAACAACCACCATCTCCTCCCTGCCAAACGCGCCGGTTGCCGATTGGATCGTCACCGATGTGACCCCGCACGATACCGGCTCCGCATTTACCCTCACCCACACGGACGGGCGCTGCTTGCGCACCTCTGTTAGCCTGCCCGGCTTTTTCAACGTCACC
>Ga0131853_10026637_pt1 | contig 10398 bp, 5 predicted proteins | sample TergutLab28metaG_FD_92764 | JGI IMG/M metagenome (GOLD analysis project Ga0131853, IMG submission 92764) | Labiotermes labralis P1 segment gut microbial communities from Petit-Saut dam, French Guiana - Lab288 P1 (version 2) (version 2) | ecosystem: Host-associated > Arthropoda: Insects >... | reverse complement strand
GTTTAAAAACAAAAAAAAACCCAAAAAAAAAACCCGCCAAAAAAAAAAAAAAAAAAAAACAGACAAACAAACAAACAAACAAAACGAAAGAACGAAAAATAACAAATATACAAGTACTGATACGCCACCAGAAACTGTCGTAATGTAACGAAACTGTAAGGAATGTAGATGCTCTGTGATGTGCGGTGATCATTATGAATGGGTTACGAAAAACGAGATAATGATCGTAACGTATTTCAATGTCCATTCAGTATTAAAATTTGTATTCAGCTACATTGCAGAATTAGTATGGGGAACACTTCACGGCACGTAACGTAACTTGTGATGCAAGCAAATTAGTTTCTTTACATTTATTCCATCTTCAGAGGCTCCGTAAAGCTGCACCATTTTACGTTCAAATAACAGTACATGGTGTGAGCGGTTTATTTCCGCCGCGTCTCTGCGTCGGTCGACTTTTTTTCTATCTTGCTTTGTCTAGACCCTGAAAGTGACCGCTGGGAATACATCTGTCTCTGCTAGAAGTGACCCCTACAGGAAATCTTCTTACTAACGTTCAGCAGACTGAAGTCTGAACTAGGGGTTTATAAATTCCAGACGTCTGACACGTCATGATTGCAGTTTAGAGGGGCTTGTGAATCAGATCTGTAAAAAGTAAATGTATAGTTGTCTAAACTGTCAGCATCGGATTATAGTTTTTTTTTATTGAAATGACTTATAATTTCTTTTAATACAGTCAGTTTTCGACATACGTAAGGGTTACGTTCCTGAAACTTTTACGTGACTCGAAATGAACGTGAGTCGTAATTGATCCGACCTTCTCTTATTTATATCACACTTCATCAGCTACATATATATTTTTTATAAATGTCAGTGTAGGTGTTATAATGTTGTTTCTGTCCGTTTTTTATCTTATGAAACACACAAGGTAAAATAATTAAAGTATAAATTATCGTAATAGCATATTGTATATGACATTGATTAATATTATTAATAAATAATACGATTTTGTTGAGTGAGTCCAAGTTAGGTAAGTCACATATTACGTAACCCCGAAAATGCCTGAATTCTGTTAACTCTGAGTTAAACTGTTATGTCACTACAAATTTGGTTTCTTACTGAATGAATAGCAGCTGTTACTTGATATGGCTCAGAGAGGATCTGTCAGGCGAGGGCCAACGTCATCTGACTTCTTGTAACACAACCTGATGAAGTGGGTTTCAAATTAGCAGTACAGTCTACTTTGCTAAAGCTGCAAGTTCAACATGCTCAATGTCCGTACGTCCATCACGCTTCACAGCCCAATAGATAAAAATTGCAATCATTTTGAAATTAAGAGCAGGTGGAAGTCAGGGAATACTTTTTATCATTTGGTGCGGAATCCTCTGTCTTTCAGCTTGGCATCCAAAAATAAAAACTTTAAAATAGACGTAACTATAATTGTGCTTCTTGTTTTGTGTGGATGTGAAGCTTCGTCACTGACATTGAGGGAAGAACGTTAAGCTAAGCGTGTTCGAGAATAGAGTGCTTAGGAAGATGTTTGGGCTTGGAGAGACGATATAACAGGGTGTGATTAAGACTTCATAATGAGGAGCTTTATGATCTGTACTCCTCACCAAATATTATTTGGGTGATCAAATCGAGAAGAATGAGATTGGGGAGGCATGTGGCACGGTTGGAAGACAGGAGGGGTGCATGCAGGGTTTGGGTGGGGGGACCTGAGAGAAAGAGACCACTTGGAAGACCTAGTCAGAGATGGGACGATAATATTAAAATTGATACTTAAGTGGGATGGGAGGTCATGGACTGGATTGATCTGGCTCATGATATGGACAGGTGTTGGTTCTTGTGAATACGGTTTTGAACCTTCGCGTTCGAAAACATTTGGGGAATTTCTTGACTACCTGTGGACCCGTTAGCTTCTCAAGAAGTTAGTAAGTTATTTACGGCCTTGAAATATCATTTTTTTACTGCTTTTAGGTATTGAACTGTAGTAGCCTGACGGCGAAAGAGAACGTTCATTGCTTCGTGTAATACAATACATGTATGGACTTACTCTAACCTGGGACAGGACCACAAAAAGACAGAAAACTGAACACAAAGGAGAATTTTATATAGCTGTCGGTACAGCATAACATATAATAAATCCTTTCCTCACTGAAATGGGAAGAAAGGAAAATAAAACCATTGAAGAACATGTAAGAAATCTTCTAATTTAATCCTTGTAATTGCAAGGCCAAGATGTACTGCAATACGAATCATTACAGGGATACTTGAACCCATTTCTTTTAATCCGAATAATTCATCTTTTAATGTTGAAGTTCTTTCTTAACAAGATGACATTTAAAATTGATGGAATGTTTAAACAGTGACTTATTCGTTCAAACTTTGTCGCTAACGATTTAAGCTGTGTCGAACTGACAAAAAGAGGACTTCCTGTTAATGGCGTATGTGAAACATAGACGAAAAAATTACATTTAGTTTAGCCCAGAAATACTGAACTTTGTAGAACGAATATGGAATTCAATAGCGCCTTTCAGTTGGTACGCCAAAATGGAGGGACACGTTGGACAACATATAAAAGAATCAAGTAATGTTGGAGGCAGGAAGGTAATCGAAATATGTGCTGTTGTTTTTGTTATTATTGTTACTATTCCTGTCTTCTTCTTGGTATTATTATTATTATTTATACTGGTGGGAAAGACATTGGGAAGTATCTTACAGATGAACGTACGGTTGTGTTGATGTCAAGACCTTCTGCTCTTTACGCCATCTGTCAGACACTGAGAGTAACTAGTCCACTGTGAGTGGGTAATATACGTACGCCCTTAGTCTATCGATTACAAACCATATAGTCTTGCGGTTGCTACTGTTAATACTACTGTTGTTTAAATCACAATAAAACGAACGTGGAAGACTTTTATATTGATGAAGTCTTAAAGCATAATGGAAGCACTGGCAGTATCACGTTTTTGCTAAATGTGATTGTGAAAGAAGACAATCTATGTTTATACAAATATTATGGCTGCGTTGGTAGGAGAAGGAGATAAAGGGAGTTCGAAAGCATGTGCCTGTAATTCGATGTAATTCAGCTGTGCATTACAGTCAGGAATAAAGCATGATTTTGTTTTTAAAATGAGTACCCTTGAGTACAGTTTTAAATGTTGTTGCGTAAAGCCAAAACACAGTGGATTACGCTTATATATATATATATATATATCGTAAGATAGATAGATAGATAGATAGATAGATAGATAGATAGATAGATAGATAGGTAGATAGATAGATAGATAGATAGATAGATAGATAGATAGATAGATGGATGGATGGACGGACGGACGGACGGACGGACGGATGGATAGATAGATGGATGGATGGATAGATAGATATAGTTTATTTATTTAAGGATTTTTTTTAAATGTCGCATAGCTATGTAGAATTTGAAGGGTAGGTTCGGAAGTTATGCAATTTATGGTCGTTAATTCCTGTGCAAATAACAACAGGCTGGGCAGGAGCAGTGTTTGTTCAAACTAATGTGCATTGTGCCTCAACACAAGCAAATTTTAATGTGCAGATTTTCATATTACAAGATACGTTACTGTGTATATTGGTATACAAGTGTCAGCATTTCACAGGACCTTATTGCATAGTTCTGAGGGCCGGGATAGCGCAGTCGGTATAGCGAATTGCTACGCGCTGGACGGTCCGGGGATCAAATCCCGGTGGGAGCAGGATTTTCCGCACCCGTCCAGACCGGCTGTGGGGCCCACCAAGCCTCCTATACAGTAGGTACCGGGTCTTTCCTGGCGGTAAGGCGGCCGGGGCATGGCGTTAACCACCCAACTCTACATAGCGCCGAAGTTAAGGATAGAGTAGAGCTATACCTCTGCTCCACCTCTGGTCCTTCGTGGCCTGTCCTAGGGTGAACTCTACCTTCACCTTTATGGATTTTTTTTCTGATTTGGAAGTGTAATTTAAATTGTTAGTGTTTCACCGTTGAAAATATATTTGCAGCAACTGAATACAAAAATATAGAACGTTCCACTTAAAACCGGCCCGCTTGCACGGCAAAATCAAACAAGCGGTTCGTTTCTAAGAGAAACAAGTGTATAATACAATTCACAAACATAATATGTGAGTGAATGAATAAACAAATGCAATGTAGGAAAGGCTGTACTAACTATGAAACATTTTTTAGAAAAAGTTAAAATTTTGGTGTGTTTTATTGTAAGTTAATAGGAGTTTATATGAACGTTTTTCTCAGACGAAATAAATGCGCAAAACCGAAAATAGCTATTGCAATACGAACCGCGTACAGTCGGGCCAAATTGTGCAGTACATTACGTAAGCAATTTGCGGCGCTTCGCCGTTTGTGCAACCCCTGACGTGTGCAGTAGTAGAGTGACATCACTGTGACTCACTCATTGTCACTTTTTCTAACTCATTCATTCCTTTAAAGAGGAACTCTAGGAGAGGCTGTGAAGCTGCCTGCTGACTGAAGGAACCAATTAGCTCCAGGCACGATCTGCAGTTGACACGCACTTGCTATACCAACATCGCAACTGCTGACAGTCATCACAAAGAGATGCAAAGATTAAACGTGACATTTCACGTGTCATTTTATTAAAAGAGGCCGGACAATGATAAAGCACACGGCGGAGCAGATTCGTTCTTCACACGCGTATAGTTTCTCAGCTGGTCAAGAAGTTTAGAGTCGTTCTTCAGAAGCTGACAGTCTCTCAGCTAATCCAGATGTTAAGTGTCGTTCTTCAGAAGCTGACAGTCTGTCAGCTAGTCCAGATGTTAAGGGTCGTTCTTCAGAAGCTGACAGTCTCTCAGCTAGTCCAGATGTTAAGAGTCGTTCTTCAGAAGCTGACAGTCTCTCAGCTAGTCCAGATGTTAAGAGTCGTTCTTCAGAAGCTGACAGTCTGTCAGCTAGTCCAGATGTTAAGAGTCGTTCTTCAGAAGCTGACAGTCTCTCAGCTAGTCCAGATGTTAAGGGTCGTTCTTCAGAAGCTGACAGTCTGTCAGCTAGTTCAGATGTTAAGAGACGTTTTTCAGAAGCTGACAGTCTCTCAGCTAGTCCAGATGTTAAGGGTCGTTCTTTAGAAGCTGACAGTCTCTCAACCGGTCTTGCAGTTCGTTGCCAGTTATTATATCGAGAAACCTGCGTTACTGCGGGATTTGGGGTTCTTACAGCGGTATTGCTGTAGATTAAAGTCTTTGGGATGTAACGTCATGTAGAAGAATTGTAGTGCCTTCGTCTTCAGGGTCAAGCAACTTTCTGACGCAATCGAGTGTTATTTAAACACGCTCAACTCGTCATTTGTGTACACTGCGCCTGCTGGAATATGTAGTGGGGTCGAGTGTGTGTCCTAACGAACGAATACAGAGAGTTGTGTTACAGCTGGGGCATTGGTACTTGGACATTAGTTTGCGAAATACGACGTGACACAAAAATGTTTAATGACTATACACATTTTTTTTTACATTACTCATTCCGTGCTTTATGATGTATTAAAACTCTGGTAAAACAAACAAATGCATAGTCCTGCAATCTGTGTATGCTGTTACTTAGCTCCTACATGTTTCGGCGTTGTCGCCATCTTCAGGAAACTTACAACACAATTTTATTTATATATACAGCAAAAAGTAGTTTAAATAAACATACTTTGGGGACACGCTGCTGGTGGCGCAGTTGATTGAGGCACTGCGCTACAAGTCGGAAGTTCGCGGGTTTGATTTCTGTTGGTGTCATCGGAATTTTTCATTGACATAATCCTTCCGGCTGCACTACGGCCCTGGGGTTGACTTAGCCTCTGACAGTACCAGGAATATTGACTGGGGGTAACGGCGGCCGGTGCGTAGTGCTGACAAACCACTTTCATGTGCCGATTGTCTTGAAATCTGTGAGCCTCATTCTCCTGCAACCCTCAGGGCCTGTCCAGGCTTGTAATGGGATTGCTTAAACTTTACCTTAACCTTTAACTTTCAATAAACCTATTTTTGTTGTGATGTCAGTAGTGCAGGTTTTGATAAAAATTATGTACGTGTGTATGTATATATATATATATATATATTGTGTGTGTGTGTGTGTGTACATATATGTGTATATATATAATGTGTTTAATACAGTGATAATATAGTTTTTTGCTGTGATTAAAAGATATATGTCTCCGTTACAACTAATTGTAACGGAGACATATATATCTGCTTCTGAAACGTGGGTAAAATCCTTGTGCATTCTGTGAAGACATGTGGGCGGTGGAGGTACATCGCCACTCTTTCTTTACCTTGGCATTGGATGTAAGCGAATGGGAAATCTTGTGGATTTTACACAGCAAATGAGGACAGCTCACAAAGAATATGAATATAGCTATAAAAGCACTAAAAGTAACATTTATGAAAATATGCAATGTTCAAACCAAGGTGCCCCAGATAGTAGCAGGATTGCTTATCTTTCTCTGGCATTTGGTTACGTTGCATCATAAATATGCTTTATTACGCTATAGATAATGTATCCTCTTGAATGGTTTGTTGATTGCAGGCGTGGAAATGGCTTTTCGGATCTACATAGCAGTTTCAGCCTCAGTTAGAAAGCCCGGAGAATGATGGAAACGTATTAAAAAGGGAATTGTTGCAGAGTGGGTTCGCGAAAAGTGCGTCGTTGCTCAGGTCTGCACTTCCGGGTGCTGGTTTGGACACGGGAAATAACTTTTTAAAATGAGCTCTGGAAATAGGTATATGGCGTCTACTCGCGTCTGCGTTACCCTTACTTTCAGCTCTCATTTGCATTAAGGTATCGTAAAGTAGGGTTACTGTGGACAATTTTTTCCTGATATGTTTTTTTTTTCCTCCGCTGCAGAGTGCCTAGTTTTAAGTAGTGTGACATGTGTGTAACATGGCATGTAGGGTCATATTATATGTTCCTTGTCATACAAAGAACAAACACATTAGTGTGTCTAAACATCCAGACTGGTGTAAAGCTTCAGTTTGAATGGAGGCATCACGATGTGCTTGGATGCGTATTATGATATTAATAGTGTACGTCAGCACAAAGGTTTTTATTACACAAGATAATTATGTAGGCTACATGTTTCGACTAATAAATAATCATCTTCAGGCCTATTCTTTACAGGTTAAGTCACATGATGCTGTGCACACATTGGGATCCCAGAGTGTTTACATCAGTGAAATACTTAAGCCAGATCATTTATCTAGAAAAGTAAATGTGCGAAATGTGTAAGTGGTTAAAATACATTTAAAATTCTTCTAAAAGTAGTGTATTGGCGTTTACCAGTTAAAAACAGGTCCCGTTACCATCTAATTCTTCTTTGGGTTGTGAGGTAATATTTGATAGTGATGCCTCACAACCCAAAGAAGAATTAGATGGTAACGGGACCTGTTTTTAACTGGTAAACGCCAATACACTTCTTTTAAAAGAATTTTAAATGTATTTTAACCACTTAGTTACACATTTCGCACATTTACTTTCCTAGATTAAATGATATGGACTAAGTATTTCACTGATGTAAACACACCGGGATCCCAATGTGTGCACAGCATCCTGTGACTTAACCTGTAAAGAATAGGCCTGAAGATGGCTGTTCAATAGTCGAAACATGTAGCCTACATAATTACCTTGTGTTATAAAAACAGTTGTGCTGACGTACACTATTAATATCATAATACAAAGCTTCAGTTTGTAAGGTGTTGTGTTCAATGTGTTTTTTCACTCAAGAGTTTTCTTGTTTAACATAATTTTTTGTTTTCAGGTACGTATCTACTGTACTGTCCTCCTTCATTCCGGTCGGGTAAGCCATTCTGCTGCAGTGTGTTGATGAATGCGTGTAACAGTTCCGAGCATCTGCATTAAGAGTGGATACGCATGTAGTACTGTGGACTTAAAATTGGTTGCCTCTAATTTAAAGCTTCTGTCTGTATTAATAACTGTAGGACATACTAAATTACTTTATGACTCTTTCTTTCATTCCTTTCTCTCACCTTCACCCCAGCAGGGTCAACAAATTTTCTGTTCTCCAGAACCATCCAGACCGGTGCTGAAGATTCTTTGCAATGGTTCCCTGGGTAAGGCGGTCAGGGCGTGAAGGTGACTGCTGACCTCCATCTAGGGTCGAGGTTAAGAATGAGTGGAGCTATACGTCTGCCCCCCCCTAAGATGTTTTTATGGCGTGAATAAGGACAGTTGTAGAATATCTTTTATACCTTTATTTGTGCATTCCTTTCATCATTTTAGGAGATTCAGAGTAATGCGTAGGCAGTTTTGAGGCAACTGTTGCAGTATGTTTCAGAAGACTTGGAGTTGAAATCTTGTTACTCTTCTGTTCCCATGTGAGTGCTACACCTGTAGAATGTTTGTTTATGCAGGTACGGATAGAGACACCAGGTGGCAGAGATTGCCGCGAGCAATCTGATCGTTATGAAGCAGCCGAGAGTAACTGTGCTTCAATCGGTATTGAGGCCGAAACCTTTACCGAGGAAATATTGTGTGTGGCTACTAGCACTCTTTATTTGATAAAGCTGTTCAAAAAAAGCAATCGAAGTTCATGGCCTGCACATTCAGCGATTTTGTGGTTTCTTAGTGTTCCTCAAGGGCTGTAATATTTAACCTTTTGACGCCTAATGTCAACTATAGTGGTCGTACCGCACCGCTAACCTCTAAAGTTGCATTTTGTATATTTATTCAACAAATATAGGTACTGGATATTTTAAACATGGTATATATTCTCCGTTTTTTTCTCTTCAAAATGCAGTTTGTTTCATAATTCTAATGTATTTGGTTCCTGTATTATTCACATTTTATGTACAGGGTGTGCTAAAATTTAAAAAATAATTCCGGCGCCAAAAGTTTAAGAGTTGTCGGCGTGTGTCATAGCTATGGTTTTGAATTGTCAGATTTTCCAGCTAGCATTTCGTACTACTGTATTTACTAGGTCTAAACATTTACACTATCACCCTTTGTACCTCGTTTGTCCCGACGTGCTCAGTCTGGTAAGAGAACTTCCTTCGGGAGACGGGTGTGGGTCACCGAATGACATATAGTTGGAGTTATTTTCCTTTTTTTTTACTTATTGATTTATTTATTCATTTATACTTGATATAAGAGGCGTGCTGTTATCCAGTTAAACAACTAAATCATTTTCTAGTAAAATACCACAGTCACTTCACTTGCAGTCCCTCACGCGTCTCTTACTGCACTCCTCTCTTAAGGTGGGTCCACACTTGCTCCGGTCGTAACCGTATCATCCCTTTGATGTGACAGCCAAATACCGACAGCGCAAATTTCGAAGACCTTTAATTTAGAATAAACGCCAAATACAATGTTCAGAGTTTCAAATGAGACAAACAGAATTAGTGTAATGTTGTTGAGCGCTGGTGTTCCGTACCCCCATATCTCGTCTGACACTTTATATGCATTTTTATCAACAGGTTAAAAAATATTCGAGATAACAGTCAGCTTCCAAATTCGTGCACCATTCTCACCATTTCAACCGTGACTATGTTCCGTGTATCCAAACTGTGTAGTTGGGCTAGGGTCGGAATGTACCAGTATGTTACACTGTGTATGTTTTTATAGTTTCTTTATCGAAACTTTGAATATCTATGTGTGTACTGTCGATGAATCAGTGTGGACAAATAGAGAAAATACACTTGGCTAGAAGAAAGTGAAGTACTCAGACAGAAATATGGCTCACTGCCACCTTGTTTACCATAAATCCAACTTCGATAGCTGTGCTATAGAATCCATTCTTCTGCGGTGAAAATCCATAAAATTAGGTAACGAATTAAGTAAAGGTAAAATATGTTTGCTTGAATTGGAAAAACTGTCCATGCTTGCACATGAATCATAATAAATTAGGCAAGAGACGTCAGATAATAAGGCAGAGAAAAAGGGGAGGGATTTGTACAGAAACAGTGATATTAAAACACAACCACCAAAAACAGCCAGCTACCAGTAAATTCCAGCGAAATGAAGTAATTAATCTTTCCCGTAACGTGAATAGGAACAAAATTAAAATCATTGCATGAAATAAAATAAAGTAAACGGAACAGACAGCTCGACCGATAGACGCATTAAATAAAAGCAACTAAAAATATTCGCGCAGTTTGCTGACGCCATCTGTAAAATAAAATCCATGGAATAAAAAGATTACGGTTGGAGAACAAAGTCCTCGCTAATTGACGCTGCCAAAAATATGCCCACAAAAAGTCTTTAGTGGAGCCCCAAATTGGTAGCATCAAAGGTTAGCGCGGGCCTAATACCGGCACCCAGCGACACGAAACACCATTACTAATAGCGTCATCCTTGGTAATACCGGCACCCAGCGACACGAAACACCATTACTAATAGCGTCATCCTTGGTAATACCGGCACCCAGC
>Ga0131853_10026634_pt1 | contig 10399 bp, 4 predicted proteins | sample TergutLab28metaG_FD_92764 | JGI IMG/M metagenome (GOLD analysis project Ga0131853, IMG submission 92764) | Labiotermes labralis P1 segment gut microbial communities from Petit-Saut dam, French Guiana - Lab288 P1 (version 2) (version 2) | ecosystem: Host-associated > Arthropoda: Insects >... | reverse complement strand
CGCACGCACGCACGCACGCACACACACACACACACACACCCACCACACCCACACACACACACACACACACACACACACACACACCGGCCCATTAGTCTAATCAACACAGGAGGTAAAATACTTGAAAAAGCGTTAATCAACAGAATAATGCACCATGTCAACACCAACAATCTCTTGATCTGCAATCAGTACGGCTTCACACCGCAAACAGGTACAATAGACGCTGCTATGGCAATAAAGGACTACGTTGAAGCAAGCCTGGGAGCTGGGCGAAATGCAGTGCTTGTCAGCCTCGACATCAGGGGCACCTTCGATGCGGCCTGGGTGCCCGCTATACTAAACTCCCTCAAAGAGTTCAAATGCCCCAGAAACCTGTACAACCTCTCTAAATGCTATTTTCACCAAAGAACCGCTACCTTCTCAACAAACAACGAGTAGATGGAAGCAAGAGTAAGCAGAGGCTGCCCACAGGGCTCTTGTTGCGCCCCAGGGTTCTGGAATCTCCTATACAACTCCCTGCTCAACCTGGATTTCACTACGAGCACAAAAGCAGTAGCATTCGCCGACGACCTCCTACTCGCAATTAAGGGAGAAACAGTAAGCGAAGCCAAAAACCTCGCCAATATAGAACTGGGCAAAATATCACTCTGGGCTAAAAACAACAAAATGAGCTTCAACGAACAAAAGAGCACTGTCATGCTGGTATCAAGGAGGAAACGCAGAGAACAAAAAGAAATAAAAATATACTTGAACTACAAGCCCTTGGAACAAGTTAACAAAATGAAATACTTGGGCATAACCCTGGACAATAAATTTAAATTCACGGACCACATTAATTACGCAGCCGAAAGATGCACTAAACTGATCCACTCCCTGGCGAAGTCTGCAAAAATAAGCTGGGAATTAATGCACGAGGCTCCAAAAATTATATACAAAGGAGCAGTATTACCACTCTTATTATATGGGGCGCCTGTCTGGAGAGAAGCCATGACCAAGGAACTCAACAAGCTAAAATACACAAGAGTTCAACGACTCATCCACATTCGGATTGCGAAAGCTTACCGCACCACGTCGAGCGAGGCATTTTGCATCCTAACTGGACTTACACCCGTCACTATCAAGATAACAGAGGCGGCAAACTTATATGACATCTTAAAGGGAAGGCAACCCTGGAACTAACCAATTGGCAGTCGAGTGAGGCCGCAGCACTGGCTCCACCCTGCAGACACTATAGAGATAAGAGAACCTAGTGGAAAACCGCCCACCCTGCAAATATTCACTGACGGGAGCAAGAGTGAACACGGCATAGGATCAGGCATAGCCATCTTCATGCAGAACGAATGAGTTCATTAGCTAAAACTCAAACTCGATGCAAAGTGCTCCAACAATCAGACAGAGCAGCTGGCCATAATAAAAGGACTAGAGACAGTTAAAGCCATGGAAATAAGGGACGACACCCCACGGACCGCAGAGATATATACGGACAGTCAGATAACCATAAACTCCATCACGAACACCAGCAACCACAACAACCTCATCGAGGAAATAAGGAAGCATACACTACAACTGCAAAGAGACAACTGGGAAATAAGGTTCACCTGGGTTAAGGCCCACATCGGGATCCTCGGGAATAGTGTGCACAGGGGAAACTTTATGTTATACCTTTTGTGGCAGTTTTGTCCATAATGACTGATAGGCGCTATGGATTAATAAAAAAAAATTATGAAAATAAGCTACTTATTCTGTGACCTTGGAAATGGAGTAAGTATCTATTATGCTATGACATAATGATTTTTTGAGACAAAAACATAGCCTCTGTTTGTGGTACTTCTGTCTTATTACCTTTTTGTAGGTCATGTTTGAGTAAAGAAATACCAAAGGTTGTAAGTAACGCAGTGTATAATTATCTTGTGTAGGCATTAGCACTTAATGATGGCCAAAGTAAAACTGTATGTCAATGTAGAAAATATTCTACAATTGAAAGTGTACTTTGGATAACAGTGCTGAGTACATTAAAACTGCACATACTATGTTGTGCATTGGTGATTACAAATTTCCTTGCATAACTGTCATACTGGCGTTTTTGTGACTCAAAACCTGTAATAAAATGTGTGACGAAACTGCATGTGTGGGTGTGAAAGTATGTAAAAGCATGTAAAAGTATGTTGGTCAGGCCTAGATATTGGTGTACTATCAGTGATGAAGATTTAACATGCATGTCATAAGCAGTAAAACTACTTTTAAACACTTCAAGTAGTAGCAGATAATAAAATGTATATCGAACCTAACATTCAGCTCTGATCAGAGGTTTCTTGTTAATTATAAATAGCACTCCATTTATGAGTAAACCAGAATGAGCAGAACAGAAAAGGGCACCAAATTTCACTAACCAGCAAAATTTGATTCAATTTTGGTGAAGTTTTGAGGTTCACCAAACTTAATTTTAGTAACATTTCACTGCAGCAGAAAAAAAAGTTTTAAATGCTTTCATCTGCATCACATATTACACAGCTCTTAAGTGAATTTTATACTTGAGACAGAGAATGAATGGTTGTTTCACCTTGTATCATTTATGGGCATATATTGATAGAGCTAACCAGATATGCTGTTTAAAAACCACACATAACATTTAATAATTAAACTTAAAAATTAATAGTGATTGTGTTATATAGTGTAAATCAATACAAGTACCTGCAAATTGTGCAATACCCAATTCAAAATATTAAACAGCATAAAGGTACTGAGAAAAAACATAATTACATGGTACAAATTAAGAAAATTTATACACATATTTATGGATCAACACACTAAGGTTCATGATACTCAATTTTATAACTGTAGCTATGATTGTTGGTATTTATGTTACACAAAACTGTTAAGAATAATAGATATATAATTTATCACTGCAGTTAACATGATGTTCACATACATGAGTAATTTTTTTAACTGTGCCAATTTGTGGTGGAAACGTGAAAAATTGACATGTTCATCTCTAAATTTTGTCTGTTCATTATGTCTACATAATCCATTTACCTGAAATCCCAAACTATACATCTTCAACAACATTTCCATGGAAAAAAGGGCAACAAAGAAGAGGTTTGTCCAATCTAAAAAAGAAAAGAATAAGTTTTATTTTTCGTCAGATACAGAAGTCTTACATGAGAATAGTAGGCCTAGTAGATCTTTAAAGGTAAGGCTGGGACAAAATAAAAACTGTGAAGTATCCATATACAGTCAGAACAAAATGAACAAAGTGAGTACTCCACTATCTAAATTATGCAAGTACAGTAAATGTAATGACTGGGTAGCAGAAAAGTAGATTGCATTTGATGCATTAAGTTAAAATTCATGTGGCTAGCCAAGGAAAGACAGAGAGTTTTGTATACATATACACATTTTTCCAAATGGAGAAAATGCATATAACTATGTAAAATTGTGGTATATTTGTCATTACTCTTAAGGTTTATTTACAAGTTTGCATGTGTATTAATTAAAAAAATGCTGATTAATGAGAATCAATTTGAAAAAGTTTTCTTGTGTACAAACTTCAAAGTTCATTTAAATATCACCCTGGAAATCCAGCAGAGTTGTGCTGGGGCCAGTTCAGCCAAACCGATACATAAATCTGAAATGGTAACAGAAGGGCCCTGCAGGCATGCCTGACCCATGCAGACACTTCAAAGCCAGCATACTTGATACTGAAGTAATTTTATATACATATATATGTATACACAAAAAAACACAGGTGAACGCACGCTCGTACACCATTCTGGAAAGTGCGCTAATAAACCTGGCAGTTGATATTGATATTGATAATCTATTTACGTTCCATGAATGCACCACAACAACAATAAATAGGATATAGAACATGTCAAGAGTAATACGTTGTATAAACGTTTGGAATCAAAACAAACTTATTCCAGGTCACAAGCATGAATTATGTTTAATACAGACAGGACAAAACCACTGTGTAACAACAAAAGCACAAAAAGATATGGCTATAGTTAACAAGCAGAGAAACAAGTCAAGTACAGACAGCAAATATATACAAACAGCAAATTTATGCATCTGAATAACATTAACATAACAATGTTTTTTTGTGAGACTTAGTGACAAACATAGATTTTTAGGACTATGTATTCAGTGTATTCGTCTTATGAAAGATGTTTAAAGGCACATTATCAACTTGTAATAGATTTATATTAAAAATATTCTTCTATGGAGTAAAAATAATATATATGTAGAAATTGTTTTAAGTAAATTTCAAATTTCCTGACATTATTGGATATATCTTTAAAGTATGGAGGAAGATTGTTGAAAATCCTAATGCCCATGTACTGTACTCCCTTTTGGTATACAATAAAATTAGTTATGGGCAAACCAACTGTTACAGTTCTGACAACATACCCCTGAACTCCAGGCTAAAGTCATTTGAAGTTCTGATTATGGTGAATATTAAGACTGTGATGTAATGCTTGAGTAATCTGGGAGATAGTTATTCACTGAGATGGAGGCAGCTGGCTCCTCCAAAATATTGCTAACCATCTAGCACACTACATGATGTTACAACCAGGAAAATCAATTTTATGGTAATACTGTGCTTGTTAAATGCAAGAAAAGCAGCTCAGTTTTGTTAGTACTGGTAAAGTGGGCAAACCTTAATATAAACAGAGTTATGTACAAGTCTAAGATTATGTTAAATAATAGAAAATGGTACTATTATGAAATCTAGAAAGAATGAACCTGTACAGAACTTAAAGACACCTTGTTTAATTATTTAATGCTAAATAATTTATGTCAGTACAGTGGGAGTGATTAATTATATTAGGCAATTAATTGCATTGCAAATTATTATGTCTACAGCTGGAGAGTTGATGCACAGAGTTTTTGTTACTTAAATTTAATAATGAATATGTTGCAGATTTCCTCCCAGAATTGTGTTAAGCGTGTGGGTCAGTTCAGTTTTTTTTTAACAGTAAAAGTACATGACATTCTGGATTTAACATGCATAATTCGTTCACACATATCAATAATTGTAGGGAAATATTAAATTGAAGTTATGTGCACCGAATGTCATTCTGCGTTATTTTATGCCTCAATTGGTGTAGAGCAATGCCTTGTTGCGCAGGGGCTGATTAAAATTTATAAAATCTGTGGGCCATAAACCAGTGTTTAACAGTAAAAGTTTGACATTTTGAAAGGCAGTTTATTTTATATTAAGCAACTAGGGGACAAACTATTATTAACTAATTATTAGTATCAATGTAATAAAGATTAGTACAGTAATTAATTATAATTTAGTTTTTAGGACAAGCATTATTTTTTAAGAAAGGAAGACTATCAATGAGAAGCTTCGTACTGTTTCTTTGTCATGGGTAACATTTTAAAGACTGACACAGACTTCTGTGTCATAAAATTATCAATGAAGTACAGCTGTACCAGTTGTCATTAGGATGGATATATGTAAAAAAGAATGAGTAAAGAAAATACTAGAGCACATTACTCCACATTTTTCTCACCCCTGCCACTGTTCATTGTTATAAGGCATCTAACACTGGATATTCCTTTGTAATATGCATGAAGACTATTACAACTTAGATATTTTTCCAAAATTTAAGTGTGTGTGCAGATCCACGAAATGACCAAAGAGTTGCAGTACAATTTGCTTACAGAGGAATATGAAATTTGTATTTAAGGTGTGCACTGGAAACATGTGACACAAATTTGCTCTACAAGAAACATAGATTTTGACATATTTTAACCAACATTGGCATTATTTCACCATAGCACGTGTTTTGGCAAGCAGTCTTGCAACAAACACACATGGCAAGGTGTGAGTTGCTCTTATTGCAGACACAGACCTGATTCATATTTGAGCTCTGTCCCATTAGTTTCAGTACCGTATTCAGTTGCACTTGTTTAAAAATTATGCTGTTGTACAAACCACTCTTTGTACTTAAGATACATACCGTATGAATTAAGCCATTCTGAGCTCATAAATTTTCCATTTTTGGACTGTAGAATGTTTTTTATAGAATAAGTTTTTGGTACCTGCAGCCAGTTAAAACTTTGTCATGAAATTCAAGCACTGGTTCTTATGCTCTGTCCCAATATCATTATGCATATTAAATTACTTCTAACCTAAGGATGTGAAAAATTCCATTACTGAGGACATACTTTTGCTGGGGTTGTTGTTTGTAATGAACTGGTGGTCGAAACTGGCACTAAAATGAACATTACAAGGATTATTTCTGAAAATCAGTGACACCATGTGTATATGAATCATGAACTAAACAAGAGAAATGACACAAGACTTCACTCCATGAACCCAAATGACAGTCACAAGGCCCAGCTTTGGAAGGGGTTGCACAAGAAGCCATAAACGGTCATGGTGCATTGATTCCTCATAATTCAATCAACCAATCACTCAGCCAAACAATAAATAAATAAAATCAATCAGACTCGGTCAATCAATCAAGTGAAATGACTATCCAAAAGGCCTGGAAGATTGCAGAGGAATTTTTACTGAATATTCAAAATGCCAAAATTTTAGAGCTGAGGACATCGATAAAAGAAATACACTGTATATGATGCTTACTTTAATATGCAGTGAGCAAATCTAAGTGGAACCCACTCCCAAGACTACTGAAATATTTGTACAGGACATAATTTAAATAAAGTCCTAAACAATGCACTCTAGGATAGAACAAAGCAAGGATTAATGAAACATTAATTTACAGCAATCATTTTACACTTCTCTAGAGAGATAAAAGAAAGCTAAGAAAGCTTTGTGAATGAATCAACACAATTTTTACCTTGAAAATGGTCAAGCCACTTAGGTTGCTTGTAATGCTCAGTGGCCAGAACTACAGTATTGAGAAATACAAGCACAATGATGAGCCAGTAAAATGCTTGTGACTTGACAGCTTTCCTACAGGCACGCCTCATTCTTCGATTGTTTCTGAAACATATAAGAGGGTGACATTAGGGACAGCATTTTGAGTGCAGAGAATAGTTCAAAATTACATGAAGAGTTCTTCCTCTGGGATTTCAGTCTAATAAGATTGAATACTGAATATCAGACCAGTCAAGAGACTTACTGGGAACACAAAGAAGACTACTAGTTGGGCACAGGTGACACTGAAAAGCACTGCTCTGGATCAACTAACTGTGTCAACAAGCTAGATTTTCAATATTATCATGTTATGGTACATATTTTACAATGTTCATAGTGAATCATTCAAGCAGCAGAGTCCAGTGGTTTTCTGGGTCATTACATATGAAGTCTGGTAGGTGGGTACCAATGTTCAGGACTGCCCAAGTGATGATGGATGCAGTACATTCTGCCACAATGCTGATACCAACCAACCAACCAACTACCTGGTGTCATAACACCAAAAAAACCCACTATGAGTCTTTACTTCCATGCAAATGTCAGGTATCATAAAATCAGGAGTATTTTTCATCCTTTTTAGCCATAGTGTGCATTGTACAGTCTTACAGATGTATTCTTTGTGGCACAAACCATTAGCATTAGTTAGTACAGTGAAGGATGATGAATTATTGATGACATAAGCCATGAACTGTGGGTAAGTGATCTCTACACACACACACACACAAATAAAAGTACCATGATGATAACCTGCAACCAACATTTCTCCATATAAATCAATGGCAAACAATTTCTCACATTAAGTATGCTCCACAGACCACATTTATGCACATACAGGTGACTGCCATTTCATTTCATTTATGTCATATTCAATTGATCTAATAGAGATGTGGAATTAGTCATGTATATATTTTGCATAATAAATAAATCAAGTGTACATTCAGCATAAGTTGTGCCTTATTGTAACGTCATAGGATATCTACGTTATCAATTATAAGTGCTATGATTAGAATAAGCATAAGTAATAATCTGAGTCAAATTAATATCATAGTTAATTATGTATTAAAATATTTCTCCAGACTATAAATGGAATTATGTAAGTTATATCATTTAGGGCTAGTTTGAATTTATTCTTATCACCAGATAAATCTTTAATGGCTGGTGGTAGGTGATGGTAGATCTTAATTCCTGAGTAATAAACACCCTTTTGGTATGTTGCCAAGTTTGCTGTAGGTAGGTACAGACTGGAAGTTTGCCTTGTATTGATTTTATGTACTTGTGAGTTAAACAGAAATTGGTCTTTATGCCATGTTTAATGGTAAAAAAGTTGTTCATTTTAATTTTATGTATACATATTTGTTTCATATTTTCCAACTTCATAAATCACTGTTCTGCTTTAAATCACACTTCTAAACTGATACAGTTCATAAGTCACATGGAAGTGGCATAATTTCCTTTTGAAAACCATCCCTTTGCTTTTATGTGAAACCCCACTGTTATCATGTGATTACTGCCTGCAGTAATAAGAGTAAAGTGGTTATGGGCAGTAACAGAACCACTCAGAGTAACTTTATGTTGAAAGTGGTTGAACACAGGTAAGGTAAGACAGAAGCACTTACAGGAAATTGAAAATAGCATACATATCTTCTAATAAAATCTTCTCTGTGCAGAAATATCACAAACCGAATGTGAAAGATGCTGGAAGGCCAAAACAGTGTTATATATGTCAATATATCTGAATTACATTCAAGATAACCATAAAGAAGTTGAAACCATATACTTTATATTTGGGGCATAATGTGTTATGTGTTTATACATACCCACATTTAAAACTAAAAGATATTTACATTTGGATTCATTCAATCTTTGGAGTTTTTCCATTGCCCCATGCTTAAATATTAAGCAAATATAAAATAGTGTTTCAGGGATGGAATCAGTTTACATCCTCAGATGGGGAGGGGGGGGGGGAGCACAGAGAGAGAGAGATAATGATGGGGGCTGAGCCTGAGCATGAATTGTTGTGTTTCAATTTTTATTTTATACACGTGAGATTGGCAAATCCCAAATTTTGAATAACTGCAAAGGTGAAAAATAATCAGAATGTTATGAAACTCTGCAATACTTATGGTGCTAAAAGAGTACTTCTCACACTCTGTATGAGAGGTACCATTTCACACCTTGTAATATAGCCTGAAGTACTCAAACACTAGGAACACAGTTCCAAGGCCAGCCACAAATGTCTCAGTCAAGACTGTGTACACTACACATTGTTATTCATATGTTTTTTATGTATGTATAACACGCTTCATGAAATTTATACATATATATTTCCCATTATTCATCTCCGTTAAAGTTAGCATTATGGCAAACAATTCACCATGGTGTGCCTGTGATATGTGTGTGGAAAGACACATAATGAGGCCTATGCTTTTAATGCAGGATCTAGGTTGTTCCACACTTTTTTGACTGGTGATATTACTTGAATCTGGTGAAATGCAATGCCTAATAAAAAGCAGAGCACTTCTCCATACTGGCATAATACTGTAAATGGTACAATCAGTCCCCATGCACTACATAATACAATACATTTGCTCCACTCTTCTCTATATCCATATTACTTGTTTCCCATTTGGCTTATGCTTCTGCCCTGAAGACAGAAGAATCAGGTTTCACCAGATTGTTCATATGCATCTACCAAAGTACATGGTGTTACATTGAAGAATAATGTAATCTGAACAGATGTTCACAATAAGGTAATGGCATACCTTCTTAAGAGTTATCTGTATCATAAAATTCAAACAATTGTCTAGCTGGGAAATTTAGAGGAATATGACAACACTGCAGCTGTTGGCAGCATGAATATATGTGCCACTGCAGATGGAAAAGCAGCAAAATGAGGCCAAAACTGTAAACAGGAAACCTGTCATATGAAATGAGAGAGGAGAAGTGAGTACTGACTATGTTCCTAGCTTACTTTGTTTTATGGTTATTCCACATATGAGAGATGACAGGTGAGTGCTGGCTATATTCCTAGTTCACAAAGATTGGTCATTATTTCACATATGAGAGAAGAAAAGTGAGTACCAACTATCTTCCTATTTCACCCCAAATATGATAGATGAAAAGTGAGTGCTGACTGTGTTCCTATGTAATATGGTTTCATGATGATGCCACCTGTGAGAGATGAAGAGCGAATATCAACTATGTTCCTAGTATACTCCACTTCATAATTAAACCACATACATATTTAACACTACTGCATTGTTTGAATATCCTATTTGTTATGACAGTTTTTAATAGAAGCTTTAATTATCATGAAATTCTTTAAAATAACCAACACGATGTCACTTGTAGACTATCCTTTATTTTCATGGGTAGTTGTCGTTCACTCTCTACATGTTTCGAGCTTTCTAGAAGCTCATCATCAGGAGATCATTCTTCCTGTACAGTCAGCTTTCTGGTATATAGTATTTGCTGTAGCCCTCCCGTTCTCCTACGTGTTCTGCT
>Ga0131853_10026630_pt1 | contig 10400 bp, 7 predicted proteins | sample TergutLab28metaG_FD_92764 | JGI IMG/M metagenome (GOLD analysis project Ga0131853, IMG submission 92764) | Labiotermes labralis P1 segment gut microbial communities from Petit-Saut dam, French Guiana - Lab288 P1 (version 2) (version 2) | ecosystem: Host-associated > Arthropoda: Insects >... | reverse complement strand
CCGGTCTTATTAGTGTCTTATATAATATAATTTTAGTAGCTCTGGATAAAAGTCGACTCCTGAAGAGACTTATAGCGGCAAAATAAGTTCTACTGCCGGCCAAAATACGTCTTTGTGTTCGTATAGAAGAACTATTAACAAGAAACTCTTAACTAGCTTACTGCTGTTCGTAATCTTCTTCGAAGGAAATTTCTGAAGTCACATACATATAATTTTACTCCTAAATAAAAGCCCATTACGTGCAATGAATGTAACTTCCGGTCGGAGTCTCCGCCCACCTTTGTTCCTGAACATTCTCTCACTCTCTTATTTCACATCAAATATTCACAGAGAAGCGAGAGGAGACAAGTAAGGGCGCACTAAAATCATTTTAAGGTAATTAACCTCCCGCCATAGCGTAGAGCCAATTAACCTTCGGGCTGAAAATGGAAGTCGCAGTGTAGAAGTTCAGGTACACCTGCAAGTTTTTGTGACTAGAATATGGGCACAAATCGGCGCACTACTATTCAGAAACCAATGCTATTCACATTAACAAATCGTAGTGTAATTAATTTCATTCCCCGAGCAGAGCGAAAGCAGGACGCCATCAGAATTTGCAAGGGCTAGCCTTTTGTTTCCAGTGAAACGACCCGAAAACTTCACACTAACTTCACGTGGCTGAAGACAAATCTCTTCTCGGTGTCTATAAGCTCCAAAATATGGATAGTACGTCGGGGATGTGGAGATACGGCTATGCTTATTAGATCTGGGCCAACTTCTGTCTCCGGGACGAGTTTGCTCCCGGCTCCCGTTTACGGACTTTACTCACACAAAACGTTGCTTGTTCCACACAACAAGTTTGGACATTGTTCTCGGGTGGCGATATAAATTCTGTTGTACGAGCTCGCATCCGTTTTGTCCATTGACGAAACAGCCGGGTTCAAATACTCATACTCGAAGCACACAAGGAAAAATTCAGCGTGTAATTATCAGAAAGTTTTATAGTCACTTACTCCTAGAATTTGGTAATTTGCATCGCGCTATTTGATAACGCGAAGTATAAACGTTTATTAACCTTTTGGCGCCGGAATTATTTTTTTAATTTTAGCACACCCTGTATATAAAATGTGAATAATACAAGAACCAAATACGTTAGAATTATGAAACAAACTGCATTTTGAAGATAAAAAAAACTGAGAGTATATACCATGTTTAAAATATTTGGTACCTGTATTTGTTGAATAAATATATAAAATGCAAGTTTGGAGGTTAGCGTTGCGGTACGTCAACTATAGTTGACGTTAGGCGTCTCGAGGTTAACTGGTGTACCCCCTTGTGCTGTACTTACGGAAAAATTCAAAGGACAATAAATTTTTACCGAATTTGGAAGAAGTGATATATCTTTATTTGTCCGTATAATTGGTGCTGTATCAGCCATCTTTTCGCTCGAAATAAAGTGCCAATTATTTTGCGGTACGATGGGATATTACAATGTTATTCACTCCAAGCGCAACACAAGTTGTAATAATAAATTCTATTTAAACTTCTATTTGAAATTGATTCTATTGTCACTTATTTATTTATTTATTTTATTTCTTTGCAGCGCTTCAGGTTATGTCATTTTATTCAGTTTAACTTCGTTTTTAACAAGTAATTTTTAAAAACTTTTATTACTTTCGGGTTAAAGAATTATGCCATTTCTCTTCTAAGAATTCGCAATTTTTTATTAATACTTTGTTCTTTGTGGCGGATTATTAGGTGACTTTTATTAGTGTGCTCTTTATTTTTAGTATTTTACTCCAGATGTTTCTTCTAGTGGTACCACTGTTTCTATTGTAAGATTGTGCGTGTGGCTGTCTGTTAGTTGTGTTGGTGGCTCCGATGTCTTTATTTAGTAATTATACCTATAATTTTAAGTGGGACCGCGGTAGCACAATGGTTAAGGTGCTGTGCAACAAATCGGAAAGTCGGTGGTTCGATTCCAGCTTGTGTCATTGGAATTTTTCATTGACATAAAATCCTTCCGATCGATATTTGGCCCTGGAATCGACTCAGACTCTAACAGAAATGAGTACCGGGAGCATTTCCTGGGGATAAAGGCGGCTGGTGCCTAGGGCTGACAACCTTACCACTATCATGAAACCTGGGAACCGTAACTACCTGGAACCCTCTGGGCCACTCCTCTTCTAGTGCCGCGGTCATGGAAGAGTAAAGCTATAACCTCTACCCACCCTGTGGGCCACACCGGGCCTGTAACGGGAACACTTTACATTTACCTACAATTTTATATTAGTTATGTTGTCAGTGCCACTGCCTTTAGTTTATGACTGTACATGTGGCTGTATATTACTTGTATTATTGGAGCCACTGTAGTGTATGTTTTATATATATCTGCATATTAAATGTTATTTTAAGTATGGCTGTATATTACATTTGTTATTGGTGCCACTGTATATTATGATGGCGCATGTAGCTCTATAATAGATTGCAATAAGTGACATTATCTTTAGTACGTGACTGTACGTATGGCTGAATATAATTTGTGTTATTGCAACCACTGTATTTTGGAGTTGTACTGGTAGCTGTATTTTAGTTTTATTTAGACTGATATTATATTTTGCGAGTGTACGTGTGGTTGTATATTATGTACGGTAACAACTTCTTTATTGTAAGATTGCACATGTGGCTGTATATTAGTTTAGAGTTCCACTGCCATTTTGTGACTCTACGTGTTGCTGTCCGCTAGTTGTGTGGATTTCAAGAGAAATTTATTACGACTTCGTAGAACAGAAAATTTTCGCTTTGGTTCTTCGATTTAACTACTTTCTAGTGCAGTTTATAGACCAAAACATTTTATTCGATATTTTGATCCATATTATCCAGGATTTTACCTTCAACCTTCTTTAAACTCAAAATGATTAGGTATCACTAATAAAAGAACTCAAAATGACAGACAGAATGCCAGAACTGGAAACTAAGATCTTTCCAACAGGACGTGTAATTGAAAATGTTCGATTAGTTTAAGAATTAGTAATATTATTGTATGGCATAAGAAGGTTAATGCCAGAAACTGTTTTGGATTGAAAATTAATCAGTGTTTGAACATTTCCAACCCCCACACCCGCACCCTCTCTCCTTTTCCATGTAAGCATTAGAAAGTCTACTTTAATTATCACACAGCGAGTTTCTTTCCTCCACCCCTTTTCCACCCCATGACCAGTTAAAACTAGAAACACGGCCCTCGTCTCTTACCCGCACGGGCCCAAAACACCTCACCTTACATTTCTTACCTCTTTTCGTAATTAAGAAAAATGAGCTGCTCCGTGGAGTTCTCTTCAGGGCACACTCAGGCGCAACAAATATCTGAAAGTAGCGGAAGAAAGAAATTAATGACTTCTTCATAAAAGTACAGAAGAGGGAATGTGGATGGGAGGAAGGGAGAATTTGATTTTACGTGAAGCGTAAATTTTGTAATTAAAAGAAACTCTGATGCTGTAAGCACTCTGCTTGCTCGATATGTCGACAAATGCTGCCGTATCATTTGGGCGCGCACCACACCAGACAGTGGAGATCGTATTAATCACTTCCTAGAAAACATTCAGTACTGATATTGAAAGCTACTGGTGCTGTGTTGTGTTATCTTCCTGCTGACTACATGCTGGACCGGATAAAGATCTAGACCTCATCTCTTTCTGTACTTTTGATTGGCCACATAATCTGCAATCTGCCTACACACACACACACACACACACACACACACATATATATATATATATATATGAAACATTTCCACCCCTGGTCAATTCAGCATTTGCTTGTTCTCAATTCCGTAATCTTGAAAATGGAGGCAGCTCATTTCTCTGAAAGGTGTCAACCCGTATTTTCAAATGACTGCAAAACAAAATCAATAGTTGTTATGAAACATGATAGACCAGTGCTTCTCAAACTTATTTTCTAGCGTACCAGTGTCACAATACAAAACATGTGCACGTTCCACCTTCACAATACAAAACATGTACACATTCCACCGTCACGACACAAAACATGTAACCGTTCCACCGTCACAACACAAAACATGTAACCGTTCCACCGTCACAACACAAAACATTTACACATTCCACCGCTACAGCACAAAACATGCACACGTTCCACCGTCACAACACAAAACATGTGCAAGTTCCACCGTCACAACACAAGACATGTACACGTTCCACCGTCACAACACAAAATATGTACACTTACCACTGTCATAACACAAAACATGTACACGTACCAACGTCACAACACAAAAAAGTACACGTTCCACCGTCACAACACAAGACATGTACACGTACCACTGTCATTACACAAAACATTTACACGTACCAACGTCACAACACAAAAATGTACACGTTCCACCGTCACAACACAAAAGTGTACACGTTCCACCGTCACAACACAAAACATGTACACGTTCCACCGTCACAACACAAGACATGTACAAGTCCCACCGTCACAACACAAAATATATACACATACCACTGTTATAACACAAAATATGTACACGTACCACAGTCACAACACAAAAATGTACACGTTCCACCGTCACAACACAAAACATGTACAAGTTTCACCGTCACAACACCAAACATGTACACGTTCCACCGTCACAACACAAAATATGTACACGTACCACTGTCACAACACAAAACATGTACACGTACCACCGTCACAACACAAAAATGTACACGTTTCACCGTCACAACACAAAACATGTACACGTACCAATGTCACAGTAAATAATATAAAGAACATGTACACCTACTACTATCACAGTACAAACATGCACACCTACTACCAGGCGACCGCCCTCTTATAACCAGCAGTACGCGTAGCGCCGTTTTAAAAGCACTGTGATAACCTATACACCAACTATATACTAAGCGTCGTTATAGGAACAAAACTTTAACGTGTTTTCTATATTATGAAATGCACAAATTTACATGAATTTTAATTTACGAGAAATATTCTCTTATGCGTGCTCCCTGTCCTCGCAATCCGATCGTTGTTCTCAGTCCTTCATTTTAGTTGTCGCCACTCTTATGATAAGCACAGAATTTCACGGCATTCCTGCGCTGTCTGTTCATTAATAGCGGCATCACATTTTGGGTATATGTTTGGGGCAAGTATCTTTTCTCAGAGTTAATTTTTTTCATCGGCCCATTTTCCTAACCAATTTAATAATGTAACTATTATTAATGCACAGTTAATGATAGAAATGCCATTTAAATACTGTAATTGACAATTTGTGTTATTGTTATTCTTTCTTGCTGAGGTGTTTTGTGTTCTACTAATGTGAAATTTGAGTGTTAGAGTAAAATTGAATTAAAAAAATAAAATATATTACATGAGACGGTATGTGAAAATCATTTCAGTTTTCGTATAACTACTTAAACTCGTAAACGGGACGATCACTCTATTAATTTCTTTGCCCCAGTACTTGGATTATGAGACTTTACATTTTATTAAAACTCAACATTGACGAAGTGTGCGTATTTTCCAAAAGTCCGTTACCGTACATGGTTTTAAGATCAATTGTCTTTCCTGCAAAAGTTTGCGAGACCACTATGCTGGCACACGTGGGATAGGAAACTGAAAGGAAGATAGGGTTGGATAAATGTGTTGAACTGGTGTATAAAATAACATAAATGAAACTGAATCCTCATTGGTGGAACTGGGAATTAGACAGACAGACACACGGCTTTTGAATTAGTTCAGAGAAAAGGAAGACTATTCCTTTAGAACTCTGCAGAGTACTATGATGAGGTATCCATTTGTAATGCATTCATATTACACATTTATTTGTGGTACGCCAAGATATTTAAAATTGTTAATAATCCTATCGAAATATAGAGATTTTTAAATGACTGTCTACCTGTACAATCAAAAGAACAACTAATCTACTGTATTTCGTGACGTCACAGTAATCTTTTGATGTAAACGACATACTGAAATTCGTTAAACGTGTATTCGTGGCTCAAACAACTTTTTGAAAGAAATTGCATTAAATGTCGTCTTTAGGTGTTGTCTCCACAGAAGAAATAGATAACTTTAAGAGAAAGATTTCCTTATTTCATATTCAAGAATCGTAATAAAACAGCACTGTAAAACAAAATAAAAACTTGGTTGAGTGCAAATCTAAAAGCAAATAATTTTATTTGATAATAATATACAATATTTGAAATTAAGGTCTGGGAAACAGAACGCACAAGTTACGTCCCCCTTTTGGTTAGGAATTTTGTATAGCTGAGTCAAGCAACTGTAGAACAAGGCAACTGTACACGTGTTACTGTGCATGTGAATCCGGTAAAGAGAAAGATAGGGTGAAAGGAACCTAACTCATAAAGCGCCAAAACTGTAACAGATGGTTTTCTTAATTCTAAATGATTTAATATGATATTAAACAATGTACGTCAGCACAACTACTTTATTACACAAGGTAGTTACATAGGCTACATGTTTCGACTATTGATCAGTCATCTTCAGGTCTATTTTGTCAATTGAGTCACAAGATGCTGTGCACACACTGGGAGCCCATCGTGTTTACATTCGTGGAATACATAAAAATTAAATCATTTTTATCACAGGTGTGACGTGTAAATTGTGTTTACATCAGTGGGATATACAAAATTGGATCACTTGTCTCGTGAAATGTGTTATATAATTTGTGTAATAAAAGGTTAAAATATGTACAATTCTTAAAAAAAGATTTGTTTTCCGCAGATTTGTGCAGTAATGACATAAATACACAGATCGTGCCGGTATGGGGTAATGGGTACGTTATTAATTTACTAATTTCCTGACAGCCTTTTGTCCTGCTGACAGAAGCAGGTTAAACATGATGTCAGTCATAAATAAGTGAACATAATTAGGCCGAAGCGGTAAACTCTACTGTAAATATACTGAAGCTCCATAACTGACATACCAAGTACGACTGAACCACCGGACGGGTGTGTCCCTTCCTCATTCTGCACAGCTGCCACTTGCACCCTGCGCCACTCAGTTCCAAGAACAGTACCAGCACCCAACATCCTCTCTTGCTGTAATAGTGATGAACGACCTCTCAAGAGCCAGCACAGTCTGCCATTTTCCCAGAAGCTTAATCGATATGTAAGTAATCGATAAGCTTTAAGACCGATACAACAATATAGCACATTATTCAATAGAGTTATAAAACCCACGATCAAAAAACTGAATTAAGATATTGGTTTTGTTATAGAATGGCCAGGCGATTTAACTTATCAATTTACTATGCACACACAGTTATTTCCCAACCTTTTGAAGAATAAAATTAATCTCCCATATACGAAGATTTTTTTATACCAAAGAGGACAGAGTACACTGCTATTAGAATGACCAGTGAGCGAATGCTCTTAATTTGGAACATTATGCCGAACACGGAAAAATACACAGCTTTCACTGTTAAACCTGGTATTACATGTAGATAATAACCACTGACCTTTCAAAGGTTAAGAAAAGACAAGACATTCAAAGTACGTATCACGTAACTTTGAGGCACGTTCATCCAACTATTATAGCAATTGAAAAGCCAAGAGTATTACATATTCCGAGAATGTGTTTGTAGCCTTAGGTGCCCAGCAAGTAACGCGCATGCGCCATATTGTCATCTGTGGCCTGCCCGGTGCTACAGTAATTTCCCACGTTATCTCAAAAAACGGCAAGATTTTTTTTAGTAAAGTTATAGAATATAAAATGTGGTTTTATTTTGTCTACAGCTTTGCTGGAAACATTTCTCATTCTAAGTAGTACTGAGAGGGTATGATACAAATATATATATATTGATCTTCACCTAAAATACCCGTTATTTCTGTCGCATTTTAGTGAAAATTGAATTTTCTCGACAGATTTTCGAAAAATACTCAAACGTCGACTTTCATGAAAATCCTTCCAGTGGGAGCCAAGTTGTTCCATGCAAAAGGAAGGAGAGAGAGAGAGAGAGAGAGACAGACAGACAGACGGACAAACATGACAAAGTTAATAAGGGTAGCTTTTTGCAGTTTTGCGAAAGCAACTTAATTGTAATGCACGAAATTATTAAGACAATATTTGGAACGTAAAGACGTAAACAAAAAATGAAGAAATAAAGAGAAGTTTGTAATCTTGACGCAAGAGTTAATCAAAAGCGTATGTCGGATGGTGGGAGAATTATTATGAATGTTGAATTACGATGGACATAGAGCAAACCAACCCTTTGTTTCATCTATCGCACTTCTGTCACCTGAATCCGCCATGCTGCCTTACATGCTCTATATTCAACTATTTCTTTAACCTGATTTCAAATGTTCTAAAGAACACATCTTACTTACTTACTTACTTACTCCATGGTGCAGAGTCCTTCTTGAGAAGCTAACTGGTTTGCAGCTAGTCAAGAAATTCCCCGCATTTCACGGAAACCGAAGGTTCATTACCGCATTCACAAGCATCCGCCACCTGTCTCTATCCTGTGCCAGCCCAATCCAGTCCATATACCCACATCCCACCTCCTGGAGATCCATCCTATACCTCACTAATTCCCTCGCCACTGCCTTAAGGGACCGTGCCCTATAAAGGCTCCTAACGTTCCAAGTCCCTATTTTCATCCCTCTTTGCTTGCTGCGCGATGTTTCCCCTGGAAACACTCCCCCCGGAGATCCGAGTGGGAGAGTAGTTTACCTCCGGATTGTTTTGTTTCCAAAGCAAGCATCCCGCCTGTGAATGTTTCTTAACATAAGTGTTTTACAGTGAGGGGTTGTTAGCACCTCGCCTAACCCCCAAGCTGGAGGACCACCCCTCGTCGGCTGTCCGCGACTGCTTATTCAATATATTCGCTGCTACCCTTCTTATCGGAGGCCGTTCCTCTATCCGCAAACTGAGGACGCGCCATGCCGTGGTGACAGGGACCCAAAGAACACAACACCGTCTCAAACAGAAGGGCTGTTTCTTCGGTTTAAGGGCGTACCTTACAGAGAACGCTCTATCCAATTCTATCACAAGGATGGCAACCCGGCTCTGATGTCACTGGTTACTGTAGAAGCTGGGGCGTAACTCAATCAGTCAGTCACACCAGGAGCATTATGAAATGTAGATACCGTATTCTTGGTTTGCGGGAGGGGCTGGGAAGACGGAAAGAAATCACGGTCATGATTTCCGGTAAACATTCGTGATTATTTCTCATTCTGTTCGAAGCTATACAAGAAATTTGCGCATGATGAAAGTCATCAAGTAACATGAGAATTAATCATTAACTGTCGCTGTAACTACTACATATCAAATTTTTTATATTGAGCATATCTATGAGAGAACTGGAGAAGAAACAAAGTTTGACAAACCTACAACGTGGTCTTCTGAATTACAGTCCTTGACGCTCTGGTAGGTGAGTAAAAAGTTTCATATGCCTCTCAGCTTGAGAAAACTTATTGTATAATATATTATATACCGTCAGTACACAACAACATCAATATAGTGATATAATGTATGCAATAGGATTCACTGTTGCTACATGTTTCGACCGTAAACGGTCATCATCAGGCCAATAAAGAACGTTTGGTTTAAGGTACAGAAAGGTAGTACTCAATTGGATCCCATTTCGTTTACAGTGGAATATAAAATAATGTAGAAATAAATTCCTATTTACAATTAAAACAAAATTAAGCAGTAAACAATTTGATGAAGATCTTCTAAATGCTATGTTGTTGTGGGCCTCAATCTGGTTGCTAAAACAATAGAATTCTATGTGTCGGGATCCCATTGAGTAATACCTTTCTGTACCTTAAACAAAATGTTCTTTATTGGCCTGATGATGACCGTTTACGGTCGAAACATGTAGCCACAGTGAATCCTATTGCATACATTATATCAATATACTGATGTTGTGTACTGACGGTATATGATATATTATACAATTGTTGTTGCACAACGAGATGGCTTCTGTCAAATTCAGAAAACTTAACTGTACGTGGCTGAGTCTAGTCGAGAGCTGGAAGAACGGTGCTGTAGAAGAAGTGATATCTTCGAGACGAAATCAGTATTTGTGCAGACACAGAATCGTAATTAATTTTCCTGACAGTCTAGGCTATATGATCTTAAATGCCCAAATTTTGTCAAATAAACAACTAACCAGATAATTCAACCATTTTTTTTCGTGGCTCGACGTCCTTCGTGAGTCTAGGCTTCCTCATAGTTGAGGTTTCGGGATCATACTCAGGCACATCACAATCAGTAGGACTCCTCTGGACGACTTATCAGCCCATCGCAGAGAACTTTACCTGAAAACACACCGGAGGCACATGTCCATCCACCCCCCCCCCCCCAACCGGGGGATTTGAACCCGCAAAACCACCGCCCGCGGTGCCCCAGCCCCACGCCCAAAGAAAAAAACAATT
>Ga0131853_10026629_pt1 | contig 10400 bp, 14 predicted proteins | sample TergutLab28metaG_FD_92764 | JGI IMG/M metagenome (GOLD analysis project Ga0131853, IMG submission 92764) | Labiotermes labralis P1 segment gut microbial communities from Petit-Saut dam, French Guiana - Lab288 P1 (version 2) (version 2) | ecosystem: Host-associated > Arthropoda: Insects >... | reverse complement strand
AGTAATTGTGCCGGTCCATTGCTGCTGTCAGTTGCCACCACAAGAAACCTACCTCGAGGGTTCCACGATGTGCCGTATTTCAGATTCTCCAGCTGATTCTCAAGCGTCTCGTTTAAGCTGCTCTCCTCTTCGTTCCACACAAACAGAATGTAACTGTGGTGTAAAACTGATGTGTCTGCAGTGTCATCTACGTTTGGTCTTAACAGTTCAATCGGCCATCTTGTTCCCTCGTGCAACTTTCCTAGTAATACGTTCACCGTCCTCAGATTGTCCGTCTGTGGGAGAGGATAATTGAGAGCGCTACGGCCTACTTTCATCGTCGATCGTGGCAGCGAAACGACGAGAGTTCTTCCTGGTGCGAAGTGTCTGTGTGCGACGTTCCACACACACAAGACAGTGTGCAGCTGGTCTGTGGTCAGCGTAATGTCTCTCAGCGCTAAAGCAGCTTGAGTGACCGCAGTCAGCAGCAGCAGCATGCTGATAAATATTTCGGCTCCTGTCATCTGCAAAAAGAAATGCTTTGATATGCAGAAGAACTGGCGATTCATAGGACTTCCAAACTGAAATATGCTTTGATTTATAGGCAAATATTTGTGGTTATTGAAAAGTGAAGCAGGGTATTTTGCTATAATTATTGGACAACCGTTCTCTTTCCAAGTCATTTTTTTATTCCGACGGTGGACGTAAGATGAATCGTCGCCAGAGAAGATAAAAGTTTGAACGTTTGCACGGCGTCACACCCAGCAGACGATAGCCATTGCGGTGAATGGCTGGTTAGACTGAAATGTTAAGGCTGCTGTGATTTAACGATTTTAAGTGTCTGTATATTATGCAGTCAGTTTTATTTCGGTTTCAGCATTTTCTTTCTTGTAAACTTTCGATTATCTAAAGCTAACACTATTTGTGTCTTAGCAGTATGCGAATTCAGGTAATTTTTCGTAGCGATTCGCCAAATCAGGGGCAGGTTGCAAGCAGTACCCAGTGCCATATATCTGCAGGAAGCTACGTAATTACATTGGTCCAGAAACTAGCTGATCTGTGTTGTGTATCGCATTTTGCTGCTGTCTGTACCATATTCATACTGCACTGTGCAGTTGCGCTGCTTATTAATATTAATACTATCATTAATATTCCTTTGCACGCCACAATCCCATCGACCCATTCCCGCTTCCTCTCACCTTGCCTCTCTCCTTCTCGTCCTCCTGCACGCTGTAACTGACTGCGCCCTTCTGTATGTCTTCCTCCAACCGCTGGAATTTTTCTCGCCATTTACCAAAATTATATCTAATTTTACCCAAATTTCATGTTATATTTAACTATTGCTATATGAACTTCATTCCATCAAACCGTATGTGCTATTCTGCTTCTTCGTAAAGACTCGTCTTCCACTAACTATCCAACATTCGAACTCCATGGAGCAGATTCCTTTTCACGAAGCTAGAATTTTCCGAGTTAGTTAAAAATTTTCCACTTCGTGTGGCACCAAATTATTTATCAAAATTTTTTTTAAAATCCGCTACGTGCTACTGTCTGAGGCAGATCGGGGCTTCAGCATCTTTTCCTTAGATATTCATTTTAATATTATCCATTGGCCATTCCTTTGCTCGCTCATAACCTTCCACCTGCCAAATCTCATTCCAAATCCCATTCTTTATACCGTTCAAAATGATAGGATACATTCCGAGACTTTGTGAATTATTCCGTAACGCAGTAAGCTCTTACGGTGTTGAGTTGTTAGCAACTCGTCCAATCAACACAATGGAAGGCATCCCTAGTGGAATTTCCGCTACTATTTATTCGGTATATTTAAAACTATCTTCCATATCTGTAAGACTTCTCATCCATAGAATCCTGACTTTAGGTCACAAAGTGTTGTCAAGAAAGCATTTAATTTCGGCTGGTGATACACTTGTATTATTATTATTATTATTAATGTAATAAATAACGTGCCGTTTAGGAAAGGGGGTAAATAGGAGATTTAATGGGAAAAGTCTATATGAATAGTGAATAGTTGTGGAGTGAAGGGCTGTTGTGAAATCGTTATTAGAGTATGTGTGGGGAAAAAATACTGGAAACATTGTACAGTACCTTCTTACCTTGGTGTTCTTTTGTTCTTGTGCGTGTTGCATTTTAAGATGGCCTGTGTTTATTGTTTTTAGCTGTCATGTGTGTATTGTTGTAGTTGTGTGTATTGTTGTAGTTGTGTGTATTGTTGTAGTTGTGTGTATTGTTGTCATCTTATGTGTATTTGCTTTACAGTGTGTGTATTGGTGTTTTCATTTTATATGCCGAACTGCTGTCTACAATTCAGTACTCGGAAGGCCCTGCGACTGGCCTCCTCGACACGGTTTCCCTCTGTCTACAAGCAAATGCTGACAGATGGTTACCAAATTCCAAGTTGCCACTACATGCTTCTCATGTAGCCCTCCGGACATAAATTTATTAGTAAATATTTTCATATTTTGTATACATGTAAAATAACCACTGCTACCGGGTGCCAACCCAATTACAGTTAAAAAATATTATTCTTATTACTGTTATTAATAGTAAAAGTAGTAATATTAGTAAGTGTAGTGGTATTTTCGCAAATGAAATGTGGGTCCCTGTCACCGAGGCATGGCGCGTCTTCAGGCTGCGGATGGAGGATCGGCCTGAGGGGTGAAATATAGCTGCGAATATGTTGATTTAGCAGTCACGAACAACTGTCAATGGGTGGTCTTTCAGCTTGGGATTTGAGCGACGTGCTAACTACGTCTCCCATTTAAAACGTATCTCCTTACTATACATTAAGAGACAAAGCTTCAGACCTGGACAGATAATTTGTTACGATCTAAGCAACGAAATATGAGCACAAGGTTTGGTACGCGGAAAGTTATTAGCATGTATAGGGCAGGTCCATTTGGTACGTGGAATGTTAGGTGCATGTATAGGGGAGTTCCGTTTGGTGTGTGTAGTAGGTTAGGTGGAACATAAAGGGCACAATAAGAGCAGGGAATTGTAATTTTGTACATGGAAAACTACATGAAAACCATAGACTGGGAACAGGATTGTTTGTATAAAACAGAATGATATCGGCATTGAATAAGGTAGAGTTTGTTAAGGTCAGGTTGTCGTATACAGTTCTGAGGGATCGCTGGTGTAATGCCATTGTTGTCAAAGTGCATGCATCAGGTGAGGAGAGAAGTGATGTTAAGAAAAGGTATTTTTTATAAGAAATTTTATTATGCTTTATATTATTTTCCTAATTACCATGTGAGAATTTTTATTAGGATATTTTAATTCAAAAGTGGGTAGGGAAATATTTTGAAACGGAAAATTTTCAATGAGAGTTTCCGTTAGGTCGTTAATTATAGTGTTGTTAGAATATGAATCATTGCACATTAAAAATTCAAGTTATTGAGAGCACGATGTTCGCACACCGAAACATATTTAAGTACACTCGGACTTCTCTTGACGGGAAGAAGCACAACCAGATTCATCATAAAATGATAGATAAGAAATGGCAATCGATTACACTGGATTTAAGAAATTTCAGTGTAGCTGACTGCGATACAGATTACTATATGTTGATTGAAATGTTTGGGAAAATTTTGCAGTAAGTAAACAAACAGCACAGATGTTTGATGGGGAAAGATTCAATGTGAGGAACCAAAATGACCTGGCGGTTAGGAAACAGTATCGGATTCAGTTTGCAAACAGTTTTCAAGCTTTGGAGAACTTGAGTGTCGAAGACGACATAAATAGGGCCGTGAAGAACAATATAGAGAATATCTAAACCTCAGCTAGTCAGGGTCTAGATCAGCAGTAATTGAAGCAGTATAAACCACGGTTTGAATAGGTATGTTAATTTTTTGATCAACGATGGCAGGCTAAAACAAAGTGGATACATAATCCAACTCAAAGCAATGTAGATAGTCTGAACAATATAAGATCTGATGCTAACAGACATTTCAGGAACAAAGAGGAAGTAAATCTGTAAGATAAATTTGAGGAAATTGAAAATAACATCAACATGTATAGGAGCATCAGTGGCTCTAAGAAGGGTTAAAGGCATAGAAAAAGTTAGAGAATTCCACAGTATTTTGGCTAATTGCGGGAAATATTTCTCCCAGCCATTCACCAAACACGGGAATAGTGAAGTTAGCCAGAGAGAAATGCCCTCACCGATGACACTTGTAATTGATCCAAGTGTCTCTGAGTTTGAGTTGGTTATTTAAAAGCTAAAAAGTCACAAATCACCAGGTATTGAATAAATACCACCAAAAATTATTAAAGCAGGTTGCAAGACATTTCGCTGTGAGATTCATAAACTGATTACTTCTATTTTTAATTAGCAATAACTGCATGAGGAGTGGAAGGAGTCAATCATTTTACATAGCTATAAGAAGGGCGGTAAAACATGTTGTAATAATTAGAGACGGATAACAAATTTGCCAAATACGCTCTAAAATTTACACCATCCTGTTGGGAAGGTTAACTCCATATGCAGAGGAAATTATTGATGGTCATCAGTGTGGCGTTCGACGCAACACTTCAACTAGTGAAGACATAAATTGCATAAGTTAAATATTTGAAAAAATATCAACTCTTTAAAAATTGCAAGAAAGCTTACAATTCCGGCAGGAAGGAAATCTTATATAACATTATGAATGTGTTTGGTATCCAAATGAAACTGGGAAGGATAATGAAAATGTGTCTGTCTGAAACGTGAAGCAGAGTCTGGGCAGGCAAGAATTTTTCCTACTTATATTCTAATAGAAAAGGTTTGAAAAATAGAGACGATTTATCGCCATTCCCTTTCAACTATGCTGTAGAGTACGCTATTAGCAGGATTCAGGATAGTGAAGTTGACTTGTAATTAAATGGCACATATCAGTTCCTGGTTTATGCTGATGGTGTTAATAATTGGGAGGAAGGGTGCGTACTGTGAGGGAAACAGCAGAAATTTTGTTAATGACGAGTAAGGTTAGTGGAGTTGACGTAAATGCTGATAAACGCAGTACACGGTCTTGTATTGAGATCAGAATGCAGGATGTATTCACAGTATGAAGACTGATAATATTTCCTTAGAAATAGTGGAAAGTTTTAATATTTGGTAAAAAATGTCACAAAACGAAACTGTATTAAAGAAGAAATTAAGAGCGTATTGAATACAGGCAACGCTTGCTATCGTTCGGTGCAGAATGTTTTGTTTCATGTTTGTTACTGAAAAATGTAAAGATTAAGATATACACAAATATAATTTTGCCTGTTTTTTTATATGTGTGTGAAACTTGGTCGCTGACATTGAGGAAGGAACGTAGACAGGATGTGTCTAAATGCAGGGCTTTGAGAATAATACCTGTGGCTGAGAGGGATGAGGAAAGCGAAGGTGCTTAATGATCCACATTGCTCACCCAAAGTAAGCTGTTGATAAAATCGAGATGAATGAAATATTTGGGGCATTTAGGGTTTATGGGGTAGGGGAATGTCTTTTACTGGGTTTGGTGGGGAATCCTGGAGGAAAGACAACTCTGGGGAGAAGCAGACTCAAAAGGGAAGATTGTATTAAAATGTGTCTTCAGGAAGTGGGATGTTTTGGTATCGACTGGATCGAGCTGGCTGAGGAAACGTACATTTGGCGGGAAATTGTGAATGGGTTAATGAAACTTTGGGTTCCATAAAATGGGTGGAATTACTTGACTAAACTCAACCCGGTTAGCATCTAAATAAGGACTCTGCTCCATGCAGTAGGTAGTATTTTCAGTAGTAGTAACAGCATAACTGAAGGTACTCATTACTCACCCCGATCATAAATCTATAATTAACACTTTTCTATCATTCATTCTAGTATTGACTTCTTACTGAAATGCATTCTTGAACATAATCCTCAGTGACATTCAGTCTATTAGAGAATTCTTTCTGACATTCTGTATATTATTCAAAACATTCTTACATTCAATCGTTAATTTACTGCGGGCTGACATTCAGTCCATAATTGACAAATTACTAACACACAAACTGTTACTGAACCTTACTGAAATTTAATATGATAAGGAATCCTAACTGATATTCAGCCTATCATTCACTCCTTAATATTATTCAGTCTATCATTCACACCTTACTGAAAACCCAAATTACGAAATAAAATTTATAACTCCCTAAATATAAAAGGAAGTGCACGTAAAACCGTACTACTGAACGCAACGGCCATTTGTCAGTAAGTTACTAACCTTCTGAACTTCAGGTGTCTTGAAGAATTTCGCGCAGTCCGTCTACAGAAGATGCTGCAAGCTGGACGACACAAGACTTCGAATTCTAGTAAGGACGAACGTTTTCTGTCTCCTTGAAAGCTTCCAGAACGGCTCTAGAGCCAACAGCCTCCTGGCCTGAATGTACGAATCTTCTTCCACAGGGATAAAGCGGTCGGGGCTTGAGCCTATCAGCTCACATGTATCGAGTGCCCATGTGATAATGCACAAATCAAAGCTTCCGTCGGTGTTAGATTTGCAGTTAAATGAGCAACAGAATGTGAAGTTTGGGCGAGTTTCTAGAAATGACATGTACGGTAAAAGGTGGGATGACTGCAGTTCAGATTGTTACAGGGGTGTTTTTGAAGATTAGTGTCTTACGGCATTTGGTGCGAATTGCTTACAGCTTCAACTGTTGAACTGCCTGAACTGTGGAGATTGAGGCAGTAATCTACAGGGAATATGATAATTATATAGCGGTCAGAAAGGAATGATATCTGGAGAGAATTTGATGTTTAGCAGTTCTGTTGAGAACACACCGGAATATTACCGAAAAGTGTTATTTCTTGTAATATTAAATGGATGGTTCTCCCTATCGAGTTTACAGGCCTTGATGTATGTAAGTAATGTATGAAACAAATTTAGATTCTAACATCAATACATTCCCTCATATTGCCAGTTACATTGTCAAATCTTCTAGCAGCTTCCCTTCACCATTCGATACTAACCTATCATAACAATTTCACATTTCTATGCAAGCCAACATTCACAAGTGCATTCTCACGCCACATTCTGTCTAATGTGCTCGACTAGGATTTCCACATTACAGCTGAGGTTCAAAATAACCCCTTTGATTTTATTGTCTCTTGTGTCACGTATTAATTATTTAATCATGCATCAAATTAAAAACATGAACAAGACACTTATTTTAAAAATTCCCTCACACTGGTCACGTGATGTGTCGGCACGCCATGTGCACGCACAACACAAAGCAAAGTGGGTCAGAAGTAATGTCCAATTGACTGCATATAGTTGCTTATAATATCTCAAATCAAATTAAGAGCAGACTGAAGTCAGGAAATGCTTGCTATTATTCTGGGCAGAATCTTTTGTCTTCAAGGTCGCTATCCAAAAATTTGAAGAATAAGGTATAGAGAATTGTAATTTTCCTGTATCTTCGTATGGGTGTGAAACTTGGTCGTAGACATTGCGAGATGTAAGGAAGCTGAGGGTGTTTGAGCATATGGTGTTGAGGAGACTATTTGGACCTAAGAGTAACGAGGTAACGAGAGAATGACAGAGATTTCCTAACGAAGAGCTAAATGATACGTACGCCTCTCCTAATATTGTGCGGGTGATAAAATCGATAAGAATGAGTTGGTCTCGACATGCGTAGCGTATGGATGAGGACAGGTAGGTGTATAGGGTCTTCGTGTGTAAACGGGAGTGAAGGAGACCACTGGGGAGACCTAGGCATAGATGGGTGAATATAATTATGATCTATCTCCAGGAGGTGGAATGTGAGTATATGGACTGGATTGACCTGGCTCAGAATGGAGAGATTTGGCGGACACTTCTGAGTGCGGTAATGATCCTTCAGTTTCCGTGAAAGGCGGAGAATTACTTGACTAGCTGCAAACCAGTCGTCTTCTCAAGAAGGACTCTGCACCGTGGAGTTATTAAGTAAGTAAGTAAGTAATATCGTAAATCATTAAAAAATTGTAACCCTCACTGACATATATGTTCCATTCGCAGATTTTGAACAGCGAAGTAAGTATTTGTATTTTATTTAGCGGAAGGCAACTAGAATCTTAATCCTTTGTGTCCAGCTAATAAAGTGGTTTATTAACATGTCAACTAGTCCTAGATCTACAAACGTGCCTGTTCCTGTATCGGTTTCCAACTGAAATTATCTGTTTATTTTTAATTTCACCAATTCCTTTCCCCTGTCCCATTTGTCCCGCTGTCTTTCAGCTCACCACCCACCGCCATTCACTGACCAGAACAAATCATGCAGCTGACCACCGTGAAAATTTTTTCATCCCCCTGCAACTCCCTCTGCCTTTACACTAAATAACTCACTCAGGCCAATATATAGCATAGAATTTCAAGAGTTTTATACTGTGGAACACAAACACACACCATCGAATAAACTTAAATCAGTATAAACTAAAGTGTTTGCTCACATCCCCAAACTTATGTGTGAAATCTATTTCATTTATATGAACAGCTGTAAAGTCGCTATGACAGAGTTGTAGATCACTTAGCGGTATAGAAATTTGACAGTGTGCATGACGACGTGGATGTATTTGACTTTGTCCTTCTACTATTATTATTTCGTGACTAAATTATCATAAATATTTTCATATTCATTTTGAATTATTTTAGTACCTGTATAGTAATTTGAACTTTATATTTTATTGATCGCACAGGCCAACGATAAACAGTCAATGTACCTGCAATTAGGAAATAAATTTATGAAGAAATATATAAGTTACGTAGTGTTTAAATTAATTAATAATGTACAAACAAGTAATGTATGCAATTACGTGTTTAACCTGTGGCTAACTCAGTTATCTCAAATGTTGCTGTCACGAGATTTGTGTAATGCAATACCACATTAGCAGAATTGTTTATTGATTGTGTGTGTGTGTGTGTGGTGTGTGAGTGTGAGTGTGTGTGTGGTGTGGGTGTGTGTGTGTGTGGGTGTGTGTGTGTGTGTGTGTGTGTGTGTGTGTGTGTGGGTGTGTGTGGGTGCGTGTGGGTGTGTATGTGTGTGTGGGGGTTTGCGTGGTGTGTGTGTGTGGTATTTGTATGTTATGTGTGGTGTGTGTTCGTGTGTTGGGTGTGTTGTCTTTGTGTTGTGTGGGTGTGTGTGTGTGTGTGTGTTGTCTTTGTGTTGTGTGGGTGTGTGTGTGGGTGTGTGTTGTCTTTGTGTTGTGTGGGTGTGTGTGTGGGTGTGTGTTGTCTTTGTGGTGTGTAGGTGTGTGTGTTTGTGTGTGTTTGGGTGTGTGTGTGTGTGTGTGGTGTTTGTGTGTTTAGGTGTTTGTGGGTGTGTGCGTGTGTGTGGGTTTGTTGTGTGTGTGTGTGTGTGTGTGTGGGTGTGTGAATGGTTTGTGTGTGTGTATGGTGTGATTAATTGTGTGCTGGTAACCAAATGTATGTGAGAGAATGGGAATTGCTGCTGCAAACATGTTATTGTTTAAGCTTAATATATCGCATTTCCGTTGTGACTGTACAATACATAATGAAGGTAACGCGACAGACAATATACAGCTCTTATTGTGACTATTGTGACAACAGTTACGCGTATCGGATGTGTGAAGTGGCAATCGTAGGGGTGTTAATGTCAAAAGTGTAAAAACGGGAAATATAAAATTGTTGACCGAAATATTGTTAAAAATTTGCATTAGGGGTTATTAAATTTTACGTTTCTACACTACAGGTATGGCCGAAATACCACAGGGTAATTCCCAGGACCAAAATTAGAAAAGGCAGAAATTCACATTACTAGTTAATGGAAAACAATTGCAGGCCTAACGTAAGAATTCAGAAGTCAAACGTACGTTTTATATGCAGATTGATAATTGCTCTGCTTTTTGCAAACGTCGAAATGCAGGTAAGAGGCTTTGCTAAAAATGAAAATATACAGAGGGACAGAAAATGCTCAGTGTGTCGTTGTGTCTTCTAAATCTCAAGACAACGTGCGATGCACACATATCCAGTGATGTTTCCTGTAAGAGACTCATTTACACCGCTCAATTTTCTGTGTCCAAGCATGCGTTCATCCGTGCTAACCGTATTCGCTGCGCAACAATGTGTAACAAACTGTAGTGCTGACGTGTTGTGATTTGCATCAGTTTCATGCAGGACAGTAGAATCGTTACAGCCAGCCATAACATAACTAAATGTCACACAGCCACACACCGCACCTTCAAATCGTTACAGCCAGCCATAACATCACTAAATGTCACACAGCCACACACCACACATTCCATTCCTTACGGCCAGCCATAACATCACTAAATGTCACACAGCCACACACCACACATTCCATTCCTTACGGCCAGCCATAACATCACTAAATGTCACACAGCCACACACCGCACCTTCCAATTGTTACAGCCAGCCATAACATCACTAAATGTCACACAGCCACACACCACACCT
>Ga0131853_10026627_pt1 | contig 10400 bp, 11 predicted proteins | sample TergutLab28metaG_FD_92764 | JGI IMG/M metagenome (GOLD analysis project Ga0131853, IMG submission 92764) | Labiotermes labralis P1 segment gut microbial communities from Petit-Saut dam, French Guiana - Lab288 P1 (version 2) (version 2) | ecosystem: Host-associated > Arthropoda: Insects >... | reverse complement strand
TTGGAATAAAGGTTTCAACTAAAACTCGAGCAAAAGTAGTAAAAAAAATAAAAATATTATATTTTTTTATATTATTTAATTTTTTCATCTTTAATATTATGGTTTAGTATTCATGCTATAATACAAGTATATTGATTTGAGGGATGAAAATTGCGGAAAGTATTTTTATATTTATATCCAATTAAAGAATATACTGGTTTTTTTCTAAAAGGCTGGCAAACTTTTAGTAAAGAAAATCCATTGCCAATATTAAATGAATGTATTGAAAAAAGATATAGGCAAAATGGTTATGAAGTAATTATTGCCATATATCCTGATAAAGAAATATTTGGGATTGATATAAAACCAGAGGATAAAGTAATTGAAACAGATGTGACATTTGTAGAAGCCACTGGCTATTATGAGGACGGTAAAGAAAAACCAAATGAAGAAATAAAATATCCAAGTGAAGAAGATTTATTTAATAAGGTTGATTATGTTGATGAAATTGTAGTCGGTGGCTATCATTACTCAGACTGTGTTAGAAGAGTAGCAGAATATTTTCATGAGCAAGGAATTAATACTTTAGTTGATGTAGAATTAACTGATGTGTTTTTCGGACATTATTATAGAGATGATTTTAATAAAGAAATGTATAGTCCTGCTATTTTTAAACAAAGAATTGTGCAAGAACTTTCAAGGAGAGCTGGAGAAGAAATTGCTTTGAAAACATTTAATAGTGCATATAACAGTCCAGTTTATAAATTTGAAGAAACAATAGAAAAGAAAAGTTTATAATTAATATGTTTAAGAGTTCATTGGATAATAAAAGATATAATAACCTTTCATCTTTTTATAAAGGAATGTTCGGGGAAAAGATATTTAAGATTAGTTTAAATGCAGGTTTTACATGCCCCAGTAAATGTATATATTGTTCTCTTTTAAATAGTGGTGAATATGCAGGGAATCCAAAGAAAAGTTTAAAAAAACAATTTAATGAAGTAAAGAAGATAACAGACAAATGGAACAATGGGAAATATATCGCCTATTTCCAGGCGGGTTCTAATACTAATGCTCCCCTTTCTGTTTTAAAAGAAAAATATGAAGAAGTTTTAGGTTTTAAAAATGTTATTGGTCTGGGGGTTGCCACAAGAAGTGATTCAATATCTAATGAAGTCTTAGATTATTTAGAAGAACTTAATAAAAAAACCTTTTTGACAGTGGAATTAGGACTGCAATCAGCGAAGAAAGAATCTTTAAAATTGATTAGAAGAGGTCATAGTTTAGATAACTTTGAGTTTATGTTTAAGGAATTAAAAAAGAGAGATATAAATGTTATTGTCCATATTATTAATGGTCTTCCTAACGAAACAAAAGAAGATATGATTAATACAGTTAAGTATCTAAATAAACTGAAGCCTGATGGGATTAAAATTCATATGCTCCAAGTACTTAAAAATACTGTGTTAGAAAAAATATATAAAGAAAAACCTTTCCATCTTCTTTCTTTAGATGAATATGTGGATATTGTTTGTAGTCAATTAGAATTATTAGATGAGAAAATAGTTATTCATCGTCTTACAGGAGATCCTAAAGAAGATGAATTAATTGCTCCAAATTGGGTAATAAAAAAACATTTAGTAATAAACGCAATAGATAAGGAAATGATTAAAAGACAAACTTACCAAGGAATAAATTTAAATATTTTAAATAGAGTAAAGCTTATTTTAGAAAGAAGAGTTAAATATAAAGACTTGGTTATTGATGCAACTGTTGGTAATGGAAATGATACTTTGTTTCTTGCTGATTTAGTTAAGGATGGTCATGTATTTGGTTTTGATATTCAAGAAGTGGCAATTAAAAATACTGATAATTTATTAAAGCAGAACAAGAAAAATAACTATACTTTATATAAGAATAGTCATGCTAAAATGTTTAGAATTTTAAAAAAGTTCAAAGGTAGGATATCAGTAATTGTCTTTAATTTAGGATATTTACCTAAAGGAAATAAAAAAATAACAACTAAAGCAAAAGCAACTGTTAGTGCTATTAAAAATGGAATTAAGTTACTTAACCAAAAAGGCATCATTCTGATTGTTATTTATAAACATGAAGAGGGTTTAAAAGAAGAAAAAGCTATTTTAAAATTATTGGAAAAATATAAAGATAATTATAAAATAACTGAATATAAAAATTCAGTTAAAGAGGAAAGTCCTTATTTAATAACGATTGAAGTTTAATCGCCGTTCCATTTATGTTTTTTTAAATCGACATTACCATCACTCTTAAAAGTGATGCCTTCACTCTCTAATAAGCTTTTTTGTTCTAACCAACCAGGTACTAATCTACCTAAGGAATTTACGACTCGGTGACAAGGATAATTACCATACATTCCTGCCATACCTAAGACTCTACCAACTAGCCTGGAATTTTTGGGGGAGCCAGATAATTTAGCTAACTCACCATAAGTAGCAACCTTACCATAAGGTATTTCATCTACGATAGCAAATATTTGATATAGGAAATCTTCATTTATTTTCATAATAAATCTATTATTTTTTGATCTTTTATTTTTAATGTTTGATTGTTTTTTAAATAAATAATATTGTCTTCTTTACTGGTAATATCAGCTCTTAATATTTCAACATGAGGGTCTTTCCAAACTACTTTTTGACCAATCTGAGCTACTGGTAGTGCTGTAGATGGATCATAATCAAAGTCATTTAAATAAATTAATATTCTTTGGTTGGTTAGCATAACATCAAAAAATTTTTCTTCATTTGGGGTACCTATTATAATATTGTATTTTTCTAGAATAATTTTTTCATTTTCTTTTAAATTAATACTTAACATTTTAACACCTATTAATTTTCTATAGAACTTTGCTCTAGATACTTTGTTCCCATTTGTTCGATAAGTTGTAGGGCTTCTTTTTTACTATGATATTCTTTGGTAATTACTTCTATATTTTGGAGGGTTTTATAAGTTGCAAAAAAGTTTTTAATTATTTTTAATATTGGTTTTGGAATATCAGTTAATTCGTTTATATGATCAAATCTGGGGTCTTTGTTAACAACAGCGATTATTTTTTGGTCTTGATAACCATTATCAATGGCATCTAAATAACCCACTACTCTAGCTTCAACAATACATCCAGGGAATGTTTGCTCAGATGAGAGAATAACAATATCTAGAGGGTCACCATCAGCACATAAAGTATTTGATATACTACCATATTCTGCAGGGTAGTTCATGCTACTAAATATAACTCTATCTAGTTTAATTCTATTAGTTTTTTTATCTATTTCATATTTATTTCTTGTTCCCATCGGAATTTCAATAACTGCTTCAACTATATTATTCATATTTTTTCCTCCAATTATTAATAATTATATCACATGGAGGTTTAATAATTTTTTTCAACACTATATTGATGAACTTTACAGCTAAATGGGTTTATAAAAGCATAGAACTTTTTAGCTAATTCATTAGGATTACGGGATTCTTCTTTGAAATTATTAAGGTCTTCCATTGTTTCAAAAGTTATTAAATCTGCCCAAGTATTGCCATCTTTGAGTTGTTGCCATGAAATATAACCCTTTTGCTTAGAAATGTGTTCATTGTTTAATTTCTCTGTTGCAAGTAAGAACTCTTCTACAGATGCTCCTTTTTTTAGTTTATAAGATACATAATAAATTGCGTTAGACATAATAAAAACTCCTTTATTTAGTCATTATATCATAAGTTTTCTTATAAACTAAGAATAGCTAAGGCAATTTTGACGTATATAAACATAGCAACGACATCAATTATAGTCATAATTAATGGTGCGGCCATAACAGCTGGGTCAATTTTAATTCTTTTAGCTATAATCGGCAGGACACAACCTAAAAATTTAGATATTATAATGGTTCCTATTAAAGTTAGGCCAACGACAACTGCAACTCTCATATCTTTATAGACAATGGTTACCCATATTCCATTTAATACTGCAAGAAGAAGTCCAATTAGAAAAGATATTATCATTTCCTTTCTTAGAGCTCGCCATATATCACTTTGTTTTATTTCGTTAGTAGATAATCCTCTAATTATTAGAGTTGATGTTTGTGAGCCACTATTACCACCAGTAGCCATTAACATGGGAATAAAGGCAACTAATAATGGTGCGGCTTCAAAAATTCCCTCATAATGGGTAATAATTAATCCTGCTACCATAGCAGATATCATCAATATAATAAGCCATAATATTCTACTTTTAATATGACCAAGCAGTGATAATTTGAAATATGATTCTTTACAGGAAGTAATTCCTGCTATCTTTCCACATTCTTCAGTTATTTTTTTATTATTTATATCTTCCATAAAAAAACCTCACTCTAAAGTTATTATACATTAAAATATTAAAATTATTTTATTCTTCTTGATAATTAGGATCATGTGGTAATGGCTGGCTGGCATCTACACATCTTAAGCCAAACATTAACTCTATACTTCCCTGTTTACGACTGCGTATCTTTTCTCTTAGAATAATTCTTCTGCAGTTTGTTCCTTGCATAAATTCCTCATTATCTGGAAAAAATAAGAAATTTCTAGAGTTATATCGTGGCCCTTCAGCTTCTGAATCAAGAATGACTACAGATAACGTGTGTCCACCCCAAAGGTATCCGCCGGAATGAACTATTTCATTGTCAGCATTACGAACTTTAATATTTCCTTCGCGATCAAAAACAAGGTTTTGTCCAGTATGAACAAGACGATATTCTTCGGCTTTCATAAGTAACTCTGGAATATCTTCTTCAGGAACATAACGAGTTATATCCTGACCATGAAATTCTACTACTTCATGAGTTGTTACATCAGTATAACGAACAAGAAACTCTGAATTTTCATTTATTGGTTCATTTAAATTAATAAAACCTAACGTTAAAAGATTGTTTTGGGCTTTAATAGTTGGATGATCAGCGACATTAACATTTATTCTTATTTCACTGATAGGATATGTTCCGTCGATTGTAAATTCTCGACAATTACTAGTATCATTTGATTCTTTATTATCAGTTATAATTGCTCCTACAATAATACCTGCTATTAGCATACCTCCAATAAAACATAAAATTGGGACAATAATTTTTTTCACTTCACTACCTCCTAGATTTTAATTATTATAGCATATATAGAGTTTTGACTTCTTCATCTAAACTATAGCAATATTTATAAATAAAAAAAGTGAATACTATAATATGAGAGGAGTGATAAAAATGTTCCATGATACTTTTTTAAATAGAGATGAATTTTTAGAAGATGAATTTTGCAATATTTGTCGTCATCATATACATGATTGTTGTTGTCATAGAAGAAAGAATTTTTGTTGCGTTAAAATATGCAGACCAAGAAGATGTTGTCGTTTAGAGGACTTTATAGAAAGAGAACGAAGAGATTGTTGTAGAGACCGTGAACGAGAATTTTTCAGACTGTAGTAAAAATTAAAAAACATATTATCTAACTATATTAATCGAAATATGTTTTTTTATGTTTTAATGAGTGGTTTTCATTATCATTAAAGATTTAGCGTTTTAACATAAGATTCCTTTTTTGATTAAGCACTATTCGGCTAAATCATATATCTAGGTTATAATACGAAAAAATCAGAAAACTGGAGTCTACTTGTTAGTATATTGATATATGGTTGGTATATGGCTCTATTTGAAAAATTCAAAAAAGCCTCAAAGACTTATAAACACTGGGCAAAAAAAGTGACGACTCTTTCGAGTCGTCGTCAGGGGGTTTTGGTTGATTACACTCCCACATATTAATCGTAAGAGTGAATCTGCATAGTTTTTACTATGCTAGTTAAATCATATAATGATTTTAAGACTTTGTCAATTCTCTTTTATTGACTTATTTTTTAATTCTTCATAATATGAGATGAAACTGAACTGCATGTATGGAACAAGCCAAATATAAAGTATACCTAGAGTTAAAATTCCAAGAAGCATCCAACCAATAAAGCTTAGTCCTAGAAGAAAGAAATTTCCTTTATAGCCTTTCATCATGACTTTACTTTTCTTAATACATGCTAGTGGATCTGTTTCGCCATCAACAAAAAGATACATTGCCATAGCATAGCTTAATGCTGCGATTATTCCAGGAATAATAAGTAGTAGACTCCATAACATAATAAATAAGCTCATAAGGATGTTCAAAATAACAAGGGGAATTATAAACTTGAAGTATGAAAATATATTATTAACTTCAAATGGTTTTTTTCTTATAATATTAAGTAAATAATAATATATTCCAGCATATAGTGGTGACATAACTATGACCATAATCAATGAAGCAATCATTGAAGCGCTTTCTCCCATGCTAGTTGTTAAATATGTAGTAAGAAAGCTTATTATCATTACTATTAGATAGACTTTCCAAAAATTCCACATATTGTTTCTTGTTAGTTCTCTTCCTCTTTTTTTGATTTCTTTAATTTCCATAAAATTACCTCCATTCTAATTATATTTTAATATTAATTTGTTATTCAATCAACAAAATTCGCTTTTTCTAAAACTTCTTTATATAAAATATCATTTTTATAATTATGGTTTTTGATATATTCTTCTACATCTTCTTTAGCTTTAGATAATATTTTATAATCTCTTTTTAAATTAGCTAATTTAAAATTCATATCACCACTTTGTTTAAGACCAAAAATATCTCCTTCACCTCGCATTTCAAAATCTTTTTCACTAATATAAAAGCCGTCGTTAGAACTCTCTAATACTTTAAGTCTTTCTACTTCTTTATTACAGATTAAGAAACAAGTAGATTCTAAATCAGAACGCCCTATTCTTCCTCTTAATTGATGGAGAGTGGCAAGACCAAATCTGTCGGCATCAAATATAACCATCATGGTAGCATTTTTAACATCAATACCAACTTCAATAACGGTGGTGGAAATAAGAATGCTTATTTTATTATTTTGGAAATCATTCATAATAGCTGTTCTTTCACTACTTTTTATTTTGCCATGAATAACAGCTGTTATTACTTTGTTATTAAAAGCAGTATCAATCTTTGTTTTTAACTTATTTACATCATTTAAGAAATTTTCGCTTTCTTCAATAACTGGAGCTACGACATAAATTTGATGACCTTTTTTAATTTCTTCTAACATTCTAGCAAGGACTTCTTTAATTTCACTATCACTTTTAACATGAGTTTTTATATCTTTTCTACCATCTGGCTTTGTCTTTATAAAAGATGTGGACATATCGCCATATAAGACTTTAGCAAAGGTTCTTGGTATAGGTGTGGCACTTAGATATAAAATATCAGGGGTCACCCCTTTAGAGGTTAAGAATTTTCTTTGATTAACGCCGAAACGATGTTGTTCATCAGTTATAACTAGTCCTAAGTTTTGAAATTCTATTTTTTCACTAATAAGAGCATGAGTACCAATTATAATATCAATACTACCATTACTCAAACGCTCTACAATATTTTCTTTTTCTTTTTTAGTCATACTACCAATTAGAAGTTCAACTGTTAAGTTATATTCTTTAAACATATCTCTTATGGCATAGTAATGTTGGGTAGCTAGTATTTCAGTTGGAACCATTAAAGCACTTTGAAAAGTTGCTAGATGATTGATATACATTGCAGTAATAGCAACGATAGTTTTACCACTACCAACATCTCCTAAGAGTAATCGATTCATTTTTTGGGAGCCATTTAAATCTTTATAAATATCTTTGAGAGCAACATTTTGATCACTAGTTAAAGTAAAAGGTAGTTTTGAAATAAATTCTTCAACCCTTTCCAATTCTATATTTCGCTGGATTCCATCACCCATTTTATTCTTTATTCTTAAGTAAGCTATCTTAAACATAAAGATAAATAATTCTTCATAAATAAGTTTTAATTTAGCTTTTTTTAATTCGAGAAGAGATGCAGGAAAATGGATTGTTTTAATAGCTTCATTTTTAGTTATAAAGTTATATTTTTGATTAATAAATTTTGGAATAAAATCTTCTACATCGATTTTTAAATCTAGAGCATTTTTCATAAGTCTTGATATATCTTTATTAGAAATACCACTAGTTAGATGATAGATTGGTTCGATGAGGGTATTCATATCAAACTTTATATCACTAGCAACAAAGCTATTTTTTTTGCTATTAAATTTACCATAGAGAAGAATACTACGACCAATAGTTAAATGATTTTTCATAAAAGCACGATTAAAGATAACAACATTTATTACTTGTTCACCACTAAGAGCTCTAAAGGATAATCGATTAAAATTTCTTCTAATAAAAGATACTTTAGGTTCACTTTCAATAATTGATTTAATTGTTATATCAGTATTATCTATGGCATCATTTAAAGGAATTACATTATATATTTGAAAGCGAAAAGGATAATAAGTTAAAAGGTCTGAAACCGTCAAAATATTGAGTTTTTCCATTAATTTAGATGTTTTAGGGCCGATACCTTTTAATGCTTTTATTTCCATTTAAACCATACTTTCTTACTTAATTTTAACAATTTTGGAAAAAAGTGTAAATAAGTATTGACAAATTACTTCTTTGCAGTTAGTATAACTAATTACCAATTCACTTTAAGGCGAATTGGTGCTAGTATCACACTAGCCAACCCCTTTTTATTCTTTTTGGGTCGTTCTCAGGGGGGCGGCCCTTTTTTTATGCAAAAAAACATCTAACTTATTAACAAATTAGATGCCCTCCCAAAAAAGGTTCAGAAGGAGGTTTCCTCCCTATTACAGATTATCACGTAACGTTGGAAAGTTCAATCTATTTTTCAGCTAATTTTTTATAGTACTCATAGCGTTTCATAGCGTTGTTTTTATTTTCATTAAATAATTGGTCTGCTAGTTCTGAATTTTTTATTTTTAAAGCTTTATATCTTACTTCAGTTGCTAAAAACTCTTCGTATTTATCAAAGTTAGGTTCGGGAGAATCAATATATAGTTTATCTTCTTTACCGTTATATCTCATAAGCATTGAATAGCCACATTCAATAATTTTCTTTTGGGTATCTAGACTATTTTCCATACCATGTTTTATTCCATGCTCAACACAAGTAGAATAAGCAATTATAACCGCTGGACCATCATGCTCTTCTGCTTCTTTAAATGCTTTAATCGTTTGCATGATATTAGCTCCCATACAGATACTAGCAACATAAACATTTGGATAACACATGGCAATTTTAAAGAAATCTTTCTTAGCAGTTTTCTTGCCAATCTCTGCAAATTCAGAAATCTGACCTACTCTACTGGCTTTACTTGATTGACCACCTGTATTGGAATAAACTTCGGTATCAAGAATAAGAATGCGTAGTTTCTCATTAGTTGATAATACATGGTCGATTCCACCAAAGCCGATATCATATGCCCAACCATCACCGCCGATGGCCCAAACACTACGAGCAGGTATATAATCGATTAGTTCTTTTAAATCTTGAGGAATATTTATATTATTTAATTCTTTCTTTATTTTAGAGGTAATAGCAAAATCTTCTTTATTAGTTAACCATACTGTAAATAATTCTTTTGTTTCAGAGTTCATATTTTCATTCATAATTTTGGTAATTCGATTTCTTGTATTTTGATAAGCTATTAACATACCAAACCCAAATTCAGCATTATCTTCGAAAAGAGAGTTTGCCCATGGTGTAGTATAGACAGTACTTGGAGCACTACCACCATAAATGGAAGAACATCCAGTAGCATTAGCTAGAATAAGTTTATTACCATAGAGTTGGGTTAATAGTTTTATATAAGCAGTTTCACCACAACCTGCACAGGCCCCATGGAATTCAAAACCTGGCTTTAATAATTGACTACCTTTAATCGTATATTTATCAAAAAGTTCTGGATTTTGATGATTTTCAAACAGTTCATTTGCATCCCTTTGTATTGCTTCGTCATATTCACCGAAGGTAAGAGCTTTATTGCCACCCCTACCAGGACATACTTTTTCACATAAAGTACAATGAGTACAATCTGCTTCACTGATGGAGATTAAAAATGAATTTTTATTATCTTTATCACCTAATAGAGGTACACCTAAGCCTTTATCCTCTAAAATGAATGGTCTGATAACAGCATGAGGACAGACGATAGAACATTGTCCACATTGGATACAGTTATCACTAATCCATTTAGGAACACTTCTGGCAATTTTTCTTTTTTCATTTTTTGCTAGCGAACAAGGAAAAGTACCATCTTTGTGTGGCATTAATTCACTAACAGGAAGGTCATTTCCTTCTCTTTTTAAAATTCTTTCAAAAATATTATTTTCTTTTATAATTTCATTTTCAGAGAGTTTTAATTCATCTTCATAAAGATTTAGATTATCTAGAGTATTTCCTATAGCTTCTAAATTAGAATGAATAATAGCTTC